>WNFD01000978.1_pt1 | contig 28511 bp, 23 predicted proteins | sample 5400491 | NCBI WGS metagenome assembly WNFD01 (sample SAMN13153343, study PRJNA577476) | soil metagenome | isolation source: 120 cm saprolite under Douglas fir tree site 2 hole 2 replicate 2 | place: USA:California | collected 2015-04-18
GCGGACAGCGGCGCCAGCGCGAGCGCGACGCCGAATCCCGTCGCTACACCCTTGCCGCCTCGGAACCGAAGCCAGACCGGGTAGCAGTGGCCGATCACGGCGGCCACGCCGCACGCCGCCTCTGCCCACGGCTCGGCCAGGGTGCGCCCGGCGATCGCGGCCGGCAGCAGCCCCTTGAGCGCATCGAGCAGCAGGGTAATCGCAGCGGCCGCGCGTCCGGCCGCGCGCGCCACGTTGGTGGCGCCGATGTTCCCCGAGCCCACGGTGCGCACGTCCTTGCCCGCCGCGACCCGCGCGACGAGCAGGCCGAACGGCACCGAGCCGGCCAGGTACGACGCGAGCAGCGCGAGGGCGATCACGGCGCGCCGCGGAGGACCAGGAATGCCCAGTTCAGGACCAGCATCGCCGCCGCGCCGAGCCGGACGCGGGGCGTGACGGGGAAATTCGCCGGAGCGTACCGGAACCCGCAGAGGCGCAGCGCCGTCCACACGGCGTGCACCGCGCAGGCGAACGCCGCCAGCGCGCCGAGCGGGCTCGCCGCGACGGCGTCGAGCGGATGCAGGCGCGCGACGGCCGCGAACGCGTGGGTGCACCCGCAGGACAGGCAGGGCAAGGAGGTGGCGGCGCGGAACGGGCAGGCGAAGAGCGAGAGCGGCGGCGCGTCGAGGGGCAGCACCGCGGCGGCGACCAGCAGCGTGAGCCCGGTGGCCGCGAGACCCAGCGCATGCGCCGAGGGCGGACCGGCGCGGACCACGCACCTCATTGCGGCACCGCGCCGGCGACCACGCCTCCGAGCATCGTGAGCGCGCACGCGGCGCAGCAGAGCAGCGCGTAAGGCGCGAGCACCGCGGCGGCGGCGCCCCCCGGCTGGATCCGGTGCGTCTCCTTGAGCCCCACGCCGGTGAGCACGGCGGTCCACACCGCGCCCACGAGGAAGCCGCAGCCCGGGATCGCGAGCAGGACCAGCGGTGCGCAAGCGTAGGCGCAGGCCGCGAAGGTCGCGGCGAACCCGCGCTTCGCCTGCCCGAGGAGCACGGCAGCGAGGTGGGTCACCGCGGCATTGACGTAGAGCCCGACGACCACGAGCAAGGGGGCGAGCAGCGCCACGAGCACGGTGGTCCGCGGCGAGTTGCCGTGGCCGGCCGCGGCCAGCTTCTGCAAGAGCGGCGCGAACGGTCCGCTCGCGCCGAGCCTCTCCATCAGGCGCTGCGTCCAGGGCCGGAGCAGGAAGCGGTCCAGCATCTGCCCGACGAACCAAGGAACGCTCACGGTGAGCACGGCGAAGCCGGTCTGGGCCGCTCCTCGGTCGAGCCGCGCGGAGCGGAAGAGCCGTCCGGGCTCGAACAGCGCCTGGACGAGCGTCTCCCACCAGGCGCGCCAAGCGCCGATCTCCGCGCGCTGTTCCCACGGGGTCCCTTGCTCTTCGGGCGGAGGGGCGCCGGCCTGTAAGGGCGACTGCGTGCCGGGCGGTACCGCCCCCGGAACGTCCGGGACGACCAGCGGTTTCCCGCAGGCGGGGCAGTCTTGCGGGCCCGCGCGCTCGGTCGAGAACGTGCTGCGGCAGCTCGGACAGCGGGCGAGCACGGGGCCTTCTAGCACGTCTAAAGGGGGCCAAGCGGTCCGCCGGCAGTGAGGGTTCCGCTTTGCTGGTGCGATGCCTACCTAGACTTTTCGTCCGGCAACCGTGCCGGTGCGACCCGCGGCGCTGCTCCTCACCAGTGCGCCGCGTACCACTCTGCCTGAGGAGGACACATGAAGATTCATCTCGTCACGGCGCTCGGAGCTGCCGCGCTGCTCGTCGCGTGCTCCGGGTCGAACAAGGAAACCCGCACTGCCTCGAACACCGCGAGCACCGGGACCAGCACGCAGGGCTCGGTGGAAAGCACCCAGAGCGCGGCCGGTAGCCAGGGCCAGGTGGCCACGCAAGGCTCGAGCACCGCGACCCCGGGGTCCGCCAGCGGCTCGACCACGAGCGGCGCCACCGGCGCGCCGGCGAGCGGCACGTCGACGGACACCTCGTCGATGGGCAGCGACCGCAGCGGCCAGTCCAACACGTCGTCGAAGTACGGCCAGAACAACCCGAGCACCGGCTCGAGCAGCTCGAGCGCGACCCCGGACAGCAGCACCGGGCCGACGTACGGCCAGGGCGGCACCGGATCCAGCGGCTCGACCTACGGCCAGAACAACCCGAGCACCGGCTCGAGCAGCTCGAGCGCGACCCCGGACAGCAGCACCGGGCCGACGTACGGCCAGAGCGGCACCGGTTCCAGCGGCTCGACCTATGGCCAGAGCGGCACCGCCCCGAGCGACAGCTCGATGGGCACCTCCGGGTCGCGCGGCTCGACAGACCGCACTGCGAGCAGCTCCGCGAATCTGAAGTCGGCGGTGGGCCGCGTGTCGAAGGTCGATCCGGACAGCAAGAGCATCGTGATCAGCTCGCGGCAGGGCGACCGGATCACGCTGACCGTGGACGACAACACCCAGATCGTCGACAGCAGCGGGTCCAGCTCGAGCGACCTCTCCGCCATCCGCGAGGGAGCGCCCGTGCGCGCCACCTTCGACCCCGCCTCCAATCGCGCCGAGAAGATCGAGGTGATGGGCAAGGCGAGCAAGAAGGCCATGCACAAGAAGAGCGGGTCGAGCAGCGACACCACCGGCTCGATGGATCGCTCCGACTCCAGCACGAAGGCCAGGGCGCCGAACCCGAACACGGGGAAGAACCCGGCGCAGGCCCCGGACACGACTCCTCCGTCCGACCAGAAGCAGTAGCCGGTTCGCGCGGCACGGCGTGTGCGCCGGGTCCCTGTTCCGGGGTCCCGGCGCTCGCGTTTTTCGGGGTAGGTTCGCCGCGTGCTGAGACTCGTTTGCGGCATCGCCGCGGTGGCCGGGACCCTGCTGCTCTCGCGAAGGTTCGAGCAGATCGACCTGTGGCGTTTCGCGATCTGCTGGTGGGGCGTGCTGCTGGCGCTCGACGGCGCCGTGCGGATGCGCCACGGGGCCTCCCCGCTGGCGCTCGCCCGGGACTGGATGGCCTGCGCTGCGGCGAGCGTCCTCTTCTGGGACGTGTTCGAGCTGCTCGATCTGCGGCTGCGCGATTGGTGGTACGTCGGCGTGCCGCGCACCCGCCTCGCCGGAGCCGCCTTCAGCGCGATCTGCTTCGCCACCGTGTTGCCCGCCGCGCGGCTCGGGCTCGCGTTGATCTCGCCGCGCCTCGATGCCGGCATCGGCGTGGCCGCGCCCTCCCCGCGGTCCACACGGGTCCTGTTCGCGCTCTTCGCAGCCTCGCTGACGCTGGTGCTCGCGCTTCCCAGGGTGGCCTTCCCGATCGCATGGCTGCTCCTCTGGTTCTTGTTCGAGGCGGAGCTGGCGCGCCGCGGCGACCCTGAGCCCAGGCTGCTCAGCCCTCTGCAGGCGTGGCGCGCCGGCGACCGCGGCGTCCTGTCGCGCCTCTTCGCGCTCGCGCTGCCACTCGGTCTGCTCTGGGAAGGGCTCAACGCCGGGGCGGCGCGCGGCTGGGTGTACACCGTCCCGCGCTTCGAATCCCCCAAGCTGTTCGAGATGCCGCTCGCCGGCTATCTCGGCTACCTGCCGTTCCTCCTCGAATGCGGCGCGGCGCTCGCGCTGCTCGACCGCAGCGCCCCGCGGCTGCGCCGCGCGCCGGGGCTGATCCTGCTGGCGGCGATCGCCGGCTTCCACTGGCAGGTGGACGGGTTCGGCCGGCGCGCGACGGCAGTCTCGGTCGCTCCGCGCATGGCGGACGCGCGGACGCTGCCGCCGAGCGACCTCGAGTGGCTCGAGCGCGCAAGGCTCCGCACCCCTCTCGACGTGCTGCGCGCGACCCGGTCCGTGCCCGCGCGCATCCGCGACCTGGCGGAGGTCGCGCAGGTGGCCCACCTCGGGATTCCCTGGGCGGAGCGGCTGGCGCGCGCCGGGATACGCGGGCGCGCGATGCTCGCGGCGGCCGATCCGGACCGGCTGTGGGAGCGGCTCGGCACCGGCGGAGAGAAGCCGCCCGATCCGGCGCTGGTGAGGCTCTGGGTGCGCAAGGCGGGCGAGTCGCGGTAAAGAAGGGCCGTGCCCCGCACTTCGCCCACCCGCGGCTTCCTCGCGCGCGAGCAGCACCGGATCCTGCTCACCATCCACGCGTTGGTGCTGATCTCGGGCCTGCTCGCCTGCGCCCTGCTGAACCGGCGGTTCAGCCCGGACCGGATGTGGGTACAGTGGGTCGCGCTGGCGTGGGGCGCCCTGTTCGTGGTTCACCTGTGGATCTTCTCGCGCGGCACGCTCGCGACCATGGGCGGCCGAAGGTCCGGCGCCCGATGGCCGTCCTCTCCACCCTGAAGAAGGACCGGCTCGGCGAGTGGAGCACGCTCGCCGAGTACCTGGCGGACCTGCGGCGGCGGGAGACCAACTCCGTCGCCGCTCTCGCGCTGGCCCTGTCCTCACCGCCGGAAGAGCAGCGCGAGCTGGCGCACGGCAGCGGTCTCGCCGTTCTGGTCGAGGTCGCCTGCGATCTCCGGCTTCCCAAGGGGTCGCGGCTGGCGGCGGCGCGCTGCGCGGTCGAGGCAGGCGCTTCCGGAGAGGCGCTTTCCGCGCTGTTCGTCGGCGCGGGCGATCTCGCCACCGACCCCCGGCTCGGCGCCGCGGCGAAGAAGCTGGTCGAGTCGGGCCTGGCGGCCGCGCTCGCGCAGAGGGCCGGCGCCGAAGTGTCGCTCGAGGCCGGAGCGTTCGCGCGCGCGGCGCACGCCGGCGCCTCGGCGGTGGGTCAGGCGCGGCTCAAGGAGCTGATCGCGGCCGCACCCAAGGGACACGCCGGCGCGGCGGCGGCGCTCTTCTCGCTGGGAGCGGGCGAGCTGGGGGCGGCGGAGCGGGAGCGCTGGGCGAAGCTGCTCCAGCAGACCTGCGCGGCCCACCGCAGCGCTCCCGCGGCGGCCAAGCGCCTCGGGCTCGCGCCGCCCTGGCCTCCCAACCTGCCCGACGCGTTCGCGCCGCTGGTGCAGGAAGCCGAGAAGGCGGCGGCGGACGTGACCGCTCCGGACGCGGCGGCAGCGCCGGTGAGGACCGGCCCGCGCGCCGCTGCTCCGCCCCGCGCCTCCGGGCGGCTCGGCCCGCCTCTCGCGGCGCGGCCGGCTCCCTCCACATCCGCGCACGCCGCCGGACCGCAGCCCAGGGCTCCGGCCTCGCTGCCCGGCGAGCCCGCGCACGTCCTGCCGCGGATCGGACCCACCGAAGTTGGCAGGAAGGTCGTCGCTCCCATCAAGCCGTCCCTCTTCCGGCGGCCGCGCGGCACGGTCGTCGAAGGACCGGTGAAGCTGCCGCCCAAGCCGATGCCGCCCGTGGCCGGCCGGGCGCCGGAAGGCGCGCAGCCACCCTCCGCCCCGGATCCCCTCCTGCCTCGGGTCCCGGAGGCCCCGCCGATCCGACGCGCGGCGGTAGCTGCGGGGCCCTTCGCGCACCGGCTGCAGTCGCTGTTCGAGGACCGTCCCGAGGCCGTCGAGCGCCTCTGTGCCGCCATGGAGGCGCGGGCCGCGGTGAGCGGCCTCCCCGCCGCCCTCGAGGAGCTGGAGCGCGAGCTGTCGCAGCCGCGCTGGAAGGGCCGGCGCGCGCCTCCGGGCCAGCTCGGGCGCCTCGCCGCCGCCGCGCGAGCGCAGCCGGAGCCCTGGACGGCAGCCGCCGGGCTCCTCCTGACGAGATTGCGCATCGAACGCGCGTGACCCCCGGGGGATTTTTCTTGTGGCCGGATCCCCTCCGGGGGAGTCTCCCCCCGATGGTGACGCGCAACGTCGAAGCGATTGCAACCCCGGTCCGAAGGGTGCTAAAGGGCCGCCTTTCAAGTCCGGAGCGGCACCCGGACCTGGAGTGCTTTGCATGAAGATCGCTCTGAGCCCGCTGGAGAAGTTCCGAGCGGCGGGCAAGTTCCTCGATTGCACCTTCAACAAGCGTCCGCTCACTGTCAGCATCGAGGTGACCAAGCGCTGCAACGCGCGCTGCGATTTCTGCGATTACTGGAAGATCACCGACCGCGATGAGCTGACCGACTTCACCGACGTCGTGCGCCGGTTCGATCCGCTGGTCGTCGTGTTCACCGGCGGCGAGCCCATGCTGCGCCGGGACCTGGTGCCGATCGTCAAGTCGATCAAGGAGCTGCCCGGCTTCCGATACGTGACGCTCCTCACCCACGGCGGCTTCCTCTCCGAGGGGAAGATCAAGGAGCTGGTCGGGGTCGGCGTGAACCAGATCAACATCTCGATGAACTACCCGGACGCGCGGCAGGACAAGGAGCGCGGCATCCCGGGGCTGTTCGAGCGGCTGGAGCGGACGGTCCCGAAGATGGTGAACGAGGGCTACAACGTCTTCACCTTCGCCTCGATGCTGATGGTCGACAACATGCGCGACGCCGAGCCCCTCATCCGGCTGGCGCACTCGTGGGGCATCAACATCGCCTTCTCCGGTTACAACGACCTCAAGAACGGGAACCAGGCCCACTTCGTCTCCAAGGCGAAGATGGACGAGTTCCGCGCCGTCTGCGCCCGCATCGTCGAGCTGAAGCGCGAGCTCGGCAACGTGATGACCTCCGACTACTTCTTCCAGACCCTGCCCACCTTCTACGAGCAGCGCGAGATCGGCGGGTGCAAGGCGGGGAAGATCATGATCCACGTCACCCCCAAGGGGATGGTGCAGCCCTGCGCCGAGCTGGAGCCGGTGGCGCACTACTCGGAGTTCCTGCCCGGCAGCTACAAGGGCCCGAACTGCGGGAAGTGCTTCGACGCCTGCCGCTCGGAACCGCAGGCTCCCCTCACGCTGCGGCGTCTGGGGGAGCTGGCGGGAGTCCTGTGAGGGAGGCGGTTCCCGATCCCGATCCCCGGCACGGCCTCCGGCGTTTCTGGCTCCGAGCGCTCATCGGCCTCTGCGCCGGTATCGCCGCCGCGGCCGGCGTCGCCGCCTACCTCGGCATCTCGCAGCGCGAGTTGATCGCCACCATCCACGGTGTGGCCCTGGAGCCGCTCCTGCTGGCGGCGGCGGGCGGGCTCATCCTCATGGGGCTGCAGGCCCTGCGCTGGTGGCTGGTGATGCGGCCCCTGCTCGCATTGACCTACGGGCAGGCCTACCGCGCGCTGATGGTCGGCTTCGCCTTCAACGTGCTGCTGCCGGCCCGAGGCGGCGACCTCCTGCGCGTGCAGTACCTGGGAAAGCGCACCGGCGTGAGCCGCGCCAAGCTGCTCGGCACCGAGATCGTCGACTTCTGGAGCGACAAGTGGGGCTGGGTGGCGGCGTTCCCGGTGGTCTGTCTGCTCGGGTCGCCGCCGGCGTGGCTCTTTCGCGCGCTGCTCCTCATCGCCGCGGCGGTCCTCGGCGTCGGCGCGCTCCTCGCCCTGATGGGCAGCGGGCTTTGGCGCGGGCCGCGCACGCCGGCCTTCATCGCCAACCTGCGGGACGGATTCGCGGTGAACCACTGGAAGCGGCTCCTGGCGGTGGAGACGCTCATCGCGCCGCTGCCTTGGCTGTGGGAGACGTTCGTCATCGCGCTGGCCGGGCATGCGCTCGGTCTCGACCTGTCGCCGATGCAGGCCTTTGCCGCGCTGACCGCCTTCAACGTCGCCACCGCGGTGCCTTCGCCCGGCAACGCCGGCTCGTTCGAGGCGGGCGGCACGCTGGCGCTCGCCGCGTTCGGCGTGCCGAAGGAGACGGCGCTCGCCTTCATCTTCCTCTACCACCTGACGCAGATCGTCCCCGGATTCGTCGGCGGCGTGCTGGTCCTGGCGATGGAGGGCCAGCAGATCTTCGGCCGCGAGGGACTGTTCCGCCTGCGCCGGACCGAGCTGCCGCTGGATCCCCCGGTGCTGCCGGAACCCGATCCGGGCTAGGCGCATCCGACGCGTCAGTGCACGAGCACGAACCCGGCGTAGTCCGCGGCGCTGATCGAGCGGGTCTGATCCCCGTCGCTCATCAGGCCCACCCCGACGAAGTCCGGCACGTCCCCTTCGAAGTGCGCGCGGAACTCGGCGGAAGGATCGATCTCCTCCTCCTTCCACACGTTGGTCGGACCGCCCGACTCCAGCACGACCGTGTCCTGCACGACGAAGAGGTTGCGCTTCTGGTCGCACACCGTGCCCTTCACCCCCTCGGCGCTCCAGACGTACTTGATCGAGTACCACTTGAGGCCGCGCTTCCAGGAGATGTAGACGACCGCGGCGGAGTCGCCGAACCCGGGGATGCACTCGTTCCCCTTTTTCGGCAGGACCTGCGCGCGCCACTTCCACCGCACCGCCTTGGTGCGCTGCCGCAGCGAGTCCGGCACCTCGGCGGCGAGCGTCACCGTTTCCAGGGGAGGCCGGTAGACCGCGCGGATGAACGAGCCGTCGGGGTCGTCGATGAGCCGGTAGTAGCTGACCGGGCCGGAGTAGCTCTCCACCACCCTGAAAGAGTGGACGTCGAGCTTCGTTTCTGCGAGCTGTGGCCGGCTTTCCTCGGCGGAAGTCTGGCCGGCGGGGCCGGGTGCCTCCGCGGAGGTGGCGGTCAGCAACAGCGGGAGCACGAGGCCAAGGCTGGTCGGCCCGAGGTTCACTGGCGCCGCAGCTTAACGGAGACCCGTAATTGCGCCAGTCCTCTGAAATGATGGTAGAAGCCCCCGCCATGCCGGAACCGGACGTCGAGCTGCGCGGCCTCGCTCCGCGCTGGGGAGCGGCGTGCGCGGCAGCGGTGGCGCTGTGCGTGGCTGTGGGCCTGTGGCTCCGCTTGCGAGGGCTGTCGGCCGAGGGCTTCGGCGACGACGAGGTCCACAAGTGGCTCGCGGCGCTCCGCTACCTGCACGGCGACCTGTCGGGCGACGACGTCGAGCACCCCATGCTGATGAAGGTGTTCATCGCCGCCTTCGCGCTGGTCGGCAACCGGCTGGGCTGGGCGCCGGAGACGATCACCCGCCTGCCCAACGCGCTGGCGGGCGCGCTCTCCATCTGGGTGGTGGCGCAGCTCGGGCGGCGCCTGTTCGGACGGGCGGCGGGCCTGTGCGCCGCCGCGCTCGCGGCGGTGTCGACCACCTACGTCGGCTACCAGCGCATCGCGAAAGAAGACACGCTGCTCGGCCTGTTCCTCATGCTGCTCCTGTGGTGCGTCGCGGAAGCCAGGGCCGCTGCGGAGGACGGCCGGACCACGGCGCAACACCGGTGGGAGCTCGGCGGCGCCGCCAGCGTGGCGGGCATGCTCGCCTCTAAGTACTTCTTCTTCCTCACCCCGATCCCTCTGGTGACCTACTTCTGGCTCCGCCCGGTGTCGTCGTGGCGGCTGCCCGCGCGCAGGTGGGCGCAGCTCATCGGGCTCGCGGCGGCGATCTGGATCTGCCTGGACTGGACGCCGTTCCTGCCGTCCACCTGGGAATACGCGAAGACCTACACCACCGGCCAGCAGACGGTGCACGGCAGCCTGTTCTTCATGGGGCGCGTCTACCACAACCTGGTGGAGTACGGGCTGCGCGGGACGCCGGCCTGGTTCTACCTGGTGTTCGCGGCCGTGAAGCTCGCGCCGGTGACGGTGCTGTTCGCGGCAGCAGGGCTCGCCGCGGCGATGCTCCAGCGCCGGCCCGCGCACCGCATCGTGCTCTCCTGGCTGGTGGTGTGGTTCCTGGTGCACTCGGTGTCGGGATCGAAGTGGGGGCGCTTCTTCACCGCCGTGCTGCCCGCGTTCCTGCTCCTGGCGGGCTACGGCGCGGCGCTCGCCGTCTCGTGGATGCGCCAGCGCCGGCCGGCGTGGGCGAGCGCCGCCGCCGCGGCGGTGGTGGTGCTCCTGGTCGGCGGGGAAGCGCGGGCGGCGCTGGCGCACGCGCCCCACTACCGGCTCTACATCAACGCCTTCGGCGGCGGAGACGGCAACGTCGACTGGTTCTTCCCGCACTGCGACTATTTCGACACGGGCTTTCGCGAGGCGATGCAGCAGATCGCGGCGGGCGCGGAGCCGGGGGCGGAGGTGGCCACCGAGATCGAGTGGCCCGCCGAGCTGTACGCGGAGCGCTTCGGGCGCCCCGACCTGCAGCAGACGCTGGTGCGGCGCGGGCGCGCCTGCCGCTCCGGCCAGCCGTGCTACGTCGTGGTCCAGATCGGCCGGCTCTATTTCCTCAACGCGGACGCGGTGCGGTCGCTTTCGCAGCGCGAGCCCTGGACGACGGTGCGCGTCCGGGGCGAGGACGTGGTGAAGGTGTACCGCCTCCCGCCCGGCGAGTCGCCGTTCCCGGACGAGAGCTCGCCGGCGCCCGCGCAGGCGCAGCGCCAGCTGTGAAGGATCAGAGGCGCGCGCACTTCTGGGAAGGGTCGCGGGCGGCTTTCAGCTTCAGCTCCACGATCCGGCCGGTCGTCTCGTCCAGAGTCAGCTCCAGCTCCTGCGCGTCCTTGGTGCACGTCAGGCGGAACGCGCCCTGCTTCGCTCCGTCGCCGGGGCCGGCCGCGCCCAGCTGGCAGGGGCCGTGCGCGGTGAGCTGCTTCCGCGCGGAGGCGGGGTCGAGCGACGGCGCGAACGTCTGCCGCGCGTAGGCGTCGTCCCAGCGCAACGTCAGCGCGACGGCGCGCTCCGCCGCCTTCTGCAAGCGCGGGCCGGGCGGGATCGCCGGCTTGAGCTCCAGGTGCTGGATGAGGGGCGGCACCTCGGGCGTGAGCGTGAGGTAGGCATCCAGCGTCCCGCGCTCGCACGACAGAGTCTGCGTGCCGCGCAGCGCGTTCTCCGCTTCGAGCTGCCCGGGACGGCAGGCGCCGAGCTTCGCGCGCAGCTCTTCGAGGTGCGCCTTCAGCTCGTCGGGGCTCTCGTAGTACCAGGCGGTCCGGTCGAAGCGCGCCTGCGCCAGCGCGGGATCCCATTGCTCGAGGAGGGCGGCCACGGCCGCAAGCGCCTGCGACAGCTCCGGCGCGGGCCGCACCCGGCGCGGCGGGATGGCGCCCTTCTGCGCCAGCAGCACCAAGGCAGGCCACGGGTCGGGCGCCGTGTAGGTCAGGTTGGTGCCCCCCACGAAGGCCACGCCGCGCTCGGGGAGGAGCGCCAGCACCGACCCGAACCCCGGCAGCCCGCCGCCGTGGGAGACGATGCGCTCGAAGTCGCAGCTCTCGTGCGCGCCGAAGCCGTACCCGTAGCCCCTGGCCCGGGCGCGCAGCGGGTCGCCGGGCGCGATCTCCAGGCCGACGTGCCGGGCGGCCTGCTGCATCTCCCGGCGCGAGGCGCGGGAAAGCGGCCCGCTCTCCGGGTCGTCGCGCGGGGGCCACGCGTCGAGCTGGAACCCCGCGTAGCGGGCCAGGTCGCGCATCGAGGTGTACAGACCGCTCGCGGCGCCGTGAGCGCCAGGGCCGAGCTGGGGCTCCTCGCGAAAGCCGCCCGGGAGCTCCGGCCCCGGCGCGGAGGTGCGACGGCCGTAGCCGAGCGCGAGCCGCTGCGGAGGGACGTCCTCGCGTTTCCACACCGTCGCGGTCATCCCGAGCGGTCTCAGGACCTGCTCGGTCAAGTAGTCCTGGAACCGCTGCCCGGACACGCGCTGGACGATCCGGCCGAGCAGCGCGAACGCGTCGTTGGAGTACTCGTACGCGATCCCTGGCGCGTTCGAGAATGAGAAACCTCGCCGGAGCATGGCGTCGAAGGCCTCCTCGCCGAGGTCGAGGTGCAGGTCGCTCCACGGATTGTCTTCGGGGAAGCCCGCCGAATGCGACAAGAGATGGCGCACGGTGATGCGCGGCGAGTCGCGCGTCGGGTAGCGGAGGCGCGAAAGCTCGGGAAGGTATTTCTCCGCCGGATCCTCCAGCGACAGCTTCCCTGCGTCGCGCAGGCGCAGCACGGCGATGGCGGTGAAGCTCTTGGTCAGGGAAGCGATGCGGAAGACGGTGTCGAGGTCGGCAGGCAGGTTCTGCGCCACGTCCCGCTGTCCCCACGCCTTGGACCAGCGTACCTCGCCGTCGACGACCAGCGCGACGGCCATCCCGGGCGGCTTGCGCGCGGCGAACTGCTCGTCGAAGACGGCCTCGACCTCGGGGAGGGCGTCGGTCAGCTTGCGCGCGCGCTCCTGCGGATCGGGGAAGACCGGACCCGGCGAGGCGTGGGCGGGCGAGGTCGCGGGAGTCGGCGCGACCGGCGGCGGGCGCGGGGGCGGCGGCGTGGCGCCGGCGCAGCCGACGAGGAGGAGCGCGAAGGCGAGGCGCATCAAACCCAATCCCGGCCTTCGCCGCGGATCCAGTCCGCGAAGAGCTTCAGCCCGTCGCGCAGCGGGGTGCGGGGCGCATACCCGAGCACCTTTCCCGCGTACGTCACGTCCGCGCTGGTCAGCGGCATGTCGCCCATCTGCGCGGGCTGGACCTCCAACTCGGCGCGCACGCCGAGCGCTTCCTCGAGCAGCGCGATCAGCTCGCGCAGGCTGGTGGTCTGCGCGCCGCCCAGGTTGACGATCTCGTGGCGAGGCAGCGGCACCGAGAGCGCCGCCAGCACGCCGGCGAGGATGTCGTCGATGAACGTGTAGTCGCGCCGCGAGGAGCCGTCGCCGAAGAAGGGGAGCTTCTGTCCGGCGAGCATGCGGCGCGCGAACTTGTGGATGGCGAGGTCCGGCCGCTGGCGCGCGCCATACACGGTGAAGAAGCGCAGCGAGATCGCCTCCAGCCCGAACAGGTTGCGCCAGGTCGACACCAGCTGCTCGCCCGCCGCCTTCGAAGCGGCATACGGGCTGAGCGGCGAGTCGATCCGCGCGGTCTCCTGGAAGGGAGGCACCGCGTTCGCGCCGTACACGCTCGACGAGCTGCCGAACACGAAACGGCGCACGCCCGTCTTCCGCGCCGCCTCCAGCAGCACGGCGGTCCCGCGCACGTTCACGTCCATGTACTCGGCCGGGCGCTCGAGGCTCGGTCGCACGCCGGCGAGCGCGGCGAGGTGCACGACGCACTCGGGCCTGGCGTCCCCGAACGCGCGCTCGACGGCCTCGGCGTCGCGGATGTCCGCCCGGAAGAGGCGGAGCCCCCGCGTGAGCAGTGGCGAAAGCGCGCGCTGCTTCACCCGCTCTGGATAGAACGGGTCGAAGTTGTCGATCGCGGCGACCTCGTCGCCTTGGGCCATGAGCCGCCCGCACAGGTGCGATCCGATGAACCCCGCGCCCCCGGTGACCAGCACGCGCATCTAGGACCCGAGCTCCGGAAAGCGCGTCCGGATCGAATCCAGGATCATGCGCGCTTCCGCCTCGTCGACTCCCGCGCCGAACCGGACCGTCTTCGCGCCGTAGTCGAACGCGAGCGGACCTCCGCGCATCCCGGCGAACGATTCGCGGCCCGACCAGATCGACCCATCGAACGGGACCACGCGGAGGTTCCGCACGTGCAGCAGGTCGTATTCCTTTCGGGGCGGGAGTCCGATCGGCTCCCGGCGGAAGATCAGCGCGCGGCCGTCCAGCTCGATCACCTCCCGCCCGAACGCGTTCCAAATCCAGGCGTACACGGCGAACGCACCGCCCACCGTCCAACCCGCGATCCAGAGCAACAGAAACGGAGTCGGAGGCGCGCGCGCTCCGCCGCGAGCCCCGAACGCACTCCGCAGGGTGAGGATCTCGCCCGCCAGCCATCCGCACAGCCACACGACCAGGAAGAGGCCGAGGAACCAGTTCCGCCGCGCTGGAATCCGAACGCGAACGACGCCGTTCTCCTCGGCCATGGTGGATCGCATCCGGGCTGGCGCGACCAGCGCGGTCACGCGACCTGCTTCAGCGCCGAGGCGCTGGAGCCCCACTTGCGCTGCCAGAGCTGGAACATGGCGAGCGTCCAGAGCGGCTTGCGCAGGTCGGCCTCGCCGCGCAGGTGCCGGTGCAGCATCGCCTGGGCGGCGCGCGGCTCGAACAGTCCGGCGCGGCGCAGCTCGGCGTCGGAGTACAGCTCCTCGAACAGCGGGCGCAGCGGTCCGCGGATCCAGGCGGCCACCGGGATGCCGAATCCCTTCTTCGGGCGGCGCAGGATCTCGCCGGGCACGATGCCGCGCAGCGCGCGCTTGAGCAGCACCTTGGTGCGCGTCAGCGAGAGCTTGAGACGCCAGGGAAGGCGGGCGGCGAACTCCACCACGTGCGTGTCGAGGAAAGGGGCCCGCAGCTCCAGGGAGGCGGCCATCGAGGCGCGGTCCGCCTTCACCAGGATGTCGTCGGCGAGATAGCGGCCCAGGTAGAAGCGCAGCGCCTCGTCCACGGAGCCTTCGCGCACTCCGGCCCGGGCTCCGCGCTCCGCCTCGGCGAGCACTTCCCGGTACGCCACCGCGGGCGCGGCGTTCTGCCGCAGGTCGGGATGGAGGAGCTCGACCAGCTCGGAGGGGAGGAACGAGCCGATCCACGCCTGGTGCCGCAGCGAAGGAGGCGCCGAGGCGCCGCGCAGGAACTGCTTGAGGCGGAAATCCAGGCTCATGTTGCGCGAGGAAGACGGGAGCCGCTCGGCCGCGCCGCGCAGCAGGCCGTGTAGGCCTGGAGGAAGCCGGGCGAACAGCGCCGCGGGGCGGTGGGCGAGGAACGGATCGTAGCCGGCGAACAGCTCGTCGCCGCCGTCGCCGGCGAGCGCCACCTTCACCGTGCGGCGCGTGAACCGGGAGAGCAGCAGCGTGGGCAGGAAGCTCGGGTCGGCGAACGGCTCGTCGAGCGAGGCGACCGCGTCGGGCAACAGGTCCAGGCAATCCTGCCCGGAGAGCCGCTCGGTCGCGTGGACCGTGCCGAGCCGCTGGGAGGCGAGCTGCGCGTACGGCGTCTCGTCGAAGCTCTCCTCGGTGAACCCGATCGAGAACGTCTGCAGCGGATCCTTGTGCCGCGCCGCCAGCGCCGCGATGGTGGTCGAGTCGATGCCGCCGGAGAGGAACACCCCGACCGGCACGTCGGCGACCAGGCGCCGCGCGACGGCGCCGTCGAGGAGGCGCACCAGCTCCTCTCCCGCTTCCTCCGGGGAGATGCGGGACGCGGCGGGCGCGGGCAGCTCCCAGTACCGCCGGAGGCGGAAACCGCGCTCGTCGAGCACGGCCACGTGCCCGGCGGGGAGCTTGAACACGTGCCGGTGGATGCTGCGCGGCGCCGGGACGTACTCGACCGCCAGGTACTGCGCCAGCGCCTCGTGGTCCAACTCGCGCGGGACGCCGCCGTGCGCGGCGAACGCCTTCAGCTCCGATCCGAATACCGCGCGCGTCGCCGCGCCCTCGGGAGCGCCCGTCCAGGAAGCGCCCTGCGCCAGCGCGTAGTAGAGCGGCTTCTTCCCCAGCCGGTCGCGCGCCAGCAGGAGCTTGCGCCGGGGCGCGTCCCAGAGGGCGATGGCGAACATGCCGTGCAGCTCCTCGACGAAGCGCTCGCCCCATTCGAGGTAGGCGCGCAGCACGACCTCGGTGTCGCTGCGGGTGGTGAACGCGTGGCCGCGCGACCGGAGCCGCTCGCGCACCTCGTCGTGCTCGTAGGCCTGGCCGTTGAAGACCAGCGCCACGCCCTCCCTCACCATCGGCTGCACGCCGCCGGCGATGTCGAGGATCGAGAGCCGCCGGTGACCCAGCGCCGCCGGCCCCTCGACGAAGAACCCCTCCGCATCGGGCCCGCGGTGCGCAAGCGCCCGCGCCATGCGCCGCACCGGGGCTTCGTCGGGCGCGCCCAGGAGGTCGACGTCGCCGCAGATGCCGCACATCGATCTATCTCGCTGCTCGCAGCGGCTGCTCGCGCGAGTCCTCGCGCGCGTTCAGCTCCTCCGCGATCAGGTACGGCCGCTTCCCCTGCGACTCGTAATAGGTGCGGATCACCAGCTCCGCGAGCAGGCCCATGAGGAGGCTCAGGGCGCCCACCAGGGTGAACATGACCGCCAGGAGCGGCAGCGGCGTCTGCACGAAGTCCTTCAGCCCGCGCACCTTGTAGTAGACGGCCCACCCCACGGCGCAGGCGGCGCACAGCCAGGAGAAGAGCCCGAAGCCGCCGAAGACGTGGATGGGCTTGGTCGCATAGCTGGCGAGGAACTTCACCACGAAGAGGTCGAGCAGCACCTTCATGGTGCGGTTCAAGCCGTACTTGCTCTTGCCCGCCTTGCGCGCGCGGTGGTTCACCACCATCTCGGTCACCCGCGCGCCTTGCCAGCTCGCATAGATGGGGATGAAGCGGTGCATCTCCCCATACAGCTTCACGTCGCGCAGCACGTCGCGCCGGTATGCCTTGAGCGAGCACCCGTAGTCGTGCAGCCTCACGCCGCTGATGGCGCTGATCAGGCGGTTGGCGATGCGGGACGGCAGCTTGCGCCCGAGCTCCTTGTCCTGGCGGTCCCTGCGCCATCCGCTGACCACGTCGTAGCCCTCGGCCAGCCGGGCGAGCAGCTTCGCGATGTCGGCGGGGTCGTTCTGCAGGTCGCCGTCCATGGGCACGATTACGTTGCCGCGCGCCGCCTCGATGCCGGCCGACATGGCGGCCGTCTGGCCGAAGTTCAGGCGGAAGCGGATGGCCCGCAGCGCCGGCTCCTGCTGGGCGAGGCGCGCGAGCTGCGCGAAGGTGCCGTCGCGCGAGCCGTCGTCGACGCAGATCACTTCGTAGGTGCGGCCCAGCCCCCGGAGGACGCCGAAGAGCTCCGTGAGCAGGGGCTCGACGTTCGCTTCCTCGTTGTAGAGCGGGATGACGACGGACAGCTCGGGCTGCATTGGCCGGGTGGGATAGCACGCGCTCTGCGCGCCAGGCAACATAGTGGCCGGGGGAGGGTTGCGGAATTCCTTCGCCTGTCCGGTAGCTTGCTCCTGCGACGGAACCGTCCGCACGCGTCCTCCTGGCCGCCGCTCTCGCGGAGGCTGGAAAGGAGGGACCCGCGGCGGACCCCGATCGGCCACGCGCCGGAGGTCTAGAGACGGTGAAGAAGCAGATCCGGGGGTTCCAGGAATTCCTGCTCAAGCAGAACGCGCTCGCGCTGGCGGTGGGTGTGGTCATCGGCGCCGCGGTCGGGCGCGTGGTGAGCGGCATCGTCGACGACGTGATCATGCCGATCGTGGGGGTGGCCCTGCCCGGCGGCGAGTGGCGCAACGCGGCCATCGCGCTCCCGCGCGGCAACGCGATCAAGTACGGCGACCTGCTCGGCCGCTTCCTCGACTTCATCATCGTCGCGCTGGTCGTGTACCTCGTCACCAAGGCGATCCTGGAGAAGCCGGCCCCGCCGCCGCCCGACACCAAGACCTGCCCGCAGTGCCTGGAGGTGGTGCCGGCCGCGGCGCGCAGGTGCCGCGCCTGCACCTCGCAGCTCGTGTAGATTGCGCCGCTTCATGGAGCGCATGACGATCAGCAGAAGGAAGCTGTTGGGGTCCGCGGCCGCGGCCGCCGCGCTGTCCGGAGCGGCGCGAGGGCAGAAGGGTGCTCCCGCCGGCGGAGGCGGGGGACCCGTCGCGATCTCCAGCTCGAACGGGCTGCGCGCGGTGGAGCGCGCCGTGCATCTCCTCCAGCAGGGGTCGGACCCGCTCGACGCCGCGATCGCCGGAGTGAACATCGTGGAGGACGACCCGGCGGACATGACCGTCGGCTACGGCGGCGTGCCGAACTTCGACGGAGTGGTGCAGCTCGACGCCTGCGTCATGCACGGGCCCACGGCGCGGGCCGGCGCGGTCGCCTCACTCGAAGGGGTGAAGAACCCGTCCAAGCTGGCGAGGCTGGTGATGGAGACGACCGACCACGTGCTGCTGGTCGGACCCGGCGCGCGCGCCTTCGCGGACGCGAACGGCTTTGCACGAGAGAACCTGCTCACGGAGAAGGCGCGCAAGGTGTGGCTCTACTGGCGCCAGAACCTCTCCGCGAACGACAAGTGGCTGGAGCCGCCGCCCGACAAGCTCGACCCCGAGGTGAAGGCTTTCATCGACCAGTTCGGCTGGGACGACTTCCGCAAACCCAAGAGCGGGGGCACCCTCCACATCTCCGCGGTGGATGCACGCGGCGATCTGGCCGGCTGCACCTCGACGAGCGGCCTCTTCTTCAAGATGCCGGGCCGGGTCGGCGACTCGCCCCTCATCGGCGCGGGGTGCTTCACCGACAACGAGGTGGGCAGCGCGGGCTCCACCGGGCGCGGCGAGGCGAACATCCTGGTCAGCGGCGGCCACCTGGCCGTCGAGCTGATGCGCCAGGGCCGGCACCCGAAGGACGCCTGCGTCGAGGTGCTGCGCCGCATCGCGCAGACCACTCGCGAGCCGCGGCTGCTCGACGCGCAGGGCCGGCCGGGCTTCGGCATCACCTTCTACGCGTTGAGCAAGCGCGGCGAGTACGGCTCGGCCTCGATGTACGACGCGAGCCCCACGGGGAAGCGGGCGCAGTTCGCGGTGGCCGACTCCCGCGGCGCGCGCAAGGAAGACTGCGCCTACCTGTTCCAGCGCAGGTAACGTCCCAGGCGTTCGAGCGCAGTTGGTCCGTGTGGTGGAAGGGGCGGCGCGGCCGAAGCGCGCGACCGGATCAACTCGGCGATGCGCGTAGCCGCATGGGCGTCACGAGCGAGGAATCGCACCGTCTCGGGACGACCGCGACTGGCAAGGACGACCGAGCTTCCCACCACTTCGACCCGCGTCAGCTCAGCGAGACCCAGCTTCTTCCAGGACTTCAGCCCCCAGACGTCGGTCTCCACCTCCACCAGCTCGGGGCCGACGAACACCGCCTTCCGTCCGAGCAGCGCGTGGAGCGTCGCGGCATCCGCGCGACCAAGGCAAAGAGCAGTCCGCCCACTGCGCTCCACCAATCGAGCCGCGAGATGAGGTAGCCCGCGAACACCGCCGCAGGAATCGCAGCCGCCATCTGGATCTTCTCGCGGAGAGGGACCGACGAAGGGCCCAGCTCGATCCGCACCTCGTCCAGCCCGGTCACTTCCCACCCCGCGTGGTCGCGCCGGGGTCGGGGCCGAGGTGGGCGGTATCGTTCCAGAGGCGCAGGAACGGCTCTTTGTTGTTGCGCAGCTCGACCAGGTTCAGCGCGCACTCGTCCTGGGGCCAGCGCCTGCGGTAGAGCGGGATCGGCGCGTCGGTGAGCGCCGCGCCGAGGATGCGCAGCGTCGCCTTGTGCGAGATGCCCAGCACCGGTGCGCCGCCGGGCCCGTACCGTTCCTCGATCTCCCGCAACGCCGCCAGCGCGCGCTCGGCGACCTGCTGCGCGGTCTCGCCGCCCGGAGGCGCGATGCGCGCCGGGTCCTCGAGCCACGCCTCGTACAGCTCCGGGTCCCGTTCGTGCGCCTGGGCGGGCGAGAGGCCCTCCCACTCGCCGTAGTCGATCTCGGTGAGGCCCGGAAGGACGACCTGCGGCAGGCCCGGGGCGACCAGGTCCGCCGTCTGCTTCGTCCGCCCTAGAGGGGAGCGGACCACCGCGGCGAACCGGACCACCGAGAGCCGCTCGCCCAGCTTGCGCGCCTGCTCGCGGCCGCCCTCGGTGAGCGGCAGCTCGCCGCGGCCGTTGAAGGAGTCCACGGCCGAGGAGGCGGTCTGCGCGTGCCGCGCCAGGTAGAGCAGCATGGTCTCTCCTACGCGCGCGCCTCCCGCGGGAGGAAGCGCTCGCGCACGTACGAGATCGTCTCCGCCAAGGTCTCCATCGGGTCGCGCGGAGAGAAGCCCAGGAGGCGCTCCGCCTTCGACGAGTCGATGAAGAACCAGTGCTCGCCCATCTCCACGTCCGCGGCGGGCAGATCGGGCTCGCGCCCGCGCCGGTGCGCCCACTTCTCCAGCAGGTGGGCGGCGGCGACCTTCACGGGGCTGGGCAGGCGCAGGGGTGGCGGCGGCGTCCTCGCCAGGCGGGAGAGACGGCCGAAGAACTCGGTGAACTCCCAGTTGGCCGCGCCGAGAAGGTGCCGCTCACCGACGTTGCCGCGGGTGAGCGCCGCGACGAATGCCCGGGCGGCGTCGCGCACGTCGACGAAGCTGATCCCGCCGCGTGGCATCGCGGGGATGCGGCCCAGGAGGAAGCGGTAGATGTCCTGCGTCGAGGAGAGGCGCGCATCGCCGGGGCCCAAGAGCAGCGAGGGGTTGAGGATCACCACCGGCAAGCGGCGGCGCGCGGCCTCGACGGCGATCTTCTCCTCGTAGATCTTGCTCAGGTAGTACGGCCAGCGGCCCACCGTCTCGATCGGGTAGTCGTCCTCCTCGGTGGCCACGCGGCGGACCGGAGAGACGCCGATGGTGCCCGAGGACGACGCGAGCACCACCCGTTTCAGCCCCGCGCGCTCCGCCTCGGCCAAGAGCACGCGGGTGCCGGTCACGTGCAGCTCGTACATCTTGTGCGCGTCGCGCGGGTCGCGCGAGACGAGGCCGGCCAGGTGGTAGAGGCCTTCGCGCCCCTCGAGAGCGCGCCGCACGGTGTCCGCATCGCGCACGTCGCCGCTCACGAGCTCGCAGCCCAGCGCCTCCGCGTCCGGAGCGCCTCCGCGGGCGAGCACGCGCACCTCGTGGCCTTGCTCCACCAGGAGCGGCACCAGCGCGCCGCCCAGGAAGCCGGTGGCGCCGGTGACGAGCAGCTTCATCCGTGCTCCCCGAGAAGCGTGCGCGCGGCGGCGGCGCGCGCGATCCGCGGGGGCGGCGTGCCGTCGCGCAGCGCCTCGATCGCCAGGCGCACGAGGCGCGTCACCTCGCGGTGCGCCGCCGAGCGCGAGAGGCCGTGCGTCGCCTCGCGCAGCTCGGTCAGGCGCAGCGGCGGACCGATGCGCACGGTCAGCTTCTTGCGCTTGCGCGGGTCGGGGAGGAACGAGCCCTTCGGCATCGCCTCATGGGTCCCCTCGAGGTACACGGGCAGGATGTCGGCGCCGGCGGCGAAGGCGAGGTACCCGATGGCCGGCTTGAACTCCTGCAAGGTGCCGTCGGGCGAGCGTGTCCCCTCCGGGAAGATGAGCAGGTGGTAGCCGGTCTCCAGCGTCCGCACGGCCGTGTGCAGCGACTCCTTCAAGGACCCGCGCCGCTCGATCGGCACCAGGTTGGTGAAGTTCCCGAACCAGGCGCGCTTCCAGGGGTTGTCGAAGAAGTAGTCGCGCGCCGCCAGCGAGGCGAGCTTCTTGCCCTCTTCGCCCAGCGCCATCTTCACCAGCCCGACGTCGAGGTGGCTGGAGTGGTTCGCCGCGACCAGGAAGGCGCCGGCGGGGGGCACGTTCGAGCGCCCCCGGACCTCCAGCTCGAACAGCCTGCCGTACAGCATGCGCTGGAAGAACTCGACCGCGGCGCGCCCGGCCGCGGCGACCGCGTCGGGGACCGGGACTTCGTCTTCCGCCGCGCCGTTCTGGCGCATGGGCTCCGGCGCGGGTTCCGCGGCGCGGGGCCTGGCGAGCGCGCGGGCCAGCTCGCCCGCCGTCTGCAGCACCGCCAGGCGGCCCTCGTCGGGCGGCGCGACCCCGGCCTTCTCCAGCGCCACCGAGAGCTCGGCAACCAGCAGCGAGTCGATGCCCAGGTCCGCGGCCAGCCGCGTCTGCGCGGTGACCGTGCCGCGAGGCTTTTGCGTCAGGTCGGCGAGCAGGTCGTAGATCCATGCGTCGTCGCCGCGCGCGGCGACCTCGCCTAAGCCCCTGCCTGCCTCGGCCGCTCGCTCGAGGCGCTGCAGCTCGGCGACCACCTGCGGCCGCTTCACCTTGCGCGTGGCCGTCTTCGGCAGATCGCCGTCCCAGAAATGAAGGATCTTCACGCGCTTCCAGAACGGCAGGTCGGCCGACACGCGGGCTACGTGCTCGCGCAGCTTCTCGCGGACCTCCTCGCGCGTCTCGCCCGCGCCCTCGTCCGGCTTGCGCGGCACGGCCAGGCACGCGACGCGCTCGTGCGCGCCCTTCGCCTCGGGGAGCCCCACGATCGACAGCTCCTGGATCAGCTCGCTGCGCCCGTACAGTTCCTCCAGCTCGTCCGGGTAGACGTTCCTCCCCGACGCGTCGAGGATCACGTCCTTCTTGCGGCCGACGAGCGTGAGGTGGCCGTCGTCGGACAGCTTGCCCAGATCGCCGGTGCGGAGCCAGCCGTCGCTCAGCACTTCCGCGGTGGCTTCCGCGTCGTCGAGGTAGCCAGCCATCACGTTCGGTCCGCGCGCGAGCACCTCGCCCACCCCCCCCGGGTCCGGCTGATCGATCCGGATCTCCACGCCCGGGATCGGCGGCCCGACGGTGCCCGCGCGGCGCTTGTTCTCCGGCAGCGTGACGGACAGGACCGGCGCCGCCTCGGTGAGCCCGTATCCCTCGGTGAGGTCGAACCCGAGCTCGTGAAAAGCCTGGTGCACCTCCTCCGGCAGCGCCGAGCCGCCGGAGACGAGCAGGCGCAAGCTCCCGCCGAACTTGCGGTGGATGGGCCAGAAGAGGAGCTTGCCGACGTTGAACGGCGTGCGGTTGCGCAGCTCGCCGTGCAGCGCCATCGCGGCCTGGATGCCGGCGCGGACGGCGGTGGGACGCGCGGCGATCTCCTGCGTCAGCCTCCGGTGGAGGAGTTGCCACAGCGCGGGCACGCCGATCATCGCCTGGACGTTCCCGGTCTCCAGCGCCTCGCCCAGCCGTTCCGCGGTCAGCTCGTCCAGGTAGGTGATCTCGGCGCCGAGGAGCAGCGGCACCAAGAGGCCGCAGGTGAACTCGAAGGTGTGGTGCAGCGGCAGCACGCTGAGCAGCCCGTGCCCGACGCGCAGATCGAACAGGGTCGCGAGCTTCGCGGCGAGCGAGGCGAAGTTGCGGTGGGTGAGCAGCACGCCCTTCGGCTTGCCGGTGGTCCCGCTGGTGAAGAGAAGGGAAGCCACGTCGTCTGCCGCGGCGGTCCTGCGCAGCGGCTGCCCGTGCTCCGGCGCTCCGCGGAGCAGCTCGGGCAAGGCGAGGACGCGCAACCCCGGAGGCGGCGCGCCGAGCCGCGAGAGCGCGCGCGGAGAGGCGATCAACACCCGCGCGCCCGCCGCCTGGGCGCAGTTCTGGATCTCGGCCACCGACAGTTGCGCGTCGAGCGGCGCTGCCGTCGCGCCCGCCTTGAGGATTCCGAAGTAGGCCATCGCCCACTCCGGCCGGTTCTCGGAGAGCAGCAGCACCCGGTCGCCGCCCCGGACCCCCTCGTGGAGGAGCCGGCGGGCGGCGCGGTCAGAGAACGTCCCCAGCTCCTCGTAGGTGACGCGGTCGTCCCGGGTCCGCGAAAGCTCGTCCGCGCTCTCCTCGCCCGCGAAGAAGCGCAGCGCGACGCGCTTGCCGAAGTGGTGGACGGAGGCGTTGAGGAGCTGGAGCAGGTCCTTGGGCTGCGGCACCTCGCGCCGGGCCTTGTCGCTCTCCTCCTCCAGGCCGGGGAAGACCCATTCCTCGAGGCCCTGCACGTGCACGTCCAGCCAGTACCTGCGCCAGTCGATCTTTTCCGGGTCCCAGGGGAGCTTCTCGCGATCCGAAGGCGTCAGCCTGCGCCACAGCTCGCGGGTGTGCGCGCACTGGAAGACGAACCGCTCGCCCGCGACGAACGGCAAGTAGAGGTCCCACATCGCCTCGACCGAGGCGAGCTGCCGGTCGGCATTCTCCAGCGCCTGGTCGGCGCGCTTGAGCAGCGCGCTGGTGATCGGCGCGCCCCACGACGCGCCCTTTTCGGCGATGAGCGCGCGCCCCGCCTGGGCGAGCTTGCGGAAAAGCGGCGCGCTGGTCTTGCGATATGCCTCGCCCTCGACCGGGAAAGGCTCGAGCCACTCGTCCAGGAAGGCGCGCAGCCCGCCGCCCTCGCGCCGCTTCTCGAAGTAGCGCCGCTTGTAGATGGCCGACAGCTCGATGGCCCGGCGGATGTACATCGGGTTCATGTCGCCCGAGGCGAGCTGGTAGACGCGCTCCGCCCGGCCGGCGCACGCGGCACCCGCGACACCCAGGATGCCGGCCGCGACCAGGTCGACGGGGATGAGGTCGAGGACCAGCTTCTGGCCGGCCGGGTACACGCGCTGGCCCTTGAGCGCCAGGAAAACCAGCGGTGCGCTGGTGGTGAATCCCTCGTTCCAGCCGGGGAAGGGGAACCGCAGCGCGCTCTCCACGATGGCGGGCCGGACGATGGAGTACGCGCAGCCGCTCATCGCGATCGCCTGCTCGCCCATCGCCTTGGTGTACGTGTAGGTATTGGGCCAGCCCCACACCTGCGCGCGCTCCATCCCGGCGTCGATCAGCTTCTGCGAGAGCCACAGCTTGCGCTCGCGCCCGGCGGCGAGGCGCAATGCCCTCTCGTCCGAGATGTCCCGGCCTTCGGACTCGAGGCGGCGCACCGCGGCGGCGCGGAACTGCGCCTGCAGCGAATGGTCGTCGGCCTGTTCGCGCAGGCGCTTCACCAGCCGATCGACGTCGGCCTGCTCCGCGTCGACGGAGAACCGCGCCCCGGGCAGGTCTTCCCCTTCTCCTTCGGCATGCTGCTTGGGGAAGCTGCCGACCAGCATCTCGTCCTCGAACACCGGGCCGCGCCGGGTGCCCGCGACGAAGCAGGTCGAGACGTGCACCAGCGTCGCCCCGGTGCGCTTGCACAGCTCCGCGGCGTTGCGCGCGCCCTCGGTGTTCACCGAGATGGCGAGCTCGAGCGACGGGTTGAAGGTGACGAGGCCGGCGCAGTTGACCACGCAGGCGAGCTTGCCGGTGAATTTGCGCACCTGCTCTTCGGAGAGGCCCAGGAGCGGCTCGGCGACGTCGCCGGCGATGGGCGTGCACTTCTCCCGCAGGAACCGGCCCAAGCCCTCGCCGTGCTTCTCTTGCAGCGGGCGGAAGGGCGGCGCGGAAGCGACCTTGCCGAAGAAGCGGTCCTCCGCGCTGCCGCCGGCGCGCGGGCGCACCAGGACGTGCACGCGGCCGATCTCCGGATAGCGGTCGAGCAACATCACCAGCGCCACCTTGCCGAGGAAACCGGTCACGCCGGTGAGCAGGATCTCGCGGCCGCGGAAGGCCTCCGACAGATCGATCGGGTCCGGGGACTCGGGCGCGACGGCCTGCAGGTCCGGCGGCGCCGCCGGCCCGAGGTGCGGCACCCGCTCGGTCACGGCTGTTCCTTGGCCGCCACGCCGGGCTTGTGCGACGCGCCGCCCTGCGGCCGCGCCTCGGCCTCGCCGAGCAGGCGAGTGGCCTCCTCGGCCGAGACCGCCACCTCGGTCATGACCATTGGAGGGTGGTGCATGAGCGTGATCTGCGCCGTGCGGCCCTGGCGCCCGCGCGCCATGTCCACCGCCTCGGCCAGCGTGTCGGCGCGCTCCCACCCCATCAGCCGGGGGACGTGCTGGTTCTCGGCGCCGACGGCGATGATCTGCCCGAGGTGCTGCCGGCCGTTCTCGCCCCAGTACCACATGTAGAACGGGTGGGCGCCGTGGTACGCGTTGCCCTTCCGGTAGAGGTGGACGTAGCTGGGGTTCTGCGCGAACTCGCGCTCGTACTTGCGGTGGAGCTCCATCGCGTCGGTCGTCTCGGGCAACAGCCGGTGGAAGAACTCGATGTAGCTGGGGTGCTGCACCGGATCGAACTCGTCCATGCAGGGGTGGGTGAGGATCATCGTCCCGCCCTTCTTCACCAGCGGGATGCCGCGGTTCATGTTGAAGAAGTACCCGCAGGCCATCACCTGCACGAGCAGCGGGTTCAGGATCGAGTTCACGTTGTAGGGCGAGATGTAGGGGATGCCGCAGATGAGGATGTCCGACTGGCCCTTCACCTTCACGAAGCACTGGCGCCGGCACGCCTCGAGGATCTTCTCGTGCGCCAGCTCGGTGCGGCCGGCGGCGACCGCGATCAGCCCGTAGGCGGCGGGGATGCGGTGGAAGATCTGCTGCCGCAGCGCGCGAGGCGTCTTGCCCAGCGTCCAGCGCAGGCCGGCCAGAGCGGTGCGGTCCAGATCGGTGAAGTCTTCCTCGCGCTTGCCGAGGAAGGCGAGCGGGCCGTCGTACATCCGGTTGTTCAGGCACGTCTCGATGTGGAAGACGTTCATCTGCTGGTCGATCATGCGGCCGATGCGGTCCACCGACCCGTGCAGCGCGGAGTGCTTCGGCTCCATGTACGACTTGCTGCCGCGGATGGCGTGGGGCGTGTGGTGCGCGCGCAGGCCGAGGTAGTCGGTCAGCCCGGTGCCGACGGACTTGTGGCCGCCGTCCATGGGGACGAAGTTCACGTTGCAGTAGATGACCAGGTCGGCTTCCACCGCGCGGCGCGAGATGCGCACCTTCTCGTGCGCCTCCGTTTCACCCAGCTCGACGATGCCGCCCGGATCCTCGGCGTCGTGGTTCGTGTACCGGTCCGGGTAGTAGGCGTTGAAGATCTTCGAGCCGACCATGCGCTCCATCTCGCGCGGGGTCAGGCGGCGGTGGAGCGAGTTCGCGATGAGGAGCTGGACGTCGTCCACGCCGCTGTCGGCGAGGAGGTTGAGCACGATCTCCAGGATCGTCTGGCGAACGTCGGGCGTGCGCATCGGCGGCAGCGGCAGCGAGATGTCGTCGAGCGCGATCAACACCTTCATGCCCGGCCGCAGCTGCGCGTGGAGCGGGTCGCACCCTTCGGGGTGGTTGATGGCCCAGCGGATGGCCGCGCGCCAGTTCGCCAGCGGCTCGATGGGCGGGTTGGGGAACACCACCCGCGTCCCGATCGGGACTTCCTCGAGCAGCAGCTCCGTATCGGAAAAGAGCAGCCGCGGCGGCGACTTCCGGTCCTGGATCACGACCTGCGCGTCTTCGTCGTAGCTCTGGCGTAGGCGGTCCAGCGAGCGCATCTAAGCCTCCGGACGTGCGGTTCTACCCGAGATCGGCCTTCCGGCGCACCTCGGGGCCGCCGATCCCGTCCAGCAGCGCCCGAGTGAGGCTCTCGGCCATCTGGGCGGGCGGGGGGAGCTCCAGATCGGGCAGGGCGCCTTGCGCCAGCCGCCGTGCGAGCACCGGCATGAAGCCGAGCGCCACCGTGGCGGCCATCAGCACCAGGGGATTCACGTCGGCGCGCAGGGCGCCTGACTGGATCCCCTCCAGGACCGTGCCGGCGATGAGCGGGACGTGCGCTCCCTCGGCGGTGAAGCGGGCAAACACCTTCTTCAGGCGCCCGGAGGAGACCAGCGCCTCGCGCAGGACGATGCGGATGACGGTGAACTCCTCGTCGCTCATGGAAGCGATCCGCGTGTACAGGCGCCGGAGGCGCTCCTCCACGCCGGCGTCGGGCTCGAGCGCCTTGCGGATGTCGGCCGAGAGGGCGGCGTACACTTCCTCGATCACGGCGAGCAGCAGGTCGTCCTTGGTGGGGAAGTAGTAGTGCACCATGCCCACGCTGGTGCGGGCGGCCCGGGCGATCTCCCGGAGCGAGGCGCCGTCCACGCCGTGCTTCAGGAAGCGGTCGCGCGCGGCGTGCACGATGCGCGGGGCGATGTCCGAGCGGGGCCGCGCCATCAGGCGAGCTTCTTCCGGAAGCGGAGCGAGGAGAGGACCAGCAGCGCGACCAGGATGGCTCCCATCCAGAGGGCCTCCGGGAGCAGGTCGAGGAACCCGCTCCCTTTCAGGGCGACGCCGCGCACGATCCGCAGGAAATGGGTGAGCGGCAAGGCCTGCGACAGCCACTGCATCGGCGCCGGCATCGCGTCCCAGGGGAACATGAAGCCGGAGAGGAGGATGTTGGGCAAGAGGAAGAAGAACGACATCTGCATGGCCTGCTGCTGGGTCTGCGCGAGCGTGGAGAAGAACAGGCCCAGGGCGAGGTTCCCGGCGATGAAGACCAAGGCGAATGCGTAGAGGAGCCCGAGCGATCCCGCGACGGGGACCCCGAACAGGAGCCGGCCGAGGAGCAGAATCAGCGTCATCTGCAACAGGCCCATGGCCACGTACGGGACGATCTTGCCGACGATCAGCTCGCCCCGGCGGAGAGGCGAGACGATCAGCTGCTCGAGCGTGCCGCGCTCGCGTTCCCGCGCGATCGCCATGGCGGTGATCATCACCATCGTCATGGTGAGGATCACGCCCACCAGGCCGGGCACGATGTAGACGGCGCTGCGCAGGTCCGGGTTGTACCAGGTGGTGGTGGCGAGCTCGATGCGCGGCGCTGCGGCCGGCGACCGCCGGACGAGCATCTCGTGGGAGCGCGCCTGCGCGAGGCCGGCCGCCGTGTTGGCCGCGCTCGCCACCGTCTGCGGATCGGAACCGTCCACGACGAGCTGCAGGGGAGCGGCGCGCCCGCGCAAGAGGTTCGCGGACCAGCGGGGGGGGACCACCAGCGCCACGCGGGCCGCGCCGGAGCGCAGGGCGCGCTCGATCTCGTCGTACCCGCGCACCTCGCCTTTCAGGTCGTAGAAGCCGGTCGCCTGCAGGCTGCGGGCGAAGTCGCGCGAGCGCGCCGAGCCGTCCTGGTCGTAGACCACCGTCGGGACGTGCCGCACGTCGGTGTCGATCGCGTAGCCGAACAGCGTGAGCTGGATGACGGGGAGCGCCACCATCATCGCCATCGTGAGCCGGTCGCGGCGCAGCTGGAGGATCTCCTTGACCCCGACCGACCAGAGCCGGGACAGCGAGGCGGCGACCTGAACGCGCGGTCCACGTGGAACGTCGGCGGCGGAAGCGGCCGCGGCGTCGGTGCTCATGCGGCACTGCCTTCCTGCGCCGCTTCGCGGCGCACCATCGAGACGAACGCGTCCTCCAC
>WNFD01001524.1_pt1 | contig 28509 bp, 18 predicted proteins | sample 5400491 | NCBI WGS metagenome assembly WNFD01 (sample SAMN13153343, study PRJNA577476) | soil metagenome | isolation source: 120 cm saprolite under Douglas fir tree site 2 hole 2 replicate 2 | place: USA:California | collected 2015-04-18
GAACACGCGCGCGTTCTGCGCAGGTTCCTATACTTTCGAGCTGGATTTGGACAGCGCCCAAACTCAGACGACTACGCCTCCATTGCAGCTAAAATGAGGTGTCTGCGGCGCCGTGATCACTCACCGAGCCACGTTCGCCGTTCCGGTAAGGGGCTTCGGTGTGAACTGTCGCGCCCTGGTTCGGCACTGTCACGATTCGGCTCAACTGCAGCCTAGAGCCGCACTGTCGCGCAGAAATAAATGTGTGTCTTGCCAGTTTTGACGGATTCTTATTGCCCCAGGCTTTTGCGGACTTCAGCAACGAGTGGATCTTCGGTGGACTGTCCTCGGAAACTCAAGTATGTGCGGTAAGAATCCGCGAACGCGGGTGTTTTAAGGCCTTGCCGCACCCGTCCCTGATAGTAATAGACATAGGGAAAATAGCCGTAGGTAACCACGTTGTCCATCAAGAGCTCCAGCACTTCGCCCCGCCGTTTGATGCAATGGTCAAACTCCGAATCCGCTTCCGCGAATTGGCCGGCTTCGAGGTAGGCACGGCCAAGCTCGAATCTGCCAATCCAGGTGTCCAGCAGGTTGTTAGCGTCGGTGATGGCTTTGACAGCCAGACGGCTGTCCCCCTGCTTAAGCGCGAGCTTTCCTTCAATGATCTTGGCGTAGGCTTGAGGTTCAGCTTGCGTCTCTTTAGCGAGGCTGTCTGCCATTTTTTTCGCCTGTGCCGTGTCTCCGGCTTCCGCAAACACGCGCCCCGCGAGGAAGCGGACCTGTAGCGTTTGCCCATTTGCCAGGGCCTTTTCGGCAGACGCAACTGCCGCCCGGCTCTGGCCTCGCAACAGTTCTGCGTAGGCCAGGGCAGCAAACTTGTTGGCCGCATTCTCAGGCGCCTTCGCTTGCAGGTCAGCATTGGCTCCTTGCTCGAGCAGCCGCACCTGCTCCGAGAACCGGCCTTGGTACAGCGCCAAATCGGCCAGGGCCGCCGTGGCCAGAGATGAGCCTCTGGGACCGAATTTCTCCAGCCCGTGATAGGTTTCGGCAGCGTCGGAAAGCTTGCCCTCGCCCAGTTGCGCTTCACCGAGATTGAGCTGTGCGACCTCCGAGGGACTAATATCCAAGGCGGCCCGTGCCTCCCGCTCGCCGGCTTGAAAATCTCCATTGAACGAGCTGAAGAACGCCAAATTTAAGTGCTCCAAGGCTCCTTTGGGCGCAATCTCTTCCGCCTTTCGCGCGCTTTCCACTGCTTTGGGAAAGTTGCGCAACGAGGCGTAGCACCAGGCCAGGTCCGATTGCCCGACCCTATCGGCGGGGTATTGGCTGACAAGCGTGCTGTATTCCTCGACGCACTTCGGATAATTGCCGACGATTAGGTAGTAAAAGCCGCGAGTGTGGTACCTTTCGCGCTCGGTCATGCGGTCGAGGTGTTCCATCGCCAGCTTGATGTACTTCTCTCCGTCCGTTTGCCGCCCCAGGTCATATGCTGTTCCGGACATTCCAGAGTAAGCCCTGGCGAAATTGGGATCGAGCTCAGCGGCCCTGGAAAAACTCTGAAAAGCCTCCGCGGTTTTACCCGCGAACTGTTGTTGCATGGCGATGCTGTATAGGTGCACGACTTCCAGAGATGCGGCGGTGAACGGTCCTGAAACGGCGAGCTGCGCCGCCACCGGCGTGGTGTCACCCAGCGCCTTACGGATAGGTGCTGCCAGCTTGGGAATGTCGAGCAAGAGCGCGTCTTTCGTGGCCGCATTGATTTCCGCACTTGCGATGCTGTTGCCGGTCCTGGCATCGAGGGCTTCCACCGAAAGCTTGTAAGCGTCGCCGCGGAAACTGAGAGAACCGGTCACGACCGCAGCCAGCCCCTGGCTCACGACGATGAGCCTAGCCGATTGCTCGTCCAGTTTGTCCGAAGGATGTGGAAGCTGTTTCGCCAGGTTGCGGGCTGTCCCGCGGTTATAAGCGTTGATGAAGCTTGCGCCTTCCAGTGCGACGTTGAACATCGGTTCCAACGTGTCGTCAAAAATCGGGTCCCCGGTGTGATTCGTGAAATCGGCAACCAGCACCGAGACCGATTTGTTTGCTGCCGGAGTGGCGTTCGTAAATTTTCCGCGCAACATAATGCCGGCTAACACAAGCGCCACGAGCGCCGCCGCCACGCCGACCCAGTGCCAGGGAATCGTTTGTCCCCATGGCCGCTGACTTGCTGGGAAACGCAAAGTTGCCGCCGCCCTGCCTCCCTGCCAGGCTTCGAGATCGGCCAGAAGTTCACCTGCGCTCTGGTAGCGGAGCGTCAGATCCGGGTCCAAGCACTTGGAGACGATTCCGCTGAGGGCCGGCGGAATACTGGGATCGTGCGTTACCACAGGAGCCGCACGCTCTTGCGTTCGCTTGAGCAGGCTGGCGATCGCGCTGTCGGCATGATATGGCATTTTGCCGGTCAGCAACTCATAACAAATCAGTCCAACGGTAAACAGATCGGATCGCGCATCGAGGTTCTTGGCTTGGGCCTGCTCGGGCGACATGTATTCCATCGTCCCGAGCATGACACCGGTGCGCGTCATGCCATCGCCGCCCAGCGTTCGAGCCAGGCCGAAGTCCATCACGATCACCCGGCCTTGCGCATCCAGCATGATGTTGGCAGGCTTAAGATCACGGTGAATAACACCTTCCCGGTGTGCCGCCTGCAAACCGCTGAGGATCTGGCGCGTGATGTCGATAACTTCATTCGCCGGCAGCTTACCCCGCGCCCGCAAAATCTGGTGGAGGCTCTCTCCCTCCACATACTCCATCGTGATGAAACGGATCCCGTCCGCCTCACCGAGATCGAAAATACGAATGATGTTCCGGTCTGTAACCTGTCGTGCCAAAACCAATTCCTGTTTAAAGCGCTGGAGGATTTCAGGATTGCTCGCCAGCTCCGGCCGGATGACCTTCAAAGCAATCACGCGATCGAGTTCGGTATCTTTCGCCTTGTAGACCGCTCCCATGCCACCTTCGCCGAGCAATCGCAGAATCTCGTAACGACTCCCCAGCACTGTTCCTGTGGGCAGGAACGCGCCGCTCCAATTGCCTGCTGGTGTCTTTGGCGACAACCTAGGGCCACTGGGTACATGCTCTACCGAACCGTCTACCAGGGTGGGTGCCTCGGACGGTTGGGGTATTTCGGTAGAGGTTTTCAATCCAGTGAGAATCGTCGGCGCGTCAGGATCGAGAGAGAAACCCGGCGGAACGGGGGTGTGCATTTCCGGGGGAGGTGTTTGCACCGCGTCAGCACGACTTTTCGAGTCGGCTGCCGCCGAAGAATCCTCGGGAGTAACTCCCGAGCGAACCCTTTCCGGGTCGCTTGAATGTGGCATAACCTCACCCTACGCGTGATCTGGGCGGTCCATCTAACTAGATGCAGAGCGTGGTAGCCTCATCGGACGCGTATGAACCGCTAAGTGTCGCCATTATACCTCCCGAAAATCGCGGATTGGCGCGCATTTCCCAGATTTATTTCCGCCTGAACGCGGCACTCATTTTTGTCGCAACTCCTTTGGAACATACGCGTCCGAGAATGTGGTTATGTCCCGCAGGGCGCAGGGTGCTGGTATATGGCAAAAGCAGATGGTCCGCGAAATCTTTATCCGCGCTAGCGGGAAAGTCGGCCACATCTCTGTGAAGCCGACTCCCGATATTCGCGTCAGCGAGCCCTTGTGCAGGCGCACAGCAAATGGGTGTTCCGCACGCTCAACAACTAGCCCGTCCAGTGAAGATTCTGTTGGGAATCCCGCTGTAGGTAATACTCTTTCCAGAATTGCTGAGAGAGGGATTCGAATCCGCTAACAACGGCATCGTTTACCGTTGGCCGACCATACCTGAGAAAGCCAGCCGGATGCGACATACACTCGGCCAGCATGCGTCACCCACCGCGAGTTTGACGGTCAGCCTGATCTTCGTGGGCTGGCCAGGACAGGAGTAAACACACTCCTAACGGTGTTGTCTGAATTTCGGATCAGCTCTGCAGCGGGGAGCGAGATGCTCACTTTTCGCTTCGCTCTAAAGCGCGGCGTTGGTACTGGTTCCGGCTGCGGCGAATACTTGGGTAGCTTCTTGCTCAGCAATGGGGATGAACGTGTGTACGACCTCAACGTCGAACTGAGTTCCGGCGCTTTCCACCAGTCGGCGGATCGCTTCGGTGTGAGGAAGCCCCTTTCTGTAGCAGCGGTTTGAGACCATTGCGTCGTAAGCGTCGATGACCGAAACAATGCGCGAGACGATCGGGATGTCAACCTTCTGCAGCCCCGCCGGATAGCCCGTTCCGTCAACGTTCTCGTGGTGATGCAAAGCGTACAGACTCGCGTCTTCGAGCCCGGGGAACAAGCGCAGGATTGACCAACTGTATTCAGGATGCCGGTTGATCAAGGCGCGTTCTTCGGCGGTGAGTGGGCCTTGTTTTTTCAAGATGGAGTCCGGGACCCCTATTTTTCCAATGTCGTGGAGCAGGGCCGCAACTTCCACCTGATACATATGTTCTTCAGGAATATTCAGTTTCCGAGCCACTCGGATCCCCCACTCCGCCAGACGAGTGCTGTGTACCCCCGTACTGATGTCTTTGAGATCGAGTAGCTGGTTAAACGCGCAGATCAGCGAGTTGCGAAATGCAAGGTGCTGTTCCTCTAGCTCCTTAATGCGAAGTATTAAAGAGCTGGATTGTCCCGAGAGCGGATCGCCAATTCCCGCGCTCGGCATCTCCGTACGCACGTCTTGGCTTTCCATCAGTGGCATGACTGCACGGCCTGGTACGTATCGAGACGTCCGTATCCCAGCTGAGGATCGGAAATAGACGCTGCATGCGCCAATCCCGGCGCGACTTTGGAACTTGTGCAGTTCCCGTTGGCGCCAAGCATCAGGGCTGCGGTGCCAGCGACAAACGGAGTGCTAAATGACGTTCCCCATCCTGCGGCATAAGTTCCCCACGGATAAGTCGTTACTACACCTTCGCCCGGGGCCGCCATCCAGACGGGAGGTGCGCCGTAGTTGGTGAATACCGATTGGATATCCGAATTCGAGGTAGAAGCAACGTCGATCACCGATGGCAGCGCGCCAGGATACACGGCCACTTGCTGGCCATCGTTTCCGGCCGATGCCAGCGAGACCACCCCATTGTTGTTCGCATATTTAATGGCGTTGGCGAGCTCCGGCGAGTACGTCGGATAGTCGAAGCTCATATTCAGCACTTTCGCGCCATTCTTCACTGCGTAATAAATCGCGCGCAGAATATCGGAATCGTAGCCTGTCCCGTTAGCGTTGAATGATTTGAGAGCCATGATCTTGGCCTGCGGCGCCACAAGGTGCACGATGCCTGCGGTCATGGTGCCATGCCCGAACGCGGAATACTGCGAACCGTCGAGTACCGCAACCGTGCGTTGATCGAGCACGGCAACCGTTCTTTGGTTCACTTGGGCGGTCTGCGCCTGGCTCAGATCTGGCGTGGTGCTGACGTCGGATTTTTCCGAACCGCCATTGGCGTTTCGCGTGAAGTCATACCCGGATACGAGCAAGTTCTGCAGTACCGGATTGGTCGGGTCCACGCCAGTGTCGATCACTGCAACGGTTACTCCGGAGCCGGTGACGTGAAACGTGGATTGGGTTGCACTCGTGCGTATCAACTGATTGGCCGGCTGTGCCACGTAACCGTGCCACACCGTCGAACCATAGTACGAAGTCGGCTTCTCATCTGTCAGGTACGAGGGGGCTGGCCCTGCATCAGCCGCCTGAGTATTAACGATCTGGTCTATCTCCACACCCACGATGCCGAGTTGAAGGTTGAGTCTGAGCACCGCCGTCACCGGATTCAGAATGGACGGGAAAGTGACCACGAACAACTGCCCTTGTGGATCCCCCAGGCCGCGGACGACGTTGCATCCCAGCAACTGGCAGGTCAGATTGATCCCCGGAAGCCCCAACGAATCGCGCACCACAAGACGGGCTTGCGCATGCGCCTGCGGTGCACATAAGGTGACCAGAAAAAGCAGCAAACCTACGACCATCACCCGCCCCATAGAGCTCGATTTCCTACCATCAACGATCGCGTTCATTTCAGTCTCCAGTCGGGGGAGCTTCTTAATGTGCTGCAACAAATTCTACGGTCAGTCTTCGGGTCATGCTAATTACACCAGTAAGATCTCAGTAGTAATCCGCCCCTGATTCCTAACGTAATCTCATCCAACTACGTTGCTTTGGCCCAAATTCGCCAATGGAATCCTAATTGTTTTGCGGCCTGCCACATCGATCAAGAGCCGCAGATCATCCTGTGCATCGACTTCAAGTTGGAACTCTCCAAACTCGTTTGGGCTGACCTGAAGAAACGGTTGTCCTTTCGACGTCCAAAGCGCGACGGAAACACTGCTCGGCGAAACCCGCGGAAGACGCCGGTCGAGGACCTGTCCAACTACGAAAATCTTGCCCGACCGCGCCTCGTGGTCCAGGCGCATGTCCACTGTGAGCCCTTCGGCCTCGTACACCATTTGCCGCGCTGAGGCTGCCCCGGAGCGTATTCCTGACGGTAGAGGCTGCGCGAATGTATCAAATAGTAGGTTCGCTAAAATCGACGGACGCGGCTCCTGTGTGTACGCGGCAGCGAATTCCTGTTTCACCATCCGGACTGTGTTATCTGGGGGCGTGTAAGTTTTTTCCCCGGCAAGAGTCGCCTGCACTCGGTTCAATACATTGACTGCAGCTCTGCAATCGGAGCAGCCGCGAGCAAGATGTGATTCGATTTTTGCCTTGGTTTCGGACGCGCTGATTCCGCGAACGAAATCAGCCCAGTCTTGCTCCGAGAAATGCTCCATTCTCAACCTCGTGCATTCGGATTTAGTGGACGGCGCCAGCCGCTTTCAGCGAAGAAGGCTTCTGCCCATCTGATACATAAGGGAGAGGGAGATAGGAAAAAATATAGGTGGAAGGAAAATAATCTGGAAGCGAGCTTAAGCCTTTCCTATCAACGTGAAAGGGGCCCAGTAATAAGGGTGCGGGTAACGTTCCCTCAATTCGAACATGGCGCTCTGTAAGGCCAGCGGCTTGGAAAGCCCTCGCTGGAGGCCCGTGTAGAAAGAAATCATGAACTCCTTGGTACTGCGGTCGTGAACGTCCCACAGGCTAAGTACTAGCGATTGTGCCCCCGCCTGCAGTAAGCCGCGGACCAGACCCACCACTTCGTCCCCTGGTCTTATCACGTTCAAACCAGTTGCGCAGCCACTCAAGACGACCAATTCGGCAGGCAGCTTGAGGTGATACAGGTCATGCAAACTCAAATGCGATCCTCCCAGGCGGATAGAAGAAAACATCGGATTGTCCTGCCGAAAATATCCATGAGTGGCAATGTGCACAATCCGGCTGCCAGGTCCATGAGTCCGTAGAACGTCTTCGGTTGCGGCGGGACCCATGAAGAGCTTCGCATCCGGCAAAATTGACTGCAAGGCCTCCACCTCATCGGCGATCGAAGGCGCTTGCGCATCGGGAATGCCCAGGATCAGCGACTCTCCCGAAGTGTTAGCCTGTTTTTGTTGGCACAGGGCATAAATGCTCGCACTGGGAGCGTAAGAAATCGAGAATTGATCCGCCAAGTAAGATTCGCCGTCATACAGGGCATGGAACGGAACGTAGTGAAGCAGGCCATGCGGCACAAAGACCACGTGCTTGCTGTTGAGCAAATTACGTACCGGGGCAATCAACTCCAGATAAAGATTTCTTAGGTGCGCCTGCGTGGACTGCAGCAGCGGTTCCTGGAATGTGCTCACGTATTGCGGATCGAGCCGGAACTTTGAGAGCTGGAATTGCAGCAACTGCAACAACTTCTGCACGCGCGATTGCAAAGTTACGGGGAAGACGCGCAGATCATCGCGACGGAGAACGCAGGCGAGGACGCGGTCGTGCACGCAGAAAAACTCAACCAAGGCAGTATCGGGGGAGAGCGCCGCCCGAATCTCCTCGAGCGAGACGTTGCTGGGCGCCTGCAATCCGGCGTCACTCATTTCGGACGCAGTCGCCTCCTGGGCCGCGCGCATAAGAGCGTGTTCCCGCTCCCGCGCGTGCAGCTCTAATTGTTGTATTCGTTCCCGCGACCGTTCTTCAGGACGGAGTTGCTCTCGTTCAATGAGGTTGTAGTACCAGTTCAATTCCTCGCGCAGGTTGCGTATTGAACGCACCAGTTCGCTTTGTCCGGCGTCGGCTTCGGAGGGCACGTGCACAGGTTGGAGCAGAAGGTCCATCAAGCTGCGCGATTTCGCCTGTTCAATGTAGCGGAAGGCTTCTTCGATTCCATCTGGCCGGCGCAGACAGAGGTCAATAAGGTTCTCATAGACTTCCAATTTGTCGCGGAAGAAGGCGATTTTTAGCTCTTCGCCGCGCAGGTTACCTCGCAACGTCTCTAGGACACTCCGGGCGCGGCAGTAGGATTCGTAAGCCTGCTCGTCTTTGCCAGTTGCTTGCTCGATTTTGCCGGATAAGAACTCTGCCTGGAAGGCGAGCACCGGCGTTTCCAATTCTTTCAACTGCTGCAACGCGGAATCGCAGTGCCGGCTTGCCGCAGAGTTGTCGTTCAACCGCAGGGCGATGCGGGCGAGAATCAGGTCTGCCAATACGGCTTTGCTGCGCATGGTGGATGCGCTGAAGAACTCACGTGCGGTAATCGAGAGGCGGCGCGCCTCGAATAGGCGGCCTTCATTGAAAAGCACCAGAGCCTGATACAAGTCAAGGAGCGACGGCCAGACCTGATTTTTCTCGCCGACAAACATTTCTTTTGCTTTGCTAAACAGCTTCAGCCCCTCAAACACCTGTCCCTGTTGGCTGGCGGCAATGGCGGCAAACGCGAGCGCTTTGGCCGCTTCGTAACCGAAGCCGAGCTGGTGGAAGCCTTGATGAGCCGCAGGTGCAAGTTCGGCAGCCTCTGCGCTCAGGTTGAGTTCAAGGTAGATCTCCGCGAGGTCTAGATTGCACAGCGCCGTCTGGTATGCATCGCCCGCCTTTTTCGCGCTGGCCGATGCATCGCGAAGCATCTGGATCGCGCGCCCGTACTCGCCGCGGAGGAAATAGAGATACGCGATGTTGTAGTCGGCATAAGCCACCAGAACCGGCATGCCTTTCTGTTCGCAGTGTTGACGGGCCTGTTGATAGAGTTCCAGCGATTTTGCGAACTGGTTTAGGCTGATATAGCAAAGTGAGAGGTTGCTCAGAACTGCGGCGAGGCCTTCTGCGTCGTCGTGCAAAAGTAGTTCGTGATAAGCCCGTTCGTAGCACGCTAATGCTTCGGTGAAGCGGTCCTGCCGGTGATAGACATTGCCGATATTGATTTCCAGCCGCGCCAAACGCCAGGTATCCTCTGGATTGGCGAAGATGGCTCGGGCGCGTTCGCCTGCCGCCAGCGCCTGATCATAGCGGCCCAGCAGAAGCAGCGGCTGGATGGATCCACTTAAAGTGCGCGCCAGCTCCATCTGCTCGCCGGCAGCCTCAAATAACGTCGCGGCACGCTCGTGCATTTCGATGGCACCGGAATGTTGGTCTAGCGAGTAGAGCGCATTGGCCTTGGCGCGCAGGCTCTTGGCCAAAGCAATCCGGCTCCCGACTGTCTCTGCCACCGTGATCGCAATGTCTGCCAAGCACTGGGCATTGGCGGGGCTTACGTGGACCTCTTGCCGCACGCGGTCGGTGAGAGTGGCGACAAGCTGGTTCCAATCAAGCGACGGATGCTGCGCGATCAATTGTTTGCGGCCGGCGTCATCGTCAAGCGCCAGCAAACGCTCGATCATGGCGTCACATTCGGTCCGCTGGACGGCTTTCACGCTCACTTAGAACCTCATCTTTTCCAACTGTTGCTTAAGTTTCCCTAAACAGCGGGCACGAATGAATCCGATCGAGCCGCTGGCGATGCCGAGTTCCTTCGCAATCTCCTCGTAGGGGCGAGGCGGAGTTTCAAAAAAAAGCATGCGAATCATGCGTTCGCATCGGGGCGATAATTTCGCGATCACATCGCGGACCATCTGCTCCTGTTCCAGTTGGACAAGCAATTGGTCCGGAAGGCTCGACGGAATGCCGCCCTCAGACGATGTTTCGGCATCCTCCTCGGCCAGCGGTACATGCTTTTCGGCTCTGCGACGAAGCTGAAGACACTTGTGATAACAGGTCTGCATTAGCCATTTCGGCAGGGCACGCGGTTCGCGCAGTCGCGGCAGGTCCGTAAGCAGGTCGAGGCACACAGCCTGGAAAATATCGGCGGCATCGTCGTACATGCCGAGCTTAATGGGAATCGAAAAAATCAGGTTCTTGTACTTGTCGACGAGCGCCGACCAGGCTTGCTGGTCGCCTTTCAGGCATTCGGCAACCAACCGATCGTCAGGCCAGGAAGCCCGGCCCTCGCGCTGCCTTTTTGCCGCAACCGTCACCGGATTCCGGCTCTTTCCACGCCTCTGGTTTCACTGCGCAGGTAAAGCTGGTCCGCGTTCCAGAGGGTGTAATGCTCCAGCACGGCGGGATGAAAATTGCCAACCCGAGCCTTTGCGCCAGCGAGAACATTGGGTGTGGCAAGAAAAATGAAGGGCAGGTTCTCCGAAACGAGTTGCTGGACCCGATCATAAAGCCGTTTTCGCTTCTCGTAGTTCAGTGTGATCATCTGCTGCTGCATTAGCTGATCCACTTCGCGCTCCCAGTCACTGGCGGGCTCCGTTTCTCCGAGATGCCACAGGTGAGTGCCGCCGCTTGAGAGCCACACGTTCATTTCAGGATTTGGATCGGGATCTCCGCCACCCAGGCCCATAATGGCCGCCTCGTAATCAAAACTCTGGAACACGCGGTCGAGCATCGCACGGAAATCGAGGGGGACCACGTGGACCTGCATGCCCAGATGCGCCAGGTCGTCCTGTACTAGCGTTGCCATCTTCATGCGTTGCGTGTTCGACGAGCTTGTAACAACGGAAAACTCGACCGGTTTGCCTGACGAATCCAATAATTGGCCGGCGTTGTTCCAAGAGAATCCGGCGGATTTTAGCAGTTGTCGCGAGGTTTCCAAGGAACGCTGCGGATGAGGGATCGCCTGGTTGACCCAAAGCTTGTTACCCGGACCGACGTTGCCCCACAGCGCCGTTCCTCTGGCGCCGTACACCAAGCGCACTATCGAATCGCGGTCAATGGCTGCCGATACTGCCTGACGAAATTTAAGCTCCCGGAACCAGGTCTGTTTACCCGAAATAGCGTCTAACTTCTTGGTGCTCAAATCGTTGAGATTGAAAACCAGAAAGTTGTATTCCAGGCTGGGACCGAGATCCACCAGTTGCGCGCCAGTCCGTGTACGCTCTCGTGTCAGCAGGGCGAAATTCTCCGCGCTGAGCCGGCTTACCATGTCGGTTTCCCCAGCTTCAAAACGCATTACCTGCGCGTCTTCGCTGCCCACGAAAAGGAAGGCCAACTCGTCGAGATACGGCAAGCGGTGGTTGTCATGGTCCGCCTTCCAGTAGTACGGGTTGCGTTCCAATACGATTCGCTGACCGGCGAGATATTCCTTCACCCGGAACGGACCTAAACCGACTAGCTCGGCTGACGGAGTGTTTACCGTCCACGCCTGGGAGAAACGGCCTTCACGATAGGGTTTTTCCAAGATGTGCTTCGGCAGCATGGCCAGGCCATCAAAGATTCTTTCTGCGGCGGCATAGGGCCGCGGCAGCGTGAATCGGACCGTGTATTGGTCCAGCTTGGTTACAGTGAGGGGCTTGTCGTCAATGATCAGTAAGTCGCGTTGCGGTGAATTCACCGCTTCATCCAGATAGACGGTAAAAGAAAAAATCACATCGTCTGCATCGAATGGGTGTCCATCGGAAAACCGAATGCCCTTGCGAAGTTTGAGCGTGAACGTGCGTCCGTCCGCGGATGTCGTCCAGGATTTTGCCAGTCCGGGCTCGGTTTGCTGCGACACCCGATTGACACTAATCAAATCAGCCATGAGCCGACCGATGACCTCGCGCGAAACGGCGTCAGTGGCGGTGACAGGATTCAGAGTTTTGGGTTCGGAGCGCTGCCCAATAACCAGGTGTCCGCCGTAGCGGCCGACCTCGCCATCCACACGCTGCAATTCTTCGGCCGGATTCGGTGGCGCAGGGGCAGGCGCCGCAGCCATGCACGGGGTAGCGAGCAGACACACGAAAAGGGCAAGGCGAGCTATGAGTTTCATAACACCCCTTCCCCACAGAACTCTGTTCAGATTGACTGAGATTTTAACCCTGAATGGAGGGCATCAGCCAGCAACCAATAGATTACGGAGGTAATGACAAGCGCCCCGGCGGGGGCGAGTAACCAACCGTATGAGACCAACACGCTGTATTGCTGCAGCGTGCTCAACATGTTTCCCCAGCTCGGCACCGGTTCGCTGACGCCCAGCCCGAAAAACGATAGCGTGGCTTCTGCCGCAACATACTGTGGAACCAACAGTGCCGCTTGAGTCAGTAGGACCCCAAAGGTTTCCGGGAAGATATGGCGGCGCAAAAGATAAAAGTCGGAGGCCCCAAAGCCTCGCGCTGCCGAGACGTAGTTACGTGCTCGTGCGCTAAGTACCACTCCTCTCACAAGCCGCGCCGGCCGCGACCATCCAATCAGGCCGATCACGCAGATCAGCAGGAGGAATGTTCCCGCCGGACTAATGTGGAGCGGCAGGAATGCTCGGACTGCAATCAGGAAATACAGCCAAGGCAATGACAAGAACAGCTCGGCGGAGCCCATTAGCGACTCATCAACCCACTTGCCGTAGTAGCCGGAGATTGTGCCGATGACGGTACCTACGGCCAATGAGATCAGCGTCGCTAGGACGCCCGCCGCCAAAGACACCTGCCCCCCGTATAACAACCGCGAAAACTCGTCGCGGCCGTAGCCATCTGCACCAAAAAGGAAGATGTGCGCAGGTTGGTCCACCCGGAACAGGTGAACGTTGGATTTAAGCACCCCTAGGATCGTGTAGTTGTCGCCTCTGACGAACAAGTGGACGGGATATTCGTGCGTGCGATCCTCTTCATACGAATCGAGAGTCAGCGTCGAAGCGTAAACAAATGGGCGCAGGTGAAATCCTGACGCATCCGTAAAATGCAGCCGCGTAGGTGGAGCGTAGGGCAGTTCCCGGTTTTGCACGCTGGGATCGTACGGCGCAATGAACCCAGCGAAGATCACAACCAGGTGCAATATCGCGAGGGCAAACACCAAGAACAGAGTTCTAATTCGCATCCGGCTCTCCTGTGCGAATCCGCGGATCGGAAGCAAGCAACAACAAGTCGGCAATAAGATTGCCGGCCACCATGAACACCGCTGAAAACATCACTCCGCCGATGACCAGATACAGGTCCCGTGAGAGTGTGGCATCGAGGATGAGCGGTCCCAAGCCGGGCCAGCCAGTGACGACCTCGACCAAAAGCGATCCGCTGAGCAAAGCAGCCAGAGAAAAACCGAACAACGAAATCGCCGGATTCGCTGCGACGGGCAGAACATGCCGGAACAACAATCTAGTGCGCCTGATTCCCAGTCCTCGAGCCGCTTGTATGTAAGACGCCTGCAAGACCTCGAGCACACTGGCCCGAACGTGTCTTTCAACTACGGCGATTCCGGCCAGCACCAGAACCGCAGTGGGCAGCAACATGTGTTGCACGATATCTCGGAATTGCCCCCATGCCGAGAGCTCCTGGAAGCCCAGGGATCTCATGCCTCCCACCGGAACCAGACGGGTGCGAACTGCGAGCGCGAGGAGAGCGATTGCGATGACGATTTCCGGGATGGAAATAAGAAACGAGCTTCCGACGGCTGCGACTCTGTCGAGCAGCCGTCCGCGAGAAGCGGCGGTTAGTACGCCCAGGGGCACGGCGATGAGCCAGGTCAGAAGGGTTGCGCTTGCGGTGAGCAAAAGTGTATTTTTCGCCCGAGCCCAGAGGAGCGGCGCGACTGGTGTGTTGTAGGCAATAGAATAGCCAAAATCGCCGTGCGTGACAGAGACTATCCATCGCGCATATCTCACCACCAACGGCTGACCCAAGCCGTATCGCGCGCGTAGCAAAGTAATGGTCTGAGGCGAAATCTGCGGATTGAGCCGCATCTCGTCAAAAAAGCTTCCCGGAGCCATTTCTGTAAACAAAAAACAAAGAACCGACACTCCTAGCAGGAGCAGGCCGGCACGAAACAATCTCCGGCCGAGGTATTTCATCCCGAGACTCCAAGCAGCTCCGCGTAATTCTTTTGGAAGGTTGCCACTGACGCAAGGAGCGCCCTGGTTTCCGCGTGGCTCGGATTCGCAATTACCTGTGCTGCTGGACCCTGTTCCACAATTCTGCCCGCCGAGATTACTGCGATCGAGTCAGCGAACCGCGCCACCAGAGGCAGATCGTGAGAGATGAACAGGTAGGTGAGCGAATGAGCCGCCTGAAGATCGAACAGAAGATTGAGGATTTGCGTCTCGCTGGAAAGATCCAGGCCCGATAACGCTTCGTCCAGCACCAGCAGTTTCGGTTGCAGCGCGAGTGCCCGCGCGAGGGCCAACCTTTGTCGCTGCCCTCCGCTGAAGTCCATCACTAAGCGATTTGCCGAGTTCGGCGAAAGTCCAACTTCGCTCATCAAATCCTGGGCACGGCTCCGACCTTCCCGCTCACTCAACCGCCCCTGAATCCATAAAGGTTCCTGGATGACCTGTGCTGCCGAGAACCGTGGGTTCATGGAGGTGGCCGCATCCTGAAAAATCATTTGAATCTTGCTGCGCAGGGGCCGTAGCTCGCGATTTCCCAGCCGTGAAATGTCAACGCCGCTCACCCAGATTTGCCCCGCGTCTGGTCTCTCCAGCCGGGTCACACAGCGCGCCACCGTCGATTTGCCCGATCCCGAGCTTCCAACCAGAGCCAGCGTCTTCCCCTCGGGAATCTCAAAATCAACCCCGCACGCGGCGGCAACGGGAACACGTTTGCGTGCGATACCGCTGCTGCGCAGGTAGTGTTTGGTCAGCCCGCAGACGCGCAGGAAAGGCAGACTGCTTCCCGCAATACGTGGGTCAGTTCCCATATTTGAAGCAGCTCACTCGGCGGAATGGCTCGGGCGTCAGCTCTCGCGGATCGCAGTTTGCGCACACCGGCATCCTTTCCGGACAACGCGGTTCGAAGCGGCACCCGGCGCTTACGCGCGTCAAATCGGGTACCTCTGCATTAATGGCCGGAAATCGCATGTGGCTGCCTTGCGGGCTCACCAAGTACCGCTCCGAAAGACGCACCAGGGCTTGCGTGTAGGGATGAAGAGGCTTGCGAAAAATATCTTGTGTCTTCCCCTCTTCAACAATCCTGCCCGCATACATAACGACCATGCGATCGGCAAGTCCGGGAAAGATGGTTGGATCGTGGCTGATCACCAGAAATGCGGTGCCCTGCCTCTTACGAATTTCAGATAGGAGGGCAAGAATCTCGGCCTGGAGAGCAGCGTCCAGCTTGCTCGTAGGCTCATCGGCAATCACCAGCGCGGGATGGCAAGCTATGGCTTGTGCGATTGCCACTCGCTGCCTCTGCCCTCCACTGAGCTGGTGCGGGTAAGCAGAATAAATTTGCTGCGCCTGGTCGAAACCAACTGCCCGCAACAACGCTTCGACATTCTGTCTGCGCTCACTGCTTTTCATCGCCGAATGTGCGCGGAACACCTCTGCGATTTGATCGCCAACCCTGATTACCGGATTGAGCGAGAGCGCCGGATCCTGCGCAATCATGGAAATTTCCTTGCCACGAACTCCGCGCAACTCCGGATCTGCCATCGTCAACAGGTTGCGTCCTCGGAACATAACACTCCCGTCCTCGTGGCGGGCGTGAGGTGGAAGCAGGCGGAGCAGGGCCAAGCCGAGCGTGCTCTTCCCACAGCCGGATTCTCCCAGAATACCAATTACCTCACATGGGTGTAGCTCAAGGCGCGCACGATCCAAGGCGCGAACCGGCGGAGAGCCACGGGACGAATAAGTAATCGTCAGATCGATAATCCGGACAAGCTCATCGCTCAAAAATCACTAGCCAACAGGCCTCCTCGATGAGCTTAGTCTTACCTACGTGCCAATGGTTGGCAATTGCCTAAGGAGTGGCACGAGGAAGTCGTGAGTCAATCTCGGGCCCACAAGGTTGACGTTTGACAAATGTTGGCTGATTTGAGAGTGTCGGGGACGCGATCCAACTCGGAGGTACCCATGGTGGGCCGTGCACCGAAGGCTGGCTCGAGATGGAACCGGCGACTTGGGTACAGCGGTTTGCGCATGAAAGCGGAAACGAGGCAACACAATTGTGGAGCGCGATCTCCCGGTCATTCGACTATTTTGCTGCCGAAGTGCAACACATCTCCGATTGCGTGATGCCGGATAAGAAACCACTCACCCCGGACGAAGAACTGTGCGACTTTAAACCATCATGGCAATCTACAACGCGGCGATAACCGGAAAGACGGCTGAAGGTGTAGCTCAGGTCAGGAGTTGCCAATCCACATGCGCATTCTGAAAAGCGTGACCGGTTTGTGTCTTCTGCTAGCGGCTTGTGCCCGGCTTGCCAGTCCGGAATGGCGGGGTACTGGCAATGTGTCAGAGGTCAAAGTACTGCCAGCCGGCGTGGAACTCGTAGCCGGCACAACGCGAGTCCGCGTAGTGGCGCTGTCGTCGAATATAGTCAGGGTACGCTACGCACAGCATGGAACCTTCCCGACGGAGCACTCGTTTGCTGTCCTGCCCAATGCCTTCCCGCAACCGCCAAAGATAAAGATGCAGGTGCGGCAAACCCCGAGTGAAGTGACCGTGAATACCGGGACTGTCCAAGTCAGGATATGGAAGTCGCCCTTGCGGGTTGTGTTTCTGGATGCCGCAGGGAAGATCATCTCTCAGGACCGGGTCGGCTACCCAGCGTCCTTCAACGGCACCGCTTTTCGCCTGTGGAAGGCGATGCCAGAAGACGAACATTATTTCGGTCTGGGAGATAAGGCCGGCTCGCTCGACCATCGCAATCTCGCATTTACGATGTGGAACACCGATGCGTTTGGCTGGCAGGAATCCACCGACCCGTTATATAAGAGCATTCCGTTCCTGTTGGCGATGCGCAAAGGATCCGCTTACGGCATATTTCTCGACAATACCTATCGCAGCAATTTCGATTTCGGGAAAGAGTCTCGCGACTTCTATTCCTTGGGCGCCGACGACGGGGAACTGGATTACTACTTCTTCTATGGCCCCGATCCAAAACAGGTGATCGAGGATTTCACGACCTTAGTAGGGAAGACCCCTCTTCCGCCTCTCTTCGCGCTCGGCTACCAGCAATGCCGCTACAGCTACTATCCCGAAGCGCGAGTGCGTGAAGTGGCCGGCGAGTTCCGCAAGCGGAAGATTCCCGCCGACGTCATTTATCTCGATATTGACTATCAGCAGAACAACCGACCCTTCACCATCGATCGCGAACGTTTCCCCACATTCGAGAGCATGGTGACCGACCTGAAGAGCGAGGGTTTCAAAGTGGTTGCCATTACTGACCTTCATCTGGCAAAACTGACGGGTTACAAACCATACGAAGAGGGAATAAAGGGCGACTACTTCGTGAAGAATCCGGACGGCTCCGTGTACGTTGGCAAAGTCTGGCCCGGGGACAGCGTGTTCCCAGACTTCACGCGCGAGGCGGTGCGCAAATGGTGGGGCACTCTGTACAGCGACTTCGTGAAGCTGGGTGTCCGCGGGTTCTGGAATGACATGAATGAGCCGTCGGTGTTCGAGCGCGCCGACAAGACCATGCCGCTGGACACCGTGCACAGCGTGGAAGGCCGCAAGACTGACCATCGCGAGGTCCACAACGTTTTCGGGATGCAGAATGCACGCGCAACCTATGAAGGACTACTTCGTCTGCAGCCAGACGTGCGACCTTTTGTGCTCACCCGTGCCGGTTTCGCTGGCACGCAGCGTTACGCGGCCACCTGGACTGGCGACAACAGCAGCACTTGGAACCACATGCGTTTTTCCATTCCCCAGTTGATCAATCTCGGCTTGTCGGGCTATTCCTTTGTTGGTGACGACATCGGCGGTTTTGCCGGAAGCCCTACTCCTGAACTGCTGACGCGCTGGATGGAGCTGGGCGTGTTCAATCCCATTTACCGCAATCACGGTACCAAGGGCAGCCGCGACCGGGAACCGTGGGTAGATGGCCCGGAGCACGAAGCCATCCGTCGCCGCTATATCGACACTCGCTACCAGCTCCTCCCTTACATCTACACCGGGATGGAGGAAAGCTCGCGCACCGGAATTCCGCTGATGCGGCCGATGTTTCTGGAATTTCCTGACCGCGAAGCTTTTCAAACTATCGATAGCGAGTTCATGTTCGGACCGGACCTGCTGGTAGCGCCCAAGGTTGACGAAAAGGTTGGTCCCTACGAAGTGCAGCTGCCGGCAGGCGTTTGGTACAACTTCTGGACCGGCGAAGCGATGAAGGCAACGACGCAGAATGTGGATCCTCCTCTGGAAACGCTGCCAGTCTATGTGCGGGGCGGCGCCATCCTGCCGGAACAACCCGTAGTGCAGAATACGGATGAACTTCCGCAGGGACCGCTGCAAATTTTGGTTTATCCGGGGCCAGACTGCCGCGGTTCGCTCTATCAGGATGACGGCAACACTCTCGCTTACACACGCGGCGGGTTTTTGCGAATGCAGTTTGCCTGCGACTCGCGCACCGATTCTTTGCGCTTCAATTTTTCCACCGTCCACGCAAACTACAAACCGTGGTGGAGCGAAATAAAGATTGTCTTTTTCGGATTCACCACCCAGCCGAGCGCGCTGTCACTCGATGGAAAGCAGGTATCGGATTTTCGGTTTGATTCCACGTCAGGTACGGTCACTCTGAACCTGCCTGCCGCGTCCCAGGCCGAGATCGCGATCGCCAAGTGAAGCATTCGTGCTCAAGGCATCGGCGCGGAGGATTCAGGGACGCTTTCGGAAAGCCGCCAATTCCATTCCCACCGGGACGCCGAGAGCTATCTTGACCCGCACAACCGCTTCAAACGGTTTCATGTCACCGGGAGACGACGCGGAAAGCCGCGTGAGGATCGCCTCGACCGAGCTTCGACGGCAAACAAACTCAACCGCGGCCTGGGTCCCGAAAGTCGTGGTGCCCGCCAGCACCATCAGATAGCGCGCCGGGTTGAGTCCCGGCATCAGGGCAACCACGGCGTAATCTTCGCTAATCGGCGTTCCAGAAGGACTGGCCAGGAAGGCCTTTGGTTCATCGGATTGAGCATGAACGTTGACGATGGCCAGATCGCCTTTTCTCGGTCCCTCGGTCAGGCGCTGAAAAACAAAATCCCGCATGCTGGGGAGCGATGACAGGGTCAGATTCTCAGAAGGCGAGCCGACGAAAATGAGGTCATTGTTGTTGGCGTCGTCCAGCGAGAACAGGCTGCCTCGCTTGACTCGAATCCGCTGCCGCAATTCGCCGAAGACCTGGTCCAGTGCATGAATCGCCAGCACCTCGCCCACGCCGGTATAGTGGTCCCATATCTGGCTTTTCGCGTCACGCTTGGGGTCAAAGTAACGCATCCCGGTTTCTGGACGTCCGACAAATGCGCCGTTGCTGAATATGACCCACGGCTCTTCCGCTCCCTTGAGAAACGGCTGCCAGAAGACGTGGAAGGGTCGCATGGCAGGATCTGATTCGATGGGTAGCGAGGCCTCTACTGTCCGCTTGTCACGCTCAACTGCCACCAGGGCAATCCCGAGAACCGCCACCAAAACCGAAAGCAGCGTCACCGCCAGCAACCACGCGCGAGGGGTATGGGCAGCCGCCACTGGGTGGTGCGGAACTCCATTGACGGCGTCGTGCTCCGGTCTTCCGTTTGCCGGCGCACGACGGTGGAATTGCAAGGAATACGAACCGCGCGGCAAATCCACGACGACGGAATCGCGTAGGCCGGTTGAGGAGTAATAGTCGCCTAGTTTGGCCCGCAGGCGGGCCGCTTGCACCCGAATCGTCGAATCCACCTGTGGATCAAAATCGGCGTGCCGCCCAAAAACCTCAGTGGCGATCTGGTATTCCTTGACGTGAACCCCGGGATTCTCGAGTTCTTTTTGCGCCAGGTAGCGAAGCAGCCGGCACAGGGACTCCGAGCCGTGAAGGACATCGCTCCCGCAGAGACGTTCGACCTGTCCCAGATTTTGGTCCCGCTCAGACATGGAAGCGGCACCTCCGTGTAACAGCGCGGTAACAAAGTAACATGGCCTCAAAGATGCTTGCAAGGCAGCACTTAGCTTGTGTAGCAGTATCAACACTTGCTGAAACTTACTTTCCCGAACTTGCTAGCCTCACACTCCCGCTCACAGAAGAAGTCACAGTGTCTGTGCGTGGCAGTCGGCTCCCCGCGAATCCCGGTGGGACGCCGTTGCCGTAAGTGTGCGAGTTGGGCAAAAGGATCTGCCAGGCAAGTTTGGAACACCAACTAGATCTGGCAAGAAAAATTGCTTGACAAGCAGCTAAGGCCACGCGCAGACTTCGTTGAATTCGTGGAAGAAAATCGTTTTTGCCGGAGGTCACCATGTCAAAATTGGTGAAGCTGTTGTGCTGCGTCTCTCTTCTCGCGTTGTTCTCAACCAGCCTGTGGGCCCAGGGCATCTTCGCAACTCTGACCGGTGTCGTAACCGATCCCTCGCAAGCCGTGGTGAGCGGCGCCAAAGTCACTCTTCGCGACTTGGGCTCGGGATCTTTGCGCGACACCGTGACTAACGGCGATGGATACTACACATTCGCGTCTGTCCCGGTTGGCAACTACGCACTGACGGTAGAAGCCCAAGGTTTCAAGTCTCATAAAGAGGACGAAATCCGATTGGGCGGCGGCGAGCGGCACAACGTCAACGTGACCTTGGTGGTTGGCTCACAGGGAGAGACTGTGGAGGTCGTAGGTGCGCAGGACTTAACGGCGGCGGTGGACTCCGGCGAAAAGTCATTCACGCTGGAGACCAAGGAGTTGCAGAACTTCACTCAAGTAGGCAGCAACGCCGCCGAGTACATCAAGCTCGTACCCGGCTTTGGTGTCAACAACGGAACGAGTAATAGAGCTAGCTACAGAGGACAGGTCATAGGCATCAATGCGAACGGCGACGGCGGCGACAGCCAAAGTCCGCTGAATAACAACTTCTCGTACAATGGCCTGCCGTCAAACTCGCTCGACATCGTCGCTGACGGAGCCCATGTCTCCGATCCGGGTTGCAACTGCGATACTCCGGTGAACCCGAACTCGGACTTCCTGCAAGAGTTTAAGGTCCTTACCTCCAACTTCAGCGCTGAGGAACAAAAGGGCCCCGTAGTGATTACTTCAGTCACGAAGTCGGGAACGAACACATATCACGGAAGCGCTTTCTTCTCGGCTCGCAATCACTCGCTGAACGCCAATGATTGGCTGAATAATTTCAGCGGAGTCAAGCAACCCTCCAATGCCTATTACTATCCCGGCGGCACATTTGGCGGCCCAGTGCCCAAGCTGAAGAACAAGGTCTTCTTCTGGACGGGGTTTGAGTACTTCCATCAGACACTTGACACGGGCCTTCTGAGAGCGACGGTTCCTACTGCCGGCGAATTGACTGGTGATTTCTCCCCCGCGGAAGTCAACAAGGAAGGGGTGTTGACCGCCGCGAATAAAGTTCCAGGGCAACTGACAACGGCTGCTCAAACAGCTTTCGGAGGAACCACGATTCCGGCTTGTAGCGGAACCCCTAACGGAGCGTGTATCGATCCCAATATGCTGGCTTTGGCGAAGCTGTTCCCCGCTCCGAACGCGACCGCGACGACCTTGAGCCCCTATAACTATGTTCAAGCTGAAATATTTAACCAGAACACCAGGCAGTGGGCGGTTCGTGGGGATTGGAACATTAGCGACAACACGAAAGTGTTCGTACGCTATAACTACGAGCGCGAAGTGCAGCTTTTCCCGGTAGGACTGTGGTGGCGTAACGGCGACCAGGTTCCGTACCCGACGGCCATTGCGGGCAAGAATAAGTCCGATTCATGGGCGGGCACGATCACGCATGTGTTCAGTCCAACGATGACGAACGAGACCGTGATGGCATATACGTTTGTAGGTTTCCCGAACGTTTTCCAGGACCCATCCAAAGTAGACCCGAGCACAGTGGGTTACAACTACACGGGATTGTTTGGCAACATCGGTAGCAAGGTGAAGCAGATCCCGGCGTTTGGTAACTTTGGACCGAGCGAAGCTGCTCTTGTCTTCAACCCCGGGGGGTTCGAGGCTGGTGGCGCATCGCAAGGACTGTACGCGAACAAGTGGATGCCGAGCGTGAGCGATACTCTCACCAAAGTGATCGGCACCCATACCTTAAAGGGCGGATTCTTCTATGAATGGATTCGCAATGCCCAGCCAGCCAACAACAATACGAACGGAGAGGATTTTGTTTCCGTCAGTAACAAATTCTCGTACGGTAATGAGTACGCCGATCTGTTGACCGGCAACCTCAACAGCTACACCGAAACCAACTTCAACCGGATCAACGACATTTCTTACAACACCTACGAATTCTTTGGCCAGGATTCGTGGAAGGCAACTAGAAGGCTCACTCTAGAGTTTGGCCTGCGCGCGACGCACTTTACGCCGTGGGTTGATGACGAGAACTTCGGATATTCCATCTTCAATCCGTCCCTTTACAGCTCCGCGAACAACGGCGCTTGCGCCGCAGCTCCAACGTTCTGTGGCTTCGCATGGCACGCTAAGAGCAGTTCGGTACCGCTGGGGGGATTCCCGACCCGGGCGCTCTTCTATCAGCCGCGCCTTGGAGCCGCCTACGACCTAACCGGGAACGGCAATACGGTGCTCCGTGGCGGGTGGGGACGTTTCTACTACCATTCCGGCCAGTTCACCAACGGGTTGGACGCTTCTGCCGGAGTAGCAACAGCAAACCTGAATCCCAGCAATTGGGTTGGGGGCACCGGCTGTCCAACGAATCCTTCTGGAGGGTCGGCATTTTTTGCCGCATATCAGTCGTGTCTGAACGTGTCTGCTAGTCCCGCTTCGCCGTCCGCCGTCGATTCCAAGGATAACAAGCAACCCTACACGGATAGCTGGAGCTTTACTGTTTCGCAGCGGACTCCGTGGCAGAGCAGACTAGAAGCTGCTTACGTTGGTAATCGTAGCCGTGACTTGGCAAACTCCGGAGGCTTCGGCAGCAACCTTAACCTGGTGCCTCTCGGGTCCATGTTGACAGCGACCGATCCGTCCGGGGCCAACGCCAATACCTTCCGGCCATTGCCCGGTTACGGTGATATCAACCAAGCCACCAACAATGCATATGCGAACTACAACGCCCTGCAGATAACATGGGGCCGCCATGCGGGCCGTTATACCATGCAGGCGAACTATACGTGGCAGAAGGCTCTCGGGATTCTCCTTGAGAACGCCAACACTCAATCAAACGGATCGATTTCGCTCAACTCTTAAACTTTGCGTATTCGATTGATCTGGGCAACCCACTCAAGGCGCACAGTGTCTTGGGCGGCGTGACCTCCGGTTGGCAGATCTCGGGCATCTTGCAAGGACAGAGTGGCGCCAACATTACCGAAGGTGGTTTCTACAACTCCAGCACGAATTACCACATGTCGCTGCTTTGCGCATCGTCGGTGACTACCGGGCCGAATCCCGTTTATTGCAATCCGGCAACAAAGTCGTTCACGGGTGCGGCGATCATTCCCGGGTCGATCAGCGCAGCCAACCCCGGTGGCATCGTGATCAACAACCAGTCCATACTAGGTACCAACGCGGTGCAACTGAATCCGCTGGTGACCTGCAACCCCAATTCAGGTCTTAGCTCCCATCAATTCGTGAACGGTAGTTGCTTTGCTGCTCCGACCGCTGTTGGGCAAAACGGCCCGACCCTTCTTCCCGTGTCGTATGGACCTGCGTACTTCGACTGGGATATGGCGATCTTCAAGAACTTCAAGATCGCCGAGTCGAAAAGCCTGCAGTTCCGGATCAACGGATATAACTTCCTGAACCATCCGTTGTGGTCTTTCCCGGACAGTGGAAATCTCACTCTGAACTTTGTGCAGGATCCGGCGAAGGGCTACGCGTTCACCCAGACAACCACCAACTTTGGAAGAACCACGGTCAAGCAGGGCAACCGCATTGTCGAGTTCGCAATGAAGTTCTACTTCTAGGCGCTCTAAACGCCTTGCATTATGGGATGGCTTCGGCCATCCCATTGTTTTCTTGTACACTGATGGGGACGACCCAGTAGTCGGTATGTACAGAACCCTCCTCCTTGTTTTTGGCCTCAGCCTTGTTAATCTCAGCGCATCGGCGCTGGCGCAAACTCCGCAGGAACTGGTTCAGGACGCGATCCAGAAGCAGCAAGCAGGAGATCTGCAAGGTGCAGCCAGCGAGTATCGCGAGTTTCTGAAGCTTCATCCTGAAGCGACCGCCATACACTCGAACCTCGGAGCAGCATTGGCCGGGCTTGGACGCTTCAGTGAGGCGGTTCCCGAATACAAAATTGCTCTGAAGCAGTCGCCTCGACTGCCTGGAACCAGACTTAACTTGGCGCTGGCGTATTACAAGATGGGACGCATCGCTGACGCAGCGGCTCAGTTGGAGAAAGTGCATTCGGAAGATCCTGAGAATCATCAGGCCGCGCTTTTGCTGGGAGACTGCTATCTCCGCCTGGGTCAGGAGAAGGACGTGATTCGCGTGTTGGCACCGGAGCAAAAGAAACATCCAGATGATCTTGCCATCGCCTATGTGTTGGGTACGGCGTACATCCGCGATAAGCAGGTCGAGCCGGGACAGGTGCTGGTGGATCGTATTCTGCGCAATGGCGACTCGGCGGAGGCGCACCTGATGCTGGGAACGGCGAAGATGAATATCCAGGACTTCGCTGGGGCGCGCGACGAGTTTGCCAAGGCAGTTGCTCTCAATCCGAACCTGCCCGAGGTGCACGTCCTATACGCGCAGGCGCTGCACCTTACCGGAGACTCCGATCAGTCAAACAAGGAATTTAAGGCTGAGTTGGCGAATGATCCTTACAATTTTGAAGCCAACCTGCAACTGGGCGCGAACGCGCGCGAGGAGCAGAACCACGACCAGGCCGGCGAGTACTTCGCGCGCGCATTGGAGACCAGGCCCGGAGACCCGGGCGTCCGTTATCAACTGGCGTTGATTGCAGTGGAAAAGGGCAGACTCGACGAGGCACGCGAGATGCTGGAGTCGCTGGTGAAAGAGTCGCGGCAGTTCACCGAAGCTCACGTTTCCTTGTCGCTGGTTTACTATCGCCTCAAACGCCCAGCTGACGGAAAGCGGGAGCGCGATATCGTCCAAAAACTGACCGCCGAGGCGCAAGCCAAGCAGCCGGGAGCTAAGGCACAATAGTCCTTGCAGACCTCCACGCCGGGCACCAACCCGATGAATCTGACTCGAAGGCAATGGCTCGGGCTCGTGTCCGCATTCGGCGCGGCGCATCTGCTGGGCAAGCAAACCGCCTATGCGCAGCAAGCTCCTTTGTTCGTCGAAGTGCCTCCCACTGCAAGCGGAATCAGTTGGGTGCACGAGAATGCAATGTCGCCCAGTCGCTATTTGCCGGAAGCATTGGGGCCGGGTTGTGCCTTTCTCGATTTCGACAATGACGGCTGGATGGACATCTTTTTGGTCAACAGCGGACCCAGCGATTTCTGGAAGCCCAGTAAGCCAGTGCGAAACGCGCTATACAAGAACAATCGCGATGGAACCTTCACTGATGTCACCGAAAAAGCCGGCGTGAGCGGCGCGCATTTCGCGATGGGAGTGGCGGTTGGGGACTACGACAACGACGGCTGGTCCGACATGTTTGTCACTGCCTACGGCCGGTGCATCCTCTACAAGAACAATCACGACGGTACGTTCACCGATGTGACCGAAAAGGCTGGCCTCTCAACACCCGGCTGGACCACCAGCGCAGTCTGGTTCGACTACGACAATGACGGCCGCCTGGATTTGTTCGTGTGCAGTTTTGTGGACTATTCCGGCGTGCGCAAGCTGGAGTGCGGCAACAATAAGATCGGGAGGAACTATTACTGCGTTCCGCGGGTGTTCAAACCCACGGCAAGCTTTCTCTATCACAACAACGGCGACGGTACATTCACCGATGTCAGCAAAGGGACAGCGATCGCGCAAGCCCTCGGCAAGGGCCTGGGAGTAGTGGCGACCGATATAAATAATGATGGGTGGACAGATTTGTTCGTCGCCAATGATACGGTGCAGAATTTTCTTTTTGTGAATCGTGGCCCCGGCGCCAATGGCCGCTGGAATTGGGACGAGATCGCTTTGCAGGCCGGCGTCGGGTTCAGCGAGAGCGGCCGCCCAAGATCGGGAATGGGAGTTGACGCGGCGGACCTGACCGGCACCGGCTGGCAGGATCTGTTCGTGGCCAACGTCGATCACGAAATGTTTTCCGTATATCAGAACAACCGGGACGAGACTTTTCGCGACGTTGCCACCATGCACGGTGTCGCCCGTTCAACCCGTCTGTTGAGCGGCTGGGGTCTGAAATATTTTGATTACGACAACGACGGCGCGATTGATTTGTTCCTCGCCAACGGCCATCCCGATGACATGATCGACAGCTACTCCATGCAGGTGCGATACAAAGAGCCGCTTCTGCTCTTCCACCAGGGTGTGGATCACAAGCTGCACGATGTCAGCGACCAGGCGGGTCCGGCGTTTCAGAAATATTTTGCCGCCCGCGGGCTGTCGGTGGGGGACTTTGACAACGACGGCGCAATCGATGTGTTGATCGGCAATAATGGCGGCGCTCCGTTGCTGCTCAAGAACAACGCCGCCAAAGGAAATAACTGGCTCGGACTCAAGCTGGAGGGCACACAATGCAACCGGGATGCAATCGGCACGCAAATCTATTGGACTGCAGCAGGGAAGAAGCGCTATCGCCTGAAAAACAACGGCGGCAGTTTTCTTTCCTCCCATGATCCGCGTGAAGTATTGGGAATCGGAAGTGCCAGCAAGATTGATACGTTGGAGATTCGCTGGCCCGCACCCAGTAAACGAATCGACAAGTTCATGGACCTACCCATCAATCGATATGTGCGGGTGGTGGAGGGCAGTGGGGTTCTCGGATAAGGCTCTGGTTAGGTCAGTCACTCTCTCGCCGACGCTTCTAGCGGCGTAAATTTCTGCCGGCTTGGGGCCCCACCCATCGGCCGCAATAGTCACCTTCTGCTGAGCTGCGGCGGCGACAAAATCCAACGAGTGACAGAATCCCTGGGCAGGTCGGTTGGTCCCACCCAGGGCAACGAGTTTGGTGGTTCCGTGGGGTCACAGACGTTCCGCCGACACCGAGACAGGCACTCCCTTGGTCAGCGAGTCGAACACCGGAGAGTGTCTTGGCCCCAGCTGACCAATCTCCTGCAACTTCGCGTCTGGCACGTCGGCTTTGATCTTGAAATTGACCCGGATTCCCTGGTATCCGTTGCGAACGTTCTTGTCGAGTTCAAGAAATCCACGCAGATCAAGATCGCCCTCCAAAGACGACTCGACTTCTTCGATGTGAATGCCGCGCGCCGCTGCGTGATAGACCATGGACGTGGTCAGACAAGATGCCAGGGCGTGGAGCAGATGTTCGACGGGGTTTGCCGCGCTGTCCTTGCCGAGCAGAACCGGAGGCTCATCGGCCTCCAGCACAAACGGCTTCGGTCGTGATTGTTCCTGGCCGGCGCCGAAAAACGTGTCCGCAGTCGAGCTGTTTTGGCCAGCATCCACCCATTGGTTGCGAATGCGAAATTTGAATTTCGCAATCGACGGTGTGGCTTTGATGGCATCAACGGTCTTAGAGAGGTCTTCCACCGCGACTCCGTTGACAGTCTTTGCAAGCACGAGCGCAGTTGCTACTTTGACGCTATTCATTCCATTTCTCCTTTATTATGTATGCCTTAGATTTTTTGGGATCGCCGGCTACCCCAGCCTTTTTCGCAATTCCTTAGTGGGACAGCCGGCACGTTGGCGGAGTGCTTTGCTAGATATCTGGCTTCTGGCTCGCGCTCCCTTTTTCTCGTGCTACTGTCACTTCACGTCAACTTCCACGCGCATCCAGGGATGGATGCAGCACTGAAAAAAATGTTTACCTTTCGATAGGCCTGTGACCTGGAGCTGGCTGCCTTGAAGGATTCGAGTCTTGGCCACTGAGACGTTCGCAAAGCCGCCCACACATTCGGGAACCACATCCTCTCCTGGCGCATTGAGTACCGGTATAAAGCCGCCGCCAAACTGCGCCACCTCGGTAAAGGTGTGAGGCTCGCCGCCCTGATCGACCGCGATAACCGTGGTTCCTTTCTTGATGTTGAGCGTGTCAGGTTCAAAGTCCCAGCCCGGATCCGGAGTTCCAGCGGCTGCCTTTGCAAATAAGTCGGACAACGTTGTGAATGCTCCGAGCGTCACGTTATGGCAGAAGTCAGGCCCAAGCGCGGCGTTGAAAGTGGCCGGATCGCATTCGTCCAAAGCCACTACCTG
>WNFD01000980.1_pt1 | contig 28475 bp, 32 predicted proteins | sample 5400491 | NCBI WGS metagenome assembly WNFD01 (sample SAMN13153343, study PRJNA577476) | soil metagenome | isolation source: 120 cm saprolite under Douglas fir tree site 2 hole 2 replicate 2 | place: USA:California | collected 2015-04-18
GCCCCAAAGGGAGTCAGACCCGTATGGGCCTGGCTTCTCTCTTTGGCACCTGGATGGCCCAGCAGCTTAATCCCTTCCACCAGTGTCTGGCTGCTCTCACTACCAAATCTTCTTTAGGTCAAGTCTGAACAATTTCCCCCGGAAAGGGACGTTGACCGCTACTGGCCAGTCTTGTGCTCCCACCGGTGGCTGAAGCATGCGCCGATGAGAGCGGTCGCTCTTGAAGAAGCATGCCTGCTTATGGCATAAAAAGGAAAGAACAATGAAGACGCCCTATGGTTTTGGCACGACCCTGCCAGTGCCCTATGAAGAAGCCATCTCGCGGGTGAAGGAGGCCCTCAAAGCCGAGGGATTTGGTGTGTTGACCGAGATAGATGTACGACAGACCTTGCGCGTAAAACAGGGAGCCGAGATGGAACCCTACATTATTCTCGGTGCCTGCAATCCCCACCTGGCACATCGTGCACTCGAGCAGGAGCCGGACATTGGCCTGCTGCTGCCCTGCAATGTGGTCGTGCGCGCCCATGGGCAGGGGAGCCGGGTCGATATTGCTGATCCACAGGAGATGTTGGGCATAGTGGGCAACAAGCAACTCCATCCCATCGCCGAGGAAGCGAAACATCGGTTGCAACGTGTTGTTGCCTCGCTCGCTGGTCAGAAATAAACAAGCTTCACAGAAGTAGCTGTAAAGGATGTGTAGATGGTCTTTCGCCATTTATTTAGCAAGCCAGCCGTGAAGAGGTTGCCGGTGCAACGATGACCTGGTAATACCAGATGACAGATGAAAGGGCCTATGAACAGTGGTCGTTGTTCATAGGCCCTTTGATTTGCTTCCTAGTCTGTCTCCAAGAAAAAGCGTACCACATTGACCCCTGAGCCTTCAATGTCAGACCCATCATCCCCTGTATTACCAGAACTGTCAACGCCAACCCCCATTTGTATCAGCGAGGTGTTGACTATCATCAAAGCATTCACATGTGATGGCTCTGTGAGCAAGAGGTCCACTTTTGTGATGTCCTGGTGATGTTCATGCAGTAGACTTTATCCTGGAAAGGTCTGTCACAGATGCTGATGGGCACGACGAGGGGAGGATCGGAGACGGAACGTCCTATCCCATCGTAAGGAGGAAGAAAGATAATGAAACAGCAACACGCCGATTACCAGGTGGTCCAGTATCCGAAGATGCGGCGCCTGGAGGCGATCGCGTATCGTTCAGTCCAACACAAGCCCATGATCCACGGCTTGATCGAAGTCGATGTGACCAGGGCACGCGCATTCCTGCGGGAATATAAAGCGATCACTGGAGAGTCCCTGTCGTTCACGGCGTTCCTCATCGCCTGCCTGGCAAAAGCTGTCGAGGAACACAAAGCTGTGCAGGCCATACGCCTTGGCAGCAAGCACCTCATCCTGTTTGAGGATGTGGACGTGTATACCCCGATTGAGCGTGACTTGGCTGGCCAGAAACAAATCATTCCCTACATTATCCGAGCAGCCAATCGCAAGACCGTGCGCGAGATTCATCAGGAGATCAGGGCAGCCCAGGTGCAGGACGTGGCAAAAGCCTGGGAGGGATTAAAAGTCCTGCAATGGCCCTGGCTGCTGTTGCTCCCAGCCTTTCTCTTAATGGTGTGGATGGGGGAAAGGTCTCCCCAGGTGTGGAAGAAGTACCGGGGAACGGTGGGCCTGACGACCGTAGGGATGTTTGGGCAAGGGGCCGGCTGGGGCATCCCTCTCCCCTCCCACTCCCTCTGGATTACAGTGGGCGGCATTGGCGAGAAGCCGGAGGTTGTTGACGGGCACATTGCCATCCGTGAATATCTGAGTCTGACGATCAGCTTTGATCACGAGACGATCGACGGCGCTCCAGCAGCACGGTTCACAGGGCGGCTGAAAGACCTGATTGAGAGCGGCTACGGTCTGGGCGACTCCACGGTCGAGTCGGAACAGGCTGTAGCTCCAGGGACATTCAAGAAGAACGAAAGTGGTCCACATTGAAAGGAGGCACCATCCTGCAAGGTGCGTGGATGGTGCGCAAAAAGGAGACAATCATGTCAGCTTCAATTCTTGTAGGTTATGCCACACGGTACGGCTCAACGCAGGAGGTGGCCGAGGCAATCGCGGCAACGCTGCGCGAACGCGGGCTTGCGGTCGATATTGGGCCAATGCGGGACGTTCGGACCCTAGATCAGTACCACGCGGTCGTGCTGGGAGCGCCGCTCTACATGTTCCACTGGCACAAGGACGCGCTCCATTTCCTGGCGCGGCACCGTGTAGCCCTCACGCAGCGGCCAGTGGCCATTTTCGCGCTCGGCCCATTCCATGCTGATGAGAAGGAATTTCAGGGTGCGCGCGAGCAGCTCGATAAAGAGCTGGCGCAGTTTCCCTGGCTGGCCCCACGAGCGATTGCCATCTTTGGCGGCAAGTTCGACCCGGAGAAGCTCAGCTTCCCCCACAATCTCGTGCCCGCCCTCAAGAACATGCCAGCCAGCGACGTGCGGGACTGGACGGCGATCCGCGCCTGGGCGAGCGGTCTGGCGGCGCAGTTTCAGCCTACTCTGGCATAGACGAGTGAGTTGGCGTAAGTCACATAGTGCGAGTCTCCTGTTCGCGAGGGTAGGCGGCTCGAAAGGAGTGCAGCGATGCAACAGGCAACGTATCCGGTTCAGTTCTCGGTCGACTACCCTGATCGACCGCTCGACCGGCTGACCACATTCTTCCGCATCTTCGTAGCCATTCCCATCGCGATCGTGCTGGGGGCTGTGACCGGGGGGACCTGGCAGTGGACGTCGGACGGCAGGACCGCGGCGGTCGCGGCCGGTGCTGGCGGCCTGCTGTTCTTCGGCCCCCTGCTGATGATCGTGTTCCGGCAGAAGTATCCCAGGTGGTGGTTTGACTGGAACCTCGAACTGCAGCGGTTCAGCAACCGGGTGGGCGCATTCCTGGCCCTGATGGATGATCGGTACCCGTCCACCACCGATCACCAGTCCGTGCACCTGGACTATGCCTACCCCGACGCGGAGCGCGAGCTCAACCGGTGGCTTCCTCTGGTGAAGTGGTTCCTGGCCATCCCGCACTACGTGGTGCTGTTCTTCCTGAACATCGCGATGGTCGTAGTGGTGATCATCGCCTGGTTCGCCATCCTGTTCACCGGGCGCTACCCGAGGGGAATGTTCGATTTCGTGGAGGGCGTCATCCGCTGGAACAACCGGGTCGTTGCCTACGCGTTCGTCCTGGTCACAGACCAGTACCCGCCGTTTCGGCTGAGCCCGTAATGTACTCGAATTAGGGCCGCCGGGGTGTTCGTGCCAGCGAGCTTCCTTAAGGACACGTTCATGGCTAACACCTACCAGGTCAATGTCGCTACTCGCACGAGAGACTCACTGCTCATGATGCTACTGCGTTGCTGGCGTCGCCATGGGGACGATGTCGCTGCTCACCGTACGCGGTCGGAAGAGCGGTCACCTTCAGACCGTCCCTGTCAGACTGATCGAGCAGGAGAGCCACAGCTTTATGGTTGCGCCTTACGGCGTGGTCCAGTGGGTGCGCTGATAGATTGATTTCCTGTGAAAAGGACATCCCATCCCAGCGCGGAGAAATCGATCAGGATATGTGCAATGGCCGTCCAGAGAATTACCCCGTGTTGTTCGCGACCCATGCCCACAGAAATCCGAGAAAGCACACCTCCGCGACCAGTGCGGCTTTGCCCCCTCGGCCTCCGACGGCGGGGGGAACGATTGACATGGGAGCCAGGTGCCAGAGGGCAAATCCGACGCTTTGGATAGAGCAGCGCCAACCAGAACTGGCCCGGAAACAGCGTGAGATATGCTCCTCTCCACAATACCTCTTCGAGAGGGCCGTTGACGATGGCCAGCAGCGCCGAAACCAGCATAAGCTTGACGCTCGCTTTCCGCATCGCCGTTGGAAAAAGAAAGACGAAGGCGACCAGGGGAGGGGCGATCAAACAGAATGCGCCGAGCCACCAGGGGTGACCGAAAGGCGAAGGGGCGCAACGAAACAGCTGGACAAGCGTTTGCGGCCCAAGCAGCGCCAGTGGGAAGAGCATGCACCATAGTATCCAATAGAATAGGAAGCCGCCGAGATAACTCCTCTTCTTACCAAAGCGCCGCTCAAGGAGCTGGTAGACCAGGTAGGTCGTCGCTACTAGCAGCCACGGGGCGATTAAGAGGGCAATCTGGTTCCAGGAAAGCATGGGTCGATCCTTCCGCTCAAGACGCTACCGGGCCATGCGAGCTATCTGGCAATGCTCCGCGCGCCGGAGGCCAGACATCAGGTGGGGACCACCAGGTCCCACCTGGATACGAACGCCAGATCACGAGGTGAGCAACGAACGCCCCGATGAAGGCCAGGGCGAAGCCGAGCATCTCCCCAAACGGGGCAGCAGGCTGGTTGCCTGGAGAAGGGATCAGCAGATAGCCGAGCAGAAGGTTGAGGGCGATCAGGCTGGAGAACGTACTCACCGTTCCCAAAAAGATCGTTTGCATGAGCTGGCTACCGCGTCGTACCCAGTATGGCGCGTGCAGATGCTTCACTGAAACTGTGCGGGACAGGGAGGCATGCACGAAATAAATCACCGGCCCGCCCACCAGGAAGCTGGGAGCGCGTACCAGCAAGTCCACTTGACGTTGCTGCTCCAGGGACGCTCCACTCAATGAGCCCTGAGAATCCAGGATGGGGAAGGATGCCGGGCCGTAGGAAAAGCCGAGGTGCAGATACCCGATCAAGCTCTTGAACAGGTAGCCAATGCCAACCGTAAAAACCACGATCCCCACTATGGCCATAATCTGCGCGTACCACGCGGCTATGCAGGCTGTGAAGGTGTACTCTGATCGCTCCTCTCGCTGCTTCATGATGGCGACAATCGGCCAGACGATCGCGATGACGAGAAAGAGCGGCACAAGGCTCAGGACGACCAGCATCGAAATTCCCTCCCGTTTATTCACCTCTCCGGTTGTGCTTCACAGAAGCACAACTAAAAGATAGTACATCACCATCACACCTTGCTCACGAAGAGTAGTCATTGGCTCACGATCAGATCAGGAAGCTAGTACATTGAGGGAGAAATGATTCCATGATAGAATAGGAGGAAAAAGCGAAGGGAACAGAGCATGCCGAAACGAGCCACCAAGGTCGTTCTGAGCGAGAAGGAGCAGGAAGCGTTAGTCCAGATCACGAAACGACATCGGAGCGAACAGCAGCAGGCACAGCGAGCGCGCATGATCTTAGCCTCGGCGCAGGGAGACTCCAACGCACAAATTGCACGTGAGCTGAAGATCAACGTGGATACCGTGCGCTTGTGGCGAGATCGCTGGGTAGGATTACAGGGCATCGATCTGGAAACGCTCAGTGTGGCAGAGCGCTTGCAAGATGCGCCCCGACCAGGAACGCCGCCCAAGTTCACAGCGCAACAACGCTGTCAGATGGCAGCCCTGGCATGCGAAGCGCCGATGAAGGCAGAACGGCCGATCAGTCAATGGACCGGACGCGAAATTGCAGAGGAACTGGTGAAGCGGGGTATCGTCGAGCAGATCTCGCCACGACATGCGAGCTACCTGCTCAAAAAGGGGGTCTGCAACCCCACCGCTTCCGCTATTGGCTGAACGAGGTGCCCGATGGAGAGCCGCGATGAGAAGATTCGCGATGGGTGTGAGGTCTACGCTTGTGCTGCTGAACGGGCCAAAGGAGGAGAACGCTCGATCAGCATGGATGAATTGACGGGTGTGCAGGCATTGGAGCGCAAACATCCTGATGTGCCGATGAGGCCCGCCCATGTGCTCCGGCGCGAGTTTGAGTATATTCGGCATGGAACGTTGTCTTGGTTCATCAATTTCGATGTCGTCACCGGACGGATCATCGAACCCTCCTGGGGAGCGACGCGCAACGAGGAGGATGCTCTGGCCCATCTCCAGCGCTTGATGGGAAGTTCGCCTTCAGCAACGAAGTGGCACATCATCCTGGATAATCTGAATATTCATCAATTCTCTCGTCGCTGGTGCGCTGGATAGCGGAGCGAGAGGGGATGGCTCTGGAGACGTTAGGTGTCAAAGGCAAGAGCGGAATCTTGCAGTCCATGGAAAGCCGGGCAACTTTTTTGCATGATCCAACGCACCAGATGGTGTTTCACTACACCCCAAAGCATGCCCGCCTTCATGAACCAAGTCGAAATTTGGCTCTCGATCCTGGTGCGCAAGCTGCTCAAGCGCGGGAATTTCCTCTCGCTACACGACTTGCGCGATCAGATTCTGGCCTTCATTGCCTATTACAATCGGACGATGGCTAAACCCATCAAGTGGACCTACACCGGGCTGGCTTAATCATGGAGAGATTTATCACCCAGTGTACTAGTCGTGTCAGAAAGCAGTTCCCGGCGATCTGGGAGGTGTACTTCTTCAAGGGCGACCCAGGTTCACACGTCATCGAGACTGCGCTGGGCAAAATCGGGGTTGGTATCTGTTTCGACAGCCACCTGGCAGCTATCGCTCGGCTCATGCAGGAACAATCGGTTGACCTGGTGCTGATGCCACACTCGTATCCCATGGCGGAGAAACCGTCGCGAGTGGTGAGCGAGCGGGATATCACGAGATCGAAGCGGATTCTCCAGGAGATGGCTCCCTTGTATGCTCGACTGCTAGGAGTTCCTGCTGTCCTCGTGAATAAAAGTGGTCCGTGGGCATCCCCCGTTCCCAGATCGCTTTTGCCGAAGCCAGGACCTTCACGTTTCCCGGGGCTTTCCACGATTGCTGACGCTGATGGGACGATAGAAGCGCAGCTGGGAGACGAGGAGGGCATCAGTGTCGCAGAGGTGACATTAGACCCCTCGCGGAAAAGGCATGCGAAGCTCCCGCAGTATAGCCGGTGGATCTACCCCGGCCCCGCTGGACGCGAGGTCCTCGGCGTTGTGGAGTGGATGGGAAGGCGCTGGTACGAACGCAGCGCAGAGCGGAGGGAAAAAGCACTGGCGATGTCCTCTGCTCCTTCTCCCTTTCCAGGGGTCACTTCTCTTCATGCTACTTTCCTCTCCCCTGCTGCCACATGTGCAGCGCCCGCAGTTGCGGCGTCTTCTTCATCTGGTGATCCTGCATGCGCGTGAGGACATTATCCAGAACGGTGACCGCCTCCGCCACATACGGTCCCTTGTTGAGCATGACACATTCGGCCCGCTCTGCCATCGCAGCATCCGTCATCTCTGCGCGTGAGGGCGTGCCCTTGCTCACAAAGTTTTCCAGTACCTTGGTCGCCCAGATCACTGGCACGTGTGCTGCTTCGCATACCCACAGCAGTTCTTCCTGTATCTCTGCCAGCCGTTCATAGCCAATCTCCACCGCCAGGTCTCCCCGTGCAATCATCACACCCAGGGGCTGTTTTCCGGCGGCATGGACAATCAACTCTGGAAGGTTGCGTACGGCGCGCGGGGTTTCTATCTTGGCGATTAACGCGAGAGACCGCGCCTGCTTGCTTTGGAGCTTCCGCAGCTCCTGTTGTAGGAGATCGATATCTGCCGCCTCCTGCACGAAGGAGTACCCTACGATATCTGCATAGTGTGCGATGAAATCCAGGTCGCGTCTATCTTTCTCCATCAATGGGCTGAGCTGCAGTTCTGTCCCAGGGAAATTGAGGCCCTTGTCGGGGCGCAGGCGCTCGCCCTTCTCGCGCGCATGGGTCACACGCAAGAGCAGTCCCTCGGGCAGAATTGCCTCCACCTGCGTCCCCAGCTTCCCCTCGTCGATCCACACTTCCGCGCCTACCCGCAACTGATCCAGTACCTCCGGGAGCTGGCACGCCACCTGCACGGGATAGTGCTGGGAAACAACCGGGGTTCCACGGGTCAGAAGCAGGCGCTCCCCTACGTGAAGGCGCTGTTTCGGCTCGGGAAGAGCGACCTGGTCGGTGCGGGCTTTCGGCCCACCCAGGTCCATCAAGACCTTACACGTGCGTTCGCTTTCCTGCTCCGCGCGTCGCACGTGCGCGATCATCGCTTCCCATTCAGCGGGAGCGTCATGAGCGCAATTGATACGCGCGCAATTCATACCGCGCTGCAACAAGTCGCGCACGAATCCGTAGTCATGTGCGGCCTCTGTGGGCAGCGTGACCATAATGCGCACGCGGCGAGACGACGAGGACCGGCCAAAGAGGGCCTCGGCATTGTTGTTGAGCAGGCGCTCGCCCAGGAAGAATGTCTTGAGTGGAGGATGCTGCGGCAGGTGCGCTTTGTCCTCCTGCACGATACCCGCGAGCGTGGCGATCACCGCGTCCAGGTTGGCCAGTACCCGCGACTCGCCCCTTCCCAGCGAAGAGAGGCCCAGGGCATCAGCGCCGCCTGCAGTGGGCGCAAGTCCCTCTGCCGCAAGGCCAGGTAGGCCGCCAGATTGTGTCCACTCAGCAAAAAAGAACGCCGCTGGATAGAGGGCCGCCATTGCTTGTACAGCTCATCGCCCTCCTGCGCGATTTCCTGGCGAAGTTGTTGCATGGCGGCCAGCAGGACATGGGGGTCAGTGAGTTGTGCATCGCCATACTCACTATCAGCGAATGGTTGCTCGCTCCGTTCACGGTCCAGCATATCTTTTTCCTCTCTAGTCTTGCAACGGCGTGTTCAAGTCAGAGCCGTAAGTACGTTCCTCCCACAGATAGTATAGTTCTCCCTCAATGAGAGAAAGGATATAAAAATGTTAAGTCAAGGTAAAATTCTGTTCAAAATGATGCTCTAGCGGATGAAGAGATGACGCTAGCCAGCGCCGCTCGCACCCCCGCCAGCCGCTCCCCCTCCTCCAGCACCACTGGCGCTGCCAGCCGCGTGGGACGCGGTGATCATCGTGACAAAGTAGGCCATGTCCTGCTCTTTTGCAGTTGCCAGTGAATGGAACCAGGGCGGAACTTCTGCTACTCCCTTTCGTTGGAAGCATTTCACCCACTGGTCGACGAAGCCAAAGTTCGCGGCGTACACCAGGTAGGCTCCGAATATCTCAGGACCAGCCATCGGTTCGCGCCCGCGTGTGATGCCCTTCAGGTAGCGTGAGAACGCCTTCCACTGCGCTGCCTCCTGCCTCCCTTGAGCGGTGAGTGGGGAGAATGTTAGCCAGAGTATACATGTCACACAACCCGCCAGGGCCACACCGATCGGCAAGAACGTCACCGGCCATATGCCGAGTGGCCCGGCAACGCTGGCCGCAACGACCGCCGCACTGAAGGCCGCGATGGCGATGCTTATACTGATGCCAACAAGCCAGGTCTTCACGCTTTGCCGGTCTGCGTCGAGCAGCCCCCTTTCGATCATTTCCTGCCTCAATGGCTTTGTGAAGCGCCTGTACCGGTTCGTATACTTCCGGCTCAGATTGGAGATCGAGATGGAGGGGCGCATGTCCGCCTTCTCCTGGAAGAGCACGGAAAGCAGGCCGAGTTCATACGGACGTAGCCCCTCCGGCTGGGATCGCTGCTCGATCAGGAAATCTGGATGCATTCGGTACCACTTCTTGGGCCCGGGCGCTTGAGCAATCGCGAGTACGCCTCTGCTGGCCAGATCAAAGATGGTCGCAAGCGCGCTGTTCCAGGACCTGGTATTGGCGGGGGAGACCACTGCTCCCACCAGGGCGGGAGGGAGTTCATCTGGCGGCGCGGTACCCGCGCCGGCGTATTCTTCCACCGGCACAGATCGATGACGGTAACGCCGGTAATGCCAGAACGCGAGGAGGAACAGGGCGAGGAAGATCGCCAGGCCGCCTAGCAGGTAGGGAACTATCAACGCCTGCGCCTGCTCCTGTAGCTGCTGCCAGTGTGGAGCCGCATGTATGATGCTCCCCGCGCGAAATCTCAGCGTGATCTCCAGGAGCGACCCCGCGCTGAGATCGTGTGCCATGAAGGTGACGGTACCCGGAGAAGTTGTCACTTGAGCCGCTCCGCGCGTGACCTGTGGAGCGCCAAGAAGGATGGCTCGCTCGGGGTACCTGACGGTCGTAGTCGATGAGCGAATGGCATAGTCGTAATTGGTAGGCAGGACCTCCCAGTTCAACAGATCGACAGCGGAAGCTTTCTGTACGACACCCAGGACGCGATAGGTGAGGACGAACGTATGCCGTTGATCCGAGAGCGGAGCAAAGTGCCAGGTCACTTTCACCGGGTTTCCAGCGGCGATTTCAACCTGGCCGGCCTCCGTTCCACGCTGCATAGTGTGTTCGTCCATCAGCGCTGACAGGACAACTATCCCGTCGGTTTTGTCCGTTGGCAGATCGCGATACACGTAGGTAAATGGTCCACCGGTGAATGTGAAAACGACGGTCTCTTTCACCAGGAGGGACCCATCTTGCTGCACAGTGATGGCTTGATCGAACTGCTCCGCGTGGTATGTTTTGGCCGGAGCGGATGGTTGCGACAAGAACAGCGTGACCAGCGCGAGAGCGAGCCATACCCGTTGAATCATGGCTTGTACACCTCCTGAATGCGACGTCTACATACTAAAACAGTTCAGACCATCTATGTTGTCTAAAAGAACTCGCTGATCTGAATGTAGACCTGCTGGATGTTCTGCGGCGTCCCGGTATACTCCTGGCCTCCGGTGGCATTAGCAATCTTCGTCAAACCGCTCGCGTCGGCATCATTCCCATAGGCAATGGTGAAGACTTTCACCGCGTTGCCTGCGTTCTCGCCGGAGGCGGAAATCTGGCTGACGAGTTGATCTACCGTGAGATGGCTGAGGTTATCCATGCCGTCGGTGAGCACCACCACTGCTCTGATATGCTGCGAAGGCATTGCCTGGAGCGCTTGTACCTGATCAGCAATAGTCTGAAAGAGCAGCGTCGAACCGCCTGGGATGATATTGTCGATGCGACCGAGCACATCCTGGCGCTTGGTGCCAAGCAGTGAGATCGGCGTTATCGTTTCGGCACTATCGCTGAAGACGGTCAACCCGAGATTATCGCTGTCGGCGAGGAGACTGACGAATTGTTTTAAGCCCCGCTTGGCAGCGTCAATCTTGCTAATGCCCCCGATCTGCTCATCCATACTGCCTGAGCGGTCCAGAATCAGCATCACATCGACCTTGCGCCGTTCCTTCTGCCAGGTTGCCTTGATGGTTCTCACCACGTCGGCTGTGGGGACCTGCAACAGCGTCTTTGGCTGACCGGGGTCTACTCCATGCGCGCTATCGAGCGGGGCGCCAAGGGCAACGCTGAGATCCGACGGGCGGAAGCCGTCTTGCAGTGCCTTTATCTGCTGGGGTTTGTCTAGCAAGAAATTGCGTAAGGCCTGGGCCGCAGCCTTTTTCGCAGACGTCACCCACTTCGCCTGCAAGGTCGCGAAAGGATGGTCGCTGTCGAAAGTGCCCTCCTTTGGGTAGATCGCCACCACGGGATAGGCCAGATTGGGATAGTTTTTGCCACTGTTCGCTTCGGCCACGAGGTTCTCATACATCACCGCCGCGCTCAAGTAGCTCGGCCCTTTGTTGAACATCTTATCGGCGAAAAAGCCTGTGCTATCACCGTAATGAATCACCGAGTTTTCAACACTGGTCAGAAATGTTTGCGTTGCCTGCTTCGTCACATCACCGGCTGTCAATCCACGCACTTTGCCCACGGCTGCATACGTCATAGCGATAAGCGCATCGAGGCCCGAGTTGGAGTAGTCTGGATGGGTGTGACCGAACTTGAAATCGCCAAACTCTGGATGTCCATAGGCCGCCCATCCACCGGTGGTGGTGCTCAACTTCGCGATATCAGCCCAGCCGATGGGCTTGTTAGGCCAACCGAGCGCTTCTGCCATCGGTTTCCACATAGCGATCACGACAGGGCTGGTCACCAGTGAAGGGGTATCGTTCGCGCCTGTAGCGACGAGATCGCTCCCGGTTTTTTCGAGCCATGAGGCGTTGATCAGCGTGAGCCAGACGCTGCCAGCCGGGCTCCAGATATCCGGCTGGATGGTGCCGTCAACGATCTCCTGCATCGATTGACCGGAACCGATGGATATGGCTTTGACGGTAATTGGCCCATCACAGGCGGCGTAGTGGTGATTGTTGAAATCCGTCACCACATCATTGATCCATTGCTGCTTTTCGCTGCTGTAGTACATAGTCAGTGTGATCGCGTGTGTCGAGTGCGAGGTACACTGGATGGGCGGTCCCGGCGGAGTCTGCACTGGCTTGTTTGGCAGCGTTGGCTGGTTATTGCTGGGTCCAGGTCCGGCGCAGGCCGAGAGCACCAGCAGCAACAGGAGCGCCCATGAAGAGCAGGCTGCCAGCACACCGCCCCGTCTTCGCGCAGGCGTTCTGAATCGATCTCTAGCTGTTCTCATATGCGTTTCCAATCCTTTCTCGCCCGAATACGGCTCAGCACTCTCTCGCTTAACTGGGAGAGGTGGAGGCATCCCGGTAGCGATCACTCCACTGCTTGATCAACTCGTTGATCACGTCACCGCTGGGAGCCTGGGCCAGTGGTTGAATCTGTGATTCGATCTGAATATCAGAAGGCTGTCCAAGAAATGGATTGCCTGATACTTTCTCGGTAATATGCACATTGGGATTCGTAGGTCGGAAGCCGCTGATGAGCGCCTGCCGCTGCTGCTGCTCAGCCAGCAGGAAGTCGCGAAAGACTTTCGCCGCCATCTGCGCCTCAGTCGTGATGCCATTTCCCTGCAAAATAGCGAAAGGGTGGTCGCTCACGATGTTCAATCCGGGGTAAAACGGCAGCAGCGCTTGCCCCTGGCGCTGCATGGCCTCATTTTCTCGTGTGAGCACCAGATTTTCGTAGGTGGTCGAGATGTCATAAGCAGCCGGTCCTTTCAGAATAACCTCGTTTTCCAGATAGGTGCCGCTGCTGCGACCAAACTGCGTGACCGCGCCCTCGAAATCACTGAAGTAGCTGAGAAATGTGGGGGAACGGAGCTGGTCCACTGTCAGGCCGCGCTGTTCCTTATAGAAAGCGTAGGCCAGCAGCGTAATGCTCAACAGGCCGCTATTGGATTGATCGGGGCGTGTCTGCCCGAATTTGACCTGGCCCCAGTCCGCCTGGCCGCCAATATCCGCCCAGCCGTTCTTGAGCACCAGAGCGTCATGAATGCCCGGCCAGTCGATGCTGCCATATTTGCGGAGCAAGACCTGGGCGCGCTCTTTCCAGACTGCGAAGACCAGTGGGCTGAAGACGAGCGAGGCAGGCAGCAGGTCGCCGGAGGAGATGATGATGTCCTGCCCATTGTGGGCCTGCCTCCAGGCTGTGCTCAACTGGTTCAATTCGAGAGAACTGGCCGGGCTCCAGGCAACTGGCAGCAGTGCTCCACTCAAAATACGCTGCTGGGCATCGACTGAGCCACGAGGATCCAGGGTGACCTGAATGGCTTTGCCGCCCAGCCGCGTGCTGCTTCTGTTGAAGGCAGCAACCGAGGCATTCATCCATTCTCCTTTTTCCGTGCTATAGGTCAGGGTAATGGGTATCGTGCCGGTGGGCGTCGTAGCAGAAGGCGGCTTCGAAGCGCTTCTCGAAAAGAAGAGGAATCCCGCTCCACCCAGTGCAGCCGCGCCCACGACGGCGGCTCCACCAATCAGAAAACCACGCCGGGAAATGCGCGTTTTCGCAGGCTGCCCTGGAGGATGCGCGGGCGCGGCAGGGCCTCTCGGAGTAACCGTAGGGGAAGCTGCTACGCTGGCACGCGCGTTTTTGCCAGGCGCGCTGGTAACTGGTGCATACTGCGTCTGCGACAGCCCACGTGGTGTGGTCGGGTAGGCGGCGAGCGGCTGTGAAATAGGCAATCCAAGCAGTGGGCCGCTGGTGGGCAGGCCGGGGCTGTTCGGTTGTACGACCCCGCTGGTGGCGATAGCCTGGGCCATCTCCGCGGCGGACTGATAGCGGTCTTGTGGATTCTCTTCCATGGCCTTGAGCACGATGGCCTCAGTCGCCGGGGAGATGGCCGGATTGAGCTGGCGCGGTGTCATAAAGGCCTGCGGATTCACCCGGTGCGTTGGCGCATCGGCGGGCGTCTCTTTGGTCAGCAGATCATACAGGGTCGCTCCCAACGCGTAAATGTCGGAGCGCGCATCGCTCTGCCCGCGCCCGTATTGCTCTAATGGAGCGTATCCCACCGAACCAAGCAGGGTGGTATCCTTGGTCGCCAAGGCTTTGAACATGCGGGCAATGCCGAAGTCGATGAGCTTGATCTCGCCCTCGTTCGTCACCATCACATTTGAAGGCTTCATATCGCGGAAGATGATCGGGTGGGGGCGCGTATGCAGGTAGTGCAACGCCGTACAGAGCTGCAAGGCCCAACCCATCACCAACGACTCGTCGAGGGGTCCGCCCGCTTGCTCCTGTTTCTTCTCCAGCGTTGCTCCCTCGACGAACTCCATCACCAGGTAAGCCTTGCCCGCCTCTTCAAAGAAGTCGCTCACGTTGGGCAGATAGGGATGGTTGAGCTGCACCAGCAGATTGGCCTCGCGCCGGAAATCCTCCAGCGCCTTCGCCTTCTCGTTCTGGCTCAACTGGGCATCGCTCATTTCCTTGATGGCAACCACGCGCTGTCCCTGGAAGCGCGTATCGACCGCTTGATAGACCGCGCCAAAGCCTCCCTTTCCCAGCGCTCGCACGATACGATAGCGCCCGCTGAGGAGTGCGCCTGGCACCAGGGCGCCCGTCACGCGGCGGCCAGACGCACCCGCGATCGCCACCACGGGAGAGGTACCCTGCCCCTGGCTGCCAGGCCCACTCGTAAGCGCATAGCCACAATTCACGCAAAATTGCTCAGCGGCCGCGTTCAGTGTGCCACAATAAACACAGGTTCGCCAGCTTCCCGCCTGTCCCATAGAGTGCTCACGGTACGTGCATCGGTAGATGATTATACGTACCGCTCTCCTTCCTTCAGTCGTTCAGGTGATGCCAGAATGGTATCGCTAGCCAGTATGCTTTCCGTTCGCTGGCATGGCCGGCCCATCGACAATAATTTGGTACTGTCCGGGAGAAGCGTGCCGAGAGTAGCAAGCATCACATCGCTCCCTACAGCATTGTAGTGTAGTCGCCTCACATCGCTCTCACAACTCGTGAGTCAGAAGTCACACATGCATCACGATTCTCTCAATCCCTTTAGATCATATCGATGAGCGCTTGACGTGACAAGATGAATTTCAAAATGTACCCGTTCTCCGGGCGTAGCCCGATGCAGGAATGGGTTGTGATGAGAATGAGATTCCAGAGCTGATAAACGTGAGGAACGTGTGAGGTATATGAGGTATGCTCTCCCCAAAGGGCAATGGTGAACCACCCTGAAATGAGAGTGGATGTTGGCCTCTTGCCAACATGTTTGCGTTAGAAGACAGGAAACTCATGCTCATATGGACATCCTTACTAGAAGGAGGAGAAAAGATTTGGAAACGTTACATGTAGCAAGATCATCGAGAGAGGCTGAAGCTTCTCCAGACCTCTCATGGAGAGGTCTCTATCGGGCAGGGAGCGTTTCAGCAGCTCTCTATGTCGTTCTGATAATCGTCCCACTTGTGCTTATCTTCACCACGCCGCAGCCTCCCATCTCGGGCGGGGCTGCCACCCTCCAATACATCGCCTCGCACAAGTTCGTCTACCTCACCGAGCTCGTCTCGTTCGTGGGGCTCAGTGTCCCGGCCATGGTCGTCTTCCTGGCTCTCTACGCGGCACTCAAGCACCTGAACAAGAGCTACGCGGCCCTCGGCGCTCTCCTCGGTATCGCCTCCGAGGTTGCCGCTCTGACCTACAACAGCAGCCCGCAATCACTCAACAGTGGCCTGCTCTACCTGAGCGATCAATACATGGCAGCCACCACCGCTGCACAACGCATCGCCCTGGCAACTGCCGCTGAGGGTCTGATCGCCGTGGCGAACGCAGTGGCTGCCGCTGGCATCTTAACCGCTATCGGCATTCTGATCATCTCTCTCGTCATGTTGAAAGGCGTCTTCCACAAGGGCGTCGCCTATCTGGGCATCGTCACTGGCGTCCTGGGCATCATTAGTGAGCCCCTTCGGCCCATTCTAGGCCTCGGCTACGCAGTCTACGGTCTTCTCCTTCCAATCTGGTTTATCGCCGTTGGCTGGAAGCTCTACAGGCTGGGATCGAGCAGTTCACATGCGAGGATGGCGAAGAAGCTGGAGGCTCGGGCGGCATCGTAGCAGTGGCCTCAACGAAAGGAGCAAGCAGATGAAACACACACTGGTCCGTATCGCCATCGGGGTGCCGGAGGCGTTGATCGCGCTGTCGGCTATCGGGGGCGGCATCGTCCTGCTGGCCGGCACCTACCAGAATGGTATACTGATAGAAGTGGGCGGGAGAGGCCAGTTCCCGCTGCAATGGCTACACGACACGCCTTTCAGCGATTACACCATTCCCGCACTCGTGCTGGCGATTGGCGTCGGAGGGAGTTCGCTCCTGGCTGCGGCAACGATCTTCAGAGGCCGCGAAATAGGCGTGCTGGCGAGTGTTGCGGCTGGACTGATCATGACCGGGTATATCGTCGTGGAGGTCGTGATGCTCAAACAAGGGGTATCCTGGATTGAGGGCCTGTACTTTGGGCTTGGTCTGCTGATCTCTGGACTGGCCACGTACCTCTGGATGGTTGAGCATCGCCATCATCACTTTCTACCCAGGTATAGGTGAAAGAAGGGACACGTTTATGGCTAAAACCTATCACGTCAATGTTGCTACTCGCATGAGAGACTCCCTGTTCATGACGCTTCTGAGCGCTGGCGTCACCATGGGTACGACATCGCTGCTGACCGTGCGCGGTCGCATAAGTGGTCAGCCTCATACGGTTCCGGTGATCCCAGTTTCGCAGGACGGTCAGCGCTTTCTGGTCGCCCCTTACGGCGTAGTCCAGTGGGTGCGCAACCTCCGCGCAGCTGGCACGGCCACGCTCACCCGTGGTCGCCGTGCTGAGGCAATCTCCGTGACCGAACTGCCAGCGCGGGAGGCGGCTCCTGTGCTCAAACAGTACCTCTTGCATGGCGCCTGGGTTGGAGCCTACTTCGATGCCACGAAAAACTCGCCTCTCGCGGCTTTTGAGCGTGAAGCAGCGCGTCACCCGGTCTTTCAGATCACGACGATCGAGCATCTGCAGCAAGCACAGAGCAGGAAGGAGGCTCCTTGATGTCGCAGGCAACCGCAACAGAGCGCCAGGCGATTCCGGCGCCGAGAGGCGTGCGGAACAGCGCGGCAAGAATAGTCGCTTCAGCACTCGGCGTTTTCGCCGGGCTCTTCGGCATGGAGCATGGGTACTTTGAAACCCTGCAGGGCAACGTCGCTCCAGGCGGCATATACCTACTCGCCATAGGTCCCCCGTGCCAGGCAAATACGGTCTGGCATGGCTGCGAACCTGCCATGACGATCATTCCTAACTTTTTCGTCACGGGCATCCTTGCGATGATCGTCAGCCTCCTCCTTCTGCTCTGGGCGGGGGCCTTTGTGCAGAGGAAGTACGGCGGCCTGGTCCTGATTCTGCTCTCGATCCCCCTCCTGCTGGTCGGTGGAGGCTTCGTGCCCATCCCACTGGTCATCATAGCCGGTGTGGTCGGGACCAGGATCAACGCGCCCTTGACCTGGTGGCGCGCGCATCTCTCCGCTCACGCGCGGAGCTTCCTGGCGCGATTGTGGCCGTGGTCTCTCATCTCCACCTTCGTCTGGATTCCGGTCCAATTCATTTTCGGCACGTTCTTCGGGGTGGAGAACTCGAATCTCCCTCTCATGCTTGGGTATCCCCTTCTGCTTCTGGGGCTGATCCTGTTGACCATCCTGACTGCGTTTGCACACGATATCCAAAAACAAGATGCTTTACAGTAAAAGGAGACACAGATCATGAGCTGGCTTCTCGCTCTTTTCTCGCGCATAGCGCTGTTATGGGTCTGGATAGGGACCCCGCTGGTGGGACGAGCATTCCACGGCGGCTGGCTTCTGCCGTTACTGGGGATCATCCTCTTGCCCATTACCACGCTGGTCTATGTCCTGGTCTACGCGCTCTCTGGCAACGGCGTGACCGGCTGGGGCTGGCTCTGGGTCGTGCTGGCAGTGCTGCTCGACCTGGGAGCGCATAGTTATCCCGCCAGGAATGCTCTACAAGCAAGGAAGAACACTCTTTCACAGCAGAAGGCGTCGAGCGCAACAAAAGGAGGCTGAATTGGCCGAAGGCTCTTGATGCTTGCGCAGGGCGGATCACGAGACGTGGCGAAGCAGCCTGCATAGGCCTCGGTGAGCGAGTTGGCGTAGGTCACAAGGCAGTCACAGCAAACCAAGCGAGCAGCATCTTTAGTTTGTGTACGAAATGTGAGAGAAAGGCATGGCGTTGTGATTGCTTTGTGATATCGTTACGCTAAACTTTTCTCTAAAGCGTAAGCAGTTTTCTTTCTCGGAACCGAAGCGGCCTGTAGCATGAGACATGCATGTGGTTTCTCCTGGGTAGCCATATTCAGGCGGGCGTACCGCTTCTTTAGGCTCTCTTTCAGCACCGCCAAAGAGACATATCTTCCTGAGCAGAGATCGGAAAGTGTTCGCTCGCAAGCCGAAAAGGAGGCTCCTATGAACCAGATGAACTATAAAGATGCCCTTGACATGTTGCGCAGGGCGGGGTTCACCACGAAAGAAATCGACCGGTTAAGTAAGCTGCGGCGAGATCGTATGGAAAACGCGATGGATCGAGCGCCTGTTCACCTTCGTCGCCTGGAGTTTATCCGCTGGCTGGTGGCAACGGGCAGACTGACGGACTACATCGCCTGAACCCAGACCTCCTGCTCCCTTGATAGAAATCATGGTGAAAGCTACTGCAGGAAGGAGATGTTTAGGCTGTAGTCCGTTCACCATTGTCATCATCCTCACCTGTTACTCAGAGAGGAACAAGGTGTGACGCATCTGTGAGATATACACTTTCACCTGTGATGGAGATGTGAGCAGGGGAGCATATACTCCATGATGGAAGCATATGCTACAAACCAATAGAGTGACGAACAACAAAGAAGTTGAAAGGAGCTCCAACATGTTTCACCATATTCTGGTCCCTCTGGATGGTTCCCCTCGGGCGGAACAGGCATTGCCCATCGCCGCCCGCCTTGCTCATGCCTCTGGTGGTACGCTCATGCTGCTGCAGATTGTGACGCTGCCCACCATGTTGGCACCGTATCCAGCAGTGGACCCAGCGACGATCCAGACGATCATCGATACTGACGTTGAAGAGGCGAAGCGCTACTTACAGCGCGTGACGAGACTGAGTAGCCTGAAGGATATACATGTAGAGACTGAGGCGATCATAGGCAAAGCGGCTGCCACCATCCTCTCAGTAGCGGAGATTCAGCACATCGATCTCATCATCTTGTGCAGTCACGGCTACACTGGCATGAAACGCTGGGTGCTGGGCAGCGTCGCGGAGAAAGTTGCCCATCATGCGTCCGTTCCCGTGCTCTTGCTGCGTGAAGGCGGGCCCGCATTGATTGGCACGCCTCCCCATGCAGAGGGCCCTTTGTGTGCCCTTGTGCCCCTGGATGGGTCCGTAGGAGCCAAAGCAGCATTGGTCCCGGCGGCCCAGCTCGTCGCGGCCCTGTCCGCTCCCGGGCCGGGCGCACTCCATCTCACGCGGGTCGTGGTGCTGCCCGATGAAGCGAAAATCAGCACGAGCGAGCGAGAAGCCATGATGCATAAAGCGAAACAGTATCTCCGCACGACGGTCGAACACCTGCGTGCGGGGTTGGTAGCTCCTGCAGTGGCAGACCTCAAGCTCGCTATTACCTGGTCGGTCACCATCGATGACGATATCGCTTCGGGCATCATCCTGGTGGCAGAGGACGGCGAGGAGACGCGTGATGCCGGCAGATCAGGCGGCTCGGACCTCATCGCCATGGCCACTCATGGCTACAGTGGCCTCCAACGCTGGACGCTAGGCAGTGTCACCGAGCGTGTTCTGCATGCGAGCAGGCTCCCACTCTTGATTGTGCCACCACCAGACCTGTTGGACAAGGAACAGCAGACGCAGGGATAGGGTCCTCATGAAAGGACATGGAGATGCAGACAAGACAAGGAGTTGCCAGGAACTGGGTCTATGTCGCTGGCCTGGTCGGTGTCCTCTTCATGGAGTTCCTCTTGCGTGACGTTTTCCTCCGGCCCCCCATGACCGGCACCTATGTCGGGATAGCTACCGCCGTGGAATGGCTGGTTGCGATCGCCTTACTCGCGGTCTGAGTGCCGGGGGTCGAAGGCAAGGGGCTCAGCAGCATTGGTATCGGGAAGTTCAAATGGCGGCACATCTGGTGGGGAACGCTCGCCTTCGTTGTTGCCACCATCGTGGATGTGCTCATCAGCCAGATGCTGAGCTTCTTCGGGCTTGCGTCAATACAGACGCTCCAGCCCACGCTGAAAGCCTTTGGCTACCCTGTTCTCGTCAGCCTCTTCCTCACAGGGACGCTGGTGGAAGAGGTGTTTTACCGGGGGTATCTCATCGAGAGGATCAGGCTCCTCACAGGCCGCCTCGACGTGGCTGCCGTCGCATCCTGGCTCCTGTTCCTCGCCGTCCATCTGCGGTTCTTCGGCCTCGGGCCGACGCTCAATGTGAGCGGCTTGGCGGCGGCACTAGTTCTGCTCTATGTCAAGGAACGCAACCTTTGGCCGTGCATCGTGTGCCACGGTCTGAACGACGCGATGGCGTATCTGGTCTTCCCATTGCTCTTCCACTAGCGAGCGTGAGCTGCCCTCATGGTCGGTGACAAGGTCTGTGTATGATAAGGGATATTCTATTTGTCATCTGGTTCTTTCTGCCTGCAGGACTGGCCAACGTCGCGCCTATCTTTGCAGCAAAACTTCCCTATCTCAAAACGTTGACCTTCCCATTGGATGGATACGTAACATTTCGCAGCAAAAGGCTCCTGGGAGAGCATAAGACGTTACGTGGGTTGATCAGCGGCATCCTCGTTGGCATTTTGATCGCTTCCCTCCAGGTGTACCTCTATACCTCCATTGCCCTGGTGAGGACGTTCGTTTTGATCGATTATGCAGCCATCAATCCCATCATTTTCGGCACACTTTCTGCATTGGGCGCTTTGACAGGGGACGCGCTCAAAAGTTTCTTCAAACGCCAGCTTGATATAGCGCCGGGCAGGAGCTGGGTTCCCTTTGACCAGGTTGATTATGTCATAGGAGGGATCGTGTTCACGGCTTTCTATCTACGGCTCAGCCTGTTCCACTATCTCCTGCTATTGCTCATCTGGTCGTTGCTCCATCCCCTAGCAACGTGCATCGGGTACGTGCTGAAACTGAAGGACAGCCCGATATAAGTAGTGCGGCCCGTAGACTGCTCTCCTCTCTTCGCCTGCTTCTCCATAGTCACTGCACTTTGTGATACAACTGTGAAACGGATCTTCCTCCCTGTGATGCTGCTGTGAGCAGGGTCACCTATGCTCTTGAGTAGACGGAGCAGTCATGCAACGCATGATCTACTCATCTTCAAGAGCATACTCTACATAGGTGGTGGAGAAGCACAACGGGCGCCTCTCTTCACAACCGAAGCAACGCCCCAGTGGCTACCTACCAGATCGTGCGACCTTAGGAGTGATCGCAGAGAAGACGAGATGTAGACACCTTTCTCGGGTGTCGAAAGGAGAACCACGATGTTTGAACGAATCCTTGTCCCATTAGACGGGTCAGCTGTTGCCGAGCGTGCCATTCCTGCGGCTGTACGCATTGCTCGGGCCTTCGGTGGCTCGGTCATCATGCTGAATGTGGTCGCACCCCCAGTGAGCTCTGGCAAGTTCAGCTCGCTAGATGCGTATCCAAAGGCAGGGACCGATGAAGAGATGGCTGAGGCGACCGAGTACTTGAAAACGCTGGCTCAGTCAGAGCAACTGGGCGGTATCACCACAGAAGCGCACACCCTCGTTGGTGGAGTAGCTCCGACGATCATCGCTGCTGCCGGGTCGCTGCACGCCACGCTCATTGTGCTGTGTACCCACGGCTATACTGGCTTCCAGCGCTGGATGCTTGGCAGCGTGGCCGAGAAAGTGATCCGTCATGCGCCGATCCCTGTCTTCGTCCTCCGAGAAGGGAGTCCTGGGCTTGCAACAGTAGTGCAGCAACCGGTGCGCGCACTCGTTGCGCTGGATGGCTCTTCCTTGTCCGAGGCGATGTTGGAGCCCGCGGCTTCTTTGACAGCAGAACTGGCTCAGGCGGCCACCCAGCCAGGCGCGTTGCAGCTGATACGAGTGGTTGATATTCCCTCAAGCTACGGCAGATTCAGAAGTCAGGTGGATTCCTACTACGAAGCCGAAGTGAGAGCTGAGGCTAAACACCAGAACGAGCAGTATCTGCAAGCCGTGACCACACGCTTTGCGGAAGGCCCGTTGGCGAAGTATCATCTTGCCCTCACTACTGCCGTTGTGACCGATCCTGACGTAGCAGGAGCCATTGTGCAGACGGCGGAGCAAGGCAAGGTCGATTTTATCGCCATGGCGACCCATGGGCGAGGTGGAGTGCAGCATTGGGCACTGGGCAGTATCACAGAACGGGTGCTCCATACTACCAGGGTGCCGCTCTTCATTGTGAGACCGCAGGGTGCGTGAATCACGTCTGAGGCATTGGCTGACGAAGGAGAATATGCTGGCGAAGAACAGAGGATCGATCGCTCTATGACGAAGGCCTCTGTGGCCCTGGCGGACGAGCCTGCTACTCCCTCCTAAGCCAGTGCATTGGTATGCTCTGTCATCTATCCGATCGGAGCAAGCGTAGCGTTATAAAAGCTGTCGCACAACTTATTGTGCATCCTCTTCTCAGGATAACCTCTTATCCTCCCAAGCAGGGTACTCCTTCTCGCTCATGTGAGTTCATTGTGACGCCGATATGTGTAACAGTGATGGTATTGTGACTTCATCGATGTATGCTCATCACGGAGGGAAGAATATGTCCGTCCCGTTCGCATGCAATCTCCCCTTAACAATCGCCCTGGTTTTGGCCCTAGCATGAGAGAGTGGACTCACTAGCAGTTGAAAGGAGATAGATAATGTTTCAACGTATTCTTGTTCCTTTGGATGGGTCTCCACGTGCAGAACGTGCCATCCCTATTGCAGCGCGACTGGCGCGGAACTCGGGTGGGTCTGTCCTTCTCCTGCGCGTCGTCACGCACCCTCTCGATGCCGTGGCATCCTTCCTGCACCCACCGGAGGAGACCGAAAAGGCCTCCGAGGCCGCACATGCCCAGGCGGTCAGCTATCTGGAACACGTAGCCCGTTCCGATGACTTTTCTGACGTAGGGACCGCTTTGCAAGTAGCTGATAGTCTCCCTGCTCAAACGATCCTCTCTGCGGCCCACCTGCAGCAGGTCGATAGCATCGTCATGTGTAGGCATGGAGAAGCAGGCTTCAAACACTGGGCATTGGGCAGCGTAGCACAGACCGTCGCTCGTCATAGTCCTGTACCTGTGCTCCTGCTCCAGGAACGCGAAGAGGCGGATGTCTCTGCCCTCCTCAATCCAGCAGATCCCCGTCCTTTCCATGTCCTGGTGCCCCTGGACGGCTCTGCCTTCGCCGAGGCGGCACTGCTCCCGGCAGCTTGTTTGACCACTGCCCTCTCTGCTCCCGCTCCTGGATCACTCCACTTCGTATTAGTGCTCCCTGAATTTTATTCTGAACAGGAGCACCCAGGCTCGCGAATCGAGGCAAGTAAGCAAAAAGCTGAGGCGTACCTGCATACTATAGAGCAACGACTGCGAACCGGGGACTTCGCACGACTCCATCTACAGGCCAGTTCGTTTGTCATCACCGGTGAAGATGTGGCCGAAACACTCATCAGGCTGGCAGAACAGGACCATCACGGGGAAGAGGGTTCGAAGGTGAGTAAGTGTGCCGTCATGGCGATGGCAACGCACGGGCGACATGGTAGAGATCTCTGGGTAATCGGGAGTGTGACTGAGCGTATCCTTGAAGGCTCACATATCCCCTTGCTCGTTGTGCGGCCACGTCAACTCACACAGTCTGATGAAGAGTAGCGATACTATCAACACTTGCTTGTTGTCATTACCTTTTGGATAGCAGACAGCTCGTGCCGGTAGGGAAGGATGTGTTCCAGACAGAGCGAAAAGGAGGAAAGAGGATGAATTCGTCGGTAACCTATCCTCTCCATGAGGCGTTAGACCTGTGCCCTGAGTGGGGGGCGGTGTTGCAAACAGAGACGATGTGGGTACGCGTGATTCCAAAGCTAGGCTGGCAAGTAGCCATGCGGGCTGGTGAGCACATGGTGTATACTATCTGCGAGACACGCGAGGCCTGCATACAGTTCCTTCAGCGTAACGCCTACCCGCTTGATCATGGATGGCGACCGGATCTCCCAGTATCTACTGCGCCACAACCAGTTGAAGAGGTTGAGCTCTAACATGCTCGTCTGCATTGATTCGAGAACTTCCTCATCTAGAGGGTGGCTCCTGCGTGTCCAAACAGTCCAGCACCAGAGGCCCTCGTCGATCCATGGTGATCACTTCAATCACCTCATCATCCGAGGCTCCGGTATAGGCCTGCGAGCCTCGTCGCCAGCGCGAGTTGTGCCGGAGGAATGGGCGGCTGTCCGCGCTTACTGTCTCGATACAGGCCCAACAATTCTTCTTGAAAGGCTGGGGTGAAGACTTTATGACGATGCTCACGTAGGAACACGAACAGTTTCGCGCGGCGGATCCGCTTGATAATCGCCTGTTAGGTGACTGACGGTTCAATGGGTGGTTGCCAAAGCGTCGGTTGCAAACTTTCTCCCCTTTCTGCTCACGTTGTTCTTGAGCAAATCACCTTTTCTCTCCTCCGTCAACGCTCCTCTTCAATACTCGACCGATGTCCTGGCGCGTGTGTGGCGGAGCCCCTTTAATCTCGGACATGACGTACCCCTGTCATGTGTCATGAATGAATTCCCTCAATATCCTGGGCTTTGCCAGCCTGTGCTGCCGCTGTTTTCTTCAACAGCTGGATCAGGCTCGTCAGTGTCGCTTTCGCGTCGCCGAAGATCATCATGGTCTTCTTATCATAGAAGAGTTCGTTGTCTTCGCCAGCAAAGCCTGGAGACAAACTGCGCTTCAGGATCATGACGGTGTGTGCCTGATCGGCATTGAGAATGGGCATACCGTAGAGTGGGCTCTCTTTCTTGTACCGCGCAGCGGGGTTCACCACATCGTTGGCGCCGATGACCAGGGCCACGTCTGTGCTCTGAAAATCATCATTGATTTGTTCCGGCTCGCAGAGCAAATCATACGGCACGTTCGCTTCCGCCAGCAGCACGTTCATGTGCCCAGGCATGCGTCCGGCAACCGGGTGGATGGCATAGCGAACGGTTGCGCCCCCCTCAATCAATAGCGCGGCCAATTCCTGTACAGCATGCTGGGCCTGCGCTACTGCCATGCCGTAGCCAGGAATGATCATCACGGACTGGGCGTTCTCCAGGATATAGGCGGCATCCTCCGGGGTATAGCGCATGACCGTTCTCGCCTCTTCCTGCACCTGTGCTCCCGGTTTCACCGCTCCCACCGCGCCGAAAAGCACATTGGTGAAGGAGCGGTTCATCGCCCGGCTCATCATCATAGCGAGGAAGAAGCCAGAGGTTCCGTCCAGCGCGCCCGCGATCAGCAGCACGTTATTGGAGATGACCAACCCGGTGGCGGCAGAAGCCAGACCTGCATAGGAGTTGAGCAACGCCAGGACCACCGGCATATCTGCTCCTCCAATTGGCAGCACGATCAGGATGCCGAGAAGCAGTCCCGCCGCGACCATGCCATAGAACAGCGCACTCGTACCAGGCCGGACAATGAGAAAGACAAAGACACCCACCGTAGCAAAAAAGAGGAGGATATTCGAGACGTTCTGGAAGCGATAGGTGATGGGCGCACCCTTCACGAGTTCCTGCAACTTGCTAAAGGCCATCAGACTGCCAGTAATAGTGAGCGAGCCGAACAACACCTCAAACCCTAATGCGGCCATCGTGCCGTGATCAATGGTCAGGCCATGTTCGTAATATTCAACAATGCCGACCAGGGTGGCCGCCAGCGCTCCAAAAGAGTGGGAGATCGCAATCCGTTGAGGCATGGCGGTCATCGGCATAAAGATCGCCATGAGGGCGCCGATGGTTGAGCCCACAGCAAGCCCAACAAGAATCCATTGATAGTGGATGATCTCGCTGCGCAGGAGAGTACCCACAACCGCGAACAGCATCCCGATCTCGGCCAGGAGGATGCCGCGCCGGGCGGTCTGCGGGGAATTTAACGCCTTCAGTCCCAGGACAAACAGGATTGCCGCCGCCAGGTACGCGGCGGCAAGGAGGACGTCGCTCATTTTGGTTTACTCTCCTTGCGCCGAAACATTTTGAGCATCCGATCGGTGATCATGAAGCCACCGACGACGTTAATGGTAGCAGCAGTCACGGCAATGGTCCCAAGCACGATGCTGACAGTACTCTGACCGCTTCCGGCCGCGACGAGCGATCCTACCAGGGAGATGCCAGAGATCGCATTGGTAGTGGACATGAGCGGGGTATGCAGCAAGGGCGGCACCTTGCGGATGACCTCAAACCCCAGAAACCCTGCCAGGACGAGGATGTAGAGTGACTCGAAGAGCAGGCTATTCATCTGGACACCTCTTCTCTCACCGACGATTGGAGCAGTTCATGAACGATTTCCCCGTTGCGCGTCACACAGGCCCCTTTCACCAGTTCATCAGTGCTGTCAGGCTGAGCCCCTGTTGCTGGATAGAGATAGCGGAACAGGTTGACGACATTGTGGGCGTATAACTGACTAGCATCAATGGGAAGCATAGCAGGCACATTCGTTGCACCAACGACGGTGACTCCCTCGTGTTCAATGGTTTGGCCTGCCTGGGTCAGCTCGCAATTACCGCCCTGCTCGGCGGCCAGATCAACGATCACCGACCCTGGGCGAAGGGACTTGACCATCTCGGTCGTAATGAGCAATGGGGCGCGTTTACCAAAGACCTGTGCTGTGCTGATGACCACATCCACCCTGGGGAACCGGGCGCAGATGACTTCCTGCTCGCGCTTGAGAAACTCGGCAGATTGCTCTTTGGCATAGCCGCCCGCTGTTTCCGCATCCTTGGGCAGTTCCATCTCAATGAAGGTTGCCCCCAGACTCTGAATCTGTTCGCGCACAGCTGGACGGGCATCAAAGGCTTCTACTCTGGCGCCGAGCCGTTTTGCCGTAGCAATGGCTTGTAATCCTGCCACGCCTGCGCCTAGCACCAGCACCGTGGCAGGCGTGATCGTGCCCGCGGCGGTCATCAAAAGGGGGAACATTTTGCCCAGGTGTTCTGTCGCCAGTAAAACGGCTTTATAGCCCGCTACGGTAGACATGGAACTCAGGGCATCCATACTCTGGGCGCGTGTGAGGCGTGGAACGAAGTCCATGGCGAATGCGGTAATCTTGCGCCTGGCAAATGTCTCCATCACATCCAGATGCGTGAACGGGGAAAGAAACCCGATATAGGCGGACCCCTCACGCACCATCCCGGCTTCAGGCAGATGAGTGGCGGGGTGCATCTGCGGTGGTTGTACCTTGAAAATCATATCTACTTGCTCGTATAAGGCTGGGGCACCCTCGGTCAGGGAGGCTCCTGCCTGGAGATATTGTGTATCGGAGAAGCATGCCCCGACTCCAGCACCTGCTTCAACCAGGACCTCATGCTGGTCCTTTATGAGCAGAGGAATCAGGCTGGGGATCAGCGCTACCCGCGTTTCACCAGCCTGTACTTCCTTAGGAATGCCTATTCTCATTCGCTTGCTTCCCCTTTCGTATGCGTATCGAGAAATTTTCTCTTTGCTACTCCCTATTGTCGCCCCATTGGACTCTATCGGCCTTCGATGTGATTATCGTACCCGCTTCCCCATGCACCAGGGCAACCGCATCCTCCAGGGCGCCTATGTCAGCTACTCCTCCGGTCTTACGCACAAACTCACAGGCAGACTCTACTTTTGGTCCCATTGAACCTGCCGCGAAGGAGAATTCTTCCAAGGCATGCGGCGAGGCTCGCCGGACCGCGCGCGCCGACGGCTTCCCCCAATCTCTGTAGACCGCGTTCACATCGGTGAGCACGAGGCACATGTCAGCCCCCGATTTATCGAGGGGCGTTGGCAAGACGGATAAGTACCGACTGGTGCGGTGCATCATAGAGAAGGTGGCGAGGGACACCATTGTCCCTCGTGGGAATCAGCATCAGTGCTCCAACCAATGACTGCCTCCCTTGTTTGAGAAGAAACCGACACTGGTGGTGCTACTAGGTCCTCCTTCCTGTGAAAAAGTATAAGCTCGCCTCATCACAGCACGGTCGCAGAAGGGATCGTTTTTGTCACAGATAGCTCACAGTAGCAGGTCACATCTTTGTGATGCATGCGTGATGCCGCCTGCCTGTCCTGTGATAACATCGTGAGCCATGGATGCTATGCTTAGAATGCCAGCATAGGCCGTTGACGACGAGCATGCTTCTCGTCCTGCAGAGAACAAGGATCTGGAGCAGGCAGGACGGA
>WNFD01001084.1_pt1 | contig 28463 bp, 34 predicted proteins | sample 5400491 | NCBI WGS metagenome assembly WNFD01 (sample SAMN13153343, study PRJNA577476) | soil metagenome | isolation source: 120 cm saprolite under Douglas fir tree site 2 hole 2 replicate 2 | place: USA:California | collected 2015-04-18
CCTTGAAGAATCACATGGTCTTCAAAGGCGGTACAAGCCTCTCCAAGGTCTTCGGGCTGATTGACCGCTTCTCGGAAGACATTGACTTGGTTCTCGACTGGCGTCTTCTTGGCTATGACCAAGAGGGGGCCAACGATCCCTACCAAGCTACCTCCTCCAAGACACAGCAAAGCCGTCATAACCAAGAGATGAACGCAAGGGCGGTTGCGTACATCCGGGACCCGCTGCTTTCTCAACTCAACCATCTCTTCGCGCCGATCTCTGGCATAGTCGCCAGAATTGACGAGAACGACCCTCATACCGTCAACGTGTTCTACCCGGCAGCGTTTGAGGCTGAATATATCCGGCCCGCAGTCCGATTGGAGATTGGCCCACTTGCGTCTTGGGTTCCTTCCAGCTCTCACAGCATCAAGGCGTATGCTGCTCAGGCCTTTCCGGAAGCCTTCTCCAATCCTGTCTTTGAGGTCATCGCTATTGATGCCGAGCGGACATTCTGGGAAAAGGCAACGATCCTTCATCAGGAAGCCCATCGTCCCGGCGCTATTCCTGCGCGGTACTCGCGGCATTACTACGACCTCTACAAGCTGAGCGAAAGCCCGATCAGGAGTGCTGCGCTTTCCGATCTCACCTTACTGAAATCAGTCGTCGAATTCAAAGAGCGGTTCTACTACTCTTCCTGGGCACGTTACGACTTGGCCATCCCCGGCTCATTCCGGTTGAGTCCTCCCGATAGCCAACTCCCCACGCTCGAAAGAGACTACCGTGCCATGCGCGACATGTTCTACCGGGAGCCTCCAACATTTGAAGCGATTCTGGCCGGATTGGCGTCATTGGAACAGGAAATCAACGCTGAGAAACGAGCCCGCTAATCGTTCGATTAGAGACTACGAAGGGCTGTCATAAAGTTTTCGATCTTGCGGGTCGACGAGGCTTTACCGGATTTGAGGTTGCGCTCAATGCATAATCCGGAGAAGAAGGACAGCACCATCTCTGCAATTGCAGAGGGAGCCATCTTCGGCTTTTCGGCTTCGATGTTCATGGCGAGAAGGCGCTGCAATAGCTCCCGATTCTCCGTCACGACCCCATAAGCCTCATCCGGAAGGATAGCGAACTCCCGCATGGAGTTGACAGAAAAACACCCTTGCTGTTCCCCCTTGTTGAGAGGACCATTCTTGAGAAATGTCTCGACGTTCTTCCAGCCCAGAGGCTCCTTGGTGAGAAGTCCCCTCTTCTCTTGGCTCTCAAGATAGTGCCGAAGGCACGCTACAAACAGATCTTCCTTGTCTCGAAACTCCGTATAGAGCCCTGACTTGTTCACGCCTGTGGCTCGTTCCAGGTCCTGAAGAGTCGTGCCCGAAAATCCATGCGTCCAGAAGACAGGCATCGCCTTCTCCACATCGTATAGAACTGAATGGTTCATAATCGCCTGACAGGCCCGAACAAGGTCGCGGTCAATTGAATCAGTGGAATGGTGAATCGTTCACCGGAAAGCAAAGGAGATCCATGTCTAAGTTAGAGAAGAAAGTAGCACTCGTGACCGGCGGTTCCCGAAGTACTTGCAGAGCACTGGGACGTGCTGCAGGACGAGGCGACCAAGGTTGAATCTATCAGCGGCCTTCCCATGTTTGGGGACACAGTCCCCAAGTGAACTAACTGATGGTCAGGAACGGGAGAATATCCATGAAAAACGCGAAGGAACTCATGCTCGAATACACCGCCTCCTCGATCAGAGATCCGAAAAAGGCGGCGGAAATGTTTGCCGAAGATGGCGCCTTTGAGATGCCGTATCTTACCACGTTCGGAATTCCCTCGCAGTATAGGGGCCGAGACGCGATCGCCGGTTTTTTCCAATCCGCACTCGATCTCTATCCCGATATCCGATTCGAGAATATCAAGGTGCTGATCGATACTCCGGACCAGGCCTTTGGGGAATTCGAGACCACCACGGTGTCCAGCAAAACGGGACGATCCGTTCATCAGCTCATCTTTGCGCGCCTGGTTGCCGAGAATGGAAAGATCAAACTGTTGAGAGAGGCACTGAATACTTTCGAAGTGGCCCGAGCTACTGTCCAGGATAGCGCGGGCTTGTTTTGAAAAGGATTCGTTGGATTGTTAACCGCACATTCGCTCGGTGAAGGATGGGATAAATGATCATGCGTGCAATGAGAACAGAAGGATTCAGTGGATACAAGGATTTGAAGCTAGTGGACATTCCAAAACCGGCAGTCTTGAACGGACGAGTACTGGTAAGAATCACAGCGGCCGGGTCACACCACTAGAGCACACCACTCGTCGACGGCAGTGTCGCGCAAATCTAACCTATATGAAACCAGCAAATAAGCCGTTTGCATGCCGATTTCGAACCAGCCGAGCTAAGTCAGCCCGTCTGGTTTAGCGACCGATCGAAAGTCAACCCGAGGAGCAAACATCATGGCTACCTTTATTGTCTTTACGAGAGAAAGCACGCAGAACCAGAACGAACTCAACATTTACCTCGGTAAGGTAGGTGAAACCTTGGAAGGTCACCCGGTCAAGCTTCATAATGGGCTACGCCAGGTGCTCGAGGGACCGGTACCAGAGTTTGTCGCAATTGTGGAATTTCCAACCACGACAGCCGCACGCAAATGGTATGACGGCCCGGCATATCAGGCGATAGTGCAGCACCGTTTCAAAGGGGCGACCTATCGTGCCGTTCTCGTCGAAGGTGTGTAACTAAGGCGACGACCTCAGGCACTGAGGAATGGATGCCAATGAAGAAGTACAAGATCGCTATCCTGGACGACTATGAAAATATTGTAGCAATTGACGGACCGTCAGATCAATGGCCAGGATGTCCCGAATTCTAAGGAGCGAACCGTAATAACAGCTCCTTTAATGAGATCGCCTCAATGGTGGCGTTCGTTGCTGGTCCTGAGTCCTCGTACATCACCGGGGCGAATCTTACCGTGGATGGCGGAATGAACGCTTGAACCAACGCGCACTCAGTCAATGGGCCTTACGACAGATGTATCAGTGCTGACTTGGTTGGGAGTCGACGACCTAAAGGAGTCGGCTCTCCTTCGACTCCGGGTGCTGCACTCGTCTTATCCGTTAGCTGACTGGCAAGAGAGAGGACAATGACTACACTCCAAAACAAAACGGCGCTTGTGACCGCTGCATCAAGAGGAATTGGCCGCGCGACGGCATCGGCGCTTGCCAAAGCCGGGGCACACGTCCTGGTTCACTACGGCCGCTCCACACAGGAAGCGGAATCTCTCGTCGCCGAGATCCAAACGAAAGGTGGACGCGCCGATGCAGTCTCGGCGGACCTGGGAACTCCAGACGGTGCTTCGTTGCTCGCCAAACAGGTACGCTCCATCGTTGGCGATCGATTGGATGTGCTTGTGCTCAACGCCGGAATCAGCAAGGCAGCACGCATTGCGGATTACACAGTAGAGGATTTTGACAGCCTCTTTGACACAAACGTCCGAGGTCCGTTCTTCCTGGGGAAACGGGGGGTTTTCGGCAACTTGACTGAACCTGCGATAACCGAATTACGGAAGCTTTTCTTGAAGCGAGAGAACAAACCAGAATACTGTCTGGAATACCGTTCGTCGGGGACTACATCCAAGGAAACCCGAACTATCTTTGGCCTTTATGGCGTCACGATCAGTGTCATGGTGGTCGTTCGATCCCGACCTGTCGATTGGCCATGGCCATTAATCACTATGCTGTAGGTGCCAGGTGGAGTAGACGACGGATACTTGCCGCTGCATCCGATGGTCCCGCTCGCCAGGAATGCGAGGAGGCAGAATGAGAACACACCCAGCCTGAGTTTTCGCCTGTCAAAAGACAATCCAAAGAACAGGCAGGGTAACAGGACGGCGACAACGACCCGTAGATGCCGATCCACGCTCGCGTAACCGAGGACAGCATCCGTATCGATCTTTACGGTCACGTTTTGGGGTGTTCCATTGCTGATACTGACCTGCGACGGAACTACCTCGCAAGTAACATAAATGGGCAACGCCCCGCAGCTTATGGATACGGTATCTGATAGTCCGCCAATCGGCGTCGCTGTGACGACGGTCGACCCATGATGTTCCGTGCGCAGCGTTAGCGATCCGTTAGGCGTGAGCGTGTAGTCGCGCGGATTGGGGATGGTCACTTCGTTGACAACAGCAGAAGAACTAGCGCTCCAATTTGAAGTAGCGGCGAAGGTCGCCGTGAGGGGATGTGTGCCGAGTTGCAGGTTAGCGGTAGTCAGAACTGCGGTGCCGGTGCCATCCAAGCTGCCGCTACCAATTGACGCCGCGCCGTCGAAAAATGAGACGTTGCCGGTTGGAGTGCCGACGCCTGTCACGAGCGCCTTCAAGGTGACCGCCTGCCCCGCATAGGCTGGGTTTGGTGAGACGCTCAAGGTTGTTAACGTCGACGCCGAAGCAACGACCTCAGTCAGCGAGGTCGACTGGGAGTCATAGTTTGAGTCTCCAGAGTAGATTGCCTGAATTACGTGGCCTCCAACGCTGAGCGAATTGGTCGCGAATGCGGTACCATCGGCCGCAAGCGAGAATTGACCGACCTGCCTGCCATTGTCCTGAAAGATCACGCTGCCCGTTGGCATGGGTCCCGTGGCGGTAGCTCTTGCGGTGAAAACGACGGACTGACCGAATGATGCTGGATTGAGCGAAGAACTCAACGTGAGCACGGCGGGGGGATACCGAATGACCTCGCTTACCGTTTTTGACTGTGAAGCATAATTGGAGTCTCCGCTGTAAGTTGCCTGGATGGTGTGCGTCCCAATAATGAGCGAACTGGTGTTGAGAACTGCAACGCCCGTCGCTGTCAGCGGTACGGTCGCGATAACGTTCCCGCTATCGAGAAAAGTCACACTCCCGGTTGGGGCCGGTGACGTGGCCGCAATGGTGGCCGTAAAGGTCACGTTTTGTCCAAGAGTGCCGGGGTTCGGCGCTCCTTTCAGTGTCATGGTGACTGTCGGCCGGTTGACCACCACTACATTGTCAATCAGTGAGGTTGACGGCGCATAGAAGCTGTCTCCGGCAAACAGTGCGACAAAGTCGTGAAAGGCCGGCTGCAATGTACTAGTCGTGTAGGTCGCTGTACCCGTGCTGTCGAGTGACAAAGTCGCAATCGGCGAGTAGATCGCAGATCCGCCGGAGTCATAAAGGGTAATCGATCCTTGAGGGGGTCCATGGAAAGAGCTGACCTTAATGGTGATGGTCAAGGTATCTCCTAGCCGCACCACGGTTCCGCTAAGGCTCATATCGGTAGCGGTAATGGCCAGCGGCATGACAGACGGTTGGTGCAGAAAAATCTGTACGCTGTTTTGATAGAACTGGCCGACCACAACATCTGTCAATCCATCGCCATCCACATCGCCCACTGCCATCGACAAGCCATCGAATGTATCCGGTGTAGGTCCGGTGGCATACGCCGTCGGAGCCTTCAAAGTCCCATCGCCGTTTCCGAGCAGCACATCGAAAGATGTGCCGGAGGTTCCCGAGACTACGTCCGGTATGCCATCTCCATCGATATCGCCGGTGGCAACACCAAGGGAGCCACCGCTTGACGATGTCACTGTAACCGGATAACTGTGCGGCGGCAGTAATTGCCCCGGATTCGCCGTGCTGCCAAGGAGAATGGTCACCCCTCCGGGAAAGAAGCTGCCGAGCACAATGTCGGGTTTGCCGTCGACGTTCATGTCTCGATAGCGAGATCAAACATGGGCCCACTGGGATAGTCAGTCTTCGGCAGCAGATTACCTGGGTGCGCAGAGTCGTTGAGCAGTATCGATACTGTCTGCGCAGTATAGTTACCAATCACGACATCCTGCAGGCCGTCGCCGTTCATATCTGCCAGCGCAACGGAGCGTATATCGGCACCTCCAAGTGAAGTGGTAACTGGCGCGAGAAATGAGCCTGGGTTTAATGGGTCCCCGAGGAGCACGGCTACTCCGCTGGTGGCATACTGTCCAGGATCACCCGGAAACAGGACAAGGTCGGCAATGCCGTCTCGATTCATATCAGCGATTAGAGGTTTCGATTGTGTCGCGCCAGCGTATTTGGCGCCGAGAAAGGTTCCTGGATGTGCTGGGTTCTGTAAGAGAATGCCCGCATAGTGGTCGTCCGTATCTCCAACGACGATATCTAGCAACCCATCGCCGTTGAGATCGCCAACTGCAACACTATCGACGTAGGCTGTCACGGTGCTCACGAATACGGGTGGAAGAAACGTACCCGGATGGGTTGCGTCGCCAAGAGAGATTGCGATATTGGACATGCCAAACTGCGGCACTACAAGATCGAGTACGCCATCATTGTTGATGTCCGTAAGAACAAAACGCTGGAATCGGGTGATCTGGCCGAAATATCGGGTTGTGCCATAGACCAGGCCGGCAGAGGGGCTTGCTGCTCCACTTGCCACAGTTAGAGTGTTTGTCGATGATGAAGAGGTTTGCTCGCTCACTGTGCCGTCATACACCACTCGAATCGTATGGCCGCCCGGGCCGAAGATCCTTCGTAGCGTGGCTGTGCCAGGCACGTAGTTTGCGGCCGCGTTCCGAACGACAGAGACCGTGCCGATTATCTTCGCGCCGTCGAAGAAGGTGACCTCGCCGTTGAGGACGGGGCCGCCGGTATCGCTTACGGATGCGACCAGGGGAACTACCGTACCTGCAACGACGGTACCGGCGGGAAGGGGTGATAACGCGACGGTAGTAACCGCCTGTCCATACGCTGGGACTGTCGTTTCACCAAGCCATCCAAGGCAAATCAGAAGCAAGACGTGCAAGTAAATCCGAATCATGGCCCTACCTATCTGCAACCCCAAAACACCTTACCACGCCCTTGAAGCGTCTTCCATTCACCTTTTGGCGCATAAAATGCAACGGTTCAAACGATGATGCAATTGGATAGATTTTCGAAGACCATCCATAAGGCCGACTCTTTCCACTAGCTAGGCGCCGCAGAACAAGGAAAATCTTTAAGCTAGGAGTGCTGTTCGTGCCGCGCTTTTAGTCGCTCCCAATACGCGACCGTAGGTCCAAATGGGGAAGCGTAGGTTAGGATCCTGCTGTGCGGGCCACCTTGCGGGCGAACCTTCCGAAAACCCGACATCGCAGGCACAACGAGCAACCTCATGGAGCTAGTGCACTTGCATTTGCGGCGGGAGTCCTATGGCGAACTGGTCCAGATCGATGGGAGCGAACACCGCTGGTTCGAAGATCGGGTTGAGCCGTGCTCGCTTCTTGTGTTCATCGACGACGCGACAAGCAGCCAGATCAAAATCCTTAACGGAGGGTTATCGGTTGGATGTGGCCACTACCTGTAGTCTGCCTGATCTCCTTGCATCACTCGAATGCATCCATTTTTTGGGAACGCACGGCGACCTGTTTTTCCGCTGGTGGGATGGCTGGATCTACCTTTGTCACTGCGGGGCGTGACGGCAGGCATTTCCGATACCTGTCTTGAGAGTTAGAATGTTGCAGTCTTCCTCCGGGAGGATGCAAAACATCCGTTCGCCGGGAAACGGCGCGGATCGCAGGAGGTCTCATGAAAATCGAAGAAATGATGAGCAAGAACCTCTTCTGCTGTACACCAACAGATGGTATCGAGCAGGCAGCGAAGCTGATGAAAGATAACGATGTCGGAGCAATTCCCGTCGTGAATGATTGCAACGAACGGAAATTGCTGGGCATCATTACGGATCGAGACATCTGCGTCAATGCCGTCGCCATGGGGAAATCCATTGGAACGACAAAGGTTTCCGAGGTGATGACCAATAAACCAGCCACATGCGGTCCTGAGGAATCGATCGAGGCGTGTGAGGCTACCATGGAGCGCAATCAGGTTAGACGGATACCAGTGGTTGACACGTACGGCGTGTGCATTGGCATGGTCTCTCAGGCCGACATAGCTCTGCATGATACGGCAGAGCACACTTACAAAACCGTGGCTGCGGTATCACGCCATCACGCTCAACCACAGGGGCAGGTTGCGGCGGCACACGCTTGATCCCAACATGCCGCGTGGATCTGTGTCACGGGTGATCTTCCAATAATTCAGGTCGATGGGCCGTTCAGTTCGATTACCGCAAGTCCGACCAAGAAGCACCCACGATTTGCGGCGCAGAATGCGACAGGCGCGTCGACCTGCACGGTTGTCCTTAAAGGGCTTGCTGATCGGGGCCACTTGAGGCCCCTTTTTAACGGCTCCGCCTCGATCCATAAAGCTCCGATGCCCGACCAGCAGATCCCGACGACTACACGGTTCTGCGTTTTGGGCAGTCAAGATAGAGTCCTAACGTTTTTCGTGCATTTCCGCCGTACCAATTAGAGATAGACGTAGAACAACTCATCTGCCTCGAATTTGCAGTGCAAGACAGGCGAAAGGTCCGACTAGCGTCGAATCGCTTCCCTGACGAGCCACTCATCTATGGCCGACATAAATGCATCGAAGTCTTCACGAAACATCGAATGGCTGGTTCCTTTCAACGTTTGCACGTCGAATCCGCTGCTGCTCAACACAACAGCATCTTCGGAGGTAATGAACGGACTGGGATCGGCCACCAGAATCAGTGCCGGAATGTCTGTTCTTTCTGGCATGTGGTCGTGACCGTTGCCACTTGCCAACCCTTCGATGCAAGCAGGATCGAACGTTCTCATGGACTCAACACGAGCTTCGATATCACCTGCACCCCACCGCGGATTCGCAGCTCTCCACTGCTCCTCCGTCCATGCCAGTTGTCCACGCCATGTTGAGCCGAAGCTTACATGCTGCTCCTTGTTCATCTTCCAGGTTGGATCGACGTAGATGGCCTGGCGCACTGCGAGTTCCTTTGCTGCCAGAGCAAGCGCCATGCCTGCGAGAGAATGACCGATTGCAAGATCGGCGTTTTTGGGGAGACTCTCGACGAGATCCGCTGCCCACAATTCGGGAGAGTATGCTCCTCGGGGGCTCGCGCCATGACCGCGCAGGTCGGGAGCGATCACGCGGTAGCCGCGTTCTGCGAGAGCGGGGCCGACACGGTACCAGTTCTGATGATCTGCAAACAGGCCATGGATCAGGAGCGCGGTGCGGTCGCCAGTACCCCATGCGTGCACGTTCAATTTCATTCTCTTTCTCCTCCAATTGTTTGCTATTACGCTGGTGTCTTCGTAGGGATTTCTCGGCCTTTCAAGCGCCTGCGATAGTCGACAGTCTTGGCACGATTGCCGCAGGCGTCCATAGAGCACCAACGGCGGCGTCCGCTCCGGGACGCGTCCACGAACAAGAGAGTGCAGTCGGGCCGGGCACACTCTTTCACGCGCAGGATGCTCTTGCTGCCGAGGAGGAGTATCGCGTCTCGTGCGATCACCGATAGAGCGGCTCTCGTCGGCTGGGGTGTTTTTTCCTGAAGATGCAGTAGACCATCTCCCAACTTGAGAGTTGGAACGGGCCGGGGAATACGAGACCAGCGGTTTATGAGTGCAATGTCGTTCGGATTGGGCAAGCGGTGCTTCATCGTTGCCATGACGAGACGATAGACAGCCTCGCGCAATCGGCGCGCGCTTGTAAGTTCGTCTGGCATAACCTTTGGCCGAACTGTCACAAGCTGCGCAGCAATCAACCAATCCGCAAGGTCACCTGTTGACCGAAGTCGCTCCACAGGCTTCGATGCGCTCCGCCAACCCACAGTCGCGACAAGGTTCAGGCAGGGACAACCTCCGCGAAATCTGAAGGAGTAGAGATCATCGGCTGCTGGCTGTTCTAACCTCATAGCGACACCATATAGTGTGGTGTCGACTTAATCAACACTTTCATCCTGCGACTCAGGGGCACGATGTCATGATATTGCCGCTCAGTTGCCGTGAAGTCTAGTTATACCCGGATATAATAAGCTGAGAAATATTTCCCCGGACTAAATCGGACGAGCCGCCCGGGGCTGGACCACAACCTACTGGCTCGTGTCCGTGCCACGCGCGCAGTTCGTCGCAGCTAGACCAGAGCGAGCTATAGAGACAAACGGATCTGCACTAAATACGGCCAGAAGGCCAGGAAACGTTGCTTCCAGGTCGTCCGACCGCAGAGTATTCATAAGTGCCATCCCCTCCCGTCGTGTCGTAACAACCCCTGTTTCTCGCGTAGTTCTCCGATCAGGAACCGCGAAAGTCAAAAGATGAGAAAGCGTGAAAGTGTGCTCGGGCCATAATACGAGGCTGCTCTACACTTGAGCCCGTTTGTCCTCGCCACATGCTTAGCCTCTTCCCTCTCTATGCAATGCGACCATACCGAGATCTTCGTCTGTCACGGCCTGCGTCGCAACTGGCCAGAGTTCTGGAAGCATTTCTGATATTACAGTTTGCGACTTGCGGTCGGAGCACCGAAGTCGTGCCACAAATTTCTATGAAACTTCGCCGATGGGACCTTCATCTATTCGCGTGTTGAAAACGGTTTATTCATGTTGGAGCTTCATACTGACAGATAGGTAACCGCACAAACCGACAACTGACACAGTGGCCCGCACTGCAGCAGTAATCAGGTGCAATCCACGCAGAAAAAGCTTCGAATAGCAAAGAAGTCTCTGAAGCAAAAGGTGACGGTAGCCGTGGTTCGAGCTGGCGGAATGGCTACGATCCACGCAGAAAACCTGAGCCGACACGACGATGCTCTCGTTTCTGTTGTGGTGGATCCTGATCACGATGCTGCGACCGCGCTCGCGAGGAAAGTGCAGTCCGACATCGAGCCAACTCTTGAAGGCGCGTTAGAACGCCGGAATGTCGAAGCAGTCGTTATTGCGTCGCCGACACAAACACACGCGCCCTACATTGAATTATGCGTCATACTCGGAATACTCGTTTTCTGCGAGAAGCCAATAGATCTCTCACTTGATCGCGTCGATGCTTGTCTGAGCGTTGTTGCTGATCATTCCACGCCAGTCCTCATTGGATTTCACCGACGTTTCGATGAAGCTCGCGTAGAAGTCTGGAAAATCGTGCAGTCCGGATCACTCGGCTCAATCGAACACATTAGCCAGATTAGCCGTGACCCTCGTCTTCCTCCCCGGAGTTTTTTGCAGCATTCGGGAAGGCTGATTCGCGACATGGTGATTCACGATCTCGACGAATTAGTTTGGCTAGTTGGAAAGCGGCCAGTCACCGTCTATGCAGAGTTGAGGCGTTATGTCGACGACGATTTAGCTGCGATAGAAGACTACGACACCGCCGCAATCACCGTAAGCATTGATGACGGTCCGCAATGCCATATCAGCGCATCGCGACGAGCGGTCTACGGATTTGACCAACGCATAGAGGTCTTCGGATCTGAAGGAATAGTCCAGTGCCTGAATCCCTCTATCTCAATTATTGAACGTGCAGACGACAAGGGTTTTCAACGAGGGCGTTTGCTTGAACACTTCCCAGTCCGATACGCCAATGCATATCGAAGTGAAATGAATCATTTTGTGGATATTGTGCGTGGCCGGGCGAAGCCACTCTGTACGGCCTGGGATGCTCGTAAGTCCCTGGCGTTAGCGGAAGCCGTAATCCAAAGTCACAATAGCGGTACTCCTATCCGGGTGCTGTCGCTATCTCACGGCGACGCAAATTGAACCTGTAGGTGAGAGTCAGTGGCTGTCCGTGATCGTCTGGAATCAGGCCTGGATGGGTCCGATTGTATAGAACATACTCTCGGGACGGTTAAGTCATTCCGAATTTCAAATTGATTAGTTGGACCCGCTGGGTCGACGAGTGACGGCTTCCGGAACCGTCGCGTGACAGTATGAGCAGCTACGGTTGGGAACGCTCAATGGAGGATCGTTCGAGGAGTCAGCGTCAGCATACAGCGCCGCGCGGGCATAGAGATCTGACGCCGCCACTGCTTCCAGTTCCTGGCGATACGGCCATGTCGCATAGTTATCGGCATATTTTGCATTCGTATAGATGATCCTGGCGGTCTCGACCTGGCCTGCCTTGACCAAGCCATTACCCAAGTTGAGCATGATCCCTTCGAAGCCGTAAGGAGCGATGTTGCCCTCCGACCAGCAAGCTTTCTTTCGGCCGACCGAAGTCTGGAGGTAAAGATACTGCCGCAAATCGGGGTTCGTGCGGTCAATGGTGCCTCCGACGCAGCTGTCCAAGGATTGCCACAGCGAGTCGAGAGCCTTCTTGTAGCTCGCGCTGTCCTTGGGATCGTTATTGTGTGCGGCCCAGCGGTTGAAGTTGTTGAACTCCGGGAACTGGTATACGGCATAGTCGAGCAACTGGTCGCCCTTGGCGATGAGATCTGGGTCTTTGCTCTGCTGACCCGTGTGGACGGTAGTGATTCCCAGGTACCCGGGCAGATGGTCGTCACTGACGTATCCGATCAAGTGCTTGCCGTAGTAGTCAAGTTCGAGAGCTTTTCCGAAGAGGCGGGCCGCGGTAGGCATATCCTGGTGCAACACATTCAGATTGGGATTGGGATCGCGCGTGTACTCGCCAATGTGCCAAAAGTGAGTGGCACCGAGCAGCGCATAGAGTGTGGGATTGTTGGGATCGCGCTGGATGGCCCCTTTCAGCTCGGCTTGTACTTTCGGAATGTCGTCGTAGTCGTTGCTGTGATAGATGGTCCAGAATCGTTCGATTGCGGCTTTGCTCGCCTCTCCGGGTGCGCCAGACTGCTCGTCCTCGCTCGCCTGGCTATAGGTGAAGCCGGCAATGCAGAGCACACCGATACTCAAAAGCACCGCCGAAGCAACGGGCTTTGTCTTCAGCCATTCGCCGACAGCGCGGAAGATTCCGCCGAGTCTGATGAGATTCCTTTTATTCATTGCGCATCTCCTTTCAAATAGATCTTTACGGGGCCGGGCCGTGACACGCATGGTCAACGGTTTTAGGCTGATTCGATACTGGACCTCCATACGGCAGGACGAAAGAGCTTTCGGGCGAGCGCGGTCAAATGCAGTGCGAGCGCGATATTGGTGTTGCAAGTGCCTCGTCTCGGCCCACTAATACTGTTGGCTAGGATTACCGTCAAGTGCGCGGAGGAGTGACGCATGTTCCTGGCCGTTATCTATCCACGTATTGCGTGTTGCCACACTGCGAATCAAAAAGTAAAGCAGCCAACCTGCCGGGCCGAAGAGAAATGTCAGTATGAGGCATGGTATGACCAGATAGTGCGCGATGCCGAGACGTTGAGCGTCACGCACCTCCCAGCTTCCCACAAATAGATCGAAGGCAAGATAATGCACCCAGCCAGCAAGTAATAAACCGCGGTTCTGGAACAGCAACGCCACCGAGGTGAGCGACGAAAAGCCACCCTGTCCGCGACCAAATTGCGTCGCAATCAGTGCGACGTAGAGGATGGCCATCAGAATCGGAACTAGAACGGGAGCAATCAAGCGGGCGGACCAGCGCCAGCGTGGCAGGAAAATTAGCATGAACCAACCGATCAAAGCTGCGTTGTTGGCCATCTTGAACAAAAGGTCAGAATTCATATTTGTACCTCGAAGGTCCTTGCCCACTTGTGAAGTGCGGCATGCGCCGGAGGGAGCAGAACTAGCAAGGTTCCCATGCCGGCGAAGAGCAAGGCAATGGCCGCCGCAATCAGAGTTTTGCGGTCGGGCTCGAACAACGCCTGTCCTCGCAGGGCTTGCCAAGTAAGCAACGCAAAGACAGAGATATATGTGCCACTCGCCAGCCATACAAGGCGAAATCGCTGCAGCTCGGTCAGGCGTTGTTTCCGGAGCAGCCACCACCCGATCAGAGGGATGATTTGTACAGCATGCAAGCCAAGAAAGTGAGCGACTCTGAGATCGCCATGATGCTCGCTCCAGTTTGCGATCGGGAGCCCCGGGCCACCGTCTGGCGCGCCGACGGTATGCGATCCAAACAGTGCTGGTTTTGTTGTAGGTCGTTGCTCTGGCGTTTGTCGCAGCATGAACCCACCGCCGGCAGCTCCCAACAGAGAAAGCAGGAGGCCAAGCCGCAAAGCCCACGCCCACGACGAAGGCTTCAACCTCTGAAACAGCAATGCATAGGTCATGGCAGCCATGGAAAGCCATAGCGTGCAGATCGAGACACCCATGACAATGAACGCTGCGCGGTCGAACGGGGTAGCTGTGTTGAAGTGACTGGTCGTTCCACGTCCTGCCTGCATGTCGATGACGATGATCTCAATGGCAATCGACGTGGCGAATATCTTGCCAGACCAGTTCCGAATTCTGGGCCAATCTCCCAAATAGCCTGCGATCCATGCCAGAGTGAGACAGGTCACCGCGCTTGAGAGGCCGAACTTCGCAGGTTTTAGCCAAGCATTGACACCTGTGATTTGTCGGGCATCGAACATCATCGCCGCGAGACATGCTGCAAGATCACATACCATCATCAAGCCGACGAGGGTCAGAGACGGACCAGCGGACCAAAGGGGTGTTAGCCAGCGCTGGGCCTTCAAGGGAATATATTTCATAAGTACCCTTTCGTTGAAAACATGAGCATCGCACGCGAGGCCAATGCCCTGCTGTGCGATCGCTTTCAACCTGAGAGTATTCGCGCCAGCTTCTAAACAGAAGAAGTACAGCATCATCGCGGAATGTGACCGCATGAGCGCGTCTAGAAGCGAGGTGAACGAGCTGTGTGAGATCACCTGAAGGTGGATGGGAGGATGCAGCGCTTGCCCTTTAGAGTCCTGGGATGCGGGCTCTGAGTGCGCGCCCCTGCCGCTCGCTTACATCGACTTCGGTATTCCTCGCATCGCACATGACCAGGACGAAGTTGCTGCGTGGATCCGAACGGACTTCTTTCACTCGTTTCAGATTGACGAGAGTAGAGCGCCGGGCGCGAAAGAATCCCCTGGACACGAGCGCCTGTTCCAACTCTCCGAGTTGATAGTTGACCCAGTACGTATCGTTCTCCACGCGTACGCGGACGATCCCGCTATCCATATAGAAAAACAGCGCATCCGCTGGGTCCAGCAAGAAGACTCGATTCGCTTTTCTGGCGACGATCTGTTCCATGGGAGGAAGATCGTCTCCCAGTAAACGGTTGACGTTCTGATCCTCTTCCTCACGGGAGGGGTTGGAAGCGAGAAGCCGGCCAGCGCGTTCGATCATTTCTCGTAGATGATCCTCCTCAATCGGCTTGAGAAGATAGGCGATCGCGCGGGCTCGAAATGCTTCTAACGCATGTTCATGGAAGCCGGTTACAAAGATTGTGAGCGGACGCGGGACATCTTTCGACAACCCTTTCAATACCTCGAAGCCGCTAAGCCCGGGCATCTGAACATCGAGAAACAGTAGTTCCGGTCGTAGGCGCTCAATGGCTTTTACTGCTTCAAGACCATTTGTGGTTTCGTTAATAATTTGGATTTGTGGATGACGATCCAATAGTTTGCGCAAGCGCGAACGCGCCGCTTGTTCGTCATCTGCCAGGAACGCACGAATCTGCATCTCTTTACTCTCCAACAGGAATTTCCAGCGTGGCACGGCTGCCGCCGCTCTGAATGTCGACGAGGGAAAGGCGGGCAGTTGAGCCGTACATCGTTTGCAGACGCTCTCTAATATTCTGCAAGCCAACGCCTGCGCCGGATACGGCAGACGACGACGGCTTATCCTGACCCCGTTTTGCAATTAGCCCCATGCCGTCATCCTCAACGCTGAGCAAGATCGACTTACCCCGGCGCTTCGCCTGCACCAGGATTCGGCTTTTGCCGACTTTCGGCGCAATGCCATGTTTGATTGCATTCTCGACGAGCGGCTGCAGAATCAGCGATGGAACCACGGCATGCGCAATCGAAGTTTCCACGTCAAATTCAACCAGCAATCTTTCTCCGAACCGAATCTGTTCTATACCCAGGTAGGTACGCAAAAAATCTACCTCTTCGTCGAGGGAGCTAAATGGCTGGTCAGCATGCAGAAGCACATAGCGGAATATTCTGGCGAGACGCACCGTAATTGTCTCTGCCTTTTCAGGTTCCGAGGAGATCAAGGCCGCGATGGTGTTCAGCGAATTGAAAAGAAAGTGGGGGTTGATTTGAGCGCGCAGCGCTCGAAGTTCCGCCTGCACCAGTTGCTGACTGAGCCGACTTTCAAGACGAATGCTCTCAATGCGCTCTTCTTCCCGGTCGAGTTCATCCAACCGCCTGCTGGCATGAAGCGCGATTTCCTGCAGAGAGCCTATTTCAGCGGTAAGCAGAGTTCTTCGGTTCCCTGAGAGCGACACTACAAGTTGCAAATTGTCTCCCCGAAAAGGAATTGGAATTGAGAGGCTCTTCGTATCTCCATTGTGACGCTCGGCGCTTTGCACAAAAACCTCGTCGGGTTTCATCCCGAGCACCTCGGCCGCTAAGGCTTCTGTTGCGAGCAGAACAGTAGATTTGGCTTGCAGAAGCCCGAGACGATCACGAAACTCCCGTAATGCAATGTGGGTGTCGCGCTTTCCAAAAATTCCTCGCTCAACCAAGATGTCGGTCCATCTTCCCAGAGGCACATAGAGCAGTATTACTCCGCCGGTGATGGATGCCGCGCAAAGGATACCGGCAGCACCGGGAGACACGGTCTTTTGAGCTAAGGAGGCAACGGGTCCGAAGATAACTATGGCTGCCAGCAACGCCAGGGCTGCACCGAGCAGTAATCGAATCGCCTGTTTCGCAAAAAGATCTGCCGCCCTGAACCGAGAGAAATAGAACAGGCTGCCGATCACTACGAGAACGATGCTTTGAAATCTCGCAACGCCGATGACGTGGACGATGGCCGGTGGAAGGGAAACGTGGGCATCTAAAACTGCACTGACTGAACTGAGCGAGAGGCCTGCGACCATGAGAGACACCGCTACACGATCCGTTTGGTTGTCCAGTGTTCCCGGCAGCAAAAGAATTCCACCGAGCAGGATCAGCATCAGTCCGTTGTAGAAAGTCAGATTTCCGACCGCATCCTGGTCTAGCAATAGACGCAAGAACGAATTACTCGATACAGATGAGGATGCCCATGCTCCGAGCGCCATGCCCGCTCCAATCAGCAGCCCACTTGACGCTGCATAAATGACGAGAAGGCCGCCGATTCTGCGGCGAATTCTTGAGACGGCATTGCTCCGCCAAATGATGAGGATACTCAAGGGCAGCATTGCAGCCGCCATGAAGCCTATAGAGCGGATCTGCCGCATCTGAGCAGAACCAGGAGATGCGCTTAGCAACAACGCGACATTCTTAGTCAGACCCGAACAGTTCGCAACCAAGATGCAGGCAGCGAACAGGAAGCGGGGCCGGCGATCCGTTCCGCCAGAACGCCAAACCAGCACCAGTAGCAACGTCGCCAATGCTGTTCCGATGGCGAACCCGTAAGTCTGCCCAACCAAATTAGCCGCTGAAAGTTGTTCCATCGCACCCGCCTGTCAAACAGCTCCGTTTGCAGTGTCTTATAACTTCAACTCCGTGACTCTAGAAAACGAACCAACGAGGCGATTTGGACGTTGAACGCGCCGGAATTCACCGCGAACCCAGTCTTGGGCACCGCTGCTGCAATTCTAATGCCGCGCGAGATTCCTCTAGAACTGCGTCATCGTTCGGGGTCTCAGTTTGCGCGTTCACGGCGAAACTCTCCGCGTCTGCACGTCGGAACTAACACCTGGCCCTCTTGCCGGGTGACACTGCGCATGTTTTCAGGAGGAATGTATGGTTCGACGTCAACGCAGTCGCATTGTATTAGCGCTTCTCACGGGCATGAGCGCTATCGCCCAAGCCCAATTAGGCTCCGCAACCTCATCGTCCACTGGCACCGATCCGCAGTCTGAAGTCGCTGCACACCTCCCATCAGCACCCGGTGCCAGTGTCGCGAGAACCTACGCCTTCCCCGACGGGAAACAGCAGTTCCACAACTACCTGTACAGTGCGTTCGGTCCGCCCGGGTTCATCAGCGCTGCGGTTGGAGCGGGATTGGAGCAGAACAAGCCTGCCCCTCCAGAGTGGGATTCTGGCGCCAAGGGCTATGGAGAACGCTACGGGTCGCGGTTCGGCATGCAGATAGTGAGCCAGACAACGGCATATTCGCTGGGTGCTCTTCTTCATGAGGATGTTGCCTATCACCGGTGCGAATGCACCGGCTTCGTCCCTCGCAGTGCACATGCGGTCGTTTCGACGCTGACCGCCAAAACCAGAAGCGGCCAAACGGTATTTTCATTCCCGTCGTTGGTGTCGCCTTACGCGGGGTCCTTTACAGCGGTGAACGCCTGGTATCCAAGCCGATATGAGCCTGCCGACGCACTTCGTATCGGAAATATGTCGTTTGTCTTCAAGGCAGCAGGCAATATGGTTGGCGAATTCCTGGCTCCTCGTCGCTAAATTGCATGAAGTAGATCACTTGGAGGGTGTGATGGACAAACGAAAGGATCTTCAGGTCGATCGCAGAACTATGCTGGGATTCGCGGCGGCAGCCATGGCAGGCTCACTCAGTGCATGTTCTCAGCCACCACGTCCAGAGAGTTCTTCCGTGGCGGTGAAACGGCGTTTCGACAAAAAAGTCGTAGTCATCACCGGCGCGACTTCGGGAATTGGCCGGGCCGCCGCACTCGCCTTCGCCGCGGAAGGTGCCTGGGTTGGATTCTGTGGTCGCCGCGAAGACCTTGGGCACGAAGTTGAAGAGGAGATTCGCTCGAAGAGCGGAGAAGCCACCTATATCCGAGCTGATGTCCGCATAAAGACCGAGGTTAGAAACTTCATCGACCAAATTGCTAATCAGTATGGCCGTCTCGACGTCGCGTTTAATAACGCGGGGGTAACACTAGAAAAGTCGCTGCACGAGTACAGCTCGCAGGAATGGGACGACGTAGTCAATACGAACCTGCGCGGCGTCTTTCTCGCCATGAAGTATGAGATTCCGCACATGCTCGCAGGTGGTGGTGGAAACATCGTTGTGACCTCCTCTTCGAACGCGATCGCGACAACCGAGCTCCGGTCAGCATACACGGCGAGCAAACGTGGACTCGTTGGTTTGGTCCAATCTGCCGCTTTGGACTACGCTTCCAAAGGAATCCGCGTGAACACTCTCATTCCAGGAACGACCAATACGGCTCTAGTGCGAAGGGCAGCGGGAATGGAAAAAGTGCCGGATGCAGCATGGGAAAACGTGGCACGTCAGTGGGCCAAAGCACATGTGCCCGGATTAGGCAGGATGGCGACACCAGAAGAGGTTGCGGCTTTCGCGCTGATGCTTGCATCCAACGACCACCCGTACATGACAGGAGCCCAGATGGTCATCGATGGAGGAAAGACCACCCATGCGGGTTGAAGTCCATGTTTGCTGACTGGATCAAGATTCGGCTTCGTCGATTGAGATCCAGAAAAATGAAACGTGATGTTGTTGTTTTCAAATCATACGTGAAGGGAAATTTCAAATGATACAAAGAGACCTCTCAATTAGGCGTTTCATTACCGTTCCGGCCCTGTTGGCTGGGTTGTTCCTAACCCTGTCACCCAGATTTTCGCCGCGGCTCGAAGCGCAATCAACGGGCACATCAACCTTGACGGTTCATGTTACAGGAGCACGAAACGCCAAAGGTAAGATCCGAGCTGCGCTCTTCCGGGGTGCCGCAGGATTCCCGAACGAGGCCTCTCGGGCAGTCCAGACACAAGCAGCCGACATTGACCCGCAAGCCTCGAGTGCACAAATTATGTTCACAAATCTTCCCGCGGGCATCTACGCCATATCGGTGTTCCATGACGAGAATATGAACCAGAAGCTCGACAAGAACTTTGTGGGAGTGCCTAAGGAAGGTTACGGCGCTTCCAACAATCCAAAGAAGAAGATGGGGCCACCCACTTTTGAAGAAGCGAATTTCCAGCTGAACGGAGCGCAGTCATTGGAAATCAAGCTGAGCTATTAAAGCGAGTGTGAGGCAAAAGAGCATTTCCACATGGAGGAATCATGCGCGCGTTTGTTACAGGACTTTTAGGAAACAATCTAGTCCGCATTCTTCTTCAGGCCGGCCATGAAGTATGGGCGCTGGCTAGGTCCAAAGAAAAAGCGCAGCGAGAGCTGGGCGACACCGCAGCTCGTATGTGATAGGAAACATCCGGAATGTCCCCGGTTTTGCTTACGACCTCAAGGGCATCGATGTCGTCTTCCACACTGCTGCCTATTTTCGCGAATACTACAACGCAGGGGATCATTCCGATGCCGTCAACCTCACAAACGTAAAGGGCACGTTAGAGCTTTCACAAGCAGCCAAGCAGTGTATGCGATGGGAGTTAAAAGGTTGATCCACACTAGTTCAGCCGGCATTGTCGGATTGCAGCCGGATGGTTCGCCTGGTGACGAACAAACACCCGCCTGGCCGGGCATAGCTAAAAATCTCTATCTGCAGAGCAAACAACGGGTCGAGCCACTGTTGGACAAGTTCGCGCGAGAGCAGGGCTTCTTCATTGCATCTGTACTTCCTTCGTGGATGTGGGGACCTCGGGACGTGGGACCGACCCCGAGCGGCAACTTATGCACGAGACGTGGCTGTGGGCATGCTCCGTATAGCGGAAATCGGGCAGTCCGGAGAGCGCTATATACGCAATATAAAACGCGCCCACTTTGCGGTAGGTTGTGGTTATTCGCATCACCACTTACCGAAAGGAGCGCCGTTATGAGCCAAGAGAAATATATCGGCATGGACGTCCACCAAGCAACGATCTCGGTTGCGGTCACGGATTCCCGGGGCAAGTTGATCATGGAAAGTATTCTGGAGACGAAAGCGACCACGATCCTTGAGTTCATCCAGGGGCTACACGGAAGTTTATCGGTGAACTGTTAACCCCATAAACTGAAATTTACCGAAGGCCCATTCGAGTCCCAACGATCGAGTGGGCCAAGTCTTTAATACATAACTTTCTTGTGTCCGAGTGTCAGCGTTGATCAGTGAGTGACAAGCCCCTGTTCGCAACAACTGAGGTTGAGTTTAGAAACGGTGATGGATCGCTCGGATTCCCGCCTTGTGGGGAATCTGTGTCCCGCCTGAGGAAACAGAACCAGCAATACTCGCGAATACCCAGGTCAGACGCTGAGCACCGGAAACGGCGAGTCGCGCACCATGGCGTAGGTCAAGTCCCGCATACGGCCATGAGCGCCGGGCTGATGGCTTCTTCCGATCATGAGCACGTCGGCATCCGACTCCAGCGCGGCCTCAAGCAGTGCCTCTTTGACTGAACCGATTGCAATGCGAACCGGAGCATCCGTACCAACCATCTGCTGAAGCTCGGCGATGCGTCGTCTCGCCTCCTGCCTTTCGGCAGAATGGATTTCTTCCTGCAAGTCAAGTTGAATAGGCAGACTCGTATCTCCGGCTTGCACCGCATGAATGATCGAGAGCTTGCCGCGCGCTTGTGCCGCCACTTGGCTGGCATAGCGAAGCACTCTTTCCGAATTTGAACTCAAACCGATCGCGCACAGCCATTCCCGGTGCTCCAAAGGTCTAGGAGCGATTGTCTGGGCGTGCCGGCTCGTCAATACTGGACAGTCCGCATCGTTAATTACTTTGGCTGTCGTTGAGCCAAGCGGCATCTGTCGGAAGATGCCCGCGTGGGTGGGCATGATGATGAGATCGAATCTGTCCTCTCTCGCAACTCGAGCGATCTCGGTCGCTGCGTCCCCCGAAGTCAGGATTCTTGGGCACTGCGCCACGGGAAAGTCTGCCGCGAGGAACGAATCGAGTCTCTCCCGGCCAATGCCCAGATGCTCCTCTAAGACCTCTGAAATCGGTCTTACGTAAAGTTGCAATCCATTGTAGCCGGTAGGATCGACAACATGAACCAGTGAAACCCTAGCTCCAAGCAGAGCCGCTGCTCTCTTCACGTAAGCAGCCATGGCAACGCAGGAGGGCGAGAAATCCACCGGATAAAGGATGCTTGCGATTAAGGACATATACATCACTCCTCGGAACATCTCAAAACGCTGCTCGGTGACGCGCTCAGTCCATGAGAGTACGCGTTGCGAAGCAAGCTTAGATCAGGGGCTTTGCACGACTTAATAGCCGATTCATTGCCGTTTACGTGATGGCGGCTTACTCAGCTCCAGACCGATTCTGACGTCCTCTTGAGACGGATCCGTGTCAACATCCAACGTAAGCAATAAATTAGGCCGCGACATTCCGTGCCGAGGGGTGCCACATACGGGACACGCCCTCGGCTTTCAAGGTGATCTCTGCTCCACAGCATGCACAAAAGGCAGCCACGTCATTTAGTCTCCACAATTGCTATGGCCCTTTGGATGAACGCAGGAAGTGCAAAGATTCGAGACGGAGCAGTCGGTATTTGGTCTGGACCTCTATCCGATGAGATTGTCGAGGATGGTTACTGTGACCGTTTCGGCAACTTCCGTCTTCTCGTGATGTTGTTTGACGGCCTTCCGAGAAAGGTTGCGAGCACGCACTGTGTCATATCGCGCTTCAACCGTTCAATATCCTCGTATGGTTCGCCGAAATATCCAAGAACGTGACGGAACGAGACGGACATCGTAACAGCGTGGAGAAGCATGAAGTAGAGCATTTCAAGAGGTTGCTCTGCGATGACTTCCTCTCGCATCGCTTCCTGCAAGAGAGGTTCAAAGGCGTCATGATAGGGGCGGACTAATTTCTCCACAAGCAGGTCCAGCTTCTCCCCCCTCTCCGCGCTAATGCGCGAGATAAGCATCCCGCTCTCCGGCTCCTCGCAAACCGCGGCAATCAGCTGTCGAAACGCGGTCTCAATACGCGCTCGAATCGGGATTTGCACTTGCGTCTGCAGTTCCCGCAATTCGGCGATATAGGGAGCCAGATAGAGAGCCAATCGCTCGATGACCGCTCCCCAAAGGGCCTCTTTCGAGCCAAAGTGGTGCGCCGCTAATGCCGGATCGACTCCAGCGGCTGCCGCAATCCCACGCAGACTGGCGCCCTCGAAGCCGTGCCGGGCGAATGCGGACTGGCCTGCCTTGAGCAGAAGCAACGCGCCATGGGGACGATCCTTGCCTGGTCTGCCCGGACCCCGCCGTTGTTCGTTCAATCATAGAAATTGATCGAATGTGAACCAGACCCTTGTCGGACCGCATCAACCCAATGCCGACATAATTGGTTTTCTAAGGATATGGCAACGATTCGCGACAAACCGGGCCATTTGGAGACTTTGCCGATAGACCTGCTCAACGCGCATCCCAATGCGTCTTTCATTTTCAATCACTTGGACGCTATGAACGGTCGGTCTAAACTTCTCCTCTGTAACCGCGCAGCGCAAAAAAGCTGGTTTATAACTTGTTCGGCCTGGATCACTTGCGGATATGGCCCGGTGTCGCGCAGCAGCTAAATCCCGGACTGGCGCTTCTTTATTTTCAATAATTTTCCGGGATTTAACTGCATCGTTACGGTATTTAAATCCCGGAATTTTGTACTTAAACCCCGGACGAAAGTTTGCGATAAAGTTTGTCCGCGATTTGAATGCAAAAAAAAGCACACCAATGGGAGATTGCGGGCGAGGCTGCCTGGGGCGTGGCGCTCCACAGGGAATCTGTGATCCGTCGCTTGGCCGAGCATCCCAGACTCAGTTCAGAAAGCATCGCCGAAGCGGCAAATCAACTGGGCTTTGAGCCGCAGTATTCTCTACAAACTGGCCCATCTTAGCGCCTTCGGCGCGAAGCGTTAGAACTAGTGATCAGTGAAAGAAATTGAACGTGTTGGTGGCGTCGTCGACGAAATATACGCCATCGGAGACCGCGATCAGGCCGAACAACGCGCCTGCTCCCTTAGGAGGCCTTCCTGAGTTATCAACCAGCTTCTTGTCCTGCTTGCCGGTCCCTGGATCCACTTCGACGATATTACCGTCATTTCCATTGGCAGCAAGGAGATTGCCGTTCGGCGCGAAGACAAGACCGAGCGGATCATTGAGCTCCTTGCCCTCAGAGATGGTTTGGCCGCCATTCGCAGCGGCGTCATTTCGGAACAGCGCATTGGGAACCGCTGCAATCCGATTATTGAGGCTGTCAGCAACGAACAGAGTTCCTGTGAAGCCATCGAACGCAACACCCGTCGGACCTATCACCAGCGCGGCAGGGTCAGTGCGCTCGGGGAAACCCGAGGCAATAATGGTGCTGTCGAGCAACTGAGGCGACTGGCCATCAGGAATGCTGAGTAGTAACCGGACCACGGTTCCGCCATTCACAACGTTTCCGTTTGCGGCCACGGTTCCATTCAGCACATTGGTAACGAACAAGACGGCGAGCGGGCCGCCATCGACGGCGGTCATGTCCCACGGACCATTGAGGTGGTGGCCTGAAAACGTCTCCACTACATTGCCGATGCTGTTCAGAACGATGAGACAGCCCGCCCCTGCGGTTGCCGCGGTGCCATCGGTTGTAGGCAGGCTTCCCACGATGACGAACCCGCTGTGCAGTGCGACGAGCGCGGTTGTCAGTCCTACGCCTCCTGGGCAGGAGATCTTGGTTGGGTCGATCTGGGCGAAGAGACTGAATGTCCCGTCGGGAGCGATCTGGACGATCGTCGTTCCTATTCCCTGCTGATTCGCTCCGTTGTTGAAGTTGCTGATCAGAAAGCGGCCTTCGATGAGTTTGCCTTTTGTCTCAGGGACCTGGGCGACTCCATAGGGATTTTGGTCGCCATTTCCCGGCACCGTGGTGCTGATGGTGGTTACCGTATTGAGGTGCTTGATGAAGGATTGATTCTGGGCGAGTGCGGTGTCAGATGCAACGAACGTAATCAATAGCACCAGGCCCAGCACGTGGACTCGAGCGGAGAGGGGGTGTTTCGATTCCATGTCTTGCCTCCTTGGCGAGGCGCACACAGCCACGCGATCAGGAGATGTGCACTCCCATCGCCGGGGAGAGTTTAGATTTTTCGCGGGACGAGCGTTGTCATGGATTTGTCGTAATCCTGTAATTTCTCTCCAACTTGCCAACTCGAGGATTGTTACGGGCAGGTTCCCGGCCTTTGGTAGCCCTGGCATGGAGGGATGGCGACGCAGCGAACGACAACACGAAGGTTCCTTAGGCGTTGATGCTGCTTCTTTGGCAGAATGGTGTGCATGTCGATGACGCGTCGTTCGCTGGTTGTGGGAGGGGCTATGCTGGCTGCGGCCTCACGAGTGCATGGTTTCGCTCAGGCTGGGGGCGCTTTGACGGCCGGCGAGGTGGTGGAGCGCATCAAGGGCAGGGTGGGGATTCCGTGGATGACGGAGACGGTGGACCGGATTGTTGCCGGGTCGCCGGAGGTGCGGGTGAAGGGGATCGCGACGACGATGATGGCGACGCTTGAGGTGATACAACGTGCAGTCGCGGCGGGGAGAAACATGATCGTGACACACGAGCCGACGTTCTGGTCGCACCTGGATACGACGAAGGAGTTGGAGGGCGATCCAACGTATGAGTTCAAGCGGAGGGTTATCGCGGAGCATGATGTTGCGGTGTTTCGCTTTCACGATCACTGGCACAGGATGAAGCCGGATGGCATCAACGCGGGTATGACGCGCGAGCTGGGGTGGGAGAAGAATGCGGTGAGCGAGGGCTCGCGCGAGTTTGTCTTCGATGTGGCGACGCTGGGCGGGCTGGTAGAGACGATGGTGAAGCGGTTGAATGCGCACTCGATGCGCGTGGTGGGGGATGCGAAGATGCCCGTGAAGCGCGTGATGGCGAACTGGGGCTATGCAAGCCTGATGCCGAGTGTGATCAAGACGGCGGCGCGGCCGGATGTGGATGTGGTGATCTGCGGCGAGACACGGGAGTGGGAGCTGGTGGAGTATGTGCAGGATCAGATCGCTGCGGGCGCGAAGAAGGCACTGATCGTGCTGAACCATGTGGTGTCGGAGCAGTCAGGGATGCGGTACTGCGCGGAGTGGCTGAAGCCGATGGTGCCGGAGGTTCCGGTGGAGTTTATGGCGAGCAAGGAGCCATTCTGGGTGGCGCCGAGCTAGGTTGGGGACCTGGACCAGACCTCCCTCGATGTCGATCCGCTTCAACTTCCCTCCAGCGAAGAAACCAATCGAGCGGCTGTCAGGGGACGAGAAGGGAAAGCTGCCGTCTTCGGTTCCGGGAAGTATTCTTCCCTCTCCTGCGTCATTCAAGCCGCGAGCCAAAGGGCGAATGCCTGCACCGAGGAGGGCGAGAGTCTCATAGGGTCCCAGACGCGTTCCAGGGGCCAATGCCATGGTGGCGCAGATTATACGCGCGCAACCTCCCCACATCACTCATGATAAATGTCTTAGGCAATTGAATTTGACCTGTGAAAGGCGCTTCACTTTAGTAATTTCCGGTTTGTCGGCAACCCTTCCATTACGCGCCCGAACGGCCAACGACGGGTAAGGTGCGGGTTGTCCGTTATTCAGGAGCTACACGCTGCAAGCGTAGGCTTGCGCATTCTTCTCTATGCTGGCCGTCGATCAGCCCACTTCAGGATGGCGTCAAGCGCAGGGCAAAGGGATTGGCCCCACGGTGTCAGGTGGTATTCAACCTTTGGCGGCACCTGAGGATAGGCCGTCCTCACAACGATTCCGTCCCCTTCCATTGCGCGGAGTTGCTGTCCCAGCATTTTCTGAGTCATGTTGGGTATCGCTCAGGTCTGAGAAACGCATCACCTTGCCTCCGAAGAGATGGAACAGAATCACGAGCTTCCATCTTCCCTCCAGGAGACGGAGCGCTGTCTCCACGTCTGCCGCAGCGGATGTGGGCGTATAGCGTTTCGGCATCGATACCTCCCTGACGCACTTTTTCGTATGTACTTCCTATTTCATCAGTATGGTGCGAAACTTCTGACTGTGCAAACTGCGCAGAGGCGAAAACAATGGCTCTCGACGTACCCGGACCGGTCGCTGCATACTTGGCAGCCGAAGAGGCGAAGGACGCGGATGCGCTCTCCCGCTGCTTCACCGAAGATGGCACTGTCCATGACGAAAGGCAGGATTATCACGGTCGTGACTCAATCCGCCAGTGGAAGCAAGAGGCGGACGCGAAATACCGATACGTCCTGCAGACGATAAGCGTTCAAGCACACGGAGACATGGTGACTGTGCACGCCCGGCTCACCGGCGAGTTTCCGGGAAGCCCTGTGGAACTGGACCACATTTTCAAATTGTCCAACGACAAGATTGCTTCACTGAAGATTCGATGATGATGATGACATATCCTTTCCCTGTTTCGGGAGATGAGTTCAAGGGCAAGCGGGTTCTGGTAACCGGTGGCACGAAGGGCATGGGGGAAGCTATGGTGCGCCGTTTTACTCTGAGCGGCGCCTCGGTCGCAACGACGGCACGCTCGCCCCTGCCGGATGGGCAGTCGGTTGCTCTCTTCGTCCAGACAGATATCGGTACGCCGGCAGGCGTGCAAGATGTAGTCAGTCGGGTTCAGCAGGAGTGGGGCGGACTCGACATCCTGGTCAACAATGTCGGAGGATCAGATGCTCCGAACGGCGGATATAAGGCGCTCTCTGATGACGACTGGCAGAAGGCGCTCAACGTCAACTTGCTGGCATCCGTTCGTCTCGATCGGGCATTCCTGCCCGGCATGATCGAACGCAAGTCGGGTGTCATTCTTCACATCTCGTCCATCCAGCACCGACTGCCGCTCTTTGACGCAACGCTGGCTTATGCCGCGGCGAAAGGTGCTCTCAATACCTACAACAAGGGCCTTGCAAACGAAGTCGGCCCGAAGGGCGTCCGCGTCAACATGATCTCGCCTGGATTCATCGAGACATCAGGCGCACACGGCATGATTGAGCAACTCGCACAGAACAGCGGCATCAGCGAGGACGCTGCTCGAGAGCAGATCATGAATATGATCGGGGGCATTCCTATCGGCCGCCCCGGCCACCCAGAGGAGGTCGCGGAACTGGTGGCATTCCTGGCATCCGATCGTGCAGGTTCGATTCACGGTGCAGACTACGTCATTGATGGCGGCACGATGCCTACGGTCTGATCACCATCTTGTGATAGCCGCCTGAGCACCATCGTGCAATCAAGGATAGTTCGTGGATGTCGGCAAACCGCACCTTACTCTCCAGCGCCTGACTCCGACCACGTCCTGTGGACCCGGAACCGCCTGAACCATCGAACTTGCCGGCCTTCTCGGGCAGGTGGTGAAAGGGCGAGTATGCACTCGTGGAGAACTCCGAAAGCGAGGCAGTTTGAAAATCGCTTGCGCAATCGGCATTACCGAGACTAATCGGTTGAATACAGGAGAGCCTCTACTCTCGAAGCTCTCCTGCTGATTTGCGAACGGTTAGCTAGCTTTGGCGAAGGTTACATCTGACTTTGCCATGTTTGACCGCAGTGATCTGAAGCCCGCGCGAAGCTCTTCTGAAAAGAGCTGCGGCTGTTCCCAGGCCGCAAAGTGGCCGCCTTTCTCCACGTTGTTGTAATGGATCAGCTTGGGATACACCCGCTCTGCCCAGCTCCGCGGGGCTGGATAGAGTTCGTCAGGGAAGACGCTCACGGCAACCGGGATGGAGACGCCTTTGGCGTTGAAATACCCGAGTTTGTTCTCCCAATAGAGACGGGCGCCAGAAA
>WNFD01001089.1_pt1 | contig 28462 bp, 20 predicted proteins | sample 5400491 | NCBI WGS metagenome assembly WNFD01 (sample SAMN13153343, study PRJNA577476) | soil metagenome | isolation source: 120 cm saprolite under Douglas fir tree site 2 hole 2 replicate 2 | place: USA:California | collected 2015-04-18
CGAGCTGATGCAGCATCACGAATGCGTTGAGGGCAGGCTTGGGGATGCCGTCTTCCGCGACCAGTCCGAAGCCGCCATAGAACGGAGTCTTGATGACGCCCTGCTCTTCGAAGACATCGGAGAAGCTCCAGTAGCTCATCGCCTCGGTGAGGCCATCGCATTGGCTGATGGTGCCTGCGAGCCACGGTCCCATGTAGACGGTGTCAGTGACGTCAGGTTCATTGGCGTAGCTGGCGTTGTATTCGCTGAAGATGAGCGGCGTGTTTGGAAATGGAGATGCGGCGATCTCGTCGTGAACCTTCGCGACCGAACGGCAGACCATTTTGTCGCGAGGAATTTGTTCGTTGATGCCGAAGACGTCTTTGGCGGTGTCGTTGGCGTAGACGTGGGTGGTGACGAAGTCGACGGGGATGTTGTTCTGCCTGCAGTGCTCGAGGAAAGCGGCGACCCAGGCGGCTTGTGCGGTGGAGGGGCCGCCGATGAGGAGGCGGTTGCTTACTTTTTTGATGGCGAGAGCGGTGTGGTCGTAGAGTTCGAAGTAGGTCGGCTGCTTCGGGTTGCCGACCCAGAAGTCGATGTTCGGTTCGTTCCATACCTCAAAGCGCCATTTGGATACTTCTTCGATGCCGTAGCGATCGATGAGGTGTTGGGTAAAGGCCGTGATCATGGCGTCCCACAACGCGTAGTCCTTGGGAGGCGAGACGTTCTGCTTGTACCAGAAGGCGTGGAGCGCGGCTGGGTCGGAGGCCATCTTCTTCGGCATGAAGCTGAGTTCGACGAAGGGGCGGATGTGGTTCGCTAGCAGGCCGTCGTAGATCTGGTCGATGTAAGAGAAGTTGTAGGGGGATTGGCCTGGTTGAGATTTCTGCGCGGCCTGGCCTGGATTTTGAGTTGTGGCGTTGGGGTCGTAGAGGCCTACGTCGTCCATGAAGATGCCGTGAAAGCGCACGGCGTCGAAGTCCGTGACGTCCTTTACTGTGCGGAGGTCGTCGCGGTAGCTTTGGCGCAAGGATAGGATGGCTCGACCGGAGCCGAATATCTGCTCCCAGAAATGGGGAAAGGGAGTGGTTGCGGCCCTTGCATCAACTGTCACATTCACTGGCGCCGACGTCTGCGCTGAACCCGCGGCTGTTAATGCAAAGCTTGCAATTGCGACCGCTGACCGAATCGTATTACGCAAAGCACACATACCTGTTTCCTCTATCAATTACTTATGACTGCAAAATAACAAATCACAAACAGAAGGCGAATGATGATGGCTATTGTGGCTGAGAGTCCGGTTTATAGGAACTCCTTCGTCACTTAATATTAGGTTTCGCTTCTATCTTCACCAATACCAGCGTATTTGGAGTAAGTTGCAACTCAAGCACGCCGTTTTTTAATATAGATTGTTCCGCTACTGGAAGCGCCGTTTCGCGATTGAGTTGTGCCACTTGATCGGGTGTAGGATCAATCGGCTTATCCATTGCCGCATACTGTTTCAATACATTACCGTGATCACTGTCAACGCGCTGGAGAGTAACTTTCGCATTCGGCGGAACGTCACGGATTATTAGTTCCATCATGCGGGTCGTTCCGTGTTGATCTGGATCGACCAGGTTCCATGCAGCGACAGCAATATCTCCATCCGCGGTTTTCGTCGCAATTATGTTCTTCGACACGTTCGCTATTCGCCGACTACCAAGCTGATGTAATAAGCCAAAGCTGTAGTAGCTAGGCTTATTAATTCCACCTTTGGCGCGTAATCCAAACCCCCCAACGAACGGTTTAGAGATTGGGCCGCCTTCTTCAAAGACATCGGAGAAGGTCCAAAATGAGAGCATATCCACCAATCCATCGCATTCGCGAATCGTGTTCGCCACAGCCGGACCAACAAAAATGGTGTCGCGTGATTCATTCATTCCTTGAACGTTCCACTCGGTCCACAGCAATGGCAGGTCAGGGGTGGCAGACGATTTAATCTCTGCTCTCACTTTTGAGACTGCGCGGCCCATCCTGTCATCCATCGGGATATCTTCGTTGGTTCCGAAAAGGTTTTCGACTGTATCGTCTGCGTATCCATGCGTTGAAACAAAATCCACCGGCACATGATGGTCTGATGTATGTTTCAGGAAATCGCCAACCCACGACGCCGCGGCAGTAGCGGGGCCGCCAACGCGCAGCCTCGAACTAACATCCTTGAGATCGAGTGCCGTGTGATCGTACAGTTCGAAGTAACTTTTCTTTCTCGGGATGCCGCCCCAAAAATCAATATTCGGTTCGTTCCAAACTTCGAAGTACCACTGCGAAACTTCATCGATGCCGTATCGATCGACAAGATGTCGCGCGAAATGAGTCATTAAGGCATCCCACTTCTCCATGCTTTTGGGTGGAGACACATTTGGCTTGTACCAGAATGGATGCAACGCATCTGGATTAAATGCAAGCTTCTTTGGCATAAAGCTAATTTCGACGACTGGGCGTACTCCATTTTTTAGAAGCCCGTCGTATATCTCATCCACATACGCAAAGTTATAAACAGGATTGCCGTGTTCATCTTCGTTGTAAACGCCTACTTGATCATCCAGAATGGCGTGGAAACGTACGTAACGACAATCAGTTACTTGCTTTACCGCGCGCAGATCATTGCGGTAGCTTTCTCGCAGCGACAAAATTGCACGACCCGATCCAAACATCTGCTCCCAAAAATGTGGGAATGGCGTTGTCTGCGCACTTGCACTAATTTCTACGTGCTCCTGTGCGACTAACGATCGATTTGACGTAATACCGGTCGAAAATATTGCTGCTAATCCCAGAGACAAAGAAAGTATCGGATTAGCTCGCAGCATGAAATGCTCCTGGCAGTTTTTGCAGTGTGTGAAGAGTCATGAATTTTCATCGATGCAGCGCGATCGAGCGAGTGCCATTAGTTACCTTCCAGAGGATGTCGAAGAAAAAAGGGTGCGCCCCCATTGACGCACCCCGTAGTTTGTCAGAAGCTGAACCGGGCCTGGATGCTGATGGTTCGCCCACCAAGGGCCGCTTGTGCTTGCCCAAAGTTTGGTGTGTTGATGTTGTTCGAAATCTTGGTTACGTCGAAGTTCAAAAGGTTGAATAGATTGAAGAAATCTCCGCGAATTTCAAGCTTCGCATCTTCGCCCAGAACCGGCGCCTTCGGCAGACCGAAGGCTTTGGCCAACGATGCATCGAAATCCCTGTAGCCCGGACCATTGAACGAGTTACGCGCGATGCCCGGCGGCGGAGGCAGACCAGGAGCTACACCTGGAAATGTAGGTCCAGATATTCCCGCAGCATAATTCGGTACTGCGAAGTAGGGGCTTCCGGAATAGGACGTCGAACCGGCTACAGGCGTGAGAGTCTTCGACGCAGCTTGAAGTGGAAAATTCTGATTCGGTGCAAGTGGTGCCCCTACGCCAGGACCAGATTTGAAGGCATCGTTGCTGGCGGAATGCCCCCCTCCTCCGAGATAGACAGGCCGCAGATTCCCATAGCCGCAGCCATTACAGTAAAACTGCTGACCAGTACCGTAAATAGGCGTCCATGGAAATCCGGTGTGAAGCGTCAAGATTCCACTCAGCGACCAGCCACCCGCTACTTTTTCAACCCAGCTATGACTTCCGTGGAAGAAGACCGGTTGCCAGAGACCAAAGAGCTTGAACGATTTGCCAACGTAGTAGTCGGAGCGTCCATAAGCGAATCTGTGGCTGAACGGATAAGGATCCTCCTCAAATGGTCCGGAGCCGTTATCCATACTCTTTGCCCAGGCGAACTGTGCGTTTGCCGAGAAGTGATTGGCGAAGTCGTGCTTCAATCCAGCGAGCATTGCATTGTTATTGGAGCCTGCTTCATTTTCATAGAAGTTCACGTTGGTGACGAGCGGATTCAATGTGGATCCTTGCGCAGCACCTATCGCATTCGCATTCGACTGTGTAACGAGATGGCGCGACGAACTCCCCTGATATCCCAACGTGGCAACAAACTGGTGACCGAGGTCGTACTGGGTATCCAGAGAGTAGTGATAGGCATAGGCCGTGGGAAACGTTGTAGAAGTATTGCCAAAGGCAAAGATAGTCGCACTACCGTTGGTAGGAAGGTTGTTTGCGTTATAGGTTGTAACGGCATTCGGGTTCGCCGCATAGCCGTACAATGCGGTTGGACTACTCGAAATGCCATATTTAATCTTCGGGTTGATACTGGTCGCATTGTTACTGTCGAAGTTATAGAAGTTTGCCGTCTTCGGGTTATTACCGGCGTTTGCCGGGAGCGCAATCTCTTCCTGGTTGAAGTTCAGGCCAAATCCGCCACGCAGCACGAACTTTCCGCGAGTTTGGTCGGGGCTCCATGCAAAGCCAATCACAGGGCCAAAGTTGCCTTTTTGAGGCGTCCAGAGATTGCCGCCTTGTTTGACGTTGATTCCAGTGAATAAGCCTGTTGCCGAGCCGAACTGAACGGAATTCAAGTTGTTTTGCTTGGCATGAAGTGCCCCGAAGTAGGAGTAGCGCAATCCAATATTGAGGGTTAGATTATACCTGACCTTCCAATCGTCCTGGGCAAAAAATCCCCACAAATTTTCACGGTCGTCCTGCCGAATTCCACCCGGAATCCCCGTCACAGAATTGAAGTTGCCAGACTCTTGTTTTGGAGCATCGTTGAGGAAGTCCCAAATATTGAAGAAACTGTACTGGGGGATTCCGACCGGGTTGTTGAGGTAGTGCAGGTTGGTATAATCACCGCCGAACTTAATCGAATGCGGACCCAGGATTTTGGTAGCTACGTCCTTATAGGTGTAGGTCCACTGATTCAAATCGCTTCCTAAGGAGGCACCAAAAAACTGCACCTGAGCACTCCCGACCGTGGTAGTTATATTGGATTGCGGTAATCCGACTGGTTGCTGAGGATTATCGGCGATCTCATTCCAGCGCCATCCTGCAGCGTTCGCTCGAGCTTCATTGAGGAAGGTAGCCGAAAAGGTATGGTTCCAGATCACAGAAAATGCGTCGTTGACCTGATTATGGTGGAAGAGGTTATAGGCGCGTTGCGTACCATTGTAGAAGGTTGAAGTTTGTGGAACCCAATAGATGGCAAATGCTGCGTGATCTCTTTGGGTAACGTTCGCGTCAAGACGTCCGTTGTATTGGGTGTACGAAGAACTGGATGGACTAACCGTGGCGAAGTCTGCGATATCTGCAACATTTGACAGGCCGCTACCGACTCCGGGAGCGCCGCTGCTTACGAACGTCAAATCCTGCTTTCCCAACCCTGTCGTAAGTGGCGAACCGATGTTCAATCCCTGACCGGCGATTGTTCTGCAGGTGACACCTTCGGTAAGACCAATGTTTGCGCAGGTCTGGGGAATAATCCCCGAGGTACTGACAGCAGACCCTGGAAATTTCAGGTAGGTCGATGCAATGCTGTTGGAAGGCGCCAACCCATCGAACGCCGACGTATCGTACCAACCAGTTCCGGTGGTAGTAGAACTATTTCTTTGCGCCTCGATTGCGAAGAAGGCAAAGACCCTGTCCTTCCAGATGGGACCGCCGACACTGCCGCCAAGCTGGTTAAACCGCTGGTTGTCCCTTTGATTATTTTTTGGATTTGTCACGGAGCCGGGCCCGTTGTAACGCTGGTACGCGTTCAGGCCCGGGCGGTGAAACGCAAAGAAAAAGCTGCCATGAATAGTATTGGTTCCGCTCTTCGACGTGACCATAGTTTGGGCGCCACTGAAGCGGCCGTTTTCAGCGTCGTAGGCGTTGGTGACGATTCTGACGTTGCCGATCGAATCCTCTGTTGGAGTAATGACCGTGGCTCCGCCCCACACCGCGCTGACCGTACTGATTCCGTCGATCGAGATGCCGTTCGTCTGGTACTGGCCGCCATTTGCGTTGGCCTGAACACCATTTTCCGTCGGAACGCCAGATGCGCCTGAACCGCCTGGGCCTTGATTGCCCGGAGTATTGTAGGTGCCTCCACTGGAAGCCTGCGACGCGTCGCTGGTAACGCCCGGTATCAACTGTGTCAGTTGGAAGACGTCACGGTTGAATGAGGGCATATGCTGAATATCGTTGCTGCTGATCGTTCCGCCAATATTTGCGGTCTCGGTATCCAAGGCTGGCGCCTGAGAAGCGTCAACTGAAGTAGTCATGCTAACAGCGCCAACCTCCAGCTCCACATTGAGTGCGTTTGACTGCTCAGGGATCAATTGCAGATTATCGAGGACCTTTTTCTTGAAACCTGCCATCTCAGCCGTCAACGTAAAGTGGTCCGGAGGAAGTGCGTTGAAGTTGAAGACGCCGGTTGCATTGCTCGTTCTGACTGCAGTCTCGTTGGTCGACAGGTTCTTGAGCGTAAGGGTGGCTCCCGGGACGACTGCTCCCTGCGGATCGGTCACAACACCCTGGATTGAAGTGCGAAATTGTGCGAATGCAGGCGCATTCAGGCACAAAAATATAACTGCCACCGCGCAGATTGCGAGGACGCTGGAAATTCTCTTATTCATAAACCGCCTCCAAAAAAAGCGCCGCGGATTACTTGGAAGCCGTGGCTCTAAGTCACTGTAGGCAATCGTTTGCCTAGTGGGGAATATTGCCCCTTTTGCAAAAGTGGTGTCAAGGGACATCGACTTATTTTCTGGTTATGTTTTTTTGTGACAGACTGCAAGGGTGCCTCGAAAGCCTCGAATACCCGCAGCCACACCTGCTTCGCCGAAGCGAGAGTCTCAGCCGGTAAGCCTTAAGGTGCTGTCTGATCATCTGGGGTTGTCCGTGGCTGCAATTTCCCGTGTTCTCAGTGCATCTCCGGCTGCGCGTTCCATTCCCAAGGAGACTCAAGACCGTATTCTGGCTGCGGCGGAGATGCTGAACTACCGGCCGAATTTATTTGCCCGCTCGTTGCGCAATCGACGGAGCCAGACGATCGGTGTGCTGGTGCCCGAGGTGAGCGAGGGGTATACGACGCTTGTGCTGAGCGGAATCGAACATCAACTTCTGCAGGCGGATTACTTTTATTTTCTGGTCAGTCATCATCATCGCGAGGAGATGATTCAACGATCGCAACGGCTTTTTCAGGACCGCGCGGTCGAGGGCATTATTGCGGTCGATACTCTGCTTCGAGAACGGTGGGCTATACCGACCGTAACTGTATCGGGCCATCATGAGCCAAAGGGTGTGACGAACATTGTGTTGAATCATCGGCTCGCAGCAGCGCTCGCGGTCGACCATCTGCGTGGGCTTGGACATCGCCGGCTGGCCTTCATCAAGGGACAGAGGTTCAGCTCGGATACAGAGTCGCGCTGGCGCGGGATTCGTCACGTGATGAAAAAGAATGGGCTGACGATCTTTCCGAAGCTGGTCGCCCAGCTTGAAGGGGATCTGCCATCGCATGAGCCAGGTTATCTTGCAACCAAGAGACTTCTGGCTGGAGGCGAATCTTTTACGTCTTTATTCGCGTTCAACGATGTCTCCGCTATCGGCGCTATTAAGGCTCTGCGAGAGGCGGGTCTACGCGTGCCGCAGGATGTCTCGGTGGTGGGTTTTGACGACATACAGTCGGCTTCGTTCCAGAATCCGGGGCTTACAACGGTGCGGCAGCCACTGCGGACGATGGGTATGCTGGCAGCTCAGACAGTGTTACAACAGATAGGCGCGTCTGCTTCGGCGATGCACGCGCAACAGATCGTGGTTGATCCTGAGTTTGTGGTGCGGGAATCGACGTGCCCTGCGGCTGTCGCTACGAGAGGCCAAAAAAGAGAGGATCACCGCCATGAGAGTCGTTCGCGGCGTTGACTCCCTTGGCTGCAAATCTCTGAAGCGATTGAAGAACGAAGGACTTGCTCAATTTGTGATAGCATCCGTGCTCCTCGAGATGCGGGCCCCGGAAGGGTCTGAAATCGATGGTCATCGACGGTCGACCTGGGCTGAGATCGCGTCAGGCCGAAACCCTGCAGAGGAGTTTTCGCACGGAGCTTCTGGAAATAAACTTTGCTCGGTTGTTATTCGTAACCGATAGAGATTTGTCAGTTCAGATTATGGAAGAGGAGTCTGATATGAAGGTCTACTTGGGGAGTGATATTCGTAACGTGGCTGTAGTTGGGCATGCGCATTGCGGAAAGACCACCTTGATCTCTGCTCTGCTGCATGCCGCTAGGATGACAACGACGCGAGGCCGCGTCGAAGACGGATCGGCTGTCACGGCCTATGACGAAGAAGAGGTCGCGCGCCGGACAACGATGTCGAATGCGGTGGCGTTTGCCGAGTGGGACGGCATCAAAATCAATTTGATCGACACTCCAGGCTTTCACATGTTTGTGCATGAGACGCGCGCGGCGATGTTGCCCGCGGAGGTGGCTGCGGTGGTTGTCAACGCACAGACGGGTGTGGAGGCGGTGACTGACCGGGTGTGGAAGTACGCGGCAGAGGTAAACCTGCCACGGGTGGTGGTGATCAACCAGGTGGATCACCCCAAGGCGGACAGCAGGATCGGTCGCCAACGGATGATCGAACTTTTGCAGGAGAAGTGGGGGCGTCAGGTTGTGCCGGTACAACTGCCGATCGTAGATCAGCACGGCTTTCATGGGGTAGTGGACCTGGTGACGATGAAAGCTTATTTGTATAAGCCTGATGGCGATGGACGAGGTGAGGTCGGGGCGATTCCCGAGGCTATAAAGGCTGATGCCAAGGCTGCACACGAGGCCCTGGTGGAGCTTGTGGCCGAGGGCAAAGATGAGTTGATGGAGGAGTTTTTCAACGAAGGAACCATTCCCGAGGAACATCTGATTGCTGCGCTCCACGAGGCGATTCGCGAGGATCGGATCTTTCCGGTGCTCTATGTGAGCGGATTGAGAAACGTGGGGACCGATCATCTCTTGGATTTTTTGAAGGTGTATGCGCCTGCGCCGACGGAGCGTGAACCGGTGGCCGCGCATGGAATTCTGAATTCGACGCGGTCGCACGTCAACGGCAGCGGAGCTGTGGATGTTCAGGACGAGATCGTCATGCGCAAAGTGGGTGATGAAGAACCGCTTGCTCTCTATGTGTACAAGACGATGACCGATCCGTTTGCGGGAAGGATCTCCTTCTTCAAAGTTGTAAGCGGCATGATGAAGACGGATAAATCTGTCGTGAATTTCACGCGTCAGGAGCCAGAGCGCCTGGCCCATCTCTCCATCATGCAGGGGCGTAAGGCGGTGGAGGTGCAGGAGTTACATGCAGGGGATCTTGGAGCTGTGGCCAAGCTGCGCGTGACCCTGACGGGAGACACTCTCGGCGATAAGTCGCACGAGATTTTTCTGGAACCGGTGGCGATGCCGGAGCCGGCGATGACCTATGCGATCGAACCGAAGTCGCGCGCGGATGAGGATAAGCTGGCGCCGGCTTTGCATAAGGTGATGGAAGAGGATTCGATGGTGCGGTTCTTCCGCGATCCGCAGACGAATGAATTTCTTGTGGCGGGCGCGGGGCAACAGCACATCGAGGCGGTTGTCTCGAAGCTGAAGCGGCGTTATCACACGGATGTCACCTTGAAGGCGCCGAAGATTCCCTATCTTGAGACGGTTCGCGGGCGTGCCGAGGCTCAGGGTAGATATAAGAAGCAGACCGGCGGGCATGGTCAATATGGCGACTGCAAGATTCGCATGGAGGCCCTGCCGCGCGGAGGCGGCGTGGTGTTTGCGAACGACATCTTCGGCGGAGCAATTCCGCGGCAGTATGTTCCTGCGGTGGAGAAGGGGATCCGCGAGTCGGCTGCTCGTGGGTTTCTGGCGGGATATCCGGTGGTGGACATCAAGGTGACGGTTTTTGATGGCAGCTACCACGAGGTGGACTCAAGCGAGATGTCGTTCAAGATGGCTGCGCGGCTTGCCTTTCGCAAGTGCATGGAACAAGCCAAGCCTGTTCTGCTGGAGCCGGTGATGCGGGTGGAGATCGAGACGCCAGACGACTTTGCCGGGGCGCTGCTGGGAGATTTGAACTCGCGCCGCGGCCGGGTGCAGGGTATGGAGAGTGCGGGAACTGGAACCACCGTCCGGGCCGAAGTCCCCATGGCGGAGATGCTGAGTTATGGAACGACATTGACGTCGATCACGCAGGGACGAGGGAGTTTCCGGATGGAGATGGATCACTATGAGGTGGTGCCTCCGCTGCTTGCGGAAAAGGTCCTGGCGAGCGCAAAACGAGCGAATCAGGACGAGTTGGAAGAATAGGTTGCTTTGGACGGCACTGGGGAGGGAAAAAGCATCTTCGACGGGCAATTCTGCTTCATATTCAAAGGGAGAATTCCGTATGCCACGTCCTTTCTGGTCCGGTCAGATTCAAATCTCGCTTGTTTCGTTTGGTATCAAGCTCTTTCCTGCTACGGAGGCGAAGAGCGAAATTCGTTTTCACCAGCTAAGCCGTAAGAGCGGGGAACGAATCAAGCACCAGAAGGTGTCTGGTGACGAGGAACCTATAGATAAGTCGGACATCGTGAAGGGGTACGAGTATCGCAAGGGGGAGTATGTCACGGTCGAGCCGGAGGAGATTGAGCATCTGCGGATTCCGTCGCGACACACTCTGGAGGTAGCGCAGTTCGTCGATGTGGACGAGCCGGCCCCGGAGTTCTTCGAGAGGCCGTACTTTGTTGTGCCAGAAAATGACGTTCAGGCCGAGGCTTTTGCGGTTGTTCGCAAGGCATTGCAGGAGACGAAGAAGGTCGGGTTGGGCAAGATCGCTTTTGGAGGGCGCGAACACCTGGTCGCCCTCTCCGCGCCGAAGGATGACAAGCTTGCGGGCATGATGGCTTACACCATGCGATATGCGGAAGAATTGCGCGATCCCGCCGAGTACTTTGGCGAGATCAAGAAAGTTTCTGTGGATGAGGATCAGCTCTCGCTGGCGAGGGAGTTGATCAAACGCAAGGCAGGGAAGTTTGCGCCGGAGAAGTTCAAGGACGAGTATGAGGCTGCGCTCCGCGAGATGATTGAGGCAAAGGTGAAACATGCTCCGATCCCGCGCGAGGAGCCTGCCCGGAAGTCTGCGAAGGTGATCAATCTGATGGATGCGCTGCGGAAGAGTGTGCGCGGGGATGAAGCACCGGCGGCGAAGAAGAAGGGACCTGCCAAACCTGCGGCGGTCGGGTCCAGGAAAGGTATTGCGCTGGTGAAACCGGCGGCGAAGGCAAGTAAGTCGCGGAAATCGGCGTAGACCCTATGGCCACGAAGAAGAGGTCTAAACCGAAGTCGACGTCGACTGCAGCGGATGCGGTTGATGAGCAGCTTGAACGGTACCGCTCGATGCGAGACTTCAAGGTTACGAGCGAGCCGAGCGGCGGGGGAAAGGCAAAGTCATTCCATAGGGAGCCGTTGCCGTTTGTGATTCAGAAGCACGCGGCTTCGCACCTGCACTATGATTTTCGGCTTGGGTGGAATGGTGTGCTGAAGAGCTGGGCAGTTGCGAAGGGGCCGAGTTATTTTACCGGCGACAAAAGACTCGCGGTGCAGGTGGAAGATCATCCGATTGACTACGGTGGTTTTGAGGGCATCATTCCGAAGGGACAGTACGGCGGCGGGACGGTGATGGTCTGGGACCAGGGAACGTGGGAGCCGCAGCCCGGTCATACGGATGTGGACGCAGGGCTGCGCACGGGTTCGCTGAAGTTCATCCTGCATGGCAAGAAGATGAAGGGGAAGTGGGCGCTCATTCGCATGGGTGGCAAGGCGGCGAATGAGCGTAAGCCGAACTGGCTATTGATTAAGGAGCATGACGAGTCCGAGCGGCGCGAGACCGATCCGAGCGTTACGGATGAGGAGCCGAATAGTGTGGTCACGGGCCGCAGCCTGGAAGAGATTGCGAAGAGTGAAGACCATGTGTGGAACTCGAAGGATACTGCAACGGGAAACGCCTGGTACCGCAAGGACAGTCCCACTGCGGAGAAAGTTGCTTCAGCGAAGAGTTCTGCTGCGAGTGCAAAAGCTAGAATCGCAGACTTCGGGTCTGCCATAAAGAAAGCGCCGAAGGAGAAGCTGCCGGACTTCATCGCTCCTGAGCTTGCGTTGCAGTCGGAGACGCCCCCTGCGGGGGGAGGGTGGCTGCATGAGCTCAAGCTCGACGGCTATCGCATCCAGGCTCGCAAAGATGGCGATCGGGTCCAGCTGCTGACGCGTACGGGGTTGGACTGGACTCACCGGATGAAGACTATCGCTGCTTTCGTAGCGGCGCTGCCGGTGGAGAAGGCGATTTTTGACGGTGAGGTGGTTGTGCTTGCAGAGAACGGCTCGACGAGCTTTGCTGATCTGCAGGCGGCGTTTCAAGAGGGTGTGAAGAAGCCGCTTACTTACTTCGTCTTCGACCTGCTTCATCTGAATGGGCATTCGATCCGGGGTTTGACGCTGGGTAAGCGGAAGGACATGCTTGCGAAGGTCATGGGGGGCTCGGGCGAGTTTTTACGGTTCAGCGAACATATTGAGGGCGGCGGCGGCGAGGTGTTCAAAAGGGCGTGTGAGCTGCATGCGGAGGGCATCGTCTCCAAACGGGCTGCGAGTAAGTACTCGAGCGGCCGCAGTGGCGACTGGTTGAAGTTGAAGTGCGTTCATGAGCAGGAGTTCGTCATCGGCGGCTTTACGCTGCCGTCGAATGGGAGCCACGGGGTCGGTGCGCTGCTGCTTGGGTACTACGACGGGGGAAAACTGATCTATGCGGGACGAACGGGGACGGGCTTTACGCAAAAGACACACCGAATTCTGCGTGATCAACTTGACGAGCTTCGCCAAAAGACAAACCCTTTCGAGAAGCTGCCGGCAGAGGCACAACGCGGAGCGATCTGGGTGCGGCCTAAGTTGGTGGCTCAGGTGAACTTTGCGACCTGGACCGCGGATAACCTTGTGCGTCAGGCGTCGTTCAAGGGGCTTCGTGAAGACAAGCCTGCCGCTGAGGTTCGGAGGGAGGAGCCTAAGGTTGGACCAAGAGGGCGAAGCCAGCAGCGAGCGTCACATGCAACCGCAGTGGGGGTTGCGGCTAAAGTCTCGGATAAGAAGGCGGCGAAAGCGCCGTCGAAGTCAGCCACTGCGAGTGCGCCAGTACGGCTGACTCATCCGGAGAAGATTCTCGATGAGGAGTCGCAGCTTACGAAGCAGCAGCTCGCTGATTATTATTGGGCGGTTGCGCCGCACATGCTGCCGCATATCGAAGGAAGACCGCTGTCACTGGTGCGGTGCCCTGAAGGCAGCGGGAAACCGTGTTTTTTTCAGAAGCACGTGAACCACTTGCTGCCGTCCGGGATCGGAGCGGTGGATGTGCCGGACAAGAAGACGGGCAAGATTGAGCCATACATCACGCTCTCGAGCGCAGAAGCGCTGGCGGGATTGGCGCAGATGGGGGTGCTCGAGGTGCATCCTTGGGGCTCGCGGAACGACGATCTGGAACATCCGGACCGCATCATCATCGATCTCGATCCGGACGCGGCGATCTCGTGGACGAGGCTGGCAGAGAGTGCCGCGGAGGTTCGTAAGCAGCTCAAGAAGCTGGGACTGGAGAGCTTTTTGAAGAGCACGGGCGGCAAGGGACTTCATGTCGTCGTGCCCATTGTTCCGGAGTATGACTGGGCGGTGATTAAGCAGCTTGCCCATGCCTTCGTGCTGCAGATGGAGAAAGAACAGCCTGCTTTGTATTTGACGAAGATGAGCAAGGCTGCACGCAAAGGCCGGATATTTCTCGACTATCTGCGGAACGAGCGTGGCGCGACCGCGGTGGCGGCCTTCTCTCCGCGCGCGCGGGCCGGGGCTCCGGTTTCGCTTCCTCTGAACTGGAGCGATCTGAAGTTGGCGGAGCGGCCTGTCGCTCATGTTGCCGACTTTGAGCAGTGGAAAGGGCAGTTGAATCGCGATCCCTGGAAGCAGCTTCTCAAGTCGCCGCAGCGGATTACGTCGAAGATATTAGGGCTCTTCAAAATCTCTCCGTCGAAGTAATTCTTCGCTGAAATCAACTGTTCGGGAATGGACAGTCTTTCTCGTTTGTGGACGATCCGGGATGGGCGACGCCTACTAAGTGATTGAAAATGGGTGTTTGAGAGTGGTCTTGCGGTTGCACTTAAACCCGGCGCAATGGACATCTCAAGACCAGATATTAAGAAGAAAAAGATGCGGCGGCAATTGATTCTGGCTGGCTGCGGCGTTGTGGCGCTGGCGGTTGTGGCGCTTTTTGTGACGCGATTGAAACCTGCCGCGCCCGAGGTGGACCGGGCGACGGTTTGGACTGACACCGTGAAGCGGGGGCCGTTACTGCGACAGGTGCGCGGGCCGGGTACGCTGGTTCCACGCGAGGATAAGATCCGGTTGATTCCCGCTGAGACGGCGGCCACGGTGGTGCGGATTCGCGTGCTGCCGGGTGCAAAGGTAGAACCGGGTACCGTGCTGATGGATCTGGTGGACCCGCAGCTGCAGCAGGAGTTGCTGGACGCGCAGCTGCAGTTGAAGGGCGCCCAGGCGGACTACATCAATACGCGGGCCAAGGTGCAGAGCGACCTGATGGACCAGAAGGCGGCCGGGGCAACGGTGGGGGCGGATTACACCCAGGCACAGCTTCAGGCGCGAACCGACAAGTCGTTGTATGAGCTTGGAGTCATCAGCGGGTTGACGTATAGCGCTTCCAAGGGCAAGGCGGATGAGCTCACGACCCGTAACGATCTCGAGAAGCAGCGGGTAACGATGAATGAGAAGGCGATCGAGACCCAGCTTGCCGTGCAACAGACGAAGGTGGACCAAGCGAAGGCCCTATTGGGGTTGAAACAAAGGCAACTGGATGCGTTGAGCGTCCGCGCAGGTATCAAGGGAGTGCTTTTCGAAATCGATCACCAGGTTGGTGAGCACGTGGACGTGGGAACCACTCTGGCGAAGGTGGTGCAGCCGGAACAGCTGAAGGCCAGTTTGAAGATTGCGGAGACGCAGGCGCGGGACATTCAGATCGGGCAGCCGGCTGAGATCGATACGCATAACGGCGTAATCGATGGCAAGGTGATGCGTATCGATCCGGGGGTATTGAACGGAACGGTGACGGTTGACGTAGAGCTTGCTGGAGCCCTGCCGCTGGGCGCAAGACCTGACCTGAGTGTCGATGGGACGATCGATCTGGACCGGATGGCTGACGTGCTTTTTGTGGGACGGCCAGCATTCGGGAATGAAAACAGTACGATCAGCCTGTTCAAGCTGGGTGTGGATGGCAAGACGGCGGTACGGGTCCCGGTGAAGGTAGGACGGGCTTCGGTAAACAGCATTCAGGTAGTTGAAGGATTGCAGAACGGCGACACCGTCATTCTGTCTGACATGAGCCGATGGGATAACACGGACCGGATTCGCTTGAATTAGGCAACTTTAGAAAGGGAGAGTAACGATGACGACAACGGAGACGATTATTCAGATCGAGGATCTGACGAAGATTTTCTACACAGACGAGATTGAGACCCATGCACTGTCGGGCGTGCACTTGAGCATCAACCGCGGGGAATATGTGGCGATGTCGGGGCCTTCGGGATGCGGAAAGTCGACGCTGCTGTCGATCATCGGGTTGTTGGATACTCCTACTGCCGGACGCTACACGCTGAATAGCAAAGAGGTCGCGAATCTGAACTTTGCGGACCGTTCGCGGATTCGCAATCAGGAGATCGGGTTTATCTTTCAGAGTTTTAACTTGATTGGGGACCTGACGGTTGCGGAGAACGTGGAGCTTCCGCTGACGTATCGCGCGGGGATGCCGGCGGCAGAGCGGAAGCGGAGGGTACAGGAGTCGCTCGAGCGGGTGAACATGGCGCATCGTATGCGGCACTATCCGGCGCAGCTCTCGGGCGGTCAGCAGCAGAGAGTTGCCGTGGCCCGAGCGCTGGCAGGTTCGCCGTCGATTCTGCTGGCGGACGAACCGACGGGAAATCTGGATTCGAAGAACGGTGAAGCGGTGATGAGACTGCTCCAGGAACTTCATCAAGAGGGCGCGACGATCTGCATGGTGACGCACGATCCGCGATTTGCAGCACATGCGGAGCGGCAGATCCATCTGTTCGATGGCAAGGTCGTAGCGGAGGGTGAACTCAACAAGTTGTTGGCGGAGGTAGAGGCATGATGATGCTGGAAGACCTGAGACTGGCGCTGCGGCAGATTTGCCAAGCGATAGGATTACCGGGAGATGCGGCGACCGTGGTTTCGCTGATTGTGCTGGGAGTCGCGCTGAACCTCACCGCGTTGCGTGCGGTGGAGTATGTCGGGATTGGAGGACACACGTGCCGTGACCGGACAGTGCTGCAGAGTGCGGCCCAGACCGAGTTGAAGGTGATGCGAACCGTGGCGGTGTCAGCATTGAAGAAGCTTGGTGACGGTGGGCGGAGATTGTGTCTGGCGCGGCAATGGATGATGGGCCAGCAGACGAAGGGTACGGGGTACCACATGGAGGTCGGCTGTGACTGGGCCGCTCCCGCCAACGGCAAAGGCTGTGACGTGATGGTCGTGAGCAGGTCCAGCCGGAGGATGGCTATGGCGTTTGTGCAGTGTGGAGCCTTAGGTAAAGGCTGATGCGCCGCGCCAATCTTTATGAGCGTGTTGAGTAGTCGACCGCTGAAGTAGAAAGCGGCAAGGAATGTGCCGACACCGGCGTCGCGCTGGTTGGCTCGTTCTGCAAGTTGAGAAAAACCAGGAGAGCAAAGAATGAATTCGATCATGCCGGATCTACGGTACGCGCTGCGGCAGTTACGGAAGACGCCGACGTTTGCGTTGACGGCGGTTGTAACGTTCGCACCGGGAATCGGCGCGAACACTGCGATCTTTACAGTGTTCCACAAAGCGCGACGGGCAGCTTCGGTGAAACCAACGAAAGTGCTGCGGACAGAATGAGGAGAGCGCGATGAACAGATTCATGCAGGATGTGCAATATGCGCTGCGGCAGTTGCGGAAGGCTCCGGGATTCACGCTGACGGCGGTGTTGACCCTGGCCCTGGGTATTGGGGCTAACGCGGCGATTTTTACACTGGTCCATGCAGTGCTGCTGCGGAATCTTCCGGTAGCTGATCCGAAGACACTTGTCCGCGTGGGCGACACAGATGACTGCTGCGTGAACGGTGGGACACCGGAGGAAAACAAGTATTCGTTGTTTGCTTATGACTTGTATAAGCATCTTCGGGACAACACTCCGGAGTTCGAGCAACTCGCCGCGATGCAGGCAGGGTTCGGCTATGGATCGGTTACGGCGCGAAGCAGCAAACCTGATGCACTTCCAAAGGCGCTGCGTGGTGAGTTTGTCTCAGGCAACTACTTTCAAACCTTTGGATTGCGGCCTTATGCGGGACGGCTGCTGGCGGCGACGGATGATGTTGAAGGCGCTCCGATGGCGGCGGTGATGAGCTATCAGACGTGGCAGCGAGATTACGCGCTGGATCCGAGTGTGGTCGGAAGCACGTTTGTGCTGAATACGAATCCGGTGACGATCATCGGCGTTACGCCGCCTGGATTTTATGGCGACCGCATGACGGACGCTCCGCCAGATTTTTTTATTCCGATGGTGATGGAGCCGGTGATGGGACCCACCAGCATCCTGCATAAGCATGGGGCCAACTGGGTTTATGTCCTGGGCAGGGTGAGGCCGGGGACGGCGCTGGCTCCGCTGCAGGCGAAGATGAGCGCGGACTTGCGGAACTGGTTGGCACAGCTTCCCCTTTATCAGAGGGAAGATCAGAAGAAGAACCTGGCGCAATCGCATGTCGTGCTGACGCCCGGCGGAGTCGGTATCGCGAATATGCAGCAGGAGTATGGCAAGGGGCTGAAGTTTTTGATGTGGATCTCAGCGCTGGTTCTGCTGATTGCATGCGCCAACATCGCAAACCTGGTGCTGGTACGGGGCCTCGCGCGGCGTGCTGAGACTTCGATACGAATGGCGTTGGGTGCGCAGAGAAAGAGATTGATCCGGCAGATGCTCACAGAGAGTGTGGTGTTGTCGTGCATGGGGGGAATAGCTGGACTGGTGGTTGCGTATGCCGGAACCAAGGTTCTGTTGGCGATGGCGTTTCCCAATGCGACGAATCTTCCGATCGACGCGAGTCCGTCTCCTGTTGTGCTGGCGTTTGCGTTTGGACTTTCGCTGATGACAGGGTTGATCTTTGGGATTGCTCCAGCGTGGGTAACGTCGAATTCGGAGCCGGCTGAAGCATTGCGTGGATCGAACCGATCGACAGGGGACCATTCAGGATGGCTGCAACGGTCGTTGGTGATTCTGCAGGCGGCGCTTTCGCTGCTATTGCTGGTTGGCGCGGGCCTAATGGCCAAGAGCCTGAATAGGCTGGAGAACCAGGACTTTGGAGTGGAGACGGAGAACCGGATCGTCGCCCATATCAGTCCTGACAATGCTGGTTACAAACCGGAGCAATTGCAGGCGCTCTATGAACGGATCGATCAAGGGCTTCGGGGTTTACCGGGAGTCCAGAGGGTCGCTCTGTCTCTGTACACGCCGTTGGAGGGAAACAACTGGAGTATGGGCGTTTATATTCAGGGACGGCCTGAACCGGGACCGAATGATCCTATAGGCGCTTCCTGGCTCCGCGTTGGACCGGAGTTCTTCGACATTGTTGGACATCATGTTCTTCAGGGGCGTGGAATCACGACGCAGGACACGGCGACATCGCTTCCGGTTGCCGTTGTGAATCAGGCATTCGTCAAAAAGATGTTCCCGAAGGGGGAGAACCCGATTGGAGTCCACTTCGGTGTCTCGGGCGTGAAGAGCTCGGGGGACTTCGAGATTGCCGGAGTGGTTTCGGATGTGAAGTACAACGACGTGAGACATCCGACGCGGTCGATGTACTTCCGTCCACTCTTGCAGGTTGCTCATACGGAACCGGCAGGCGATATTCGTTCTTTGTTTGCAGGGGCGATCATGCTGCAGACCAAAGGCTCAGTGGATGGGCTGGAGTCGCAGGTGAGGCGGGCGCTGGCAAGCATCGACCCAAACCTTACGGTGACCCGCTACGATACGTTCGCGGGACAGATCAGCGGGCAGTTCAACCAGGAACGCCTGATTGCGCGCCTGACACTGATGTTCGGCGTGCTGGCTTTGGTCCTCGCGTCGGTCGGATTGTATGGAGTGACAGCTTACACCGTCGCCCGGCGTACACCGGAGATTGGCATCCGCATGGCGATGGGCGCAGGTCGAGGGAATGTCATCGGAATGGTGCTGCGCGAGGCCATATTGCAGGCCGTCATAGGCTTGGCGATTGGTGTCCCTGTTGCATTGCTGTGCGTTCGCTTTGTCCAGTCGCAGCTTTACAGCGTTGCCGGGCGTGATCTAGGGGTGCTCTCGCTTGCCATTTCGATTCTGGCGCTCTCAGCGTTCGCGGCTGGATTGATTCCGGCACGACGAGCAGCTTCTACCGACCCGGTAAAAGCGCTACGGACGGAATAGGCGAACGGACATGATGCAAGATCCGCGGTAGGCGCGGCGAGTTGCATCGGTAGAACCAACACAGGCATTACAGACGGAGCAGAGACGATGATTGAACTGAAGAATTTAGAGCGGAGCTACAAAACGGGACACACGGAGACGTGGGTGTTGCGCCGGATAAACCTAACGATTCGTGAGGGGGAGTTTGTGACCGTAATGGGTCCGTCCGGAGCGGGCAAGTCTTCGCTGTTGAATGTGCTGGCGATGCTGGATGACCAGTGGAAGGGCGAGTTCTATTTTGCGGACCATGCCGTACATGCGATGAATCGCAAGCAGAGGGCTGAGCTTGCGCGTCGACGGATAGGGATGGTCTTCCAGAGCTACCATCTGCTGGATGATCTGACGGTGGCGGAGAATATCGATCTGCCGCTTTCGTACAAGGACATTCCGAAGTCGCAGCGGCAAGCCCTGGTTGCGGATACACTCGACCGCTTCAACATCGTCGGCAAGAAGGATCTGTTTCCCAATCAGCTCTCCGGCGGCCAACAGCAGTTGGTGGGGATCGCTCGTGCGGTGATTCACAAGCCCGATCTTTTGCTGGCCGATGAGCCGACGGGAAATCTGCATTCAGAACAGGCAAAGGAGATTATGCAGTTGTTTCGGACGTTGAACGAACAGGGAACGACAGTGGTGCAGGTGACTCACTCGGAGGCAAACGCGGCGTATGGCACGCGGACGATCGAGCTGCGCGACGGCTGGCTGTCGCGTGATACGGCGGGCCTGGCTGCGATGGAAGCGGGGGTAAGCGCGTGAGTAGAAGTTTTTCCTGGCTTCGTCCCGTTGGCGTAGTAGCGCTTCTGGAGGCAGCTCTCCTGGCCCAAACGCCCCAGACGGCTGTCATCCAAACGCCTCCTGGCGCGCCTCCGCCGGCGTTGAGGCTCGATATACCACACTCCGGCAACCCGTTTCATGCCTACCGTCCCACGCTGGTGCCGCAGCCGAACCTGGCGAACTCGCCGCGAATCGATACGCTGGTGAAGGACGGCGTTCTTGAACTCAGCTTGAAGGATGCGATCGCGCTATCGCTGGAGAATAATCTGGACATCGCGATCGCTCGTTACAATATTCCGATTGCAGCGGCCGACGTTCTTCGCACCCAGGCGGGCGGATTATTCCGCGGAGTTAATACCGGCGTGGTGCAGAATACGCCGGGGGGCGGCGTGGGCGGGTTTGGTGCGGCTTCGAGTGGTGCAGGCGCGGGCGGAACGTCGGGCGGAGCGGGTGGCGCTGGTTCGGGCGCGTCGGGGCTGGTGTCGTCGACGCTGGGCACAGGAACAAATGTTTCGACTTTCGACCCCTCGATCTCTGGACAGTTGAATAACGAGCATTACACACAACCATTGTCGAACACGTCCCTCTATGGAACGCAGACTCTACAGGACAATACGACAAACGGAAATATTAGCTATTTGCAAAATTTTCCAACGGGAACGTCGTTTTCGGCGATCTTTGATAACAGCCGTGGTGTGACGAACAGTCCAAATAGCTTTCTGAATCCAACACTGAACTCTTACTATCACGTTTTGCTGCAGCAGCAGCTTCTGGCTGGATTCGGCTTTGGACCGAACCTACGCTATTTCAGGATTGCGAAGAACAATAAGAAGATATCGGATGAGGCATTTAAGCTTCAGGTAATTTCGACGGTTACGCAGATTGCGAATATGTACTGGGACCTTGTGGCTGCGTATGAAGACGAACAGGTGAAGAGCCGGTCGCTGGATTTTGCTAACCAGACGCTAGATAGCGATCGGAAACAGCTGTCATTACAGGCGATTCCGGCGATGGATGTAATGAAGGCCGAAGGTGAGGTTGCGACTCGCGAGCAGGATTTGACGATTGCGAAGACCACGCTTCAGTTTCAGGAGTTGCTGATTAAGAATGCACTGACGAAGAATCTGGATGACCCGATTCTTGAGGCGATGCCGGTACGGCCGACCGACCATACCGGGACGCTGGAGATCACACAGGGACCGACGGAAGATATGATTGCGCGGGCGCTGCGGGACCGAATTGAGTTAAGCGAGTCTGACCTCGACATTGATAGCCGGCGCATCAGCCAAATTGCGGCTCGTAATGCCGTGCTACCTTCTGTTTCGTTGACGGCGTTCTATGGAGGTACGGGACTGGCAGGGTTGCCTAATCCGGCATCGGGCATCGTATCGACGGCGCCACCTGATTTCAGGGGGGCGGTTACGAATGCGTTCAACAACAGCGCTCCCGACTACTACTTTGGCATGTCAGTCAATATTCCAATACGAAATCGAATTGCGAAGTCTGACCAGTATCGCGCGGAGTTGGAGACCAGGCAGTCGGAGCTACGGCTTCAGCAACTGAAGAAACAGATCCGGATTGAGGTGCGGAACGCGCAGTATGCTCTGGAACAGAGTGAAGCGCGGGTGGTATCGGCCCGGAAGGGGCGCGACCTGGCGCAGAAGACGTTTGACATTACTGCAAAGGAGCAGGAGCTTGGGGCGGGGTCGAACTATCAAACCCTGACGGCGCAACGCGACCTGGCAGTGGCAGAGTCTATGCTGGTTGCGGCGATGACGGCGCATCAGAAAGCGAAGATCGAGTTGGATCGGTCGGTTGGGTCTACCCTGGATGCGAACTCAATTTCGATAGAATCGGCGAAGACGGGTAATGCACCCCAGTGAGAAGCAGGGTGGGAAGCAGGACAACATGTTGGCGGAGAGGATCGATAAGGGCGCATTAGCTGCAGCGGATGCGGAGGCGCCGTGCAAACTTCTGATCGCGGATGACCAGCCGCATATTCTGGAGGCGCTGCGTTTGTTGTTGAAGCCCGAGGGCTATCAGCTGGAGATGGTTCGAATGCCTGCGCTGGTGTTAGAGGCGCTGGCGCATGAGAGCTTCGATGGCCTGCTGATCGATCTCAATTACACGCGCGATACAACCTCGGGCCAGGAGGGGTTGGATCTGGTGACACGGGTCAAGGAGATGGATGCTCAACTGCCAGTGGTGGTGATGACCGCGTGGGGCAATATCGACCTCGCAGTAGAGGCGATGCGGCGCGGCGCGGGAGATTTTATCCAGAAGCCATGGGAGAACGCGCGACTGCTGAGTATTCTACGAACCCAGATGGAGCTGCACCGCAGCCAGAAGAGAACGCAGTGGCTGGAGGCGGAGAATCGCATTTTGCGCGCGCCCGGTGCTCCGGACTTTATCGCTTCGGCTCCATCGATGCGACCTGTCCTTGAGACGATGGCGAGGGTGGGACCGTCGGATGCAAATGTGTTGATCACAGGAGAGCATGGGACGGGGAAGGAGGTTGTGGCGCAGACACTGCATCGGTTATCGACGCAGGTGGAGCGAACACTGGTCACCGTGAACACAGGGGCTCTGCCTGAGGGGACGTTCGAGAGCGAACTGTTCGGACATGTGAAAGGCGCATTTACAGATGCGCACACGGACCGCATCGGACGCTTCGAGCTGGCGAATGGCGGAACATTATTTCTGGATGAGATTGCGAACATTCCTGTGCGGCAGCAGGCGAAGTTGCTGCGTGTTCTGGAGACGGGCGAATTGGAGCGTGTGGGTTCTTCGAAGACTCAGAAGGTGAATGTACGAATGCTTTCAGCGACCAACGCGGACCTGAGGGCTGAGTGTTCGGCTGGACGCTTCCGCGAAGATTTGTTGTTTCGTCTGAACACGGTCGAAATTAACCTGCCTCCTTTGCGCGAACGGCGTGAGGACATTCCGGCGCTGGCGGCACATTTTCTGGCACGGTATGCCGCGCGCTATCGCAGGACGATACAGGGGCTGGAACCTGCGGCGCTCCAGATGATGCTGCACTATGGATGGCCCGGCAACGTACGAGAGTTGGATCACACGATCGAGCGAGCTGTCCTGATGGCGCGAGGGGAGAGAATCGAAGCTGCAAACCTGGGACTAAACGCGCAACGGGGTGCGGCGCAGAGCATGGACGAGATGAGTCTGGAGGCGGTAGAGGCAATTCTGATCCGTAAGGCGTTGGCGCGTGCGAATGGTAATGTGAGCCATGCGGCCGATGCGCTCGGACTAAGTCGGGGAGCGCTGTATCGTCGCATCGAAAAATATGGGCTCTGAAGAACCGGACGGAACGATACCAGGTGGCGGCCCACGACTTACCCGTGTGCCGCTGGGGAGAGCGGGACGGCGACTGAGCTTCGAGAGGCGGCTGCGATTGTGGCTGTACCTGCTTGGCCTGCCGATGGCGTTTCTGTGCTGGCTTTTGTTGCGGCAGTACTCGGTCGACCCGCTGGAGCAATGTTTTGTTCTGCTGGCATTAGTGCTGGGATGGATGTTCGCTGTCTCTATTCTGATGGAGCAGATCGTTCGACCACTGCAGACGTTGGCGAATGTGGTGGCTGCGCTACGTGAGGATGACTACTCCTTTCGCGCTCGCGGAGGACAGAGGAGTGACGCGCTCGGCGATCTGGCGTTAGAGGTGAATCGGCTTGCGTCCACCTTGCAGGGACGGCGTGCGGGTGCTTTGGAAGCTATGGCCTTGGTCGAGCGGGTGATGCGTTCCATGCAATCGCCGGTGCTGGCGTTCGACCCTGAAGGCAAGTTGAGGATGTTGAATGCTGCGGGCGAGCGAGCGTTCGGGCTGCGGGTACAAACTGCACTGGGGTACTCTGCAACCCAGTTGAAGCTGGAGGAACTGCTCCATGTGGGAGACGACGATGTTATCTCGCTGAAGAGGGGACAGCAGTCGGTGCGATGGGTGGTGAAACGGACGAGCTTTCGTTTGCGTGGCGTTCCGCATAGGTTGCTCGTGCTTTCAGATGTGAGTGCGGCGTTGCGAGAGGAGGAGAGGCTTGCGTGGGAGAGATTGATTCGCGTGCTCGGGCACGAGATTAACAATTCGTTGACACCAATCAAGTCGATTGCGGGCAGCCTGCGGAGCCGCCTTGCGGCACTGGATGATGTATCGGGTGAGAGGGTCGACTTTGAACGTGGGCTTGAGGTGATAGAGAATCGGTCGGAGTCGTTGAATCGTTTCTTGCAGGCTTATCGGCAATTGATGGGTTTGCCTGCGCCGAAGCTGGGTGCGGCGTCGCTGGCGGCTCTGGTGGAACGGGTTGCGCAATTGGAGCGCCGTGTCGTTGTGACAGTAACACCGGCGGCGGATGTGGTGTTGCAGATCGATAGGGATCACATTGAACAGGCGCTGATCAACCTTGTGCGTAATGCTGCGGACGCGGCTCTGAGTCCAGATGCGATCGATGGAAGCACAGCGCACGTGAATATCTCGTGGCAGACTATCCGTGCGGAGGTAATTATCGAGATCCTCGATAATGGTCCCGGATTGACCAATGCTGGCAATCTGTTTGTGCCGTTTTACACGACCAAGCCGGGCGGTACTGGAATCGGTCTTGTACTTGCGCAGCAGATCGCTCAGGCGCATCGAGGATCAGTCCAGTTGGTAAATCGAACAGATGGGCATACTGGGTGCAAAGCTGATCTGAGATTGCCCCTGACGGGATAGGCGAGGCTGAAGTAATTACGACCGACGGCCGCGTCGTGCATCTAGGCGAGACGCGGCTGCCGGCTCTTCAGGTCTTGAAGCAGGCGTTCTACCCGTTCCTCCCGATCGATTGCTGCGAACTTATCCTCAAGGGTGTCGTCTTCAAGGATGCTGTGGGCAGCCATATTGGCAGCCTCGTGCTGCACAATGCTGGAGCGAAGGCGATTCAGCGTGCTGGATTTGTGTTGCGCGCCCGCGATTGCTCTTGCGGTGTTGGCCTTACCGATGACGCGTGCGCGATGATGTTGCGCGACGAGCATCTCGCAGGTGGCTTGAGTCTCCTGCAGCTTTTGCTGAAGCTTTGCGAAGGCGCTGCGGAGGGTTTCGGCTTCGGTGGTCTGATCTTCGAGTTGCTGAGTGAAGCTATTGGCCAGGTTCTGATGACTCAGGCTGCGCGCAAGTGCGGCGCGAGCAAGATCGTCCTGCTGGCGGTTGACGGCCAGTTCGGCTTTACGATGCCACTCTTGCATGGCGTCCTCATGTTCTTTCTTCTTCTTGTGCAGAAGATGCTGGTCGGCGATGGCGATCGCGACCTGGGTTTTGACTTGAAGCAGCTGGTTCTCCATGTCGAGGACGAGCTGTCTCGCCAACTTCTCGGGATCTTCGGCCTTCGCGATGAGGTCGTTGATGTTGGCTCGTAAGAGAGTTCCTACACGTTCGAGTAGTGCCATGGTAAATCTCCTTTCCAGGAAGATGCTGGGTCGGACAGGGGAGTTGGCATCAGAATCACCAACGGCGTCCGAAGATGCGGTCAAGAACAACGAGCAGCAGGATGGTCAGAAATCCGCCGCCGGGGAAGCGATGTCGTCTGTAGCCGTTCCCGTATCCGTAGTACCCGTAAGGGCCGAAGTAAGGGCGGTGGAGGCGATAAGGGTTCCAGAGCGGCCGGAAGATAAGGCGGAGGACCAGTGAGACTGCGACGAGGATGAGGATGGTTGGGACGACGATAAGGGTGAGCATTGTATTTTCTCGATTCCAACTTGAGAGAGACCCGGCTCACCGAATGTGAGATCTTCCGTGAGCCGGGAAAAAGTCAGGCAGAGTGGGCTTCGCCGTTTTCGCGAGGCTTCATCGCTTTGACGTTGGCCATCAGGTCGTGAAGGTTCATTCCTGAGAGGGCCTCGAAGAGCGCCGGGACCTGGGCGGCGATCTTCGTCATTTCGCCGGTGATCTTGTTGGCTCCCGTCGCGCCATCGCTGCCGGTAGAGACGATGGTGATCTTGTCGACCTTGCTCAGCGGCTCGGCCATGGCGCGGACAACGTCGGCCATGTTGGTGATGAGCTTGTCGACGACCGCGGCCTGCGACCATTCCTGATAGGCTTCGGCCTTGACGTTCATTGCTTTGGCTTCGGCCTCGCCCTTCTGGAAGATGATGTTGGCTTCGGCTTCACCCTGCAGCTTGGTGGCGGCGGCGCGGCCTTCAGCTTCCATGGTGATGCGGGACTTCTCGGCGTTGGCGAGGTTTTCGATGCGCTGACGTTCGATCTCGGCGCCTTTGAGAATGGTGGCGATGAGCTCCTTCTCGTGACGCAGGATTTCGGACTCCTGCACTTTGATCTGCTCCTGCTTCTCGATCTGCTGCACCTTGACCTGTTCGGCGATGACCTTCTGCTGCATGACGTTGGTCTGGAGCTCGTAGGCTTTATCGGCCTGGGCCTCCTGACGACGTGCAGATTCAGTGAACTGCGCCTTCTGGATGTCGAGGTCGCGCTGGGCCTCAGCTTGTTTAGCGAGCGAGAGCGTCTCGGCGAGGACACGCTCCTGGTCGGCGGAGGCTTTGGCGACGGCGGCTTCGCGGAGCGCGATGGCGCGACGAATGGCGGTGTCGCGCTCGGCTTCGGCGGCGGCGATCTCAGCGTCGCGTTTGATGCGGGCGACGTCGGGGCGGCCCATGTTGGTGATGTATTCGTTTTTGTCGCGGACCTCGCGGATGGTGAAGCTAATGACTTCAAGGCCCATCTTGCTCATGTCGTCCATGCAGGTGGAACGCATGCGCTCGGCGACCATCTCGGGCTCTTTAACGATTTGTTCGACAGTGAGCTGGCCGATGATGCCGCGAAGGTGGCCTTCCATGACGAGGCGGATGAGGCCTTCGCGCTGGTCGGGCGATTTCGTGAGGAACTGTTCGGCCGCTGTGAGGATGGACTCCTTGTCCGAGCGGACTTTAATCTGGGCAACAGCTTCGACGGTGACGGCGACGCCCTGCTTGGTGTAGAGATCCTGCTGCGGGGCTACATCGAAGCTCATGAGTTCGAGTGAGAGCTGGCGGGAGTTTTCACGCGAGGGCCGCGGAAACCGTATACGATGATGGCCTCATTTGGGCCGGCTTTGCGAAACATTTTGCCCATAAGAACTATCAAGGAGAGAGTGGCGAGGATGAGCAGACCAACAATGATGGCATCGAAGTTCGACATATCGTTCCTTTGTCCGGGACGGACTGGAAGGCGTGTGAGGTGCTTGCCGCAGGTGAGTGGGAGGCGGGTAGGAGAGCCCTTGGGCAAGAAAGGCCGCCTTGAAGCGATGATGCATTCAACTCGTCAGAGCCGGTCGGGCAAACCGTTGAGTGGGTCGCCCTCCAACTCGGCGTATGGCCGGACATAAGCGATGCCGCGTTCATAACGAATCACAACGACTTCGGTACCGCGTTCGATCGTGCGGCCATCGTCACTGCGGGCGGCGGAGCTGCGCCGGGCTCCGGTTTGCAGGAAAAGAATTTCACCGATGCCGCCGTTGCTGCGAATACTGTCGCTGACCTTGGCGAGCACGCCGGTCATCTCGGTGTCCTCGGAGTTCAGGACGCGTTCGCGCGGGAGCAGGACCTTGAAGAGAATCGCCCACAGCAGCGCAGCGCCGAAGACTCCACTCACGACCGACAGGAGAAGAACCAACGTTGCGACGAAGATACTGTAGCGATGCAGCAGATAGCCGACTCCCCCAAACCAGCAGAGGAACGCAGTGAGGGTGAAGCCATTAATGGCGGAGAGCCCCCGAGACCCGTTGACATGCGCGCCCGTGCCGTGGTGGGCCAGCGCAGAGTGACCGATGTGAAGATGCCCCAGATGAAGATGCGCGAAGCCACCAAGAAAGAAGGCCACGCTAAGGACGAGACCGACGCCGAAGCAGATGAGGTAGAAGGTGTCCATGGTCATTGAGTGCGACGTCTACTGCGGTTGTTAGTGCTGACAGGTTGAGGTTGAGCTGCGGAGGCCAACGCGGGCGACTTCGCTTTGGCGCTCTCGGGGCGCAGGACTTCAAGTAGGCGATCTGCGAGTGAGGGCGTTTTGAGCACCGCCTCCAGAAGCAGCAGGCAGCGACGGGAGTCTTTGTTCTGCGCCAGCGTCAGGAGCGCCTGACAAAGCTCTGGGTCGCGACGAAATCGCTCTGCTCCGCTGATAAGCCAAAGGTCGAGCTTGTCTTCGAGGGTGTGGATGTCCGCCATCAGTTGAGCGTTGTAGCCCTCGGGATCGTCGACGAGATAGCCAGGGTGAACCTTGAAGAACT
>WNFD01000981.1_pt1 | contig 28461 bp, 28 predicted proteins | sample 5400491 | NCBI WGS metagenome assembly WNFD01 (sample SAMN13153343, study PRJNA577476) | soil metagenome | isolation source: 120 cm saprolite under Douglas fir tree site 2 hole 2 replicate 2 | place: USA:California | collected 2015-04-18
GCTGCGTCATGTCCTCCGCCGCGGCCAGGCTCAGCACCGGCACCTTCGCCTGCGCGGTGTAGTCGGTGATGGCGAGCAGCTCGAAGGCGGCCAGGGGCCCGAAGATCATGTCCACGTTCTCGCGCTCGACCAGCTCCTGGGTCTTGGTCTTGGTGCCGGCCGGGTTGCCGCCGGTGTCGGCCACCACGAGCTCGACCTTGCGGCCGGCCATCATGTTGTTGCGATCCTTGAGAAAGCGCAGCGTCCCCTGCTCCATCTGGATGCCGCCCGCGGCCAGCGGCCCGGTCTTCACGGTGAGGAGGCCGATGCGCACGGGCTTGCTCTGGGCCCCGGCCCGGGTGGGCAGCCCTGCGGCCCCTGCGACAAGAATGGTGCTACCGGCCAGGAAGGAACGACGGCTGAGTGTCAGCGACATTGCTGCCTCCTCTCGAGAGTGAGCTAGGGCTGCCGGGTCACTTCGACGGTCGCGCTCTCCTCGGTCATCCGCCCGCCCACCGGGACGTGGCGGAGCTCGTTCCAGACGCGGTCGACCGCGGCGAGCACGGTCTCGTCCGGCTGCTCGATATCGATGGGGGTGGCGGTCGGTACCCAGCACGGCCGGCCCGTGACCCAGAACACCTCGGTGCGATTGCCCTCGGGGTCGAAGAAGTAGCAGCCGATCGCGCTGGCGTGGTTGACGACGCCCTCGATGCGGTAGCCCTCCGCGACCAGGCGCCGCCGCATCGCGCGAAGATCGTCGAGGCTCCCGACCCGCATCGAGATCTGGTTGATCAGGTGGGGATCCGCCGGGTCGGGCCGGCCGCCCATGAGCGCGATCTCGTGGTCCACCGACTCGGGATCCGCGCTCAGGAAGACCACGCCCGCGCGCCGGTTCTGCTTGGTCACGCGCATGCCCATGACGTCCTGGTAGAACGCGACCATCCGCTCGAGGTCGCGCACGTAGATCCCGACGTGGCCCAGCCCCAGCACTCTCGCCATCGGTCCCCTCCCCTGCTCCCGGGCTCGGACGCCCGGAAGAATACTCCTATCGGCGCCCGCGCGCCCGCCCCGCTTTCGAGGCGGCCGGTGCCTTGATCTTGAGCAGCCGGGCCGCGTTGAGGCCCAGGATCTTCGCCTTGTCCGCCGCCGTGAGGAAGCCGGCGCCGCCCACGAAGCCCCGCGGGTCGTACATCCCCATGTCGTAGGGATAATCGGTGCCGGCGAGCACGTGGTCGGCGCCCCACAGCTTGACCAGATGCTCGAGCTGGACCCGGTCGAAGACGATCGTGTCGAAGTAAACCCGGGCCAGCGACCGGCGCGGGGCGTTCTTGAGCACGGTCCGCGCGTCGACCCGCGCGCCCCACACGTGATCCATCCGCGCCGGGTAGTGGGCGATATAGCCGCCGCCGTGCGCGGCGACCAGCTTGAGCTTCGGGAACCGCTCCAGGACCCCGTCGAAGACGAGATGGCCCAGGGCGACCGTGGTGTCGAGCGGGTTGCCGATGACGTTGGTGAAGTAGTGATCCGTCAGGCGGTCGCCCTGGGTGAAGCCGTTCGGATGCATGAAGAGGACGACGTCGAGCTCCTGGGCCTTCCGCCAGAACTGGTCCCGGCCCCGCGAGACTTCCGCGCCGACCACGTTGGTGCCGATCTCGGCGCCCCGGAACCCGAGCTGCCCGACGCAGTACGCGAGCTCCTCGGCCGCGAGGTCCGGCGCCTGCAGCGGCACGTGTGCGAGCGCGACGAAGCGGTCGGGGTGCGCCTTGACGATGGACGCCAGATGCTCGTTCACCGAGCGGCTCACCTTCCGCGCGAGCTCGGGCTCGAGCCAGTACAGGAAGTGGAAGGGCGACGGCGAGATGGCCTGGACGTCCACCCCCATCTTGTCCATGTCGCGTAGCCGCTGCTCGACCGACGTGAGGCACGTCCAGACGTTCTCCATCTGCTTGCGGTTGGTGGCGCGCGACAGCTCGTTCGAGAACCGGGACGAGGGCTCCCGGTCGGGCGAGAGCAGGTGCTTGACCATCTCGTCCGCGGCCGGATGGTGCACGTGGCAATGGATGTCGACGCAGAACGGCCGGCGGCCGACGGCGCGGGAGCGCGGGCCGCCGCCCCGGGCTGCATTGGATGGGCACGTGAAGAGCATGAGCCTGTTCTCCTTCGTCGTGAGTTGAGTGCCTAGCGCCGATCCACCACCCGCACGGCCTTCCCCGGCGGCCGCGGCAGCTCGCCCTCCTTGAGCAGCGTGATCTCCGGGCTCAGGTTGAGATATTGCCGGAGGTCGCTGCGCAGCCGCGGCAGGCCGGTCTCCGCGAAGCCGTCCCGGGCCTCGAGGAGCAGCGCGAGCCGGTCGCTGCCGCCGGGGGCCCGGTCGAGCACGATCTGGTACTCGTGGCCCACGCCGGGCTGCTTGAGGAGCAGCGACTCGATCTGGCGGGGGTAGAAGTTGACGCCCCGGAAGATCACCATGTCGTCGGTCCGCCCGTGCAGTCGGTCCAGGCGCAGGTGGGTACGGCCGCAGGCGCAGGGCTCCCGGCTCAGCACCCGCGTCAGGTCGTGGGTCCGGTAGCGGATCAGCGGGAGCCCCTCACGCGTGAGCGTGCTCACCACCAGCTCGCCCTCTTCGCCGTCAGCGCGCGGGCGTCCCGTCGTCGGGTCCACCACCTCGCAGAAGTAGTGGTCTTCCCAGACGTGGATGCCGTCGCGCGCGCCGCAGTCGATGCCGAGCCCCGGCCCTCCGGTCTCCGTCATCCCGATGATGTCGAACGTGGTGACGGAAAGCTCGCGCTCGATGAGCCGGCGCAGGTCGTCGGACCACATCTCGGAGCCCAGAATGGCCACCCGGAGCCGGAGCGACCCGAGGTCGAACCGCTCCTCGCGCGCCACCTCGATGAGGCGCAGCGGATAGGTCGAGATGGCGGCCAGCACGGTGGCCCCGAGATCGCGCATGAGCTGGAGCTGCAGCGACGTCCGGCCGGCGCCGATCGGCACGACCATCGCTCCGATCCGCTCGGCACCATAGTGGAAGCCGAAGCCGCCGGTGAAGAGGCCAAATGACGGGGTGATCTGGACGACGTCCCGCGCGCCAACGCCCGCCGCCACGTAGCAGCGGGCCATCACCGTGGCCCACTGGTCCACGTCGGCCCGCGTGTACGGGTTCAGCACCGGGTTGCCCGTGGTGCCGGAGGACATGTGGACGCGCAGGACGCGCTCGGGCTCGACGCAGGCCAGGCCGAACGGATAGGCGTCACGCAGCTCGTCCTTGGTGAGGAACGGCAGCCGGGACCAGTCGGCGGTCGTGCGGATGTCGCCGGGCTCCACGCCGTCGAGGCGGCGCCGCCAGGCCGCATGGGCCAGGACGTGGCCGAGGGTCCGGCGCAGCCCCTCGAGCGTCTGCCGCTCCAGCGCTTCCCGCGGCCGCGACTCGGCCCCCGCCTCCCACATCAGGGCACTCATGTCGGGGGGGCGCTCATGCTGGGGGGGCGCTCATGTCGGGGGCCGGGACGCCAGCGCCCGGAACACGCGCTCGGGCGTCATCGGCAGCTCGGTGAGCCGCACGCCCACCGCGTCCTTCACCGCGTTGGCGACCGCGGCGGCCACCGGAATGACCCCGGACTCGCCGAGCCCCTTGGCGCCGAAGGGGCCGGCCTCGTCGACCGTCTCGATGAGGTGGACCACGATGTCGGGCATGTCGGAGGCGGTGAGCAGCGCGTACTCCATGAACTGCGGATTCAGCACGCGCCCCTCCTCGATCCGTAGCTCCTCGGACAGGGCATAGCCGAGCCCCATGTGGATGCCGCCGTGGATCTGCCCCTCGGCGGCCAGCGGATTGAGCGCCCGGCCCACGTCGTGGGCCGAGGCGACCTTCAGCACCTGCACCTGGCCGGTCGCCTCGCTCACCTCCACCAGGGCGGCCTGGGCCGCGAAGCCGTATGCGGCCGAGACATTGCCCCGCAGATCCTTCGACAGCATCTCGCTGGGCGGATCGTAGAAGGCCTCGGCCACGAGCGTGCGGCCGCCCTCTCGGAAGTGCCCGGCGCGGACCACGCGGTCGTACTCCATGCTTCGCTCGGGATGCCCCTTGACCTGGATGCGGCCGTCGGCCAGCTCGAGGTCGTCCTCGCGCTCGTCCATGACCGAGGCGGCCAGCGCGAGGAGCTTGCCCTTGAGCGCGCGCGCCGCCAGGAGCGCGGCGTTCCCGGCGATGAACGTGGTGCGGCTGGCGTGCACGCCCACGTCCCAGGGCTTGATGGAGGTGTCGCTGTTGACGACCTCCACCCGCCCGAGCGGCAGCCCCAGCTCCTCGGCGACGATCATGGCCAGCACGGTCTCCGAGCCCTGCCCGATCTCGCTGGCCCCGGTGAGCAGCGAGACCTTGCCGAAGTCGTCGAGCTTGAGGATGGCGCCGCAGCCGTCGGAGCGGTAGACGCGCGCGCCGCCGCCCACGTGGAACATCGCCGCGTAGCCCACGCCGCGCCGCCAGCCGGGCCGCGGGGCCTCTCCCACCGGCTTGCTCATCTCGCGCTCGACCGCATCCAGGCACTCGGTCATGGCGCAGGAGGTGATGATGCTGCCCTGCGGATTCACGTCGCCCGATCGCGTGGCATTGCGGCGGCGAATCTCGACGCGATCGAGGCCGAGCCGCTCGGCCAGGTCGTCCATCTGGGCCTCGATGGCGAACGTGCTCTCGAGATTGCCGTAACCACGCATGGAACCAGAGTATGGATTATTGGTGTAGACGATCGTGGTGTCGAAGCGCACCGCGGGGACGCGGTAGAGCCCGGCCGTGGCGGAGAGCATCACGTAGGGAGTGGTCGAGCCCCAGGAGACGTAGGCGCCGTTGTCGATCACCACGCGCGCGTCGCGGGCGAGCAGCCGGCCGTCGCGATCCGCCGCGGTCCGGAGGTGGATCACACACGGCTCGCGGGTCGGGCTCGCGATGAACTCCTCGATGCGCTCGAACGCGATCTTCACCGGCCGGCCGGCGCGCCGGGCCAGCAGCGCGGCGATGATGTCGATCGGGTAGAGATCGAGCCCGCGGCCGAAGTTGCCGCCGACCGGCGGCTGGATCACGCGCACCCGGTCCCCGGTGATGCCGAGGGCCTCGGCCAGGTCGCGCTGGTAGAGGAACGGCACCTGGGTCGTGCTCCACATGGTGAGTGAGGCGTCGGGGCTCTCGGGCGGGCTCCAGGCCGCGATCGCCACCATCGTGCCCAGGCAGGCGGTGGTGACGTAGTTGAGCCGGTACTCGCCCTCGACGACGACGTCGGCCCCCGCGAAGGCCGACTCCACGTCGCCGTGCGCGAACTGGTAGCGGAGGTTGACGAGATTGCTGCCGCGCCCCTCGTGGACGAGGGGGGCGCCCGGACGCAGCGCCGACGCCGGGTCGAACACGGCCGGCAATTCCTCGTAGTCCACCCGGATGAGCCGCACCGCCTCCTGGGCGATCTCCTCGGTCAGCGCGGCCACCGCGGCGACTTCGTCCCGGATGCAGCGCACCTTGCCGCCGTCGGCCGCGCCGCCCTTCAGCGCCAGATGATCCTTGGCGAAGCCGAACGGGTGCTGCTCCACGCGGTCGGCGGTGACGACCGCGAGCACCCCGGGCAGCGCCTCGGCGGCGCTCGTATCGATGCGCCGCACGCGCGCGTGCGGATAGCGGGTCCGGAGAATGGCGCCGTGGGCGAGGCGCGGCAGGGTGAGATCGTGGAGGAACTGGGTGTGGCCGGTGACCTTCTCGGCCCCGTCGCGCTTCGGGGTTCCCTTGCCGATGACGCTGAAGCTCACCGTCGTCTCGTCGCGGATGATAGCACGCCGAAACCCCCCTGATGATCCGCCGCCGGTCGGCCTATAATGACCGCGAGAGGGAGGATCGCGGTATGGCCGCCACCCGGAAGTACGTCGTCATCGACCCCGCCACCGGCAAGATCGACCGCCGCATCTTCAGCGAGCAGGCGGTCTACGACGACGAGATGGAGAAGATCTTCGGGCGCGCCTGGCTGATGATCGGCCACGAGAGCCTGGTGCCCACGGCCGACGACTTCTTCCATACCTACATGGGGGAAGACCCGGTCATCCTGACCCGCGACGGCCAGGGCCGGCTGCACGCCCTGCTGAACATGTGCCGGCACCGGGGCAACCGCGTGGTGCGCTGCGATGACGGCAATGCCAAGCGCTTCATGTGCACCTACCACGGCTGGACCTACGGGAACGACGGCCGACTGGAGCACGTGCCCGGGACGTCCGAGGCCTACTACGACGCGCTGGACAAACCGTCGCTGGGGCTCGTCCAGGCGCGGGTCGACACGTATGCGGGGATCGTGTTCGCCACCTGGGCCGAGGATGCCCCGAGCCTCGCGGCCTATCTGGGCGACGCGCGCTGGTACCTGGACACGCTCTTCAACCGGCGAGACGGCGGCATGCAGGCGCTCGGCCCCATGAAGTGGCTCGAGCCCGTCAACTGGAAGACGATGGTGGACAATTGCTCCGACAACTACCACGTGCCCACCACCCATCTGTCGAGCGCGAGAGTCCAGACCCGCTATCTCGGTCGTCCGCAGCTTTCTCACAAGGATCAGTTCGATAGCCCGAACCGGCACGTCTTCGTCAACGGACACTCGCTCACGTTCCGGGAAGCGCCCGACAATACCCCCCGGTACGTGCACGGCATGTCGAAAGATACCGTCCACCTCTTCCAGGCCTACCACGAGGCCACCCTTCCCGAGGTCGAGCGCAGGCTGGGAGCGTTCCGCGCGCGCCATGTCCAGCTCGGCAACCACAGCATCTTTCCGAACGGGGTGCTCGGGTTCCGGCTCGCGCTCCCGCGGGGTCCGTTGCAGACCGAGTTCTGGCATTTCGTGCTGCTCGAGAAGGACGCTCCGGAGACGATCAAGCACGCAATCCGGATCGGGAGTCAGGCCAACAACGGTGCGGCGGGGCTGTTCGAGCAAGACGACGTCGACAACTGGCGCCAGGTGACGGCGGCCAGCAATAGCCGCCTCGGCCGGCGCTACGCCCAGGATCTGTCGATGGGGCTTGGTCACGCCGGTGGGCACCCGGACTACCCGGGGTTGGTGTCCGAGCGGTACATCTCAGAGAACAACCAGCGGCAGTTCTACCTGCGCTGGGAGGAGTTCATGAATGCCGAGAGCTGGGCGGACATCCCCATCGCCCCGATCACCGCGCGCTTCGAAGGCACGGCCACCATCCGGGGGTAGCGCGAAGCGCCGCGTGAAGAAGCACGCGCGCGCCGAGACCGCGACGGTGACGGTGACACCCCGCCAGGCCTTGTGGCTGGAGCTGATGCCGTTCTACATCCACGAGGCCTGGCTTCTGGACGAGCGCAAGTTCAAGGAATGGCTGGACCTGTTCACAGACGACGTGCTGTATTTCATGCCCCGCCGGAAGAACGTGCTGCGTCGCGAATCGCACCGTGAAGTGACTCCGCGGGGAGACCTGGCCCTGATCGAGGACGACCGGCGCTATCTGGAGATGCGGGTGGCGCGCCTGGACACGGGCATGGCGTGGGGAGAGGATCCCCCCTCACGCACGCGCCATCTGATCGGAAACCTGGTGGCGGAGCCGCTGGACAACGGTGACGTGAAAGCCAAGACGGCCTTCCTCGTGTACCGCTCGCACCTGGAAACGGACCACCAGCTCCTGGCCGGAAGCCGCGAGGACGTGCTGCGCCGGGTGGACGGGGCGTGGAAGATAGCGAAGCGCACCATCCTCCTCGACGCCAACGTGCTCCTGGATAAAAATCTCAGCATCTTCCTGTAGCCTAGCTGTCCATACCACGGCCCCCTCACCACCACGGCCCCCTCACCCTACCCTCTCCCCCGCGGCGTGGGAGAGGGATGGAACGGAAACCGGCTCAGTAGCCCTTCAGGAACGCCAGCACGTGCGCGGTGTACTCGGCCGGCTTCTCGAAGGGCGGCCAGTGCCCGCAGCTGTTGAGGAGCACGAGGCGCGAGTCGGCGATGTGGTTCAGGATCGCGATGCTCACCTCGAAGGCGACCATCCGGTCGTAGCGCCCGTGGATCAGGAGGACCGGCGCCTGGATGCCGGGGAGGTCCGGCGTGTAGTCGTGCGGCACGCTCACCGATTGCCGGCGCGCCTCCATGAACTCGGGCGACCAGGTGTGGGCGCGGTGGATGTAGTCCACCAGCTCGTCGGTCACCAGGCTCTCGTCGTCGAGGTGCACGCGCAGGTAGCGCCGGATGTTCTCGCGGCTCGGATCGTCCAGCGCCTGGCGGGTGGCCCGGCTGCCCTCCGAGGGGCGATTGGCCATCAGGTAACGATCGCCGCCGGTGCCGATATGCGAGCCGCCCATCACGAGCTTCCGGACCCGCTTCGGGTAGGTGATGGCCGCGACCATCGACGACTGCCCGCCCTGCGAGCTGCCGACCCAGTGCGCCTGCTCGATGCCGAGGGCGTCCAGCAGGGCGACCGCGGTCCGGGCCTGGACGGCGTGCAGCCCCTCGCGGTAGACGATGGGGCCCGTCTTGCTGAAGTTCGGCAGGTCCATGAGGATGCATCGGAAGTGCTGCGAGAGCACGCCGATCGTCTTGTGAAACGTGATCCAGGCGGTGGTGCCGGGGCCGTACGAGTGCAGGAACAGCACCGGCTCGCCTCCGCCCACGTCGTGGTAATGCACCGTCATGCCCCCGACTTCGATGGTCCGGCTGGTGCCCGCCTCGGTGAGCCCATTCGACGCGACAAACGGCATGTCTCTCTCCTTCCGGCCGGGTCCGTTCAGGACGCGGTCGGCTCCGCCAGCCCGAGGTAGGCGGCGCGGATGCGCGGATCGGCGGCCAGCTCGCGCGCCGGGCCGCTGACCACGACGCGCCCAGTCTCCAGCACGTAGGCGCGGGAGGCCAGGGCCAGCGCGCGGCGCGCGTTCTGCTCGACCAGCAGAATGGTCGCGCCCTCGGCATTGAGGCGGGCGATGACCCCGAAGATCTCCCGGGCCAGCCGCGGGGACAACCCGAGCGACGGCTCGTCGAGGAGGAGCAGGCGCGGCCGGATCATCAGGGCGCGCGCGATCGCGAGCATCTGCTGCTCGCCCCCCGACAGCGTCCCCGCGAGCTGACGCGCGCGCTCGCGGAGCACCGGGAAGAGCGCGAAGGCACGCTCGGTCGCCTCGGCGACGGCCGCGCGGGGCGCGGTGTGGCCTCCGACCAGCAGGTTCTCGCGCACCGTGAACTCGGGAAAGATCTCCCGCCCCTCGGGCACGTGGCCGACGCCGGCGGTGACGATGGCGTCGGCCGCCGCCCGGGTGATGTCGCGGCCGTCGAAGACGACACGGCCGGTGCTCGGACGGACCAGCCCCGAGATCGCCCGCAGCGTGGTGCTCTTGCCGCTGCCGTTGGCGCCGAGCAGCGTCACGATCTCCCCCGCGCCGACCGTGAGCGACACGCCGTCGAGCGCGCGGCGCTTGCCGTAGGCGACCGACACCATGTCGAGCGCCAGCAGCGGCTCAGCCATCATCATCATCTGAGTCATCGGGGCCCAGGTACGCCGCGACCACGGCCGGGTCCCGGCTGACCTCGCCGGGCGTCCCCTCGGCGAGGCGGCGCCCATGCTGGAGCACCGCCACCCGGTCGGAGACCCCCATCACCAGCTCCATGTTGTGCTCGACGAGCAGGATCGTCAGGCGATCGTCGTCCCGGAGGCTGCGGATCAGTCGCATCAGCTCCTGGGTCTCGGTGGGGTTGAGCCCGCCCGCCGGCTCGTCGAGCAGGAGCAGGCGGGGCTCCAGCGCCAGCGCCCGCGCCAGCTCGACGCGCTTCTGGAGCCCGAGTGGGAGCCCCCCCGCGTCGCGCCCCGCGACGTCGCCCAGGCCCACGCGCCCGAGGAGCGCCCGCGCCCGGTCTCGCGCGCGGGCTTCCTCGCGGCGCACCCCGGGCAGCCCGAGCGCGGCCGCGATCACCCAGCCTCGCAGCCGCGCGTGCGCGCCGATGAGCACGTTGTCGAGCGCGGAGAGCCCGCGGAACACTTCCGTGTTCTGGAAGGTCCGCGCCACCCCGAGCCGCGCCACCGCGTGCGGCGCGCAGGCCAGGAGATCGTGCCCGTCGAAGCGCACCCGCCCGGCCGCCGCCCGGTAGAGACCGGTCAGCACATTAAACACGGTGGTCTTTCCCGCCCCGTTGGGTCCGATGAGCGCGAAGATCTCCCCCGCCCCGACGGCGAGATCCACGTCGCTGAGCGCGGCGAGGCCGCCGAAGCGGATCGACAGCCCCGCGATGTCGAGCAGCGGCGCGGGCGGCCGCGTCACGGGTCGGACTTGAGCCAGTCCGAGAGCGGCTTGAAGCGCCCGTTCTCCACGCGCACCCAGAACCCCTGTTTCTGCGTGTCGTGGTCGGGTCCGATCGTGATCGGCGGCACGATGCCGGTGTCGAAGCCCTTGAGCGTCTCGAGGGCCGCCACGAGCCCGTCGCGCGTGAGGGTCCGGCCCGCGCGCTTGGCGGCCTCGGTGAAGAGCATCCCGGCCAGATACCCGGACAGCGAGTAGCGGTTCGGCTCGTTCTTGGGGACGTACTTCTGCAGGTGCTCCCGATAGAGCTTGATTCCGGGCTGATCGGAGCGCAGGGGATCCGGCAGCGTAGCGAGCCCCTCCACACCGGCGGAGGCGTCGCCGGCCAGGCCCAGATAGGTCTCGTCGGTGAGCGGCCCCGTCGAGACCATCAGGGTATCGGCCCAGCCGATCTTCTGCCGCTCCTTGAGCGCCTGCGCGGCGGGGCCCGGCGTCAGCACGAGGAACGTGACTTCGGGTTTGGCGGCCTGGAGCTTGGCGATCTGCGCGCTCACGTCGGTGACGCCGCGCTTCACCGGCTCGGTCGCGACCAGCTTGAGGCCGTGGCGGCCGAGATCGGCCTCGAACGCGGTGAGGAACGACTTGCCGTACTCGTCGTCCTGGTAGAGCGCCCCGAACCGCTTGAACTTCCGCGGGCCCGCCAGGTAGTCGATCATCATCCGCGACTGGCGGTCGCTCAGCACGAGCCCGCTGAAGACGTACTTGCGGTTGCGCGTCGCGGTCGAGCTCTGGAACGGAAACAGCATCGGGACTCGGCTCTGCTCGAGGTAGTCGAGGGTGGCGACCACCGGCGGCGAGCCCTGCGGCGCGATCACCGCGAAGATCGCGTCCTGTTCCACGAGCTTCCGGGTATTGGCCACCGCATCCTGCGGCCGGTAGCCGTCGTCGTAGTAGATCGTGCGGATCTTGCGGCCGTGGACGCCGCCCGCGTCGTTGAGCACGCGGAAGTACAGGTCGACGCCGGCCCGGGTGAGCTGGGTGCCGGTGAAGGCCAGCGGCCCGGAGAACGAGTTCGAGCCGCCCAGCAGGATCTCGGTGTCGGTCACGCCGGGCTCGGCCACGACCGGGGCCGGGCCGAGCATCCAGACGAGCATCGCGACCACGAAGATGACGATGAATAGGGCCAGTGGGCTTCGCTGTCTCATGACTGCCTCCTTATCGCCGCGGCCAGGCCGCCGGGCGCGAACAGCATGCAGGCGATCATGATCGCGCCGAAGATCAGCGGCCGGTACATCTGGAACCCGGCCAGCGAGTCGTTGAGCACGGTGACGATGGCCGCCCCCGCCACCGAGCCCCAGACGGAGCCGAGCCCGCCCAGGATGATCATCACCAGGAAGTCGACCGAGAGGAACACGTCGAACGCGTCCGGGGAGAGAAAGCCCACCACGAAGGCAAACAGCCCGCCCGCCACCCCGGTGTAGAACGCGGAGAGCACGAAGGCGACCGTCTTGTACGCGGCCGCGTTGATCCCGCTCGCCTGCGCGGCGACCTCGCTGGCGCGAATGGCGAGGAAGGCGCGCCCGGTGCGCGTGGCCGCCACGTTGAGCGCGGCCAGGACCATCGCCGCGGCCACCGCGAGCGCGAGATAGTAGCGCGCGCGGTCGGTGTCGAGGACCCACGGGCCGAGCCGGGCCATCGGCACGCGCAGGCCGTCGTTGCCGCGGGTCAGCCCGTCGAGGTTGGTGATCGCCTCCGTGACGACGAAGCCGAAGGCGAGCGTGGCCATGGCCAGGTAGAGGCCGTCGAGCCGGAGACACGGGATGCCCAGGGCCAGGCCGACGAGCGCGGTGAGGAGACCGGCCGCGAGTAACGTCAACGGCACCGGCAGCGCGGGCGCCCGCAGGGTGAGGATCGCCGCCGTGTACGCACCGATCGCGAGAAAGCCCGCGTGGCCGAACGAGAGCTGGTTCGTGTAGCCGGAGAGCAGGTTGAGGCCGATGGCCACGATCGCGTTCACCGCGACCAGGGTGGCGAGGAACACGAAGTACTTCGGCGCCACCAGCGGCCACCCCAGCGCGGCGGCTCCCGCGAGCGTCCACGCCACGGCCCGCACTAGACCTTCCTCCGCTCGACGCGGCCGAAGAGGCCCCGCGGGCGCGCGACCAGGATGGCGATCATGACGAGGAAGGGGACCGAGTAGCGGATGCCGGTCGGCAGGTACAGCGGCGCCAGGTTCTCGATCACGCCGAGGAGCATGCCGCCCGCCACCGCGCCCGGCAGCGAGCCGAAACCGCCGAGCACGGCCGCGGTGAAGCCGTTGATCGCGATCAGCCCCATCTTGGTCGAGAGGAAGGTCACCGGGGCGATGAGGACCCCCGCCACCGCGCCCACCACCGCCGCGAGCACCCACGCCCCGGAGTACACGCGCTCCACGCTGATGCCCATCAGCCGCGCCGCGGTCTGGTTCTGCGCGACGGCGCGCATGGCGCGGCCGAAGCGGGTGGCGCGAAAGAGCGCGACGAGGGCGAGCATCAGGACCAGCGAGGCCCCGATGACCCCGAGGGACACCGGCGCGACCCGCACCGGGCCGATCGCGATGGGCCGGTTCGAGAACAGCGCGGGGAACGGCAGCTCCTCGTTCGTCCACACGATGCCGGCCGCGGCTCGCAGCACGAGCGAGAGCCCGAGCGTGATGATGAGCACGTCCCAGTGGGTGGCGGAGACGGCACGGCGGATGATCACCCGCTCCACGAGGAACGCGAGGAGCCCGCCCGCCGCCACCCCGCAGGCCAGCGCGGCCAGCAGCGGGAGCCCGGCCGCGTGCTGCGCGGACCAGGCCACGAACGCCGAGACCATGAGCATCTCCCCCTGGGCGAAGTTCACGGTGCGCGTGGCGTTGTAGACGATGACGAGGCTCAGGGCGACCAGCGCGTAGATGCAGCCCGTCGCGAGCCCGCTGACGACGACGTGGACCAGCGCCGAGCCGCTCACGCCCGGATACTGCTTGGCTCGCTCGCCCCTGTCAAGGCAACGACAGGATTCTAGTCTTAGGGAACACGGAAGCGCTGCTTCACGAATGCATCGACAATCCGCCTGGTGCTCGGGTCGTGCTCCTGGGAACCTGTGTCGGTGGCCACACACCGTGCGACCGACCTCGCCGTCCAGGTCATGACCGCGTCCGCTCGGGCGGGCTCGTCAATCGTCCTCAGGTGCCCGTACCATTCCACTTGAGCCTTGCCCTTGAGCTTTCCCCAGCACTCCTGTGTCGCCACGGCAATCGAGCGGCTGACGTTCTCTCTCGCCTTGCGCTCGTACACGGGAGTGGCCGTGAATCCACAGAGGAGTCCTGCTGCGGCAACGACGAGAACTCGTGTCCTCATGACCGCCTCCGCGCGCGTGGTTGGCCCGGGACGGAGGAGCCACGACCAATGCGAAGAACTGGAGCTGAGAAGTAGGGCGCCAGCCTGGCGACCGTGGGCTCCGTCCCGGACCTCGCAGGGAGGGAGAGCAAGAGCGAAGCCATCACAAAAAGATCTCGGAATCAGCTACTTAAGACATAGAGATCAACCCGATCCGCTCTCAACTTGTCACCGCGGTGCCGGAAGTGAGCCACATGACAGGACGCAGCCGGGCGCCTGGAAGGTGGGATAGTGGACACATCATGCAGCACCTGAACGACCACTTCCTCTTCTCTCCCTCGGACCTCGGCAGCTTCCTGGCATGCGAGCACCTGACGCAGCTCGAGCTGGCGGTGGCCCTGCGGGAAGGCCGGCGGCCGAGCTACGAGAACTCCTACGCCGAGCTCCTCCGGCGCAAGGGCCAGGAGCACGAGGAGGCCTTTCTCGCGACGCTCCGCGATGCCGGCCGCAGCGTGGTCGAGGTGCGCCTGGCCGCCAACCGCGACTTCGAGGCTGGGACGCGGCGCACCGCGGAGGCGATGCGGGCCGGCGCCGACTACGTCTACCAGGCCGTCTTCTTCGCGAACGGCTGGCGCGGGATCGCGGACTTCCTGGAGCGCGTCGAGCGGCCCTCCGCGCTCGGCTCGTGGAGCTACCAGGTGCTGGACACGAAGCTGGCCCGTCATCCGCGCCCGGAGCACGCGCTCCAGCTCTCATTCTATAGCCAGGCCCTCGCGGACACGCAGCAGCTCGCCCCCGACCTGGCCTATGTCGTCCTCGGGACCCGCGAGCGGGTCGCGATCCGGTTGGCGGACGTGACCGCCTACTATCGGCGCGTCCGGCAGCGCTTCGAGGCCGCGGTGGCCGCCCGGTCTGAGACCGGTCCCTATCCCTGCTACCACTGCTCGTTCTGCGACTTCCGGTCGCCCTGCGACGACCGGCTGGAGCAAGAGGACCACGTCGTGCGCGTCGCCGGCATCCACCGTGATCAGGTGAAGCGGCTGTTCGCGGGCGGGATCAACACGCTGACCGCGCTCGCCGAGACACGGCCGGATGTGTCGGTCGCCAAGATGGCCTCCTCGACGTTCGGCACCCTGCGCGACCAGGCGGGCCTTCAGCTGATCCGGCAGCGGTCGGGCACGCTGGAGTGGCAGCCGCTCGACATCGAGCCGGGGCGCGGCTTCGCGGCGCTCCCCCCGCGGTCACCCGGCGATCTCATCTTCGATCTCGAGGGCCACCCCTTCTTCGAGCCCGCGCGAGGGCTGGAATATCTCTTCGGGATCCTCTTGCTCGACGGCGCGGAGCCCCGATACCAGGCGTTCTGGGCGCACGACCGCGAGGGGGAGCGCCAGGCGTTCGAGGCTCTGGTCGATCTCATTCACGCGCGTCTCGCGCGGTATCCCGATCTGCACGTCTACCACTTCAGCGGCTCGGAGCCGAGCACGCTCAAGCGGCTCATGGCCGAGTACGCCACGCGCGAGGCCCAGGTGGACGACCTGCTGCGGCGGCAGGTCTTCGTGGATCTCCATACGATCGTCCGCCGGGCCCTGCGCGCGGGCGTGCCCAGCTACTCGCTCAAGGAGCTCGAGGCCCTCTTCGGCTTCACGCGGACCGGCACCGTCAAGTCGGGCACGCAGGCCATCCTCAACTACGAGCGCTGGCTTCACCAGCGCAGCCAGGTGCTGCTGGATGAGATCGCCGCCTACAATCTGGAGGACTGCCAGGCCACGCTCGGCCTGCTCCAGTGGCTGCACCGGGTCCGGCCGGCTGACCTTCCGTGGCCGGAGACGCCGGAGCCGCAGGCGCTCTCGACCGAGGCCACCGAGGCCCTGGACGCCAGGCAGCAACTGCGCCAGGAGCTGGTCGCCGGAGCCGAGCCCGGCACGCCGCGCTGGCTCGCGGGCGAGCTGCTGGAGTACCACCGGCGCGAGGCGCGCCCGGCCTGGTGGGCCTACTTCGATCGCCTCGGCAAGTCGCCGGAAGAGCTGCTGGAGGATTCGGAGGCGATCGCCTACCTCAAGGCCGACCCGCGTACGCCGCCGCAGCCCAGGAAGAAGTCGCTGGTACATACGCTCAGGTTCCCGATTCAAGATCACAAGCTCCGCCCCGGACACATGGTCCACGAGCCCGCGACGGGCAGGAGCGCCGGCGAGATTCTGGCCATCGACGACACCAGTGGAGTCTTGGAGCTGCTGCGAGGCCCGAAGTTCGGCTCCACGCCGCTCCCCAGCGAAGTCGTCGCCGGCGGCCCGATCGACGATCGAACCCAGCGCGCGGCCGTCCTGCGCGTTGCCGAATCGATCAGAGCCGGCGATGGGCGCTATCCCGCGCTCCAGGCGATTCTCGCCCATGAGCGGCCCCGGATCCGGGGCCTCGCCGCCGAGTCACGGATCCAGACGATCGACCTCTCCGAGATGAAGGCGCTCGCGCTCAGCCTGGACGGGAGCTACCTGTTCCTCCAGGGCCCCCCCGGGACCGGCAAGACCTGGACCGGCGCCCGGATCGTCGTGCACCTGCTGGCCAGTGGCCGGCGGGTTGGGATTTCCGCTCAGAGCCACAAGGCCATCCACAATCTGCTCGATGAGATCGAGACGGTCGCTCGGGACACCGGCGTGCGCTTCAAGGGGCTCAAGAAGTCGGCGGCCGGGAACCCCGAGTCCGAGTACGACGGCGAGTTCATCAAGAGCGATCCGGACAACTCGACGTTCGCGAATGCGGGCCGCGACGTTCAGCTCTTCGCGGGAACGGCCTGGCTCTTCTCGCGCCCAGACCTGGACGGTAAGGTCGACAACCTCGTCATCGACGAGGCCGGCCAGGTCTCGCTCGCGGACGCGCTGGCGATGGGCACGGCGGCCCGCAACGTGATCCTCCTGGGGGATCCCCTTCAGCTCGCGCAGGTCTCCCAGGGGGTGCACCCGGCCGGGACCGGCGCGTCCGTCCTCGAGCACCTGCTCGGCGACGCCCCGACGATTCCGGAAGACCGGGGCGTCTTCCTCGAGCGCAGCTTCCGCATGCACCCCGACGTGTCCGCGTTCATCTCGGAGATCGTCTACGCGGGCCGGCTCCACTCGGACGACTCAGCGGCGCGCCGGACCACGACCTTCGGCACCGGCATCCGGTTCGAGCCGGTCGACCACGACGGCAACAAGTCGGCCTCCGACGAGGAGGTCGCCCGGGTCGCGGCGCAGATCGCCGCCATGCGGGGCGGGACCTTCACGGATGCCGACGGTACGACCCGCCCCCTCCGCGACGAAGACTTCATGGTGGTGGCGCCCTACAACGCCCAGGTGCTCCGGCTGCGCGCAGGCCTACCGGCGGGCGTGCGGGTCGGCACCGTCGACAAGTTCCAGGGCCAGGAGGCGCCCATCGTCTTCTTCTCGATGGCCACCTCCAGCGGCGAGGATGTACCCCGCAGCCTCACCTTCCTCTTCTCCCGCAACCGCCTGAACGTGGCCATCTCCCGCGCCCAGTGCCTCGCCGTCCTGGTCTGCTCACCCCGGTTGCTGGAGGCGCGTTGCCAGTCCATCGAGGAGATGCAGCTCGTCAACGCGCTCTGCCGCCTCGTCGAGCACGCGGAGGGGTCCAGTCCCCCTCGACGATGAACGCGGACGCACACAGGAATCCGAAGGCAAAGACGATCACCACCAGCAGGTACGCCCACAGGAAGCGCATAGGCGCGTGCCCCCCCTCGCGGAATATCTTCAGGTCATGACCGCGAAGAAGCGGCAGAAAAAACCGCTCACTGCTGACCACCGCCTGTAGTGGTGGCTGCGCCGGGCCGCCCGGCCCTCACTTGGGCCGAAAGGTCACCACGACCGAGCGCGCCAGCTCCTTCCCCTCCGGCCCTCGCATCTCCACGACCACGTAGTCGCCCCGCCCGACATCGGAGAGGCTGATCACGGTGTCCTTGAACGGGTGGCTGGGATCCTCGGCCCGGTCGTCCCGCTCGGACAGCACCACACGGGCGTCGGGTGCCAGCTCGACACGAAGACGCCCAGCCGCGCCGGCGGCTCCTCTGTCCTCGAGGACAAGCATGCTGGCTCTCGGGTCGACGGACAGCACGACACCGGAGGAGCGCGTGCTGACGACCCGTACCGGCGCTGGCCTCGATGGCGGCAGCGGGGGCGCGGCGGGCACGACCGTCTCGGCCTTCGAGGCGGGTGGAGGTGGAGCTTCCTCGATCTGCGGAGCGGGGGGAGCCGGAGCGGGCGTCCAGTGAATGGACCGGGCCACGACGATCGACACCGCGACCGCCGCGAGCAGAACGATGACCAATCCCCACCGCACGCGGCTCTGTCGCCCCGCTTGGGCCGCACGCTGCCGCCACGTCGACCGGGGCCGCCAGACCCTGGCCGGCGCCGGCGTGGGCTCGCCCGTCCGCGATGGGCTGGCCTCGGACTGGACCACGGTGGCGTAGCCCTGGGAGCGGAGGTCGCGGTCCAGGCTGGGTCGCAGTCGCCGCTCGCTGCTGCGTCGTTCCGGGTCTCGCGCCTCACCCGACCGCCGACGCTCGCCCCGCCGTTCGTCCAGCTTGATCGCCACGAGGTGCCCGCCAGAGGAGCGGCCGCTCACCCTGGTCATCAGATAGCCGACCAGCAAGGGCTGCTCCCGCGCCACGACGTAGAGAACTCGCTCCATCGAGTGTGGTGCGCTCTGCTCTGGCTATCGCTTCGCTGTGCGCAGCGCGACGGGATCTTCCAGCCCCAGGCGGCGGACCGAGATCTCGGCGCGGTGCTGCATGCGGGCATCGTCCGCGTTCAGGTTGCGGGTGAAGCAGCAGAACTCCAGCTGGATCCCGTTCGGATCCTTGAAGTAGAAGGGCGGATTACACTCAAGTGCCTGATATTGTGTATCCATACTGAACCTTATCACCTTCAAATTACCCTATCTCCGTGCAACTGCCGTGCAACTGGAAAATGCCCGCATTCAGATCTGGTAGCGTAGCAGAAACCCTCGCGGACCCGCATGGATACTGGGGCCGTCTATGACTGGCTGACCGAGCGCGACATTCGATGGCGCGTCTACCACGATGGCATCGTGCCCTTCATCGGTCTCGTGCGGAAGTGGATGCAAACCGTCGGCGACGATGACCAAGCCACTCAGTGACGACCCACGCTTTCGCTGGCTGGATTCGTTGGAGAACGATCTAAAGCAGCCAGATCTGCTCCCGCCCGTTGTCTTCATCGAGCCTGACTATACAGACATCGCCCTCGGGCACTCCGCCCCGCCAAACGACGACCATCCGCCGTCTTCGATTGATTTCGGACAGAAGTTTCTCGCGCGCGTACCGAGCGTTGAGTGCCAATCCGGCGATCTGGTCGAAGTGCGCGATCCTCATCACCTATGACGAGCACGGCGGATTCTTCGATCACGTTGAGCCCCCCGCAATCGCGACGCCTCCGGCCGGCCCGTATGATCCATTCTCCACGCTCGGCATAGGGGTCCCCGGTTTCGTCATCTCCCCATTCGTGGACGCCGGCACGTCTCGCGCACGGGCCCTTCGACCACACCTCGGTCCTGCAGCTCCTCGGCGAGCGCTTTGGGGACGGAAGCTACTCCGCCGATGTCGACCGGCGCCATCAAGGCGCTCCGGCTCTCGACCGTCTCTCGGCTCTGCTCACGCGAGACACGGCGCGGCCTGACGTGCCGCATCCGCCGGAGGTCCTCGCTGCTGCTGAGATGTCCGAGCATGAGAAGGCCTTCAACGAGGCGATCACATCGATCCGCGAGCGATACCCCGAGCGCCTTACGACGTATCTCAGGACCGACATCCAGGGGCCGTGACTACCACCCTATTTCTGACTGCCATGCCGCGCTCACCCACCATACTGAACCGATGACCGCGGACGATTTCGATAGGTGCTTCAGGAGCTGGACCGCCGCATCTTGTGCGCAGTGCCACCTCTCCCGCTCGGGCCGTTCGCTTAGGGCGAGCCGCAAACCTAGGCCAACCAACACCGCACTCGAACACCAAGTTTGCGCGCGCGCCGGAAACTCTTTTCCGTGCCGGAAGACGTTTTGGCGTTGTTCGACGCGGTGATGAGCGGTGATGCTGTGACCCGTAGGGTGGCGGCAGCCCGGCGGCCCTGCTCGCCGCCTGTATACACGCCCTCCCCGTACTTCAGCGCCAGGGCGAGGGAGTCGCGATTCGATACGGGCCGAGTCGTCGCATTCTCCGGCGATGGCACGTGGATGCCGGTAAGGTGCCGGGTGGGGCCTGCGTCTCGCGGGAACCGTCCCTACCGAGCACGCGCATGGCCTCAAGCGGGCGCCAGCCTTTGGCCCGCGATGATGGCTGAGGAAGAGCCGCCGACCCTGTGCGCGATCTGCAAGCGTCCCATCCTGGCCGCGGGCGGTACCGCACCGAGGAGGGAGACGTGCACGAGGAGTGCTACCAGGGGCGGCACGGCCGCAGGCCACCCGCCGAGGAGCAGCGCGGACGCCGCCGCCGATCTGGCCCGACTAGCAAGGCCGCCCGCTGCCGACGTATCCGTGCCCGCGGCCGGGGTGCGGAGGTGCGCACCAGACCTGCTGGGCTCGGTGCTCGGGGCCCGTGTTTCCCGGGTCAAGCGGCCCCGACACCTCGCGCCGGCGTACAGGCCGAGGCTTGTACGGAAAATTCGGCTCGACGATCCTGGGAGAAGGAGAGGGAGCCAGAACATGCCCTTTTTTCATGCCATTGCAGTGCTGTCGGGAAACCGACAGAAGACGATCCCCAACAGGTCGGAGGAGCAGGTCCTTTCTCAAATTGTTCTTCCTTTCGTGTCGAACGGCGTCATCAGCGCGAAGTGGGGCAAAACTACGCAGTCGTACCAAGTGCTTGAGCTGCGCATCTACGAGACCACCTCGGCCTGGGACAAACGCAACGGTCCACTTGGCGACCTCATCAAGCGCAAGCGAAACCAGTTCCCGCGCTTCGAGGGGAAGGCCCAGAAGCTACTGGGCAAAAACAGCCCTCGAGTCTTCGTCGTCATGCCCATCCAGGGCGAAAAGCACGGGACACAGGAGGATCAACGTGTCTATCGCGAGTATGACGAGCGCTTTGTGGCGGTTGAGTCCGTGATTGCACGGTTCGGCGGTGTCGCGATTCGGATAGACAAGGAGCACCCGCTTGAGGATCTTGTCGGGCGCATCAAGAAGGAGATCCGCGACGCAGCATTTGTAGTTGCCGATCTCACCGACGAGCGACCTTCCTGCTACTTCGAGGCAGGGTATGCCGAGGCGCTGCCCCGGCCCGTCATCTACGTTGCGAGCAAGCAGAGCGTTTTGAAGCCCGGAACGCCTACCAAGATCCACTTCGACATCCACATGAACGTCCAGACATTCACGAATCACAAAGAGCTGAAAGATAAGCTTGGCGAGGCAATCGAGAAGAATAAGGCCAAGCTCTTTTCAGAGGCAGTCGAGTCGGGCGCCGGGTGAGAGGACGGCCCGCGTGCCAGACGATCGAGCGAGAAGGAGATGGTTCCCGACCGTCGGTCCGCGCTCCCCGGTCTAAGAGCCCGGTCGATGCCAAGTGTGCGTCGCTTCAGCACGCGATACGGGCCTCGGCGCCGCCCCGCTCCCTGCCCGGGTATCGGGCCTAACTTCTCCCGCAGCGCGGCAACGGCCTCGGAGATCTCACGCAGGTTCACGGTCAGCGGGTGATCGAGAGCCGCATCCGCCCCTCCACCGGCTTGAGCAGCTCGCCCGGCTCGACGCCGAGGGCACCGGCCAGCGCCATCACCTCCTGCTGGCCCCTGATCAGGCGTCGCGTGTACCAGACCGTCAGCCCTGATCCCGCCGCGAGCTGCGGTATCGGCACCGCCGCTTGCCTGCGCACCTGATCGAGCCAGTGGGGTACAGCGCCCCCACCGGCAACATCGTCTCGAGCAGGAAGGGGTTGATCGGATTCATGGTCGGCTACGCTATCGGCTCGGCCGGTCCCGGGGTCGGAGGGAACTGCCCGGGGCCCAGGTCCGCCCACAGCGAGGCCTTCTTGAGGTTCGCGGCCTGGCCGCCCGTCAGCCGGCTACCCGGCACGTCCCTCCGCCCAATGACGACGTGCGATGTGTCTCCGTCGTCGTTAGGATCTCGCACCACGAGGAGGCCGAACTTCCTCGCGTCTCCGGCCGTCAACTCTCGGAACCGCAGGCCAGGAAACTTGGCGGCAAGGGCCTGCGGCGTGGTCTCGGCGACCGCGTAGACCGACACCTCCTGACTCCGGAAGGCGGAGTCGGAGCAGTCTTGGTCGCCGGTGATCAGATCTACGGGGTAGAGGGACTGCTCGGGGATCGCCCGCCAGAGGCGGCAGTCGTCTGGGATCGAGCCGTCTTCAACCCATGAAGCCGGCATCCGGAGAGGTCACCCTTGACGCCTCTCGTGCTACACCCCAGAGACGAGCCAAGAGAACAGGCTCTTTGCCTCGGTCGGCGGCCACAGCGGGTACTCGCCTTCGCCCAGCGGATCGCCGTCCCTGACGGTGACGAACTGCGTGGAGCCGTCGGGCAGCACCTCGACCTCGAGGCGCCGAGCACCTTGGAGCCATTCGAGTTGGACACCGCCGCCTGGCACCGGGAAGACGTGGGGGGCTGTGATGTCATCAAAGCCCAGTTTTGCGACGGAGCTAATGATCTCGATGGTTCTGTCCAGAGCCGCGTCGCCCGGAGGCGGACTGCCGGCGCGGTCCCACCCATGCGGGAGAGACTGGAGTCTCAGCGCCGCAAGGATAGGCTCGATCTCCCAACTGCTCTGCACGAACACGATGGGGCCGAGCTGACGACGACGAACTTGCGGCTGCCGATCGTTTCGATACTCGAGGATTGGCGTCGTCACGGCATCAGGCATCATACAATTCGCTCCCATAGGCGGTGCATGTCGGTCGTGGTCAGGTCCGCGAACCCCCGCACGATCCACTCGTGCCCCAGGTCAAACCACCTCAGCACATCCTCGGTCGATCCGGATTCCGGACGGCCCCGAGCCGTGAGCGTCAGCTGTAGCACGACGCGCCGGTCGTCCTTCCTGACTGCCGGCTGGACCGTGACGTGCAGTCGGCCCTTCTTGTCCGGCATCAGATAGCGACTGTTGAGCGTCGCGACCTCGGATTCTGGTAGGAATTTCGTGCGCGGCGCCGCGATCACGGACAGGATCTTGTGTATCTCCCCGAAGGACTCGACGCCCGTCTCAGCGCCGACGCCAATGGGGATGTGGTTGACGTAGGTCGCCTCGCACAGATTCACTTCCGGCCGTTCGATGCCGGCGTCGTCCAAGAAGTGGAGGAACCGCGTCCAGTCCTGCTCGAAGCGGGGCTTGAGAACAGCGTACTCGGGGTATGTCTCCTCGCCCGTCACCTTTCGCCAGTTGCGGATGAAGCGGTCACGCTGGAGTTGGATGAGCTGAGTTTGTGAAGAGTCGATGAACCAGCACCGAGCGTCGGGCTCCGTCGTCAGCATCACCTGGACGCCACCCGGCGTCACCGACATGCCGAAGTCCTCGACCTCGGGCCCGAGTGGAGGCTTCATCTCCTGGTGCGGATACTGCGACCGGATCTGCGACCAGAACAGTCCGAAGTGCGGGATGGAGAACGAACGCAACGGGCCAAACTGCACCCCGAGAAGCGTCTCGATGACAGGTGGCCGCTTGAACTTTGGGGTAGGATTCGCTTCAGCCACAAACCCTCCTGGGATACCGTCGGCGACGGTTGCGCCTAGACCCACGGGCTTGTGCCCAACTTCACGCCGCGGACTCTAGCACCCGCCCCGATGCCAGTCAAGAACCGGCTGCGCGGTCCCAGGCCAACGCAAGGGGCGCTGGGTCCAGGATTCACCTCGGTTCCAGTGTCGCACGCCGGAGAATATGTCGCCTTCAGGTATCAGGGCCTCCTATATCCCGGAGCTGCTCCCCATCCGTGGAGTCAGCCGGCGGCTCCTCGATCGCGATGGTGTGCGCGTGGCCCGGCGCGCTGAGGTACCGGGCGTGCAGCCTGGCGAATCGCGGTGGCGGCCCAGGCAGATGACGCCTCCCGGATCCAGCCACAGGTGCACGTGATGCGCCAGAGCGGCCGGGGCTCCGTCATCCGCGCTACCGCTTCTGCTCCCACCCGCGCTCGCCCTCGCGGTACTTCGGCACCTTCGCCTTGAGCCACTTCAACGTGCGCCCGCCGACGTAGGGTGAGGCCGGATCCTTTGCCACCAGCCCCTCGTAGCCGCGCGCGAGCACTTCCTCCCAGGCCGTGAGACCATCGTCCGCCAGCCGCCGCGCCGGCAGGATGAGCCGGTGGCCGTCCACCTCGCCCTCGAGCACGTGCCGCCGGACGCTCAACGGCCGCTCCCGGAGATCCTTGCCGCGCGCGTGGAGACAATCGAACACCATGTAGAGTGGCGGCGTCGCCGTCGCGCCCAGCGGCAGGCGGTGCAGCCACTCGAAGCGCGACACCAGCGCGATGTCGAACACGGCCACCTCGCCGTCAAGGATCAGCGGGCGGGCCAAGAGCGCGCCCACCGCGGCGCCCAGCTCCGGGAAGCGTCGCGTGAGATCGTGTCCGTTCCGGCTGACGAGCCGCACCCCGCGCCCGTCCTTGTAGGCCAGCAGCCGCCAGCCGTCCACCTTCTCCTCGTAGATCCACCCGGCGCGGTGGAAGGGGCGCGCGATCAGCGTCGGGTGCATCAGGGCGACGGTGGGGAGGGGGCCGGCCATCACTTCCAGTCTACGACCGACGCCAGAGCGGGCTAGGCTCCGGCGCTGGCGAGCGAGGGCGGCCAGCTCAGGACTGCGAGCCCGCTTCCCTCAGCCGGGCGACGACGGGCTAGGCTCCGGCGCTGGCGAGCGAGAGCGGCCAGCTCAGGACTGCGAGCCCGCTTCCCTCAGCCGGGCGACGATACGGGCCACGGCCTCTTGCGCGGCGGCGTCGGTGACGGGCCCGGTGCCGGCGGGAAACTCGGCCTCGAGCTCTGCCAGCAGGCGACGGCCCTCCGTCTCGGCCGCCCGGATCCCGGCCTCGATATTCTCCAGGGAGGGGCCGGTGAGCCCTGCGGCCTCCATGCTCCGTACGTGACCCTGCAGCCAGGTCTGCACGGCCCGTGCGATTCGCCCCGAAGCGCTTGGCCACCTGGCTTGTCAGCATCTTGTAAAACGTGTAGCGGTCGGCGGTGGTGAGGGCGTCGGCGTACTTCCAGTTGATCTCGTACTGGGCGTTGGCGTCCTCGTGGTCGGACGCGTAGGGCTCCCAACCGAGGGCGTCGAGATAGCCGAGCACGGCGCGCAGGTAGCCCATGGACCCGGCGAGGCTCTTGAAGTCGTAGCAGGGCTTGGCCATCGTGTCCACGCCGTCAGGATCGAAAGGCGCGATGGTGCCGTCGGGCCGACGGGTGACGAGGAAGTGCTCCGCCTCGACGCCGACCATCAGCAGGTAGCCCTCGCGCGCGAGCCCCTCGGTGGCCCGGCGCAGGATCGTCCGGGGGCAGCAGGCCCACGGCTGCCCGTCCACCGTGATGTCGCAGGCGAGCCGCGCGACCCCCGTCTCCCAGGGCACCGGGGTGTAGGAATCGAGGTCGGGCACGGCGATCAAGTCGTGGTCGTGTGGCCCCTGGCCCATTCCCCACACCGCGCCCCCGGCGAACCCGGCCGAGCCGTCGAGGAACTGGTCGAAGGCGCGGACGGGCACCCCTTTGCAGCGCGGGGTGCCGTGGACGTCCACGTACTGGGCGAGGATGTAGTCGACCCCCTCCTCGGTGAGCCGCCGGCGGATCTCCTCGCGCGTCGCCCCCATCACTCCCTCCCCCGGCCGGGCACCCAGCGCCTCCCGACCAGCGGGAGCCCAGTGATCGCCGCCGCCTCGATGGTCAGCGGACGGAGATCCTCGGGCTCGAGGTCGTGCACGTCGGCCTTCCCACAGGCGCGCGCGAGCATCTGGATCTCGAGCGTCATCGCGTGGAGGAAGTTGGCGACGCGATCCGCCGCCTCGTCGACGGGCAGGCGCTTCATCAGCTCGGGGTCCTGCGTGGTGATGCCGACCGGACACCGGCCGGTGTGGCAGTGATGACAGGCGTAGGGCTCGGTGCCGAGGGCGTGGTAGTCCTCCACGTAGAGCGGCTTGTTGCAGTTGAGCGCGATCAGCGCGGCGGTGCCGATGTACACCGCGTCGGCGCCGAGGGCGAGCGCCTTGGCCGCGTCCACGCCCGACCGGATGCCGCCCGCGATGACGAGGTGCACGCGCCCGTACAGACCTAGCTCCTCCAGCGCCTGACGCGCCTCGCAGACCGCGGCCAGCGTCGGGATGCCGGTATGGTCCTGCAGGATCTCGGGCGACGCCGCGGTCCCGCCCTCCATGCCGTCCACCACCACGACGTCGGCGCCGGCCTTGGCGGCGAGCTTCACGTCGTCGTAGACGCGCGTGGCCCCGAGCTTGACGAAGATCGGCACCTCCCAGTCGGTCGCCTCGCGCAGCTCCTCGATCTTGATGATCATGTCGTCGGGGCCGAGGAAGTCGGGGTGGCGCGCCGGGCTCCGCTGGTCCACGCCGGCCGGCAGCGCGCGCGCGGCGGCGATCTCGGCGGAGAGCTTGGCGCCGAGGAGCAGGCCACCGGTTCCCGGCTTCGCCCCCTGGCCGATCGTCAGCTCGATCGCGTCCGCGTCGCGGAGGTGGTGCACGTCGAGACCGTAACGGCTCGGCAGCACTTCGTAGATCAGCGTGCGGGCGTGCGCGCGCTCCGCGGCGAGCATTCCCCCGTCGCCGGTGGTGGTCGAGCTTCCGACGCGCCTGGCCCCCTCGGCGAGCGAGACCTTCGCGTTGTACGACAGCGCCCCCCAGCTCATCCCGGTGATCATGACCGGGATGTCCAGCTCGACCGGGCGCCCGGCGTACCGCGTGCCGAGCACGGTCTTCGTGCGGCAGCGCTCGCGGTAGCCTTCGAGCGGGATGCGGGTCAGGGAGCAGGGGAGGAAGGTGAGGTCGTCGAAGGAGGGGAGCGGGCGTGGGCGGAGCGTTCCGAAGCCGCGGAAGCGGTAGCGCCCCAGCTCGGCCTTGACGTGGATGTCGTCCATCACGTCTGGCCGGTACACCGGGCTCGCGCGGCGCGGTCTCGGAACGCCGCCCGGCGCGTCTCCCGCCGGCCTCACAGCGCGGTCTTCCACAGCTCGCGCTCGGTCCTGTCGTAGTTCCAGAGCTTCCGACCCGAGACGATCTTGCGGAAGGTGTCGGGACCCTTCAGTCCGTATCTGGTCAGGGTGGCGCCGATCTCGGCCAGCTCCTCCGCGCTCGCATCGGACAGGACGGTGTCGCTTCCGGGCTCGGCGATCCCGCCGCCGACGTAGACGACGCCCTCGTACATCGAATCGGCGATGCCCTCGGCCGCGTCGCCGCAGACCACGATGGTCCCGCGCTGCATTATGAAGCCGGTCATGTAGCCCGCGCTGCCGCCGATCACCAGAAGCCCCCCTTTCATCGCGACCCCCGCGCGCGCCGCCGCGTCACCGCGCACGACCACCTCACCGCCGCGAATCGAGGCCGCCGCCGCGTTGCCTGCGTGGCCGTCGACGACCACCGTGCCCGATAGGAGGCCCTCCGCCACGCCCCATCCGGCCGAGCCGCGGATCTCGATCTGGGCCCCGTCGCTCATCCCACCGCAGTAGTAGCCGACCGGTCCGTCGATGCTGATGCTGACATTGCTCAGGATCGCCACGGCCAGGCTGTGCCGCGCGGCCGGGTGGCGCACCGCGATCTCGCGCTCTCCTGCGCCGATGAGCCGGCGGAGGGCCTGGTTGATCTGGCGGACCGTGAGACCTGCGCAGTCGACGACGGTCATTGCGGGCATGGCCGGGGCGCCGCCGGCCACTCGGAGCTCGCGCCGATCTTCCATACCGCCACCGCTCCGGCCCCGGCCTCCCGCGCCGTGTAGGGCCTCGAAAGCGCGGCGTGGAGCGCGATCTCCTCGTTCGCGACGGCGATGGCGTCGACGTCCTCGCCGACAAGCAGCGGCTTGAGGCAGAACGGATCCTTGGCGAAGCCGAACACGTCGGCGGTCGCCGCGAGGTAACTGAAGCTCCCGTCCAGCTCCTTCACCGAGGCCTCCATCGCCTCCTCGAGTGACGCCCCCTCGCCGAGCTTCTTGGCGAGGTAGATCCCGATGATCTCGGAGTCGTTTTCGGTGTAGAAGCGCGTGCCGTCCTGCTCGTACATCCGGCGCAGGCGGTGGTAGTTGGTGATATGGCCGTTGTGCACCACCGCGAGGTCCGGCGTCCCTTGGGCCCAGAACGGCTGGGAGTGCGACAGGTCGATCCGGCTCTCCGTCGAGAGCCGGGTGTGCCCGAGTCCGTGAGTGCCGATGAGCCCGGAGACGCCGAAGGCCGCCTCGAGGTCCTCCGGCCGTCCGACCTGCTTCACGATCTCGAGCCGCCGGCCCATGCTGACGACCTCGGCGCCGGGCTCCCTGGCCTCGATCTGGCGGGCCAGCTCCCCGGGATCACCGCTCGCCGCCTCGAAGCCGAAAAGGCCCGCGGCCGTCTTCACGCGCACCTTCAGCCCGGCGGCCGCCGATCCCCAGACGGCGACGCCCGCCGAATCGGGCCCGCGGAGCGAGAGCGCCCCGAGCATGGCGAGCAGCCGCCCGCCGACGGCGCAGGGCGCGCCCGGCTTCCCGAGATAGCCGACAATGCCGCACATGAGCGACGCGCGTCTCGTTCCCGGCGAAGGCCTCGGAGGGGACCGGCGAGGCCCTCTCCGACCGGGTCAGGCGTGCGTGAGATCCTTGGCGTTGGGGATGCCGGGGATCGGGCACTCCTCGGTGCCGACCGTCGAGCGCGTGAGGGCCTCGACCATCTTCTTGGTGCCGTCGGGATCGGTGATCCACTTCGTGT
>WNFD01005157.1_pt1 | contig 28436 bp, 30 predicted proteins | sample 5400491 | NCBI WGS metagenome assembly WNFD01 (sample SAMN13153343, study PRJNA577476) | soil metagenome | isolation source: 120 cm saprolite under Douglas fir tree site 2 hole 2 replicate 2 | place: USA:California | collected 2015-04-18
CGGGGCGCGAACGAGCAGTTTCTCGAGGCCTACGGCAGCCAGGGCGCGCTCGTCTACCGCGTCGATCGAGAGAAACTGCTCGTTCGCGCCCCGTGCGGCGCGGCTCACCGAGAGCGTCACCTGCCCGCCGGAGGCCAGCTCGCCCATCACGCTGCAGAAGTCCTCCGCGTCGGTCGGCTTGCCGCCGGGCGCGGTCCGAGTGGGATAGGCCACGCCGGCCTGCGCGGAGACGCGCGCGAACTCGCCGAAGTTCCAGCGCACCATGTCGATGAGGTGCACGCCCTGGTCGCCCATGGCCCCGTGGCCGGCTTGGGCGCGATCCATGCGCCACGTCACCGGCGCGGACTCGTCGGCCCCGCGCGCCCCGAGCCAGCGGCCCGCCGCGTGGAAGAGCCGGCCCACGGCACCCTCCTCCACCAGCGCGTGGAAGCGCTGCATGGCCGGGATGAAGCGCCAGTTGAACGAGGTCATGGCCACGCGCTGCGCCCGGCGGGCCGCCTCCACCATGTCGCGGCCCTCCGCCGCGGTCATGGCGAGCGGCTTCTCGCAGAGCACGTGCGCGCCCTGCTCGAACGCGCGCAGGGCGATCTCGCGATGCAGGTTGGGCGGCGACGCGATCACCACGATGTCCGGCTTGGTCTCGTCGAGCATCTGCTCCCACCGCTCGAAGACGCCGGGCACGCGGTAGCGCTCGGCCACCGCGCGGGCCGTCTCCTGGTTGCGCTGGCAGACCGCCACCACCTCGCAGCCGTTGGCCTGAAATGCCGGAATGTGGGCGCGGCCGAAGCCGAGCCCGACGATGCCCACGCGATGCTTCTTCCGAGCCATGCCTCGTCGATCCTTTCATCAGCGGATTCCCTTCACCCGCCGATTGGGTTACAGTCGGCCCCATCCTAGCAGCAGGCCAGAGGAGGCCCCAATGAAGGCGGTCACCGCCATTGCCGAGATCCTGAAGCGCGAAGGTACCACCTTTCTGATCGGCTATCCGGTGAACCCGATCATCGAGGCGGCCGCCCAGGCCGACATCCGCACCATCATCGTGCGCCAGGAGCGCACCGGGCTGCACATGGCGGACGCGGTGAGCCGGATCACCTCCGGCCAGAAGATCGGCGTGTTCACCATGCAACACGGGCCGGGATCGGAGAACGCCTTCGGCGGGGTGGCCCAGGCCTACGGCGACTCGGTGCCGATCGTGGTGCTGCCCGGCGGCTACCCGCGCCGCATCACCAATATCCCGCCCAACTTCAACTCGTTCATCAACTACCGCAACGTCACCAAGTGGTGCGAGCAGGTCATCATGGGCGACGCCGTCCCCGACGCGATGCGCCGCGCCTTCACCCAGGTGAAGAACGGCCGCCCGCGGCCGGTGCTGGTGGAGATTCCCGTCGACGTCTACCAGGAGGAAGTGCCCGAGCCGCTCAACTACAAGGTGACCCCGCGCACGCGGATCGCCCCGGATCCGGACGCGGTCACCGAGGCCGCGCGCATCCTGGTGGAGGCCGAGCGGCCGGTGATCTACGCGGGCCAGGGCGTGCACTACGCGCGCGCGTGGCAGCAGCTCCGCGAGCTGGCCGAGCTGCTGGAGGCGCCGGTCACCACCAGCCTCGAGGGCAAGAGCGCGTTCCCGGAGAACCACCCGTTGTCGCTGGGCTCGGGCGGTCGCTCGATCCCGAAGACGGTCCACGAGTTCCTGAAGAACTCGGACGTGATCTTCGGCATCGGCTGCAGCTTCTCGACCACGAACTACGGGGTGACGATGCCGAAGGGCAAGACCATCGTGCACTCGACGATCGACGTGGCCGACCTCAACAAGGACATCGTGGCCGATCACGCGGTGATCGGCGACGCGGGCCTCGTGCTGGAGTCGCTGCTCGCCGAGGTGCGCGACCGCCTGAAGGGCAAGCCGCGCGGCCGCCGAGCCGAGGTGACCAAGCAGATCGCCACCATGAAGGGCGAGTGGCTCGCACAGTGGATGCCCAAGCTCACCGCCAACGACAAGCCGCTCTCGCCCTACCGCGTGATCTGGGACCTGCTCCACACGGTGGACGTGGCCAACACCATCATCACCCACGACGCGGGCAGCCCGCGCGATCAGCTCTCGCCCTTCTGGGAGAGCACCGCGCCCCTCACCTACATCGGCTGGGGCAAGACCACCCAGCTCGGCTACGGCCTGGGCCTGGCCATGGGGGCCAAGCTCGCCAAGCCGGAGGCCCTCTGCATCAACGTGTGGGGCGACGCGGCCATCGGCTTCACCGGCATGGACTTCGAGACCGCGGTGCGCGAGCGCATCCCGATCCTCTCGATCCTCCTCAACAACTTCTCGATGGCGATCGAGCTGCCGATCATGAAGACGGCCACCGAGAAGTATCGCTCCACCGACATCAGCGGCCACTACGCGGACATGGCGAAAGCCTTCGGCGGCTATGGCGAGCGCATCACCGAGCCCGGCGAGATCATCCCCGCCCTCAAGCGCGGCATCGCCAAGACCCGCGACGGCGTCCCGGTCCTCCTCGAGTTCATCACCGAGAAAGAAGATCAACTTCTCCATCTTCAAGTAGCCGTACCCCCTCCCTCCCCTTTGCCCTCTCCCCTCCGGGGAGAGGGCAGGGTGAGGGATCGGAGCCGTAATGACCTTTCGTCTGGCCCCGATGTCGCCCTCGATCCTCGTTCTCACCGTCGTCCTCCTCGCGCCGCCGCTCGCCCTTCTGGGGCTGGCCGCTCTCTTGACGCCACTGCTCCTCGGACCCGCGGTCTTCATCCTCGCGATCTACGCGTGGATCTGGCTCCGCTACCGCCCTACCGCGTTCGTGGCGCACCCGCGGGCCCTCGAGGTGACCTGGCCGCTCAGGCGCCGGGAGATCCCCCGCCACGACATCTCCGCGGTGCGCGTCATCGATCGGCAGACCCTCCGGCGCGAAGCGGGCTGGGGCGTGCGGGTGGGCGCCGGCGGTCTCTTCGGCGCATTCGGCTACCTGTGGACCACCCATCGCGGGTTCGTGCGCATGTACGTCTCGCGCTCCGACCGCTTCGTGTGGATCGAGCGGAAGAGCGACCGCCCGTGGCTGATCACACCAGACCAGCCGGACGCCTTCGTCCGGGCAATGGCCGCCCGTGGCTGATCTCACGTACCGCTCGCCGAAGAGCGAGGTACGGGCGAGCCCGATCCGCGGCCAGGGCCTCTTCGCCCGGCAGGCGATCACGCGGGGCGAGATCGTCGCGGTCAAGGGCGGCCACGTGCTCACGCGAGGGCAATGGGCCCACCTCGAGCCCGTGCTCGGGGCCGCCGACATCCAGATCGCGGAGGATCTCTTCATCGCCCCGGTCCGCCAGGACCACCGCCACGGCAGCATGCTCTACACCAATCACTCCTGCGATCCCAACCTGGCCATCCAGGGCCAGATCGTCCTGGTCGCGATGCGGGACATCGCCCCCGGCGAGGAGCTCACGATCGACTGGGCCACCACCGACGACGGCGACTACGAGATGGAGTGCCGCTGCGGCAGCCCCCGGTGCCGCCGCACCGTGACCGGCAAGGACTGGACGAAGCCCGAGCTGCAGGAGAAGTACCGCGGCTGGTTCTGCTGGTTCCTTCAGCGGAAGATCGACGGAACACGGCCGGCATGAGCCCGAGGTCTCAGGGGGCCGGCCCGGTCAACGTCGTCTTCGATCTGGCCGGCGTGCTGGTTGACTACGACCAACCGACGCTCATCGCCGAGGTCTTCGGCGATCCCGGGACTTGCCGTACGGTGCGGGCGGAGATCATCGGCCACGAGGACTGGCTCACGCTCGATCGAGGGACGCTGACTCAGGAAGACGTGATCATGAGGGCCGCGCGGCGGACCGGCCTCGCGCTGGAGGACATCGGACGGTTCTTCGACCGGGTGAGCACCGCGTGGGCGCCCGTCCCGGGGACCATCGATCTCCTGCGCCGAGTGCGGGCCGAAGGGCACCCGCTGTTCTGTTTGTCCAACATGCATCCGGCCTCCTGGGCGTATCTCGAGCAGAGCTGTGACTTCTGGGAGCTCTTTTCCGGCATCACGATCTCGTGTCACGTCCAGTTGATCAAACCCGAGCCGGCGATCTATGCCCATCTCCTGGCCCGGCACGGGCTCGACGGACCTGAGACCGTCTTTGTCGACGACCGAGACGTCAACCTGGCCGCGGCGGCCCGCTTCGGCATTCAGACCATCAAGTTCGAGACCCCCGCGCAGTGCGAGATGCGTCTGCGAGCGCTCGGCTGCCTCTAGTCATGGCACCACCCCTCGTCTTGCTACCCGCGATGCTCTGTGATGAACGCCTCTATGGGTCACAGGCCCAAGCCCTGCGCGATCTGGTCGAACCGCTACCACTCGTCGTGACCGAGGCGCTGCTGCCGGACAAGCGCATCGACTACGTCCTGGTCGGCCGGCCTCGCCGCGGCGGTGCCGGGCACGTGGTCGGCTGCGCGATCGCGGGGGTCGAGCCCGTGGACGGCGTCGTCCCGTCCGATCACTACGCGGTCGTCGCCGACCTGCGCTACTAGATCGAGCCATGATCCTCGAGCTCGTCGCCCTGCTCTGCACCGGGCTTTTCGCCGGGGCGGCCATCTACGTCAGCCTGGTCGAGCATCCCGCGCGCCTCGAGTGTGGACCCGCCCTGGCCATCGCCGAGTTCGGGCCGAGCTACCGGCGGGGGGCCGTGATGCAGGCGTCGCTCGCGGTCGTGGGCTGCCTCGCGGCGGTGGCCGGGTGGACCCAGGGCAGCGCCACCTCGGTGCTCATCTCCGGTCTCCTGCTCGGAGTCGCCGTTCCTTTCACGCTGATCGCGATCCTTCCGACCAACAAGCGTCTGCTCGATGCCGGGCTCGACCGCGGCTCTCCAGAGGCCGCGGCGCTCCTGGCGCGCTGGGGCCACCTGCACGCGGTTCGCACCATGCTGAGCGGCGTCGCCTTCCTGCTGCTCGGGCTGCACCGCTCCGGGATCCTCTAATCATGGCGGCGGGTCGCGGAAGCCGTGTCGTCACGCCGGAACGCTTCGCCACCGGCATGACCTTCGATCAGTACCTGGAATACATCAGCACTCCGGAGAACCTCGCCCGCGAGGCCGGCTGGTGGCGGGGACCAGAGCGAATGGACTGGAGCGGCCCGCTGCGGACCTGGTACGAAACCCTCCAGCTCCGCGACGATCAGGTCGGCGCGATCCGGTGGCTCACCACGCAGCCCAAAGGGCCGGCCAAGATCCTCATGATCTCGGAGGAATGGTCGTCGGACTGCCGCCGGGTCATCACCATGCTCGGGCGGCTGGCGGAGGCGGCTCCGCTCGAGCTGCGTATCTTCCCGCGCGACGGCCAGCGGGTCGGGCGCGGGCCGAAGGCCGACCCGGCCGAGTCGCCGAACGCCGACCTCATGAACGAGTTCCTCCGGGAGCGGGACGGCCGGACCTATCAGTCGATCCCGGTCGTGGTCTTCTACACCAAGGATCTCGAGTACCTGTATCACTACACGGAGCTCCCCGCGCTCTTCCCCAGGGACCGTCTGGTCCCCGCCATGCAAGCGGCCCGGCCGGGCGAGACGCGGGAGCAGGCGTGGGAGCGCTTCCTGCGCGACTGGGGCGCGATGCAGCAATCGCCCATCTTCAAGGTGTGGGCCTCCGCGGCGATCGACGAGATGCTCTCGGCGCTGTACGAGCAGCGCGTCCTCGGCGCGGTCCCATAGCTATGGCGGGCGTGACGCACGACGGGAAGGGCTGGAGCAACGCGGACCAGGACCGCGTCGAACGGGTCGCCTACGACCCGAGCTGGCCGGCCCAGTACGAGGCCGAGGCGAGCGCGATCCGGGCGGCGCTCGCCGGGCTCGCGGACTTCGAGCTGGGGCACTTCGGCAGCACCGCGATCCCGGGGCTCGCGGCCAAGCCGATCATCGACATCATGCTCAGCTCGGCTGACCAGTCCGCCTGGCCCGCCATCCTCTTCTGCGAGCATCTCCGCCGTCACCCGGAGGAGGCGGCGCGGTACGCTGCGCTGAAGCGCGAGCTGTCGGCCGGTACCCGAGGGATCGCGACGCGTATACCGAAGGAAAGGCCCGGTACGTGGACGACATCGTGCGAAGGGCGGGCAACCCATGAAGGTGAAGGCCTCCACCCTCGTGGCGACGGTGGTCGGGATCGCCGCCGGCGTGTACTCCGGCATCCATCTCCTCATCCCCTTGGCCCTCACCGGCCTGGTCTGGTGGACGGCCCGGAAGCTCCTCCCGCATCGCCCACCCGATTTCGTGGCCGCCGCCGCGGTGCAGGCCGGTCACCTGCTGTGGATCGCCATCGGCCTGATCGTCATCGGGGCGCTGACCGTGGATCTCGTGGATATCGCGATCCTGCTCATCGGCGTCGTGTGGCTGCTCGCGCGGCCGGGCCTGGCGCCGGTCATCGTCTTGACGATCTACCAGTCGCTGGCGCTGCTCATCAACCTGTTCGCCTTTCTCAACTTCCCGGTGGGAGACAACCTGCACCGGGCGCTGCTCATCCATCTCCTCTGGCGCGTCCTGGCCTTGATCCTGATGTGGCGAGCCCACCGAAAGACCACCGGGCTCCCGGAGTCCTCCGCGTATTGACAGCCGGCCGCGCCGTGTGGTCTGGTGAAGCGCCCATGGGCGCCCTCGGCTCCCTGATCGCCCGTCCCCAGCCGCTCGCGATCGAGCCGGCCCGCGCCGCGTGAGCCGAGCGGTCCTCTTCGCGATCCTCGCCGGGGTGTCGGCCGCCACCTGGACGGTCTGCCTGAAGCTGGCCTCCACGAAGATCACCCCGGCCCTCGGCGCGCTGGTCATCACTACCGGCGCCCTCGTGATCAACTCGCTCGTCCTCCTGGCCACGCGGGCCAACGGGCACGAGATCGTCTTCACCCGCGAGGCGCTGTGGCTCACCGCGCTGGCGGGCGTCGCCGCGGCCGGGGTGGACATCTTCGCGCTCTTCGCCTACGACCGGGGCCTGAAGGTCACCTCGTCGTTCTTCATCGGGGGCACCTCCACCCTGCTCGTCGTGCTTTCCGGCTTCCTGCTGTTGCAGGAGCCGTTCACCTGGATGCGCCTCCTCGCGATCGGCCTGATCGTCGGCGGCTCGCTGCTGCTGCAGGCGCAGGGCGGATAGCGTCCAGTCGATGAAGGGGCCCTTCCTCGAAGGCACCGACGTCGCCCGGAGCTTCGGGGGCCTCCGCGTCCTGACGCGGGTGAGCTTCGCGGTCTCCGAAGGCGAGATCGTGGCGCTCATCGGGCCCAACGGCGCCGGCAAGACGACGCTGTTCAACCTGATCAGCGGGCTGCTCCGGCCCTCGGCGGGGTCCATCCGATTGGGCGAGCATCGGATCAGCGCGCTGCCCGCGTACCGGATCGCGCGGCTCGGGCTCGGGCGCACGTTCCAGACGCCGCGGCCGTTCCTCGACCTGACCGCCGCCGAGAACGTGGCCGCGGCCGCCCTGTGGAGCGAGCGACCGGGGGGGACGCCCGCCGAGCTGCTGGCGCTCGTCGAGATGGACGAGCACGCGGCGGTGCCCGCGCGGCGGCTGACCGGGGGCCGGCGCAAGCTGCTCGAGCTGGCCATGGCCCTGGCGCTCCGGCCGCGGGTGATCCTGCTCGACGAGCTGCTGGCCGGGCTCACCCCCACCGAGGGGGCGCGGGCGACCGCAATTCTTAGGAACATCCGCGACGAGCGCGGGGTCGGGTTGTTCTGGGTGGAGCACGTGATGAAGGCCATCATGGAGACGGCGGAGCGGCTGATCGTGCTGCATCACGGGGAGGTCATCTGCGAGGGCCCGCCCGCGGCGGTCTCGCGCGATGCCCGGGTTCTCGAGGCATATCTCGGCGAGGCATCACCAATGGCGAGGAGGCCATGACCATGACACTACGCAGACGGCAGTTCCTCAAGGCGGCGGCGGTGGGCGCGGCCGCGGTTCCCCTCCTGCGGACGCGCGCCCGCGCCCAGGCGAAGCCGGTCCGCATCGGCTACACCCTGTCGGCGACCGGGCCCTACGCGGTGGGCGCCGGCATCACCCAGGCCCCGAACTACACGCTGTGGCAGGAGCAGGTCAACGCCAAGGGCGGCCTCGCGGTCAAGGGCGAGGGGCGCCGGATGGTCGAGTTCGTCTCCATCGACGACCGCAGCGAGATCGAGACCGCGGTGCGTTTCTACGAGAAGCTGGCCACCGACGACAAGGTGGACCTGCTGCTGCCCCCGTGGGGCTCGGCCATGAACTTCGCGATCGCCCCGGTGGCCACGAAGTACGGCTACCCGATGATCGGCCCCACCGCGATCTCCGGGAAGTTCAAGGAGCTGGCCCTCCCCTACTTCTACACGATGCTGGTGCAGCCCGCGCCGCAGATGCAGGCGGTGGCCGCCATGCTCAAGGACCTGCGCGACCAGGGCAAGATCAAGAAGGCCGCGGTGGCCTACGTCAACGATCTCTTCGGCATCGAGCTGAACACCGCCACCGGCCCCGCCTTCAAGGCGGCCGGCCTCGAGGTGGTGGACACCAAGAGCTATCCGCTGGGGGCCAAGGATCTCTCTCCGGTCCTCCGCGGCTTCAAGGATGCGGGCGCCGACGTCTTCATCGGGCTGACCTACCCGCCGGACAATATCCTCGCCACCACCCAGGCCAAGGAAGTGGACTGGAACCCGGCCGTCTTCTTCACCGGGGTGGGCACCGCGTTCCCGTTCTACCGCGACCGCTTCAAGGGCGCGGAAGGCGTGATGGGCATCGCGGGCTGGAACCCCAAGGTGAAGTTCGCGGGAGCCAAGGACTACTTCGACGCCCACGTGAAGAAGCACCAGAAGGAGCCCGACCGCTGGGCGAGCGCCTTTGCGTACGCGTCGCTCCAGATCCCGGAGCGCTGCGTGGGCGAGATCGGTCTCGACCGGCCGAAGATCAAGGCCATGCTCGACGCCACCGAGTTCCAGACGGTGGCCGGGCCCATCAAGTTCACCAAGGGGGAGAACGTGGCCACCCCGGGCATCGTCGGGCAGTGGCAGAAGAACGAGTTCGAGCTGCTCTGGCCCAAGAGCTGGGCCACCGGAGCGGCGGTGGTGCCGAAGCCGGCCTGGGCGTGACGCTCTCGCCCACGCTCCTGCTGGACGTCGTGGTCGGGGGATTCACGACGGGGGGCATCTACGCCCTCGTCGCCCTCGGCCTCAACCTCCAGTACGGCCTGATGCGCGTGCTGAACGTGGCGCACGGCGAGTTCCTGATGCTGGGCGCCTACGTCACGTTCTCGCTGCACACCGGCTGGGGCGTCAACCCGCTGCTGACCCTGCTGATCACGGGCCCGACGGCCTTCGCCGTCGGGCTCGTGCTGCACCGGCTGCTCTACGCCCCGCTGCTCGCCGGCGAGGCGGCGGAGAGCCTCGAGTCGCGCTCGCTCCTGCTCTCGTTCGGGCTCATGTTCGTGGTCCAGAACGCGGCGCTGCTGATCTGGAGCGCGGACCTCAAGGGCTACAGCTACCTCGCGATCCCGCTGCGGTGGCTCGGCACCGTGTTCCCCGCCAACCGGGTGCTCGCGGCCGCGATCGCCCTCGCCCTGGGCGTGGCCTTCTACCTCTATCTCCGCTACAGCCTGACCGGCAAAGCGGTGCGCGCGCTCATGCAGGAGCCGGAGGGCGCGCAGCTCGTGGGCATCCAGACCTCGCGCATCCACGGCCTCTGCTTCGGCGCGGGCATCGCGATGTCGGCGGTGACCGGCTCGCTCGTCAGCATGCTGTTCGAGCTGACGCCCTTCATGGGCCTGCCCTACACGGTGACCGCGCTGGTGGTGGTCATCCTGGGCGGGCTCGGCAATATGCTGGGCTGCCTCCTGGCCGGGCTGCTGCTCGGTCTGGTCGAGACCGCCGGCGTCTACCTGGCCTCCTCCGACATCCGGCTGATCTCGTCTTACGCGGTGCTGTCGCTGATCCTGATCCTCAAACCGTCGGGCCTCTTTGGCCGCTAGGGTTGCCCTGGCCGGCCTCGGCGCGGCGCTGCTCGTCGCGCCGCACATGCTGCCCACCTACTACCGCTCGCTCGCGCTGGCCATCCTGGCCGACGTGGCCCTCGCGGTCTCCTGGGCCTTCTTCTCGGGCCCCACGCGCTATCTCTCGTTGGCCACCGGCGCCTTCTTCGGCGCCGGCGCCTACACCACCGCGGTGGTCATGGCCCGTCTCCCGTGGCCGCTGCCCGTCCTGGCCGCCGCGGCGGTCGCCGCCGCCATGGCGCTGCTGGTGGGCACGCTCGCGCTGCGGCTGCGCGGGCCCTACTTCGCGGTGTTCACCTTCGGCCTGGCCGAGCTGGCCAAGCACACCCTCATCTGGTACGAGACCGGCGTGACCGGCACCGTCGGGCGCCTGCTCCTCAACCCGCCCGGCGCGGTGACGCTCTACTACACGGTGCTCGGGGTGGCCGCGCTCGCGGTGGCGATCGCGGTGTGGCTGCCGCGCGGCCGCTGGGGCATCGCGCTCGTGGGCATCGGCGCCGACGAGGAGCGCGCGGCGACGCTCGGCATCGACACCACCCGCATCAAGATCACGGTCTTCGCCCTCAGCGCCGCCTTCATGGGCGCGGTGGGTGGCGCGATGGCCCCGCGCTGGACCTATCTCGACCCCCAGGTCTTCAACCCACTCGTGTCTTTCCAGACCGTCATCATGGCCCTGCTCGGCGGCGCCACCACCGCGGTGGGCCCGGTGCTGGGCGCGGTCTTCCTGGGGATCCTGTCCGAGACGCTGCTGCTCAAGTTCCGCTACTTCTACATGCTGAGCCTGGGGCTGGTGCTGATCGCGGTCGTGCTCCTGCTGCCCGCCGGCCTCGCGGGCCTGTTGCGCAAGCGGCGGGCGTGAGCGACGGGGAGCCTGAGGCGCGGCCTCGCTGGCTTGCCACTCATTGGCCCCGAGGCTATAGTCGGCGTGCTCAGAAGCGACGCTCCTCTCCGGCTGCAAAGGCGAGCTTCTAGTTCGGCGTATCAAGGAGGCCCAGCGCAACTCGATCAAGGACGAGTCGCCGGGAGATGGACGTGTGTCGCTTTGAGGGCGACGGAAGCTCTACGAGCCAACCTGGGGAGGAGCCATGCTAACTCGACGCGAATTCCTCGCCGTCAGTGCAGCGATCACGGCCTCTACGGCGTATGACGCTGGCGCGCAGCAGCCGGCCTCGAGCGCCACGCCCAACATCCTCTTCATCCTCGCGGATGATCTGGGCTGGGGTGATCTCAGCTGCTACGGACGACCTGACTACAAGACCCCGGTCCTCGACGATCTCGCAGCACGCGGCATCAGGCTGACGCAGGCATACGCCAACTCGTCGACATGCACCCCGACGCGAGTCGCGCTCAGCACCGGGCGATATCAAACTCGCCTGCCCGTCGGCTTGTACGATCCACTACCAGGGGGCGCGCCGGCCGGCCTTCCGCCCCAGCACCCAACGCTCGCCAGCCTGCTCAGGACGGTGGGATATCGGACGGCGCTCGTCGGCAAGTGGCACCTAGGCTTCCCACCCGCGTTCGGTCCGTTGAAGAGCGGCTACGACGAGTTCTTCGGCTTCCTCGGTGGTGGGATGACGTACTTCACCCATAAGAGCGGTCCCCCCCGCGGCGCGCCGACGGTGCACGGGCTGTACGAGGGAGAGGCCCGCGTCGAGCGTGAGGGCTACTCGACCGATCTCTTCGCCGACCGCGCGATCGACATCGTCAAGGGCGCAGATCCGAAGCCGTTCTTCCTCAGCCTCCACTTCAACGCGCCCCACTGGCCGTGGGAGGGCCCGCAGGACCAGGGCAAGGCCGCGAGCATCCGCGAGATGGCGCATTACGAGGGCGGCTCTCCGAGAGCTTTTCGGGCGATGGTGGAGAGCCTGGACGCCGCCGTGGGACGCGTCCTCAAAGCGCTGGAGGCGTCGGGACGTGCTGGCGACACGATCATCGTGTTCACGAGCGACAACGGCGGCGAGCGCTACTCATACCACTGGCCGTTCCGCGGCGAGAAAGGCTACCTGTGGGAGGGCGGCATCCGCGTGCCGGCGATCGTCGTGTGGCCGCGCGTGCTGCCGGCCGGCAAGGTCGTCAACCAGCTCGCGATGAGCATGGACTGGCTTCCGACGCTGCTGTCGGTAGCCGGCGGGAAGCCCGATCCCGCCTATCCGGCGGATGGCGTCGATCTCATGCCCGTCCTCCGCGGCCGTGCACCGGAGTTCGAGCGCACGGTGTTCTGGCGCACGCAGGACATGATGGCTGCCCGCAAGGGCGACTGGAAGTACGTCCGCTGGGACACGCGCGAGTACCTCGCGAACCTCGCCGAGGACGAGACGGAGAACGCGAACTTCAAGCTGAAGAACGCGGCGATGTTCGAACAACTCAAGCGCGCGTACGAGGACTGGGACAAGCAGATGCTGCCGATCCCGCCCGAGGTCCGCCGCGGCCCGTGGGGGGACCAGATGAACCGCGCGCGCGACCTCGAGCCTGTACGACCTTAGCTGGTCACCCTATGGTCGCCGTTTACCGCGCAGCCATTTGGGCGCCGAACCCTCGGCTGGAGCGGACGGGCGAAGCCCGCCGCCCAGCCGGGCGTTAGACACCGTGAAAAGAGATGCAGAATGATCCCGCTGGATAGCCCGAGATGGTCGGAGCTTCGAGACACTTACGGGCACGCGACTCCAGTCTCCACCATCCTTCGGACGATCGACGCCGGGGAAGCAAGCGATGAGGTGTGGACCAATCTCTGGTCGCGGATCTGCCACCAAGGTGATGTATGCGAAGCCTCCTACGCAGCCGTTCCTCACCTGGTCAGGATTGCCCGCGATCCGGCCCAGACTCGATGGGATCTTCTGGCACTTCCGGCTGCGATCGAAGCTGCTCGACTCACGGGGCGAGCTCCGGACATTCCGGAGGATCTTGCCGCCGCCTACCACGCGGCGGTCCAAGCCCTGGCCGACGTCTGTCTCGCACGTGCACAAGTGCCCTGGGACCACGTCGGCGGGCAGGCGATTCTTGCGGGCCTTGCGGCTTCGAAGGGTCTCGGCGTGCTCGCCGAGGCAATTCTCGAACTCGGACCTGGGAGCGCGGGCGAGTTCCTCGAATCGATTGGCAAGGGTGGGAGGCACGGTGTCTAGGGTGCGCCATGTTTGACGTGGACCGGTTCATTGCCGAATGCCGCGAAGCCAGCGCGGCGAACGGGTCGCCGGGCGTGCTTGAAGTCGTCGCGAGCGCGGTCGCCGCGCCCTCGAAGATTCTGAAGGCGCTCGGGGAGCCGCGACGGGCAGGGCTACACGTGGTCTTCCGATCGCCGGAACTCACGATCCTCAACGTCGTTTGGGGGCCGCGCATGTGCCAGCTCCCCCATAACCACAAGATGTGGGCCGTCATCGGGATGTACACGGGTCGAGAGGACAACATCTTCTGGCGGCGGGTGGCAAACGCTCCCGATGGCCGAATCGAGGCCGCGGGGGCCAGGGCCCTCAGCGACCGCGACGCCGTCCCCCTCGGACATGACATCATTCACTCGGTGGTCAATCCGATCAAGCGGCTGACCGGGGCGATTCACGTGTATGGCGGCGACTTCTTCGCGGTCCCGCGCAGCGAGTGGGATCCGGAGCGCCTAGTAGAGCAGGCGTTCGACGTCGAAAAGGCGTTGGCTCTATTCGAGGAGTCCAATCGTCTGTATCAGTCGCCGTAGTGTGGAGGCCGCGCGCATGAACTCGGTGAATCTCGGAGCGAAGCTGGCCACCTTCTCGGAGCACTGGCAGCCGCGCACCATCGGCCAGTTCAACGGCCACGACCTCATGGTGGTCAAGGCGCAGGGCGAGTTCGTCTGGCACAAGCACGACGATACCGACGACTTCTTCCTCGTGCTCAAGGGGCATCTCACCATCGAGCTGCGCGATCAGAACGTCGAGCTGGGCCCCGGGGAGCTCTTCGTGGTGCCCAAGGGCGTCGAGCACCGGCCGGTGGCGAAGGAGGAAGTGCACATCCTCCTGATCGAGCCCGCGGGCACCCCGAACACTGGCGATCCGGCCACCGCGGCGGCCCGGCGCGTCATCTAGACGACGAGCACCAGACCATGGCGGTGCGCATCGTGCGACTCGGCACCCCACGGCTCCCAGGCGAAGGCCTACGCATCGGGACGGTGCGCCGGCCGCCGCGCGGCGTGCGCAAGGCCGACTACGCGGCGCGGGACTACTACGACGCCTGGCTGCCCGAGCTGGCGCCCACCGCGCCGCTCGTCTCCTGGGCGCTGTCGAAGCCGTTCACGCCCGCGCGCTGGGCGCTCTACGCGCGCCGCTACCGTAGCCAGATGCGCGAGCCGGCGGCCCAGCGGCAGATCGCGCTGCTCGCCGCGCTGTCGACCCGTGCCGATTTCTCGGTGGGCTGCTACTGCGAGGACGAGAGTCACTGCCACCGCGCCCTGCTGCGGGAGCTGCTGATCCAGCACGGCGCAAAAGTCGTCTGACACTGCCTCCGGCTGAGGCAGCGGAGGCTCACGCTGCCCGGCCAGCGGGCGCATCGCCTGCGCATCTCGCCCGCGTGGCCCGCGGCTGAGCGCCGCAAGTAGCCGCCGGGCTTCGCAGAATCCAATCACGCTCCAGATGCGCCCGGCTGGCACGTCCTCTGCAAACACATGTCGCGAGTATTTCATCGCGTCGTCGCGAAATCCGGAGCGCCGTCGCCGTACGATGACGGCGCTCTTTCTTTTGGGGAGGAACGGTCGAGATGGACAAGCAAGACGGCAGCACGGTACTGCGGACGGGCCTCGTCGCCGCCCTGATCGGGCTCGGGCTCGTCGCCGCGGTCATGGAGGTGCAGGCGGATCTCACTCCGCGCGAGACCCGGCGGGCGACGCATCGGCTCCAGTTCGACACGCTGTGGAAAGCGCACCTCGAGACGATCGACCAGGCGCTCGCGCGGCACGACGTCAGCGCCGCGGTCGGCGCGTGGCACGACGCCTACGGCGCCGCCCTCGCGAGCCGGGGCTGGGAGGGCATGCTCGCGGCGGGCGATGCCTTCCTGCGGATCGGCACCGAGGCGGGCACCGTGAGCGGCTCGCGCTCCAACGCGCGGCAGGCCTATCTCAACGCGCTCATCCGGGCCCATCGCGATGGGTCCATCGAAGGCATGCGACGGACCGCCGCGGCGTTCGCGGCCCTGGGGGACCACGCGGTGGCGACCCAGTGCCTGCGGGTCGCGGGCGAGCTGGCGGCGGCCAACCGGAAAGGAATCTAGCCCATGATCCAGAAGCTGGCCCTCATCGCGCACGATCACAAGAAGGTGGACCTCGTCGCGTGGGCGACGTTCAACCGCGACACCCTCGCCGCGTTCCCGCTCATCGCCACGCGGCACACCGCCCGGCTCATCCGGGACAAGGTCGGGCTGGAGGTCGAGGAGCTCCTGAGCGGACCCGAAGGCGGTGACGCCCAGATCGCGGCGGGCGTCGCCATGCGGGAGATCGACGCGGTGTTCTTCTTCGTCGATCCCCTCTTCGCGCAGCCCCACGACCCCGACATCCGCGCGCTGCTCCGCCTGGCCACCGCCGATCTGATCATCGCCGGCCTTCCCGACTGCGCCGGCGCCCCGGACCCCACCCGCCTGACCCCGCGCTGACCGCCCGGTTGTCCCCGGCCGGGCAAACGTGTAGCCTCGGGGCCCGGAGGGTAGGGGCCGCGATGCACGCGTGATGTGACCGGAGGATGTGACCCCAAAGGAGGAGCGCATGAAGTACGGCGTGGTACTTCCCATCTGGCAGCTCACGGTGGCGGAAGCGGAGTCGCTGGCGACGCGCGCGGAGGAGCTGGGGCTGGACGGCGTCTTCGTCCCCGACCACATCCTGGCCAAACCCGCCACCACCCAGCACTACGGCGGTCACTGGCCGGATCCCTTCGCGCTGCTTGCCTTCCTCGCGGGGCGCACGAAGCGCATCAGCCTGGGGGCCAGCGTCATCGTGCTCCCCTACCGCAACCCGCTGGTCGCGGCCAAGTCCGCAGCCACCGTGGACCAGGCCTCGGGCGGCCGCTTCATCTTCGGTGTCGGGGTGGGTTGGGACGAGGCCGAGTTCGTGGACCTGCGGCTGCCGTTCCACGAGCGCGGCCGGCTCAGCGACGACTACATCCGCGCCATCAAGGCCGCCTTCGCCGCCGACATCCCGCAGTACAGCGGCAAGTACGTGAGCTTCGCGGGCGCCACCTTCTCCCCGCGCCCGATCCAGCGGCCGCATCCGCCCATCTGGGTGGGCGGCTCACCTGGCACGGTCTCCGGGCCCGCGGTGCGGCGTTGCGCCGAGCTGGGCGACGCCTGGCATCCCATCGCGCTCGGGCTCGACGATATCGAGAAGGGCTACGCGACGCTGCGCGACCTGGCCACCCGCACCGGCCGGCGCGACGCGCTCGGGCTCGCCCCGCGCAATATGCTCGATCTGACCGACACCGCCAAGGGCGCCGGCCGCGCCGCCTTCCAGGGCTCGGTGGCCGAGGTGGCCGCCGACGTCAAGCGGGTGCAGGGCCTGGGGGCCGCCTGGATGACCTTCGACCTGCCGCGCGCCGGCATCCCCGCGATGGTGCGCGCGATGGAGCGGCTCGTGGGAGAGGTCAAGCCCGCGGCGGCGTGACCGCGATCCGCGACGCGCGCCCGAGCGATCGCGGCGCCATCCTCGCGGTGACGCTCGCCGCCTACGAGCAGTATGCCGCCGCGCTCGCGCCGCCGCTCTGGGCGATGTACCGGCAGAACATCCAGGCGACGCTGGCCGACGTGCGGCCGGCGGCGCAGATCGTGGCCGAGGAGGGCGGCGCGCTCGTCGGCACCGTGCTGCTCTATCCGGCGGGCGCGGTGATGGCCAATCCCGGCGGCACGCCCGTCCCGCTCGAGTGGCCCGAGGTGCGCCTCCTGGCGGTGCCGCCGGCGGCGCGGGGGAAGGGCGTGGCCCGCCGGCTCATGGAGGAGTGCATCCGGCGAACGCGCGCCGCCGGAGCTCCCGCGCTGACCCTGCACACTGCCGATATCATGAGCGTGGCCATGCGGCTCTACGAGCGCATGGGCTTCGCGCGGGCGCCGGAGCTGGATTTCTCGCCGGCGCCGGGGATCGTCGCCAAGGGCTACAAGCTCCCCCTCACCCTACCCTCTCCCCAAAGGGGAGAGGGTTGATCGGAACCCTCGCGCCCCAAAGGGGAGAGGGTTGATCGGAACCCTCGCGCCCCAAAGGGGAGAGGGTTGATCGGAACCCTCGCGCCCCAAAGGAGAGAGGGTCGATCGGAACCCTCGCCCCGAAGGGGGAGAGGGCAGGGTGAGGGGCGGGATTAGCGCAGGCGGATGCCGCCGAGGTCGTAGGGGGGCGACGCCAGCAAGATCAGGCGGTCGACGCCCACGTGTTCGAGCCGGGCGCGCTCGGGCGTGCCGGCGCGGAGCCACCGCTCGCTCAGGCCCGCGAAGACGCTCACGCTGAAGCGCGCGGGATCGCGGCCCGACGCGGCGTGGGCCTCGCGCGCCACGCGGGCCAGCTCGGCCAGATCCGGGTGCATCGCCTGGGTATTGAAGCCGTCGCCGTACCGCCCCGCGATGCCGGCCATACGGGGGCCGAAGCCCGCGATGATGATGGGCGGCGGTGGATCCGGCCGCAAGAAGCCCGACGGGCGATCGAGCCGGAACTGCGCCCCCACGAAGCTCGAGTCGTCCCCGGCCCACAGGCGCCGCAGCACCTGCGCGGTCTCGGCCACGCGCTCGGCGCGCACCCGATCCGGCGAGACCTCCATGTTGAGCGCCTCCTGCTCGCGCGCGTACGACATCGACCGCGTCGCGCCGGCGCCCAGGCCGAGGAGCAGGCGCCCGCCCGAGACCTGCTGAAGTGTGGCCGCCATGTTGGCGAGCAGGCCGGGATGGCGCAGGCCGGTATTGAGCACGAGCGGGCCCAGCGTGAGGCGGCGCGTGACCTCGGCCAGCGCAGTGAGGGTCGTCCAGGCCTCGGGCACGCCGGCCTCCGCGCGCTCGTCGGGATCACGCAGGTGATCCCAGGTCCACAGGCCGTCGAAGCCGGCCTCCTCGGCAGCAAGCGCGGCCGCGCGCATCTCCGCGTAGCGGGCGCGACGGGAATCAGGAGGACGTCGATCTTCATGGGCTCCTCAACAACTAGCCCCCTCACCCTGGCCCCTCCCCTCACCCTTCCCTCTCCCCATTGGGGAGAGGGTGAAGGGTGAGGGGCGAGGGTGGATATCCGGGGGGAAAGTTAGCGGATGGCGATGATCGGGACGGCGGACATGCCGGGCACCAGGAGGTGCTGGGCGTTCTCCCCCCGCTCGAACACGAGCTTGACGGGCACGCGCTGCACCACCTTCACGAAGTTGCCGGTGGCGTTCTCGGGCGGCAGCAGCGAGAACACCGCGCCGGAGCCGGCCTGGATCGAGTCCACGCGCGCCTTGAAGGTCTTGCCCGGGTAGGTGTCCACCGTGACGGTGGCGCGCTGGCCCGGGCGCACGTGGGTCAGCTCGGTTTCCTTGTAGTTGGCCACCACCCAGACGTCGTCGAGATCCACCACCGCGAGGAGGGACTGCCCGGGCGATACCACCTGGCCCATCTCCACCGATTTCCGGCTCACGCGGCCCGGCATCGGCGCCCGGATCGTGCAGTACACCAGGTTCAGCTCCGCCTGCTGCAGGTTGGCGAGGGCCTGGGCGAGCCGGCCCTGCCCCGCCTCCACCTGGGCCTGGCGCTGCCGCACCTGCTGGCGCTGGCTGCGCGCGTTCTGGAGCGAGGCGCGGCTCTCGTCCACCCGGCTCACCGACTGGCCGATCGCGGCCTGCTGCGTCCGCAGCGACGCCTCGGCCTGGCCGACCTCGCTGCGCGCCTGATCGAGCCGCTTGCGGGCGGAGTCCAGCACGGCCTCCGCGGTCTTGAACGTCGCGTCCGCGTGCTCCCACTCCTGCTGGGCGACGAGATGCGCCTTCACGAGTGAGGCCATGCGGTCGCGGTCGCCTTTGCTTCGCTCGTAGTCGGCCTGCGCGGCGCGCACCGCCGCGTCGGCCGCCGCCACCGCCGCCTGCTTGGCCTGGACCATCCCACGGCGCTCATCCAGATCGTGCCGCGCCATCTCGCTGCCGTACTGGGTGGCCCCGAGCGCGGCGTCCGCCTGCTGGACCAGGCTGCGGGTGGATTCATCGGTCAGCGGCACGCCCACGACCGCGGTCTCCAGATCGCCCTTGGCGCTCGCGACGGCGGCGCGCGCCTGCGCCACCGCCACCTCGAAGTCGCGCGGATCCAGGCGCACCAGCACCTGGTCCGCCTTCACGTCCTGGTTGTCGTTGACGCGCACCTCGACCACGATGCCCGGAATGCGCGCGCTCATGGGCGCGATGCGGGCGGTGATATAGGCGTCGTCGGTGGAGATGTGGTGGTGCCAGTAGTACAGGAGGTAGCCGCCGTAGCCGGTGAAAGCGAGCACCACCACCACGATCGCGAGGAGCAGGTAGCGGCGGCGCGGCGGCCCTTCCTGATAGGTCGAGAACCGGGCGCGCAACCGCCCGGATATTCCCTCCTGGTCCAGGTCGGCCATTGGATTCGCGCTTATAATGGCGGGCGGCACCGACCCCCGTCAAGCGCATGGCAGACGAGAACCCGCCGACCGCCCCGCCCGCGGACGCCGCGGCCGAGTGGCGGCCCCGCTCGAGCCCGGTGCTCATCGCGGTCTCCGTGATGCTGGGCACGTTCATGGAGGTGCTCGACACCTCGGTGGCGAACGTGGCGCTGCCCCACATCGCGGGCAGCCTCTCGGCCACTCCCGAGCAGGCCACCTGGGTGCTCACGAGCTACCTGATCTCGAACGCCATCGTGCTGCCGGTCACCGCGTGGCTCAGCGCGGCGTTCGGCCGCAAGCGCCTCCTGCTCACGTGCATCGTCATCTTCACGCTCGCCTCCGCCGCGTGCGGGGCCGCCGCCAGCCTCGAGATGCTGATCGCGGCCCGCGTGGTGCAGGGCATCGGCGGCGGCGCGCTCCAGCCGATCGCCCAGGCCATCCTGCTCGAGAGCTTCGCGCCGGCCCGTCGGGGCCGCGCGATGGCCGCCTACTCGATGGGGGTGATCGTGGCGCCCATCATGGGCCCCACGCTCGGCGGCTGGATCACCGACAGCTACTCCTGGCGGTGGATCTTCTACATCAACCTGCCGGTCGGCCTCCTCGCCCTCGCGATGACGCAGGCCTTCATCGAGGACCCCCCGTATCTGCAGCGCACCACGCTGCGCCGCATCGACTACTGGGGGCTCGCGTTCATGGCGATCTCGCTGGCCGCGCTCCAGGTCGTGCTCGACAAGGGACAGCAGGACGACTGGCTCGCCGCGGTGTGGATCCGCTGGGCCCTCACCCTCTCCGCGGCGGCGATGGTGGCCTTCGTCGCGCGCGAGCTCGTGACGGACGAGCCCATCGTCAACCTGCAGATCCTGAGCGACCGCAACTTCGCCATCGGCACGATCCTGATCACCGCCATGGGCATCGTCCTCTACGCCACCACCGCGATGCTCCCCCTCTTCCTCCAGACCCTGCTCGGCTACCCCGCGCTCGAGGCCGGGCTCGCGATCAGCCCGCGCGGCCTGGGGGCCCTGCTCGCCGCCATCGCGGCGGGCCGCCTCATCGGCATCGTGGACTCGCGCCTGATCGTCTGCGCCGGCTTCGGCCTGCTCGCCCTCTCCGGCGTCTGGCTGAGCCGGCTCACCTTCGACGTGGCGTGGTCGAACATCGCGTTCGTCACATTCCTGAACGGCCTCGCCAACCCGCTCATCTTCATCGCGCTCTCCACCATGTCCTTCTCGACGCTCCGGCGCGAGCAGATGGGCGGGGCCACCGGGATCTACAACCTGATGCGCAACCTCGGCGGCAGCGTCGGCATCTCGATGGCCACCACGCTCCTGGCCCGACGCGCGCAGGTACACCAGAACATCCTGGTGGCGAAGATGACGCCCTACGATCCGGTCTTCCAGCAGCGGCTGGAAGCGCTCCGGCAGGTGCTGACGCCCAAGGTGGGGGCGAGCGCGGCCGCGCAGCAGGCGCTCGGCATCCTCTACAAGACGCTGGTGGCGCAGGCGACGCTGCTGGCCTTCGTCGACAACTTCCGGCTGATCACGGTGCTGGCGATATGCAGCGTCCCGCTGGCGCTGCTGCTCAAGCGCGTGCGGGCGCGGCCGGCGCCGGGCGCGCACTGAGTGAGACCACCGTGAGACCACCCCTCACCCTACCCTCTCCCCTGAGGGGAGAGGGTGAATCGAAACCCTCGCCCTCGAGGGGGAGAGGGTGAATCGGAACCCTCGCCCTCGAGGGGAGAGGGTGAATCGGAACCCTCGCCCCCGGAGGGGAGAGGGTGAATCGGAACCCTCGCCCCCGGAGGGGGAGAGGGCAGGGTGAGGGGGAGGTTACTTTGGCGCCTCGAACTTGGAAAAGTCGGCGAGAGCTCGGAGAGACTGGGTGCCTTCGCGGCGCTCGGTGCCCATCACCCAGGTGGGGAAAGACTTCACGCCGGCCTGCTGGCAGAGGTCGGGGCGGCCGTTGACCGCGTCCGCGGCGCACTCCACGTAGGGGACGTCCTTGGCCGCGGCGCCGAAGAGGGCCTTCTGCTCGGTGCAGTGCGGGCACCAGTGGGCCCCGTACATCACCGCGCCCTTCTCGCGCAGGTGCCGCGCGAGCGCGCCCTCGAAGCCGCTGCCCCCGCCCGCCGGCACCGCGTAGATGAAGGCGGCGCCGAGCGGCACCAGCACCGCGGCGGCCAGGGCCCCGGGCACGAGCGCCCCGAGCCGGCGGCGGCGCGGCAAAGCGGCGCGGCGCCGGAGCAGCACGAACAGGGTGGCCACCGTGATCGCGCCCGAGGCGAGGCAGTAGGCGCAGGTGGCCTTGATGACGAGCACCGAGACCGCGGTGAGGTAGATCGAGAAGCCCACGCCCGCGGCGGCCAGGTAGAGAGCCCACGTCCAGCGCGGCGCGGTGAGCCCGAGCGCGGCCAGCGCGCCGATGGCCGCGTAGAGCAGCACGCCCCAGAGCGCGGTCGGCACGCCCAGGAGGCTGCCGTAGCGGCTCGCCTGCACGACGTCGCACCCGCTGCCGGACAGGCAGAAGGCGGCGTTGCCGCCCATCCACTTGAGCCCGGTGAGGTAGGCCGCGATGGCGAAGCCGGCGGCGGCCAGGCCCAGGATCAGGAAGTCCGGCCGGGCGGGGGCCACGGCGGCAAGCTCGCGTTTTCGTGCGGCCATACGGACGCAACAGTACCATAAGGGATGCCGGCCCCTCCGGTTGCACACTCAGATTGCGCCGGCCTACGCAGGGGCGCTACGCTAGCGGGGTGTTCCCGCTCCCGCCCCTGACCGACGAGCAGCGCTCCGTGGTGGAGCGCGTGGCCACCCTGTCGCGGGAGCGCTTCGCGGCGCGCGCGGCCCGGTACGACGCCGACTCCACGTTCCCCTACGAGAACTACGCGGACCTGCACGCGGCCGGCCTGTTCGCGCTCACCGTCCCCTGCGAGTACGGCGGGGTCGGCGCCGATCCGGTCACCTACGTGCACGCCCTGCGCGAAATCGCCAAGGGCTGCGCGGCCACCGCGCTCACCTTCAACATGCACTCGACGGTGACCACCTTCGTGGCCGCGCTCGGCACCGAGGAGCAGAAGCGGCGCTACTTCGGCGAGGTCGTCGGCCGCGGGGCCCGCATCGCCTCCATCACGAGCGAGCCCGAGCAGAGCTTCCGCGACAAGTTCGTGCTCAACACCGTGTTTCACCCGACAAATGGCGGTGGTTATCGGGTGGCGGGGGTGAAGCAGTTCTGCTCGCTCGGCGACGCGGCCGACTACTTCTTCGTCACCGGCATCCAGGCGGGCAAGAGCAATGCCCGCGACGGGGTGATCTCCGCGATGATCCCGAGCCGCGACGCCGGCGTGAAGATCGAGGGCACCTGGAACGCCACCGGCATGCGCGGCACCATCAGCCATACCATCCGGTACGACTGCGCGGTGGATCCGGCCAACGTGGTCGGCCGGCCCGGCGAGTACCTGACCATCGACCTGCAGGGCTTCGCGCTCGGCTACGCCGCCGTCTACCTGGGCATCGGCGAGGCCGCCTTCGAGTACATGACCGAGTACGCGCGCACCAAGACCCAGCGCCCCTCCAACGAGCCCATGAGCCATCACCCGCTCGTGCAGCGCACGGTGGCCGAGGTGGGCACCCAGATCCGCGCGGCCCGGCTCCTCCTGCACGAGGCCGCCTGCGTGAAGATGGCGGGCGACCGCGAGGCCACCATGCTCGTGGTCAACCAGGCCAAGACCTTCGCGGCCGACGTGGGGCTGATGGCCACCGAGCGGGCCATGCGGCTGGCGGGCGGGCGCGGCATCCTGAAGGAGCTGCCGCTCGAGCGCTGGCACCGCGACTCGCTGGCGGGTCCGGTGATGCCCCCCTCCAACGACCGGTGTCTCGAGACCGCGGGCAAGCTCCTCTGCGGGCTGCGCGCGGCCACCCTCGAGTTCCAGTAGGCGCGACCGGCATGCGTCTGGATTTCCTTCGTCGTGAGCTGGCCCAGGGCGCGGAGACCATCGGCGGCCTCGTGGCGGGCGTCTCGCCCGCCGAGGCGCGGGTGCGGCCGGCGCCGGATGCCTGGTCGCTACTCGAGGTGGTCTGCCACCTTCACGACGAAGAGCGGGAAGACTTCCGCCCGCGGCTCGACGTGGTGCTGCACCGGCCCGAGGAGACGTGGGCCCGGATCGATCCCGCGGGCTGGGTCAGCGAGCGGCGATACAACGAGCGCGACCTCGGAGAGGCCCTGCAGGGCTTCCTCATCGAGCGCGAGCGCTCGATCGCCTGGCTCGCGGGCCTGTCCCCGCCGGACTGGAGCCGCGAATACCGCGCGCCCTTCGGGCCCATCACGGCCGGGGACCTTCTCGCCTCGTGGGCGGCGCACGACCTCTTGCACACGCGCCAGCTCATCGAGCTGCGCCGCGCGCGCCTGCTCACGCAGACGACCGGGCATAACACCCAGTACGCGGGTGACTGGTAGAGAGCCCCTGGCCCTCCTGGTCGTCGGCGCCGTCCTGCTCGTCGTCTCGGGCATCGGGCCGCACGATCGGGTAACCTGGGTGCTCGAGGTCGCCCCGATCCTGATCGCGGTCCCGATCCTCCTCCTCACCGCGCGCCGCTTTCCGCTGACCCCGCTCGCCTACCGGCTCATCTTCGTCCACGCGCTCATCCTGATGCTGGGCGGCCACTACACCTACGCGGAGGTGCCGCTTGGTTTCTGGATGGAGCGCGTCTTCGGCTTCGCCCGCAATCACTACGATCGCATCGGCCACCTCGCCCAGGGCTTCGTGCCCGCCATCGTGGTGCGCGAGATCCTGATCCGGCGCTCGCCGCTCCAATCGGGCAAGTGGCTGACCTTCCTGGCGCTCTGCGTGGGCCTCGCGATCAGCGCGCTCTACGAGCTGGTCGAATGGTGGGCCGCTCTGATCGGCGGCGAGGGCGCCGACGCGTTCCTGGGCACTCAGGGCGATCAGTGGGACACTCAGTGGGACATGTTCCTGGCGCTGCTGGGGGCGGCGAGCGCGCTGCTGCTCCTGTCCCGCCTCCACGACCGCCAGATCGCGAGACTCGAGGAGACGAGCCATGTCTGAGCACAAGGCGACGGTGCGGTGGAAGCTCGAAAGCGGCGACTTCCTCAAGGGGCGCTACTCCCGCGAGCACACGTGGACGTTCGACGGCGGGCTCACCGTGCCGGCCTCGCCGTCGCCCGGCGTGGTGCCGGTGCCGTACTCCAACCCGGCCCACGTGGATCCTGAAGAGGCCTACGTGGCCGCGATCTCGAGCTGCCACATGCTCACGTTCCTCTACGTGGCCATGCGCCAGGGCTTCATGGTTGAGTCCTACGAGGACGACGCGGTGGGGGTGATGCGCAAGAACGAGCGCGGCGCCATCTGGGTGAGCGCGGTGACCTTGAGCCCGCGCATCGTCTACGGGGGCGACAAGCGCCCGACCGACGAGGAGGTGGACCACCTGCACCACGCCGCCCACGAGCAGTGCTTCATCGCCAACTCCGTGAAGACGAAGATCACGGTGAAACCGCGGGACGCATGAGCCCCCTCACCGTCCTGTTCGATCTCGACGGCACCCTCACCGACTCGAGCGTCGGCATCACCGCCTGCATCCGCCACGCGCTCGATCGACTCGGGCGAGCCTGCCCGGACGACGACGCGCTTGCGGCCTATATCGGGCCGCCGCTCAGGGGCACCTTCTCGGCGCTGCTCGGGACCACCGACGCCGTGCTGATCGAGACCGCGCTGTCCCACTACCGGGCGCGCTACGACGAGACCGGCCTCTACGAGAACCGGGTGTACGACGGCGTCCCCGAGATGCTGGAGGGCACCGCGCGGATCGCGGAGGCCATGTTCGTGACCACCGCGAAGCTCCAGCCTGCCGCCACGCGCATCGTGGCCCACTTCGACCTGGCCCGGCACTTCACCGCGGTCTACGGCGCCGAACCCGGCGGCCGGTTCGAGAGCAAGATCGACCTGCTCGCCCACTTGCTGGAGACCGGCGTCATCCGCGCCGAGACGGCCATCATGGTGGGTGACCGGGGGCTCGACATCACGGCCGCGAAGATCAACGGCATCCGGTCCATCGGCGCGCTGTGGGGATTCGGAGACCGGCGCGAGCTGGCCGACGCGGGCGCGGACCTCCTGTGCGAGAGCCCGCGCGCGCTTCCGGCCTGCCTGCCGCGGGCCGCGAGCTAGCGCGGAACGCTTACCGGGTAGCGTCCGGCAGCGAGACGATGGGCACGCCCCGGAGGCGCCGTACCACCCAGGGCACCACAACGGCCGCGACGCCGAGCAGTAGGAGCGTCATCGTGATCGGCCGGGTCAGGATGTCCACGAAGCTGCCCCGCGTCATGAAGAGCGATTGCCGCAGCGTCTTCTCCATCATCGGCCCCAGCACCAGGGCAACCACGAGCGGAGATGGATCGATCGCCAGCTTGCGCAGGCCGTAGCCGAAGATGCCGAAGCCGACCAGCACCCAGAGGTCGAGCTGGCTGTTGTTGAGGCTGTAGGCCCCCACCAGACAGAGCAGCAGGATCAGCGTCGCCAGCACGTGCTGGGGCAGCCGCAGGACGCTCACGAAGAGCCCGACCAGCGGGAGGTTCAGGATCAAGAGGAGGATATTGCCCACGTACATGCTGGCCACGACACCCCAGAACACCTCGGGCCGCTGGCTGATGAGGAGGGGCCCCGGCTGGATGCCGGTGATCACGAGCGCGCTCAGCAGGATGGCGGTCGCGGGGGAGAACGGAATGCCGAGGGACAGGAGCGGCACCATGGCGCCGGCGGTGGCCCCGTTGTTGGCGGCCTCCGGGCCGGCCACGCCCTCGATCGCCCCGTGCCCGAACCGCTCGGGAGTCTTCGAGATCCGGCGCTCGAGCGCGTAGGAGATGAACGTGGACAGCACGGCGGCCGGGCCGGGAATCAGGCCGGTAAAGAATCCGACCACGGAGCCCCGGGCGATCGGCGCGGCGGACTGCCGCCACTCCTGGCGCGTCGGCAGCAGCTCCTTGAGCTTGACGGAGGCGATCAGCGCGCGCTTGGCGCCCGCCTCCGCGATCAGGAGCACCTCCGCGACCCCGTAGAGCCCCATGATCACCGGGACCAGCTCGATCCCCTGCGAGAGCTGGGTCGAGCCGAAGGTGAAGCGCCGGATCGCCGAGATCGGCTCCATGCCCACCGTGCCCAGGGCGAGGCCGATCGCCACCAGCACGAAGGCCTGGAGCACCGAGCCCCCGCTCAGGCGCGACAGCAGGAGCAGGCCGGCCAACGCCATCGCGAAATACTCGGACGGGCCGAAGCGGAGGGCCTGCTCGGCCAGCCAGGCCGAGGCCAGCACGATACCGACGACTCCGAGCGATCCCGCCACGAACGAGCCCACGCCCGCCACGGTGAGCGCCGCGCCCGCCCGGCCCTTCTTGGTCATCTGGTAGCCGTCGATCGCGGTGACCACCGACGCCGCCTCGCCGGGCACGTTGACCAGGATCGAGGTCGTCGAGCCCCCATACATGGCCCCGTAGTAAATGCCCGCGAGCATGATGAGGGCCGTCGCGGGCTGCAGCGCGAACGTTGACGGCAGCAGCAGGGCCATCGCCCCCACCGGCCCGATGCCGGGCAGGATGCCGACGATGGTGCCGACCAGCACTCCGATGAAGCAGGCGAAGAGATTGCCCGGCGTCAGGGCAATCGAGAAACCGTAGAGGAGACCTTCGATCGGACCCACGAGCTGGCTCTCAGTCGAACAGGATGCCGCGCGGGAGGGGGACGCTCAGCACGACGCCGAAGAGATAGTAGGACAGGGCGGCGCTGGCGAGGCCGATCACGAGCGCCGATCGCCATCCGGCTCCGAGCCACCGCAGCAGGACGGCGGCGAAGACGAGCGCGGCGACCGGATAGCCCGCATAGGGCAGGAGCAGACAGAAGCCGGCCAGCGACCCGGCGGTGGCCACGACCCGCCCGACGCCCTCGACCGGGGCCCGCTGAGCCGCCGCCCCCGACACGGGGGCCCGCCGCCGGAACGCGCTCACCGTCCACACGAGAGCCATGATGGCGCCGAACGCGCCGACTCCCAACGGGAAGAATCCGGCTCCCGGCCGCGCCGTCGTGCCGTGCGGCAGCGGCCACGCGCTCAGCAGGTACGCGCCGCTGGCCGCGACCACGAGGAGGGCCAGGAGCCGCTCGGTCATGCTACTTCTTCTTGATCATCCCCAGGCGCACGAGCACGTCGGTGTGGAATTTCTGTTCCTTCCACAGGTCCGCCTTGAGCTGATCGCCGGCCCGGTAGTCGATATCGACCATCCGCTGCTTGATCGTGTTGACGAACTGCGGATCGTCCATCGCGGCCTTGACCGTGTCGTGGATGTACTTCAGCACGGGTCCGGGCGTGCCCTTGGGCGCCACGAACATGAACCAGGCGCCGCTCGCGGTCTCGCCCCAGCCGAGCTCCTTGGCGCTCGGCGCGTCGGGGAAGGCGGGGTGTCGCTTCGCCTGGGAGACCATGAGCACGCGCATCTTTCCCCCGTCCACGAGGGGCTTGACCTCGCCCGGCTGCGCCATCAGCGCCTCGACGTGGCCGCCCAACAGCGCGGGGCTCGACTCGCCCCAGCCCGAGAACGGGACGTGGGTGAGGTTGATGCCAGCCAGCCGCTTCATCTCCTCGAAGTTCAGGTGGCTGGAGGTGCCCTCGCCGGGGGAGCCGACGCGCAGCTTCCCGGGACTGGCCTTGGCGGCGGCGACGAACTCCTGCACCGTCTTCCAGGGCGCGTCGGCCTTCACGGCCAGGAGCGAATAGAACGAGACGACATTGATAATCGCTTCATAATCGTCCGGGGTCTTGTAGGGCAGGTCGTTGAGCTGCGGATGGATGACGAGCGTGGAGAGCGGCGCGAGGATGATCGTGTAGCCGTCCGGCTTGGCCTGCACGAGCTCGGCCACCGCCAGC
>WNFD01001004.1_pt1 | contig 28421 bp, 21 predicted proteins | sample 5400491 | NCBI WGS metagenome assembly WNFD01 (sample SAMN13153343, study PRJNA577476) | soil metagenome | isolation source: 120 cm saprolite under Douglas fir tree site 2 hole 2 replicate 2 | place: USA:California | collected 2015-04-18
GGGCTTCGACTCCGCTTCCAAACCCGGTTACGTCAACGATTTTTGGAGATATCTGCCCTATCCGTAGATCCAACGGATCACATCAGAAAGCCGCAGGCTTTGACTCGGTCAAATCCTGCGGCTTTTGTGTTTCCGTGGCAAAACTTGCCTGGCTTGAATAGCCGTTATAGAAGCGCGCTGGGCGGCATGCCTGATGTCCTAGGTACCCAACAGGGTGCTGCAACACGAACTCTGCTGCTCTAACGGCGAAGCATATCTGCTTTTCTTTCAATCAGTTCCGAACTCTGAAAGGTGTCGGCGGCCCAACAGGGCCCAGCAACCTATTTGGAATCAAATAGTTCCGAACTCTTTCCCGTCGCAACGGAGGTATAGGGGCAACTCCATCCAAAAACCTCAACCGTCACTTTAACTTTCCCATCGCTTTGCGGCGTTCTACTTCTCTGCGCTACACTCAAGCGATGGGAATTCTGCGGTGGCTTTCACGCTGGAGGGGAAAACAGGACCACATGACGCACATCGTTGCAGGAAACACGGCTCCACGGCACCACTTTTCTCGGCATTTCGCAGGACGACACTCGCTCCACGAACAAATTCGCGCGCGAGTACGGCATAACATTCCCGATCGTTCTCGACGACGAAAACGGCTACCTGGTCTCCAACGCCTACGGCCTCACCAGCGTCCCAACGATTTTTCTGATCGATACCGACGGCGCCGTCAAGCTGAGTTGCATGGGTTTTGACAAGAAGGATTTGGAAAGAATTGCCGCGGATCTTGCCGAGCGCAGGAAAATATCTCTGGCGCCGCTTTTCCGTCCCGACGAAGTGGTTCCCGCCAACAAACCGGGGTGAAGCTCGAAAAATTAGGTCCGGTCGGGCCTGAAGAAGTCTGGAGTGCGGGAGCCCGGCTCGCACTGAGCGTAGCGAACGTGCTGCCGCTCTTTAGAATGAAGGGCCGCGGCAAACTCGCGCATCAAGCTCAGTCGAGATCTGCTTCGGGCAATCCTTTCTTGTGCTTCGGCGGCCGTTTCCGTTTATCGGGAATGACGCGCGTGACGGCCGGCGCAATTCCAGAATTCCGCGCCGCTCGCCGCGCTTCGGTTCCCTTGTCCAAAATCTTCTTTCGGTTGCGCTTCATTTGAAAATCATTCTGCGGCTAGTTTTCAAACACCTGATTCTAAAAGCTGAACGTCGCCTGCAGATCGATGCGTCGATTCGAAGTCGACTGAGAAAAGGGCTGGCCGGCGAGCGCATTCGAAAGACCGAAAAGTGACGAACTCAAATTACCAACCGGCGTCGCCAGGTTCACATGATTGAAGATATTCCGCGCTGCAACCGAGAACGTCAAGCTGTAGCGATGATTCGAAAGGTTGCCGTCCGGTCCACCCGGGCCGCGTCCTCCAAAACCGCCGCGCTGTCCCGGCGGTCCTCCCGGCCCACGCCCGAACGTGCCGCCGGCGCCTGGGCCGCCACTGGCGCCCGCGTTTGTCGCTTCCGATTTTTTTCCAAAACCAAACGACTTACTCAGCCTGAGATTCAAAGTAAATTTCCCCGGTCCGGTCAGAAAATTAATGGGCACGATTCTCTCGCCCGTTTGCGGATTCGAATCAAAACATCCGTACGGTGTTTGTTTCACGGTTTGCGAAGTTGAAGGGCAAGCGGCAAACGCGGCGCGCTGATTGAACAAGGAGTCAGCGAATGGGTCCTGGGCGGTGGTGACGTTGAACGGGCTCCCGGAGCTGGCAATCATGAACGGGCTCAGCCGGAATGCGTAGGGCAAACCAGCGGTCCCACCGATGAACACGCGGTGGCGAACATCAAACGCGGCGCGGCCATAGTCTTCGCTGGGGTCGTACGGATTGGAGGGGAAATAGCCTGAGCCGCCAGTATCGCTTTTCGCGTAGTTCAGCGAATAGTATCCGAAAGCGGAAAGCTTCGTGCCCATTCGAATGCTGCTATTCACCACGAGCTGGTTCTGGCGGAAGATGCCGTCCGATTCGAACTGAAAGATGTTGCCTTGATTCGGCAAGGGGCGCTGCCCGTTGTTTGCGGGATTGGGCGCATTGATATTGTTCGTGAAAAACGCGTGGACACCGCGCGCGTTCAAATATGTTATTGCGAGATTTGCGGACTTACTGAGTTGGCGCTCCACGCTCACACCTGTCTGCATGGTGTATGGCGTTCGCAGGTGCGAATTCGATTCGTAGACAGTTGTGGGAGCGCCGGACTGTTGGAACTGGCTGACCGGCGGAGTATCGCTCAAGTAGAAGTTGGGGTTGGTGACGATGAACTTTTGCTGTATGACTCCGTTGAGGCGCTGCTGCTGCGCTACCAGGTCATAGCCGAATCGGTCATAAAACATTCCAAAGCCGGCGCGAAGCACTGTTTTAGGCGGATTCTTCGAGGTGCCGCCAATGCCCCAGGCCACTCCCAGCCGCGGTGCAAAGTCGGCGTGATCCGGGATATTGTTCTGCGTTTCGAAACGAAGCCCGTAACTCAGGGTGACATTGGAGCGGACTCGCCAGTCATCTTGCGCGTACAGTCCGGCGTCAAACCAGTTCACGCGAACGGTGGGATTCCCTACGGGGCTGGCGCTCACGGAGTAATCGGTTGGCCCGAAGCCGCAATTGATCAGGCTCTGCACGCTCTGCCCATTTGCCAGACCCGTCACCAACTGCTGGTATGCCTGGATTCCCGTGAGCTGCACGCTTGGGCCGGGGCAGGAGGCAGTTGGAACCGGAGTCTGCCTGGTTCCAAAGGAAAATGCCCCGTTAAAATTCGCGGTTTGAAAGTTGTCGTCGCGGTTCTCGCGCAGCCTGGCTCCGAATTTCACGAAGTGTTTTCCCAAGGCCATGGAAGTGTAGTTTTGAAGCTCGTAGCGATCGAGGGTGTCGCTGCTCGTTCCTTGAACGTTGCCACCGGCGGTGAATGCGCCCTGCACTTGAATCGTGGGCGTGGTGCTCAGGGGAATTTGCGAATTGATCGAGCGCACGAATTGGAACCGGGTTTCGTTGATGGTCTTCGCGTTCACGACCTGGGTATCGCTGATTTGCAGGGTATGTTCGGCGTTGACCTGATTGAAGCCTTGTTCCGCAAGGTTGAACTGCCCGGAGCCTTCGTTCTCATCGGTGTTGTGAAAATACTGGTAACGCGCGGTGAGCGTGTTGGTCGGGGTCAACTGGTAATCGAGGCGCGGGCTGATGTTGTACCGCGTGCCGGGGTTCGGTACGACCTGGCTGAACTGCGGGATGATCTGAAATGTATTCGGATCCACGAACGGTGTGTTGACCACGTGCAAGTCGATGACGTTGCGCCCCTCGACGTTGAAGAAGAACGAGGCTTTGTTGCTCAGCGGTCCGCCGATATTTCCACTGTATTGCGTCGAATGATTGCCCGGCGGCGCTGTTCCGGGTGGCAGATTTCCAAAAGGATTCCGCGCGTTAAACGCCGCCGTGGTTCCCGAAAGGAAGGCCTGGCCATGGAATTGGTCCGTCCCCGGCTTGGTGAGAATCTCGATTCGTCCGTATCCGAGTTTGTCGTACTCCGCGGAAAACGGATTCTGATTGATGCGGATTTCCCGAATGGAAGCTTTGGGAGGGAGTGTGCCGCCCGTAAAGCCGTCAATGTAAATCTGGCCGCCGTTAGGGCCTGCAGACGGGCCAGCGAGCGTTTGAAGTTCGGATTGCAGTTCGTCGGGATCATCCGAAAGCGCATCGAGGTCCTTGCCTTGCATGACTACCATGCCTGCGTTGTTCGAAGGAGCAATATCGACCTTGGTGGAGGAGTCCGAAACCTCCACTTTTTCCTCTTCCATCTGAATGAGGAGCCCAATATTCAACTGTTGCGTCTGCCCCGCGATGATCTGAACATCTTCCAGGGTGAAAATCGCGAAGCCCTTTGCAACGGCCTTCAGGGTGTACGTCCCCGGGACCAATCCCTTGAATTCGTAGAAGCCTTCGCGGTTGGTGGTGGCGTCCAGCGACGCACCGCTTGCGTCGGTCAAACGGACCGCCGCTTTTGCCATCACTCCGCCGGAAGGATCGGTGACGACGCCATTCAGGCCGCCAGTGGGCGTCTGCGCAAGCAAATTTCGGCCAATGGGACAAATCGATAGAAGAAAAACCACACTCAATAAAACAATTCGAACGGCCCGAAAACTCATCATCTCTCCAGAGCGAATATCATTTGTTTTGAGAATGGGCAGCATTACGGTGCGGCCGCTTCCCCGCCGCCCCCGCTGCTGAGGCTCCATGGCGAAAGAATTGTGGATGGGTTGCTCTTGGGGGAAGCCTCCAAAATGGGCTCAACTCCCCCAAGCAGGGTAATCACCGTGGACACACCGTTCGCCCCGCCCTCGGTCTTCACAACCATGACGGCGTCGCCCTTCTGCAAGTCCGCCAGCGTGGCGGCAGGCATGCGGCTAATCGTCTGTTGCAGATCGGCAGTGCCACCGCCGCCAGGCTTTCCCGTCCCGCCGGATCCGCCGACCCCCGAGCTTCCAGTGGGCGGACCATTAGGATTCGTTGTTTGCCCGGCATTCGCGGCGGAGCCAGCGCCACTCGGAGTGGGCGCGGACGACGGTGCTTCGGTTGAACTGCCTTTCAGTCGCGCGGCAATTCGCTGTGCCATCGGCGGAGGCAGTTTGCGCAACTGCGATTCCGCCGCGATTCTCACGGTGATGGGTTTCTTCGAAACCAAATCCTGAACGGTGATGGTGCCCATGGATGCGTCGATGGCGGAAATGGTGCCGGCGATATTTCGAAACGTGCCAGAGACGATTTCATCGGCGGTGAATTCGGCGCCATCGCCGCTGCGAGTGCCGCGAGCGCGAAGCTGGTCACCCGGCTTGATCTGATCGAGTGGAGCGGGTTTCGCGTCATCAAACTTCACAGAATCCAAAGCGTACCGGCGCAGGATGGTCTCCTTGGAAAGATGAATGGCGGCGGTCCTTTTTTCGCCCGGAGAAGGCAGCGCAATGCTGATCGTGTTGCTGGCAGCATCGACACTGTCTACCAGCCCTCCGAAGCCGTGTTTCTGCCATTCTTCGCGTTCGCGGGACTGTTTTTCAGCGATGTCCGCTTTCTTCATGGCGATAACCGACGCGGCCACAACGGATTTTCCATTCTCAGCAATTTTGCCGCGTACAAGAATGCGGTCTCCGGGTTGGACGTCCGATAACTGGATGGGCGTGGCGTCCTTCAAGTCCTTTTGCCCGGGCGCGATGCGAACGAGCTTCGTGGCGTCCTGGATTTGAACGGTCACGTCGCTTCCCGCATCCGTTGTCAAAATAATGGTATTCCCGGAAATCGACTTAATGGTTCCGACAGTCCGGGCGGCAGTAGAAGTTTGCGTTGGCGGTTGCTGCCCGGCTGGCGCTTGCGCAGCTTGAAAACCAGCGGCGCGTCCCGCGCTGAAGCTCAGGCAAATCGCAATGATCAAGAAAGCCGGTTTACGCACAGGCCTGCTCCAAAACACCATTTCGATGCCTCACTCCCCTTCTTGCACTCTCTTGTCGTAATGAACGATTCTTAGGCCGATTCCCAAGCCAACCGACCTAAAGATACAGATAGCCCATTAGACGTACTCTGGAGTGAATATCGTTTCACCGACATGCTTTTTTCCTGCGGAGATGATCCTCACTCATCCGCGGCAGAGAAGCTACTTATGAAAGCTGGCGTGGCGGAATCGTGTGGCAGTCGAAAGTAGCCACTCATGGGATTTCAAGGACGTACCAGGAATTCTCAGGAGCATGAAGGAAGGCGAAAGAACGGTCAGGAACGGCTAAGGTTCCCTGATTGTTCCCGTCGTTTCTCACAGGCCATCTGGGACACCCGACGATGGAAAATTCGTCCAACCTTCTACCGGAAACGTCGGCTCAAGAGTACAAATTGAGCGGCACGGATGGCAAAGCGAGGCATCAACGGAAACGATCAAGCATCTGTTAGGAAACCGCGAGGATGAGCAGGGTGGCGTCATCGTCCCAGTTGGAGCGAGTGAAATCCGCCAAAGCGTTGAGGATTTTATTCTTGATTTCGGCGGGAGTTGAGGTGCGATTGGCTTCCAAGAGTTCGAGGAGGCGCCGCTCGCCGAATTCCTCTTCGCCAGTGTTGCGTGCTTCCGTTACGCCGTCGGTGAAAAGAATGAGGCGATCGCCAGGTTGCAAGTGAATGATGCCTGAGGCAAACGTTTGATCGCTGAAGACACCGAGGACGCCGCCACCTTCCTTCAAGCGGTGATGCCGTCCATCGCGATGAAGGACAATCGGCGGATTGTGGCCGGCGTTCACGTAACTTAACCGCCGGGCGGGCCCGTCCAGATGGGCGTAGAAAAACGTAACGAACCGATCCCCCTCCATATTCCGGTGAAGCAAGGCATTCAGGCGGCGGCAGAGCTCGTCTGGCGGCAAAGACGGCGCGGCTAATCCGCGGACGAGGGCTTGAAGGTTGGACATCAAGAGCGCGGCGGAGAGTCCTTTGCCCGCAACGTCGGCAATGCAAAGTCCCAGCGCATCGGCGTCAAAAGGAAGGACATCGAAATAGTCGCCACTGACAACGCGTGCGGACTGCCACGCGCTGGCGATCTCGTACCCGGGGAGTTGGGGGATTTCTTTGGGGAGAAATCCCTGTTGGATCGAACGCGCCTCGGAAATTTCCTGCTCCTGCTCTTGGAGTTGGAGTGCGATCTCCTCGTAATACAAGAATTGCACCCCCACTCCTGACATCCCGTTTGCAAACTCATTCGGGTGCACGTGCGCGACGCGACCAGTGAAACGCCTCTCGTTCACTACTTTTCCGCTAACCTCTTGTGGCATCTGAAGGAGGACTTGAACGAGCTGTCCCTGGTAGAGTAGTAGATCCGTTGCGAAGTAAACACCGCGGGTCGAGATGTTCATGGCTTTAATCGCCCGCGCGGCCAGAGAGGGTGTCTTAGTGGGTTGAAGCTGCAATGGAACCTTCATAATGAACCGGCGCGCGGTTCGACGCTCGGATACCGGCATGTCTTTGTTCCCTTCAGGCCTGTGAGTGGCAAGCCGGCGTGAAAATCAGGAGGGCTAGAGTGAGTTTCCCGGATGTCGTGAAGAAGGTCAAGCCCATTTTTCATCACAGATGGGTTGCAATGGCCTCATCGATATGAACATGGAAGGCTCACCGTGCAGGAAATTTTCGATCCGCAAGCGCAGCGGCCGTGCCAAGCAGTCTTGCATTCCGGCGTACCAATTGAGATGAAGCTGGCGGCGGACATGATAGAACGGCAGAAAAATAAAACACGAGTAGGATTGGCCCTCTGGTGATGTCGCTTGCCGCCGTTCGCACGTCGAGATTGAGAAACCCGGTTACTGTCCGTGTCGCTGGCTGAATTAGCACAAGAACCAGGCCAAAATCTCTTATTGCTTCCTTTTGCTGCCCTGCGAAGCCGCCAAGTCCTTGTAACAAAATAAAGTTATGGCGGAAGCGTGTGGGAGTCGAACCCACCATTCGACCCGCGAAGGACCGAATCACCGGCTTTGAAGGCCGGGAAAGTCACCGGACTCTTTTCGCCTCCGGGAGCAGTATAGCGTGGGAGTGGTGACTAGTGGGCCGGGGCGGGTGACTAGTGACTCGTGGAAGAACTCGAACCGCTTACGGTTGCGGTGCACACTTAGCAGCTTCGAGTCTTGGGAGCCAGGGGCAAGGCGAGGTCAGGAGCGCTGGGAGGCTATTGCGGCGGCTTGCTGGGTGCGGATCAAGGCGGCGACGAGGTCGTAAAGAGCGGGGCTGGTGCAGACTTCGTAATAGGGATGCGAAGTCGGTCCTCCGATTTTCCCGTCAGGAAGCAATTGCCGCGCGAAAGCCTTTCGCAGAACGAGCAGTTCCACGGACTCGCCGAGGGGCACTTCCCCGTAATACAAAGTGACGTCTTGTTTGCCCCAGGGCATATCGAGCTTCGTTTCAATGGACTCGAGCGAAATTTCCTCGGCGAGCTTTTGAAAGCCTTCTTCGTTGAGCTCGATGCCGTTGTGGTTGTAGCGAACCAGGAATTCGTCCAACTCTTCCGCCGAAGCGCCTTCCATGGTGTTCAGAAACTGGAAAACAGAAAAGTGGGTTTTCTGTCCGGCCAGCATGCGTTTCGCCAGCTTGGCGCAGCCGGAAAGGCGGTCGGAGAGATTCAGCGCCTTTGAAATCATGATGCGCGAATCCCCGTCGGTCCAGTAGGTGGGAGCGGAGCCCTGAAAAGCAACTCCCAGGCCAAGCTCCAGGGCGGGAAGATCGCTGGCCGACGCGCGCTCATTGTAAGAGTTGCAGACGGAAAGAATCTGGCGAGAAAGAATGCAGGCCTTGGCCACGGGCCGCGCATAGGCAATGGTCGACTCCGTTTCGAAAATGGCAAGAATGATGGCGTCGCCTTCGATGAATACTTTCTTCGCAGAATAGCGGTCCAGAAGCTTCTTGACGGGCTCGTGCAAATTCAGACTGAAATGGGAAGCGGGGTTTAGCCCGCGCGAAAGCAAATCCTGGGTCATGCGCGTGGAGCCGCGCACGTCGGACTTGATGATCACGTGCGAGACGACATGGTCCTGCTCCGGACGGGCCTCCTCCGGAAGCACGCACTCGTACAGACGGTTGTTCAAGCGGGACAGTTCGCGCGCCTTTTCCGTGGTTACCAGGTTGATGCGCTCCATGCAGGTGGTCAGATGTTCGGCGTCACGCAGATCCCTTCTCAGGCGAAGGAAGTCGCTGGCAAACCGCAACACGAAAGCCTGTTTTTCCTCGCGGGAATAGCGGCGTATCTTTTTCGAAAGCTCCTCGATGGCCTTGAGCGACAATTTCTTCGCGGGCACCTGCTTGATGACCTGCTCGACTTGCTTGAGCTCCTCTTTCGAAACCAGGGCCTTGCGGAGCTGCTGCAAGTGCACGGGCGGGCAGTAATCCGAAGCGATGGGGCGGATTTCATAGCTCGCCAGGATGTGATAGAGAATTTCGTGCAGTTCGAGACGGTCGAGGAACTGCGCGAGCAAGCGCGCGCGCCCAGGCGCCTCCGCCTCCCCGGCGGAACTCGCATCGAAGAGCCGCTTCGCGTTTTCCGGCTCGTTCAGAAATTCACCAAGCCTCCCCGCATGATCCTTCACAAAGAAATCGAGCTTCTGCCTGGCCACCTCAATCTGTGGACCTAACTCCTCCAACTTGTATTCCTGATGCTTAAGCCGAAGCTCGAGGTCATTCAGGGAAGCTTTGAGGTCGGCGGGGTCACCGGAATTGAGAAACTTGGTAAAGAAACCATCGCCCCGGTCAAGCCGCTTGCGGGTGTTTTCGCGCTGTTCCTCGAGGTTGGCGATCTCCCCGCGAATCGCCTGCACTGCTTCCAGAAGGGCGGTATGGGCTTGGATGGCTTCGGTGTGCGCAGGGTCATGGCTGAGAGTAACGCCGACCTCGCGGAGGAATTCCTGGAAGAGCGCGTCCATGGCCTCAAAGCGGTCGGAGTCACGTGCATAGTTGCCCAATAGGATGTAATGCTCCAGAAAGAAATCGTCGTCTTTCCCGCCGTCGAGGAAAATCAGCCGGTTCTTGCAAAGCTCGTAATAAGAAACGAAATCTTCGCCAAACAGGGCGCGGCGGGCTTTTGCAATGACGTTGTCTTCCACGTCGATGACAAACTGGGCTACCTGCTGCCCCACACGGCGAAGGACGCCCCTCCGCGCGGACTGCAGTTCCGACAACCGTGCCTTGATAACGTGCGCCTGCTGGCTGCGCTCGAAATGCTCGCCCCGCTTGCGAATCCATTCCTTGCCTTCGAGGATCAGGTTGGCAAATTGATTGCCCATTTCGAAGGTCAGGAATTTCAGCAAGCTCAGCCGGAAGAGCAGATCGATCTCAATATTTTTGTGATATTTGGCAAGCGTCAGAGAACTCTGCAGCAACTCGGAGAGCAGCTTGCGGAAGGCAGCGCTGTCCGGTCCTCGCGAGGCGCGCAGCTCGATCCCCGGAAGATAGGTGCTGCTGGAGTTCTGACGAATCACGTCGAAAAGATATTCGCGAGCCGCCTGGACGAACTTCGGGCTCAAGAAGACGTCGTGGTGGATGTTATCCACACCGATCGCCAACGACCCCATGGGGATCGTGACGTTGTAACTCTTGAGTTGGGTCCGCGCCTCTTCGGCTGCACTGGGCGCTAGGAGTTCGTTGAGCATCAAGTTAGCCAGAAAGAGCTATTTTCACGTTAGCAGCCGCAGCGGGGCCGGGCAACAAGTCCGGATGGGTCCGTAACCAGAGAGTAAGGGCAGGGCCGGGGCAGCGGATTTGAGAGGGCCTATAGGACGGTGATGCGGCGGGCGTCGCCTCCGAGGTGCTCCAGGCGGACACGGATCTGCGGCCAGGGAGACTGGAGGGGGAAGCGCTCGGACCACTCCAGAATGGCCACCGAGGGAGTTGAGAACATGTCCTCCATGCCGAGAGTTTCAAAATCGTGGAAATTCTCAATTCGGTATAAATCGGCGTGGTAGACCTTGGCGGGTTTGCCGTAGACGTGAACGAGGGTGAAGGTTGGGCTGGTGACGTCGTCTTCGTTGGCGGCCCCGAGTCCGGAGACGATGCCTTTGGTTAGCGTGGTCTTACCCGTGCCAAGGTCGCCGGTGAGAAGAACCAGAACGGGAGCCTTGAGGCGCTTCGAGAATTCCCTGCCCCAGTCGGTGGTTTCCTCGGCCGAATGCGTGATGATTTCCTCAGCCACCCTTGCGTAGCTCCTCAAGGAGTTTTAGGCGGGCGTGGGGCACGGCATCCGCAACCTCGCTGGCGAGGAGGCCGGACAGATCCGTGCGGCGGGATGCCAATTCCGCAGCCAGACCGTGAAGGTATACGCCGAGGCTTAGTACGCGCGCTCCGTCATCCGCGCCAAACTGCGCAATGAGCGCCGAGAGGATACCGGTAAGGACGTCGCCCGTTCCGCCCTTGCCCAAGCCGGCATTGCCAGCCGTACTGACAAAGGTTTGCCCGTCCGGCGAAGCTACGATTGAATGGTAACCCTTGAGCACAACGTGCGCGTTCCACCGACGAGCGGCATCAAGTGCCAGCGCGATGCGGTCCGCCTGAACGGCTGAGCTCGTGGACCCGAGCAGCCGAGCCATTTCCCCGGGATGAGGCGTGAGCGCGAGAAATTTCGATTGGCGATCGCGAAAAAGGCCGCCGTCGCCGGCAAAGGCGTTCAACCCATCTGCATCCAATATCGTGGGCAGGAGTGTATGGCGAACGACCTTGCGAATGAATTTTTGCGTTTCAGGGTGCGTGCCAAGACCCGGACCGATGCCAAGAACGGTCTTGCCTTTCGAGATTTCTTCGAAGCTATTTCCTTCGAGGCTGCTGAAGGCAATCGTGCCTTCGTCAGTCGAGTCCAGAGCCTCAGTCATGTGCTCCGGCTGACCCGCCGCGACTGTCGGCGACACAACCGCGGGCGTTGCGATTGTCACCAAACCCGCACCAGCCCGCAACGCGCCTCGACTCGAGAGAATCGCGGCACCGCTCTTGCCGAGCGAACCTGCGACGAGGAGGACATGCCCGAAGGTGCCCTTGTGGGATTTAACGGAGCGAACCAGTGGCAACCCATGAAATTCGTCCGGGCCAGCCCAACGAAGTGTTCCGCGCCCGATTTCTTCAACCAGGGCGGCAGGCGAGCCAATAGCGCAGACTTCCAGCGCGCCGACTGCGTCTGCATCCCGAGAAAGGAGCTGGCTGAGCTTGGGAGCCGTAAAGGTGACAGTCCGGTGCGCGCGGAGAACGGGGCCTTCGGCACGCTGCCCGTCTGAAGGCAGCCCAGAAGGAGTATCGACTGCAAGAATCAATGCGGGACGCGCCGCAGTCGCGTGAGCCGATAGACGATTGATGTCTTCGATTGCTTGTGCAATTAGTCCGGTGGCGGCGCCGCGCAGGCCCGTTCCCAAGAGCGCATCAACGATGACCTTCGATTCAGCAACCAAAGGCCACGCGCGCTGCCAAGCAGGTTCATCTTCGATGGCGAGGATTGTGTTTCCCGCTTCGAGATAACGGGCGAGATTTGCGCCCGCATCGCCGTGCATTTCCCGTGGATCGGCGAAGAGGTACACGAGCGGATCAATACCGGCGGCTCTCAGGTATCTGGCGGCTACTAAGCCGTCGCCGCCATTATTTCCTTTGCCGCACAGCACAATCACGCGCTGCGGTGAACCGGGGGAACACTCGCGGAGAACGGCGTCGGCCACATTCTTCCCCGCGGCTTCCATCAATTTCAGGCTGGGGATGCCGTAGCGTTCGCTAGTGAGGCGGTCGACCTCGCGCATTTCGGCAGCAGTGAGAGCTTTCATGGGAGGTTTACGGCGAACTCAAAGCATCCACCCGCCGCTGACATTGACGACCTGTCCTGTAACGTACTCGGCTTCTTCGGAGGCGAAAAAGGCTACCGTCGCGGCAACATCTTCCACCGTCGGCGGACGACCGATCGGGAAGCGCGCGTCGCGCATCCTGCGGGCCTCTTCCAACGTCAGCTCATTTTCATCGATGCTGGAGGGGTTCACGACGTTCACGGTGATCCCGTTCTTGGCTTCTTCGAGCGCCAATGAACGCGACAAAGCCACGACCGCGGCCTTGGCTGCAGCGTAGGCCGAAATTTTCGCCTGGCCGAACGCGCGCTCCGCGCCGACGGCGCCCAAATTGATAATCCGGCCCCAGCGCGCCTTCCGCATGTGCGGCAACGCGGCCCGGCACATGTACAAAACGGTGAGCAGATTCGAGGTGAAGATGCTCTGCCAGTCCTGCAGCGACGATTCCAACAGCGTGCCCCAGCGAAAATCTCCCACATTGTTCACGATAACGTCGAGGCGGCCGAAGCGATCGACGACAGTTTTGATCAGCTGATCGCAGCGCCCCGCATCGGTAATATCCGTTTCAACCGCAACACAATCCGCGCCATTTGCCTGCAACTGGCGCAGGGTCTGCTGTGCCGCCACTTTATTGGAGCGATAGGCAATGGCCATCCGCGCGCCATCCTGCGCCAACCGTAAAGCGAGCCCTCGGCCAATGCCCCTGCTCCCACCTGTTACCAGCGCCACCCGATTGCGAAGCGACATTCGTCTCCCCGGTAAAATCTCTTGGAAGAATTTTCAGTATAGCCTAGCCGCTGCGGAGGTACTACTGAAGCCGCGCGACGATTACCGTCATGTCATCAGCCTGTTCGGGAGTCCCGGCCCACTCTTCGGCCGCGGCCATCAGCGACTCGGCGACCATGAGCGGCGCGGCGCTCTGCACGTGGACCGCGGCTTCCTGCAGGCGGCGAATTCCAAACTCTTCCCCATAGACGTTCTCCGGCTCGATCAGGCCGTCACTATATCCGATGAGCAGCGAGTCGGGACCTACTGTCAGCGATCCTTCCTCATAGACGTAATCTTCCATGACGCCAAGAACCATCCCACCTTTATCCAATTGCTCCGAAGTGCCGTTGCAGATCAGAAATGCCGGCAGGTGGCCCGCGTTCGTATAACGCAGCGTTCGCGTGGCGCTGTCGTAGATTGCGATGAAGAACGTCGCGAACCGGTCGTCGCCGGTGTTGCGCACCAGATGCTTGTTTAGCCGGGATACGAGTTCGGCCATGCTCAAGCATTCGCTGCCTTCGGAAAGCATCTGGCTGCGCAGCGCTGCTTGCAGACTGGCCATCAGCAGCGCCGCCGAAATTCCCTTCCCCGAAATATCCGCGATGGCGATGGCGATATGGGTCGGGCTGAGCTGAATGAAATCATAGTAGTCGCCGCTGACGGAACGCGCGGCCTTGCAAATGGCCTCGATCTCCACTCCCGGCACTGACGGCAGAGTACTCGGAAAGAGCTGGTTCTGGACTTCGCGCGCGATGGAGATTTCATTTTCGAGGCGCTGCCGTTTATTCTGTTCTTCGATGAGCGTACTGATGGAGCCCGTCATTTGGTTGAACGATTCGGCCAGCTCACCGAGCTGATCGCGGTGCTCGATCTGCACGCGGTGAGAGAAATCCATGGCCTGCACATACTGGGTGCCCCGGTATAGATCGGCGACAGCCCTGGTAATGCGCCGCGTAAGCACAATTCCGGTGGCCAGCGCGGCAGCTTCAATAAGCAGGAAAACCACTCCCACAACTATTAGGAGCAACAGGTAGGAGTCGCGCAACTCGCCGAGCGTCGCGAAAATCCTGCGGCTCAATCGCAATGGCCGAGCATTGAATACGGCCAAGACGGGCCGGGACACCTCCACTCTGCCATCCTTCGCGACAAAAACCGAATCCAGGCTGGACACAACGTTCACGGGAGTATCGATCCAGAACATGGGGCCCTGTAGAGTGCGGTCGCGCGCAATGATGCGACGCGCCACTTTGTATTGTTCACCGCCGGAGGAATAGATGACTTCCTGTGGGGCGCCGCCCATGTATCGCTCCATCAGGTTTAGCTGGATCGCGCCGAGATCGGGTGCGACGGTACTCAAAAACTCCGGTGTGACCGGTACGCGGAGTACCACGACGCGCTCGCCATTGCGATCTGAAATGGCCCGCAGACTCGTCAGCGAAAGCGTATCGCCCTGCTGCAAGAGTCCGGCAAACGATCTCTTGCCGGGGGAAGTTACCTTGTGAAGGAGAGAAGTGTCACCGGAGAAACTGATGCTCAGCCCGGGAAGTTCATGGTCATGGACCGCATGCGATTGTGCCGCGAGGATGCGCTCCGATTCCTCCTGTGTCACGCGGGCGGGTAGCGTTTGGTGCGCAATGGCGATGTGCTCCGAGATATCCGCGATCATTTCAATGCGTTGTTGGATGTCCTCGTGCAAGAGATACGCGCCCAACTGCGAATACAGAATGCGACCCGCCAGAAAAACGAGCGTCACAATCAGCAAGATAGGAACGAAGGCGATGAACAAATACGCAACGATCAGCCGGTTGCGTAGGCTCCAAAGCAGCCGGTTTCTCCACCAGCCAATCAGCCGGAACAGGAGATAAACGCCGGCAAGAACCGCCAGATATTTCGAGAAGCTGAAAAAGCCGCCGTTGAACCCCAAGATGGCGGCCAGCAATCCTCCGGCTGCCACTGCCGTGGAAACCAGATCGGGCCACGAGAGGCGGCTCCAAACTTCTTTGAAGTAAGTGCGGAAGGGTGTCATCGTGCCGTCAACGGAAACAATACTCTACCTGAATCGGCGTAACGAAGGCACAGTAAGCCATTGACAATCGGAAGGCAGGCCGGGCGCCTCACCAGCCCGGCCTGCTGCAAGGAAGCATTATTTCGGTTGCGAGTTGCTTACGCGGCTGTGGTAACGGCTGTAAGTGAAATAGATCACCAGGCCGATCACCAGCCAGACGATCAAGCGAGCCCAATTGACCCAGCCGAGTTTGTACATCATGTAGCCGTTGAAGAGGATGCCGAGAATCGGAACGACAGGGACCCAGGGGGTGCGGAACGGCCGCGCCTGACCAGGATTCGTGCTGCGCAGAATCATGACCGCGATGCAAACAATGACGAAGGCCAGCAGCGTGCCGATGTTCACCATCTTTCCGATATCGTCAATGGGCGTCACGCTGCCGACGATGGCGGCAAGCAGGCCCACGAGTATGGTGTTCTTGTAAGGAGTCCGGAACTTCGGATGCACCGCGGCAAAGAACTTCTTTGGCAACAACCCATCATTCGCCATGGCGTACAGAACGCGCGTCTGCCCGAGCAGCATGACCAGCATTACGCTCGTAAGTCCTGCCAGTGCACCGAGCGTGATGATGTGGGACGCCGTCGAGAGCCCGCGGTCCAGGAAGGCCCGAGCGATGGGCGCTTCGATGTTGACGTCCTGCCAGTGAACCATCCCCGTCAGAACGCCCGCCACAGTGATGTACAGGATCGTACAAATCAACAGCGATACGATGATGCCAATGGGTAAATCGCGTTGCGGATTTTTGGCTTCCTGAGCAGTCGTGGAAACGGCGTCAAAACCAATGTAGGCAAAAAAGATGTAGGCGGCGCCCGCTCCGACACCTGAGAAACCCATCGGCGCAAACGTGGACCAGTCGTGGCCCCAGTTCGAGAAGTTGACGTAATGGATGCCCAGGCCGATGACGAAAAGGACGACAGCAACCTTGATGGTCACGATCGTTGCATTGAATCTCGCACTCTCTTTGATGCCGATGACCAGAATCGCGGTGATGACCAGCGCGATCAAGAATGCAGGGAGGTTAAACCCGATCTCCACTCCAAAAATTGTCGGTGCATTGAGAAGCGCGTGAGCCTGCTGAACCAATTCCGGCGACTGCGCTTTGACGATGGTATCGACTTTGTCGAGGAAGGCTTGCGTGCCCGGCTGCAGCGCAGCGTCAGAGGCTTGCGCCATCTGGCGCGCGACGATCTTCGTGGCGGTGCTCAGTCCCGTCCAATGGTCGTAGGCCAGCCACAAAGGCATTTTGATCTTGAAAATATTGAGCAACTCGATGAAGTGGTTTGACCAACCCGACGAAACCGTGCTCGCGCCCATCGCGTATTCCAGCGTGAGGTCCCAGCCGATGATCCAGGCGAACAGTTCACCCAGTGTGGCGTAGGCATAGGTATAAGCGCTGCCAGCCAGCGGGATCATCGCGGCAAACTCGGCGTAGCAGAGCCCCGCGAACGCGCATCCTAGCCCGGAAAGCACAAAGGAAAGCATCAGGCCCGGCCCGGCGTAGTGCGCGCCCAGACCGGAAAGCACAAAGATGCCCGCGCCGATGATCGCGCCGACGCCCAGAGCAGTCAGCTGGAACGGGCCGAGCGTACGCTTCAGACTGTGCCCGCCTTCCTCCTGCGCTTCCGCGAGCAACATGCTCATCGGTTTTCTTGCGAACAAGGGGTTGCCCATGCAACTCCTCCTTTAGGGTTTTTCCCGGTTTCCCCGTTTTCCAGGTTGCGTCCAAATTGGCTGTAAGCATTGTAGAGGCGCAGCCTGCCGCGCCCCTACAAGAAAATTAAGTTATTCCGTGCGTGCGGCTTGCGTCGCCCGCCGTGACCACAGCCAATAGACCGGCAAGCCGATAACTACGATCGCTAATCCCGTGCCCGCCGTCTGCGTTTGATAGAGCAGCAGCACCAGCATAATCACGGCCGCAGCCAAGACATAGAGCGCGGGAACAACTGGGTAGCCGAATGCACGGTACGGCCGCTCAACATCCGGCCGTTTCGCTCGCAGTACAAAAATTCCCATTATAGTCAGCACGTAGAACAGCAACACGGCAAACACAACGTAATTCAGCAGGTCGCTGTAGAGATTGCCGTAGGTCACAACTCCAGCCGCGTCCACATGCCGCGTGCGCAGCAAAATCAAGATAGCGATCCAAATCCCCTGATACACCAACGCTGTGCCGGGAACACCCTTCTTGTTCAAGCTGCCCGTCGCCCGGAAGAATAGGCCATCCTTGGCCATGGCATAGGCCACACGCGCACCGGCAAGAATCAACCCGTTGTTGCAGCCAAACGTGGAAACGATGATTGCCACTGCCATGATCATCGCGCCCGTGGGTCCGAAGATGGCGTTCAACGCCGCGCTGGCCACGCGATCATCAGGAGCGGTCTGAATTTGCACCAGCGGCAGGGTGCAAAGATAAGCCAGATTCGCGAGGCAATACAGTGTGATCACGATGATGGTGCCGAACGCCATGGAGAGCGCCACGTCGCGCTTCGGGTTTTTCACCTCCGCGGCGGTGAAGCCGATATTGTTCCAGGCGTCCGCAGAAAACAGCGAACCGACTTGAGCCACTCCGTACGCCACTAACAACCCAAATGCGCCGCTTGCGGCAGTGATGGTCGGCACAAAGCTTCTCAAGAAATTTGCCCCGGGCTCGATGGGCTGCGCGTTGCGAATCGTCCAGAAGTGGCTGAAATTCTCGATCATTGCCCCGGCGTTTCTCCCCACAAAAATACCCAGGAAAATCAATCCCAATAGCGACAGCGTCTTTGCGCTCGTGAATACATTCTGAATCAGCTTCCCGAGCCGCACTCCGAGCGTATTGATGAACGTCAGGAACACGATCATCAGCACGCCAACCAACTGCTGAACCGAAAGGCTGATTGCATATCTCGAACCCAGGGCGATGGGGTGAACGATCCATACGTTTGGAGAAATCGAGGGCAGCAAAACGCCGAGATAGCGCGCGAAACCCACAGCCACCGCCGCGATCGTCCCCGTCTGAATCACCAGAAACAGCGTCCAGCCGTACAGAAATCCCCAGAGCGGCGAATAAGCTTCGCGCAAGTAAACGTATTGACCGCCCGCGTGGGGAAACATCGCTGCCAGCTCGCCATAAGAAAGCGCGGCAGAAATCGTCAACAGTCCGGTGAGAATCCAGGTGAGAAGCAAGCCACCGGCGGATCCCGTCTGGCGCGAAATATCCGCGGCCACGATAAAGATGCCCGATCCGATCATCGAGCCCACGACGATCATCGTGCCATCAAACAATCCGATGGCGCGCACAAAACCCGGCTCGTTCTTATCGGTAGTTTGTGGCAGAGCGTACGTGGTGTCGGCCATTCGGAAGCGCCTCAGTCGGCAGCCGCATGGTTCGCGGCTCCCAGAAGTTCGATATAGTGCCGCGCCCGCTGCCCCGGATCGGGCGCGAGGAGAATATCACTGATGACCGCAACGGAATCGGCGCCCGCTTTCAAGACTTCAGCGGCCCGCTCCAGCGTGATGCCTCCGATGGCCACAATTGGCTTGTCCGTCAGAGGCCGAATCCCGCGAATCAATTCGATTCCAACCACTGGATCAGGGTTGGCTTTGGTGGACGTGGAGAACACCGGTCCGACGGCGATATAATCAGCGGACGTGGCAGCAGCTTCCTTGAATTGATCCAGGTTGTGCGTCGAAACGCCCAGCAGTTTCCCCGTCCCTATCACCGAACGCGCTGCTTCCGCTCGCAAATCCTCTTGTCCGACGTGGACGCCGCTCGCTTCCGCGGCCGCCGCGACATCGGCCCGGTCATTCACAACAAATGTGACACCCTGTGGAATCAACAAAGAAGAAAGCCGCTTCGAGCATTCGAATAGTTGACGCGCCGGTGCTGATTTGTTCCGGTACTGGAGCAACCGGACGCCGGCAGCGGCAAGTTTTTGAGCGCACTCTGTTTCGGGAACGGTTAGCAATGCTGCGTCTAATATCACATACAGCCGCGGTAGAACAAGGCGCTTCAACGTTTATTTTCCGTTCGTTCCGAGCAGTCTTTCGATGAAGTGGGTATCGAACTTCCCCGCGGCAAAATCCGGATCGGCCAGAATACGGCGGTGCAGCGGGATCGACGTCTTGATGCCTTCGATGACGAACATCTCAAGCGCCCGCTTCATGCGGCCGATCGCTTCGGTGCGGTCGCGTCCCTTGACGATCAGCTTTGCAATCATCGAATCGTAGTAGGGAGGAATGACGGCGTCGGCATAAGCAGCGGAATCCACGCGCACGCCGGTGCCTCCCGGCGCCTGGAATGTCGTAATTCGTCCCGCAGACGGCACAAAGGTCACGGGATCCTCAGCATTAATCCGACACTCGATAGCGTGGCCAGAGGGAATAATCGCGCCGGTGGCATCTTCCATTTTCTCGCCGGCAGCAATGCGGATCTGGGCCTTGATCAAATCCACTCCCGTAACAAGCTCCGTCACGGGATGCTCGACCTGAATGCGCGTGTTCATCTCGATGAAATACATCGAACCGTCTTCATCCATCAGGAACTCGACGGTCCCCGCGTTGGTGTAACCGATTTCTTCCAGCGCCTTAACCACTTTCGTGCCAAGATCTTTCCGCCGCTTCGCGTCCAGCACCGGCGAAGGCGATTCCTCCACTAGTTTCTGGTGCCGCCGCTGGATGCTGCATTCGCGTTCACCCAGATGGATCACTTTCCCATGCTGGTCGCCCAGCACCTGAAACTCGATGTGGCGAGGATGCTCGAGGAATTTCTCCGCGTAAACGTCCGGCGTGCCAAAGGCTTGCTGCGCTTCGCTGCGTGCCGTCTGGTAAGCAGCCAGGAGTTCATCCTGTTTGCGAACCACGCGCATGCCGCGGCCGCCTCCGCCCGCCGAGGCTTTGAGAATGAGCGGATACCCGATGCGCGCTGCCTCCTTCGCAAGCTGTTCTTCTCCCTCAACGACGCCCTCGCTCCCGGGAATGGTGGGCAGACCAGCGGTCTTTACTTCGCGCCGCGCACGGTCCTTCTCCCCCATCATTTCGATGATTTCCGGCCGCGGGCCGATAAAGGTGATTTCCGATGCTTCGCAGACCTTGGCAAAGTTGGCGTTTTCGGAGAGGAAACCGTACCCCGGGTGGATGGCATCTACGTTCGTGATTTCGGCCGCGCTGATCACCTGGGGGATGTTCAGATAACTCTCGCTGCTGCGGGCCGGCCCGATGCAAACCGCTTCATCCGCAAACCGGACATGAAGCGAGCTATGGTCTGCTTCGGAATAGACCGCAACAGTGGATATCCCCAATTCCTTGCAGGCGCAGATGACCCGCAGGGCGATCTCCCCGCGATTGGCAACTAGGATTTTCTGGAACATGGTCTGGCGTGCCGGCTACTTCTTCCGGCTCGGACGAATGCCAAAGAGAGGCTGCCCGTATTCGACGGGCTGGCCGTTTTCTACGAAGATTCGAATGACTTCGCCGGAAACATCGGATTCGATCTCGTTCATCAGCTTCATCGCTTCCACGATGCAGAGGATTTTCCCTGTCTCCACGTACGTGCCTACCTTCACAAATGCCTCCGTCCCAGGGCTGGGAGACTCATAATACGTCCCGACGATGGGGGACTTGACCAGGTGTAGATCTTCGGTAGGCCGCCCCTCAGGGGCCGGAGCGCCACCGGATGACGCGTGGGGAGCCTCCACCGACCCAGGAACGATAATCTCTGGAGCGGACACCATCCGTGGAGCGGAAACCACTACCCCAGCTGAGGGCTTGCGCAACCGTATCCGCAGATCGCCCCTCGAGTATTCAAACTCCTCTAGATTGTGCTCCGTCATGAACTGCAGGAGCTGTTCGATCTGCTGAATTTCCGGATTGGCGAACGACGGACTGGACTTGCTGGGCTTTTTTCGTTTCATGCCTTTTCTAGATCTCGATGAGATCCCGCGGTGCGCGGGTCAGTACTTCCGTACGGTCGGCGTGAACGGCGACATCATCTTCAATGCGAATCCCCCCGGTACCTGCCGAATACACGCCGGGCTCAATTGTGATTACGTTCCCCGGCTCCAGGCGCTTCTTCTGCCCCCGCGCCACTTTGGGATCCTCGTGCACTTCGAGTCCGAGCCCATGGCCCGTGCTGTGAACAAAGAGATGGTCTAGGTGATACCCGGCCAGGACTTGCCGTGCTGCCCCATCGACATCCCCGCAGGCCGCGCCGCTCTTTGCTGCTGCGATCGCAGCCCTCTGGGCCTCCAAAACCGCCTGGTACCAGAACCGAATGCGCTTTGGGGCCCGCCCCACGTACACTGTGCGGGTTATGTCGCTGCAATAGTGGCCGAGTATAACACCCAGGTCCAGCACGACCAACTCATTTTTCCTCAGTCGCTTGGCCGTGGGGAGGGCATGCGGCAGGGCGGCTCTCTCTCCGAACGCAACGATCGTGTCAAAGGCCGGTCCCGACGCGCCTCTCTTTCGCATCTGGTATTCGATCTCAGCTGCTACCTCGAATTCCCGAATTCCGGGGTTCAGCAGACCGATGGCGGATTGCACAACTTCACCCGCCAGGATGGCCGCCCGTCGCATTTGGGCCAGCTCTGCCGCATCCTTGCGCATCCGGAGGCTCTCGACCTTCCCCAGAGCGGGGACCCAGCGCACCAATGCACCAGCCGCCTTGCGAAGACTCTGCAGCTGGCCCACCGTGATCTGAGCTGGATCGAACCCCACCCGGCGGGCTCTCGAATCCCTCAAAAACTGACCGACGGATTCAAACAAGGAGCCTTTCTGCTGGAGGATGCGAACTCCGGACGTTTCCTCTCGGCCCTGAACCGTGAATCTGCCGTCCGTGATGAGGGTAGTACCCTTCCGCGACAAAACGAGGGCTCCGGACTCCCCCGTGAATCCGGTCAAGTAATACCAGTTGGCCGGGCTGGTTACCAGCAGCGCGTCGATTTTCCCGTCAGAGAAGTTTGAGGTCAGGCTGCGGCGGCGACGATGCAAAGGTGTCTTCATAAATAGAACGAGGAGACCATAGTCTCCTCGTTTCGGTTCTCAGTAGAAAGAGTATTCCCTGAATTACCCAGGGATAATCCGCGGGGTCAGGAAGAACATCAGTTCCTGCGACGCGGTCGAAACGCTGGTGCGCTTGAACAGATGCCCGATCAGCGGCAAGCTGCCCACGAGAGGAACCTGCGTGATGTCCGTGCGCTGCGTAGAGATGATGATGCCGCCGATTACGACGGTACCGCCATCGGCCACGGTTACCTTGGTTTCCGCTGCTTCCGTATCGAGAGCAGGAATTCCCTGCACGCGGGGGATACCGGTGTCGATCTGCGTGTTCTCGACAAGCACGTCCATGAACACCGTGCCCTCGGCGGTGATTTGCGGGGTGACTTCCAGTTTCAGTACGGCGTCAATGAACTGCACCGAAATGGTGTTATTGATGGTCGTCTGAATCGGGATCTTAGTACCCTGCTTGATCGTCGCCTTTTCGTTGTTCTGCGTAATTACCTTCGGCTTCGAGAGCAGTTTTCCGACGCCCTTCGCTTCCGCAGCGGTGATGAGGAAGTCGATGGCGAAGTTCGGCGACCGATGAGAGAAGCCGAAGCCGCTCGTCGGCGCGCTTGCCGGGAAATTTGTATTCAGCGGAGTTCCCGTAGTGGTGCCATTGCCGCTTGTAGTTCCAGAAGAGCAAACGACAGGCGCGGGGAAAAGACTGCTTACCACGCCGCTGCAGCCTACCGCCGGGTCACCGCCGAAGAGGGATCGTCCGCCGGTGGTAGACCCCGCGAATCCAAGCTGTGTGCCGATGTCCTGGGCGAAAGAGCGCGACGCGGAAACGACGCGCGCTTCGATTTCCACCTGCTGCGACTTGCGGTCGAGCTGGCGGATCAGGTTATCAACGACTGGAATGACCGACGGAATGTCGCGGATGATCAATTGGTTCGAACGGTCATCGAACAAAATATCGCCCCGCGCGCTGAGGAACTTCTTCAGCGTCGGCGCCACCGAAGACGCCTTGGCATAGCTAAGTACGCGGGTCACGGTTACCGGAGCAACCGCTTCTGCTTGTGCCTTTTGCAGGTCGCGCTCTGTTTCGGCCTCATTCTTAAGAGTAGAGCGCGTCGCGATGCGCAGAACGTTGCCACTGAGCTGTTTGTCGAGGCTGTTGTTCTGCAACACGATGTCCAGCGCCTGATCCCAGGGGACTTCATCCAGAACGATGGTGAGGCTCCCTTTGACCGCGGGATCCAGGACCACGTTCAGGCCGCTGATTTCGTGAATCAGGCGGAAGAAATCCTTGAGGTCCACGTCCTTCAAGTTCACCGAGATCGGTTCACCGGTATATTTTCCCGCTGCCGGAGCCTGAGCAGCTGAAGCCGGAGTCTGCGTCTGCGACGGAGTCGCCATCGTCGTAGCCGCCGTGTTTGCCTGCTGCACTGCTTGCTGAGCCGCTTGTTGCGTCGCGGAATCCGGACGAACAGGTTCCTTCTTCCCGCTGAACGATGCCAGTGTGATTGAAGGCTGGGTCAGTTCGCCTGGCAAAGCGAAGCGAGGAGCCGAAATGTTCAAAGTCTTGGACGAGCGGCCCGCAACCAGGCGGGGCAACGCTGCGGCGTAACGGAATTCCGGCCGCACCTTCTCATTCTGACGCGAGGTCAAAGTTGTCACGCTTGGCGCCGACTCCGCAGGAGTCGTTGACGGAGTCTCGAAGTAGATGACCACGGCCTCGCCGTCCCGTGCAACCTGGTAAGGCGTCGCCGTCGTCAGATCGACGACTACGCGCGCCACATCCGGCCGGTATTGTCCGATACGCACTCCGCGCACGGGAGCGGATATCCCCGGGATGACCGTCTTCTGCACCGCCAGCCGGGCCCCCGCGAAATCCAGCACCAGGCGGTCCGGGTTCTGCATGCGGCCGGCGTGAACGTCGAGACGTCCCTCGCCTTCCACGCGCACCGCTGCCCGTTGCGGCGCTTGGGTGATGGCAACGCTGGAGATGACCGCTGCGGTCGCCGTCGCGCCAGCGGGCGTCTGCGCAAGCACCGGGCTGCTCGCCAGTGCCATGCTTGCAAGCATCAGGTAGCCATGCCGAAGGGCCGGCCAATTCGTCTTCATTGCTGTTCTCCTGGACTGGAGTAAATTCGTTTATTCACCTGGCGTTCGACGGGCTTCCCGAAAGCATCTTTTCCTTCTTCATGGAAGGAAACGCCATCCATCGAAATCTTTTCCACGCTGCCGTCATAAAGACGGTCGCCTTCACGTAAGAAATAGGTGCGCGCTTGCGGATTCGAAACCACCGCGATCATCCCATTCGGCGCACGCACGATGCCGTCAAGACGCAGCGTGCTGACCTGCAAACCCAGTTTGCCCGGGGGCAGATTCTGCGGAGTCTTGTTCAACTGCCGCCCGAGCAGTGATTCAAAGGGATCCCTGCGAGCCTGTTTCATTTCGCTTTCCGCGGCCGCCGGAGCAGATCCCGGACTCGCGGGCTTTTCCACCGCCTTGACAGCCCGTTTCGCAGGTGAATTGGCTGCCGCCTTCGCGGCGGGCTTCGCCGCAGGCTTTCCAGCGGGTTTGCCGGCCGGTTTAGCCGCTTGTGCTTGTGGTGCTGGCTTGGTCGCAGCGGGTGGTGCTGGCTTGGCCGCTTGCTGCGCAGGCTTGCCCGCCTGCCCCAGTGCGGACTTCACACTGTTGGGTGTGGACGGGTTCACCTGCGCCCGCAATCCGGGCGTCGCTGCCGCGATCAAAATCCCTAGTCCGAGAGTTATCGCTGAACGCATAGTTCGCTCATTCCCGCTCAGTGTTTCCCAGCCGCGCCGGCTTGAGGCTTGGCTCCGGCTGCCGGAGCCGCACCCGTATCGGCGGGCTTGGTGAAGAATGTTGTTGCCGTGAAAATTCCGGAAACCGTTGTTCCCGGACGCGTCGGGTACTTTGAACCTTTCGACTTATCCGGATCGTCAAACGCCAGGTCGCCCACATTGATGATTCGCGACAGGCGGCCCAGCCTCCCGAAGAAATCCAGGAGATTGAAGTACGGGCCGTCAGCCTGCACTTCAAATGGCATTTCGTAGTGGTATTCCTTGGGAACTATGGCTTGCGCCGTCAATCGCCGGATCTGCACGTTGGATGCGCTCGCCGCTCCCTGCAACAGCCGGATAAACTCGTCGGTCTCTTTTTCTTCCGGCACGATGGTTTTCAGCGTTTCCAATTGTTTGGAGAGCGCGTCCATCTGCTGCTTCAATTCTCCATAGCGCTGCTTGTAAACCTGGAGTTGCGTGACTTCCTGGTTTAGCTTGGTGCGCGCCTGAACGGCGCTGTCTACCTCGTCCCGTTCTCGAGCAATCGGAGAACCCGGCACGTAAACGCCCACCAGAACCAGCACAACCGCGACTGCCGCAGCCACCAGAGCCTGCATGATCACGGACATGTCTCGAAACGGATTGGCCATGGTGCCCCCTTATCCTTTCTTCGCCGGCGCCTTAGCAGCAGCGGGAACCGGCGCGTTGGCCGGCCGTGCCTGCACTGCGGGGGGCGGAGTAATTTCAGCTGAAATCTGGAACACAAAGGACTGCACTGCCGTGTTCTTCTCGTCCTGCTTCGATTCCTTGATTTCGACCTTCTGGAAATAACCGGAGCGCTTCAGCGCGGTGATAAAGTTTGCAACCGAGTTGATGGATGCGGAAGAGCCTTCCATGGACAGGATGCTGCCTTTTCGGACCATCTCGGTGAGCCACAGGTTCTCAGTCCGCGACACCGTGTTGGCGATCATGTCGAGCAGTTCCTGCGCGCCCGTGCGGTCGCGCTGCAACTGCTCGATTGTCGAGACCCGCTGCTGCAAGACTACCTTTTGCTTTTCGAACGCCTCGACTTGCTGCTTGGTCTGCTCCAGATCCGTCTTTTGCGCCGTCAGTTTCTTGATTTCCGCGTTTTCCTTGTTGAGCTGGTTCTGCCAGGTGTAATAGAAAAATCCGAGAACCAGGGCGCCGAGAACCAGTCCCGCGCCGATGAATACCGCCGGCAGCGCTGCTCCCGTGTCTACCGGACGCCGTGCCGCCTTTGGTCGAATTTGTCCAAGAAGGTTTATGCGGATCATGGCTAGTCGAAGCTCCTCAGCGCCAGCCCTACGGCAATGACCAGCCGCGGCGCCATTTCGCGAATCTGGTCATCGCTGTGCCGGCTCGGATCGATCAGCACCTTGCGGAACGGATTCAATTCTTCCACCGGCATGGCAAACTCTTCTCGCAGCAAGTCCACCAGCCCCGGAACGCGCGCCGTGCCGCCGGCCACTACGATTCGCTGAATATTCTCGCCGCTGGCCGTTGCCCGGAAGAAGTCAAAGGTCTTTTGAATTTCCAGCGTCAGAATGTCGGAAACGCTGCGCAGTATCTGCTGCTTCTGTTCGTCGGTGACGCTCGGCAGCGAATCGCCCCTCTTCAAGCGCTCCGCGTCTTCAAAGCTGAGGTCCAGTTCCTTCTGCAGCGCATCGGTGTACTGGTTGCCGCCGACGCTGACGTCGCGCGTGAACAACGGCACTCCCCCGCGCACGATATTAATGTTCATGACGCTCGCGCCAATGTTCAGCAGCGCCACCGTCTGCCCTGCATCCGGCTCGTAGTTGATTTCGAAGCAGTTCTGCAAACCGAACGCATCAATATCCACCACCACTGGCGTCTTCCCCGCTTGCGCCAATACGTTGGTGTGATTCAGAATCTTGTCTTTCTTCACCGCCACCAGCAGAACATCCATCTGCGAGTCCATCGACTCCAGGAGCTGATAGCTCAGGTTCACGTCCGCGATGTCGAAGGGGATGTGCTGGCTGGCCTCGGAAGGAATGCGGTCGTAAAGTTCGTCTTCGGTCATCAACGGTAGCGGCACGCGCTTGACGATTACCGAGTGCCCCGAAACGGATGTCGCCACGTTTTTTGTCTTGATGCGCTGCGCATCGAAAATCTTGCTGATGGCATTCGCCACCTGCGGCGCGTCCATGATGGCTCCGTCCACCACGGTGTCCGGCGCCAGCGCTTCCATCCCAAAGCTTACGAGCTCATAGCCCGCTTTCGTCGCTTTCAATTCCACGGCCTTGATCGAACTGGACCCGATATCCAGTCCCACGAGTTGCCGGCTCTTTTTTCCCATTCCTAACATATCGCGGCCCCTTTTCTTACAAACGTCCCTGTTCCCCGCGCAAGACTATCGGCGTCTCGCGGTCGCCTGGCTCATCTTGCGTTCCATCCAGCGGTCCAGGATCGTTTTACGCAGTTTCCAACGGTTGCCGAGTTTAAACGCGGGAATTTCGCCTTCGGTGATGTAACGGTACAGGGTATCCGGGGAGATGCCCAGATATTGCGACGCCTGCCGCACATTCATCACTTCGCGCGATTCGCTCACGAGGAACGCCACCCCGGCATTCGAACACAACTGCTGTCACGACCGTTCGCTGCTCCCGGCTTGCGCTGCGGACTCCCGGGGAAGCAGCTCGTGGGAGCTTTATGACATTCTATCACTCCGAGCGTCAAGGGAATCTATAGGGCTGTTGTCCTATCAATACGGGTAGTTCTAGGCAGTTCGGGGGGTATTGTCCGCTAGTACCGGCTCATGTTGTGGGCATTTTCTATAGCTGCCGCTATTAGTGGTGGTTTTGCATTCTTCGCCCCCTGTACGCAGGGACGGTTATCCTTTGAAATCAGCCTCACCGCATGTGGAAGTACTACTTGTTGTTTCAGCTCGCAGATCCGTTTTCTCCAGCTCCCTTTCCACCGCACCCGCGACCTTGTCTCGCGCACCCCATGCCAACGATGCTTGTCTACTTCGATTCTTCTCAAGTCTTATCCAGCGACAGCGATTTCCACAGGGCATCGACCCGTTTTTTCGTCGCTTCGTCCATCAAAATCTCGTCCGGCCACGGCCGCGTAAAACCTTCCGATGCCCACTTGCGCGTCGCGTCGATCCCCATCTTCGATCCGAAGTCCTGCATCCGCGCCGCGTGATCCAGTGTATCCACTGGGCCCAGCGAAAACTGCACGTCCCGCTCGGGATCCAGCGCGCAGAGCGTCTTCCACACCACTTCACTGTAGTTGTGGATATTCACGTCGTGGTCCACCACCACGATCACCTTCGTGAACATCGCCTGTCCCAGCGACCAAATCGCATTCATGATCTTCCGCGCGTGCCCCGGATAGGACTTTCGAATGGCCACGATCATCAGGTTGTGAAAAATTCCCTCGGCAGGCATCGCCACATCCACAATTTCCGGGTACTGCATCTTCATCACCGGCAAGAACACGCGCTCCACCGCAT
>WNFD01000985.1_pt1 | contig 28420 bp, 39 predicted proteins | sample 5400491 | NCBI WGS metagenome assembly WNFD01 (sample SAMN13153343, study PRJNA577476) | soil metagenome | isolation source: 120 cm saprolite under Douglas fir tree site 2 hole 2 replicate 2 | place: USA:California | collected 2015-04-18
CGATACTCTCGCCGCCACTTGAATACCTGGTTCGCGTTTACACCTTCTGCCTGCGCTACACGCGCCACGCTTACCCCTGGCTGAAGCACCAACTCCACGATCCGGCGCTTCTCCGCCACACTCCGATGCACCCGCTGCGTCCGCTTCACCCCTACAACTTCCCCATGTTCCATGACCGCATCATCATCCCGCAGCCAACAACAAATCCAGTGGGGAAGATCACACGCTTACGCAACACTCAACGGAGCCATCCATCTTCTGCACACCAGCTATACCCCAATACCAAATCTCCTTCGGACGATGGAAGCGACCTTAGAGGCTATGGCCCGCTAACGTTGACCTCCCTCGTCCTTATGGGTCGAACGATGAGAGTGAGCTGACACGATGCGGTGCAATAGTTAGAAAGACCGCGAATAACGACCGACTGGCGTCGAGCTCGAACATTTCCGATTTGCGTCGTTAGACGAAATGGCCACGCGACGTTTCATGACGCTTAGGAATGGTCAATATGGAAGCCGCTAAATCAAAACTCCTCCTCTGCAGTGGGTCGTTGCCATGGAGAGGGTTTCGACTACGGAAACAGTTGTTCCTCCCGAAATCCATTCTCGATAGCTCCTTCAGCGGGACAAATCGGCATCTGATCTCGATGCTCTGTTCTCCATTTTCCGCGGAGAGCGTCTGAATAGAAACGGTCAGTATGTTCGCTATACCAAGCTATACGGCGCGATCACAATCTTGCCGAGTCGTTTCATCGCGCCGCCGGAGCACTTAATCACTCCGTCTGAATACCTTTACTGCTCATTCGAGGAACACTTCATCAACGGCATTATGGACAAGATGGACGGCAAGCTCCCGTCGGAACCGGATTTCCGCTCGCTGGCTCACGATTGGCAGGTCAGACAAATCCTCACCCTAATGCACTCCGAGGTAGAAGCCGGCGGTCCGTCCGGTCTGATCTATGGCGAATCGCTTGCGCTCGCCCTGGGAACCCGCTTTCTCGTGCTGGGAACGGACTTGTCCCTCAGCCAGTCGTCCTCTCCATCGGTGCTTCCGCCCAGGAAGCTCACACCCGTGAAGGAGTTGATCGAAGCTAATCTGGAAGGTGACCTCAGTCTTAAGATACTGGCCAGGGAAAGCGGCTACAGTCGCGCTCACTTCGCGCGCTTGTTTCGCGCCGCGACCGGAATGACCGCACACAGTTATGTGCTCGAAAGGCGCATACTTCGCGCGCGCCAGCTTCTCGCGCAACCTGATCTCAGCTTGACCGACATAGCAGCATCCAGCGGATTCGCGACGCAGTCTCATCTGACTTTGGCCTTCCGTAAAAAGTTCGGCATAACCCCGAACGCATTTCGGCGCAAGCTGTAACGCCGTGACGAATGGTCGCGCACATTTATGCGAAGGATAGCCGAGCAAATCTCAGTAGTGTGACGGGCCATCCCGTTACTGCTCCAACCGGAACTTTCAGCCTCTCTTACGACCAGGCCTGCTTTTGTGGTTACGGAGACAATCTGGCAAGCGGACTCCTTGGATCGGCGTACCAGGTTGATCCCACACATATATATATATTGTTGCTTCAAATGTTCCCGCACTGTTCCCCTCGATTCGAGCGGCAATTTTTGAACCGTTCTAGACCTTTCGAATCAGAAGGTTACGATTCCACAATGCGCGAAGCCAGCCTTTTTTTGCGGCTGGAGCTATTCAATGTCCGCAACTCATTGAATATAAGATGTTTACCGAAAATATAAAAAGCCTCCGCATTTCGGAGGCTCAGATTTGAGATCCTGTAAGTTATCGATTCTAAATGGTGGCCAGAGACGGGATCGGTCTCTCCATCGACTAATGGAATCAGTAACTTACAGATTCTAAATGGCGCATAAAGGGCCAAAAGTGCCAGAATGCCCAAACGGTCTTGCAAATCTCTTGCAAAATTTATTTTTCTGCTTCTCGGAATGGGAACCAAGCGTTCGCGAAGCAGTGGGATTGGATAGAACCGTTTCGCGATGTGTTTCGACTGAGGCCATATCGTTGGTGGCACTCGCCGCACGACCATCGACATGATATGCGAAAACTCATTTGGAAGAATGGTCGGCCCTAGTGGACGATTTTCGAACCTTCCAGGGTTCCGAAGTACCCTTGGGCTCCTTTTGGCGTCCCTCTAGACCTCGGCGCGGACCGTAGTTGCCGAGAATCCCGTTTCGTGCGCTTCGCTTCTCAGTTCCTGCGGAGCCATGTTCACGACAACAATCCATCAACGACTGCGGGGGGAATTCGTACGCAGCTTCCATTTCTTGATCGACCTTTGGAAAACCGACTTGAATTACTCTCGTCAGCTTTCGAGACTCGCCCAGGATGGGTGTATGGCGCCTACTGGAAGTGCTCCGCCATCGTGATGGAGCTATGCCAGACTCCGTGGCCAAAGAAGACTGTCCGTCCGTCGCGCTAGGCTGCGAGGTTTGCCGTCCACGGGGCCGGGGTACTCTAGCTGGAGCACCGGTGTAAGCAGGCGTGTCTGGAAGCTGTAAAACATGATCGTAGGCTTGCGAGCCGCGTCAGAATCGAGCAGGTAGATTCCCGCGTCAGTCACGGCAAAATGGCCCCAGCAGCCTTTATGTAGCGCGTCAGTCACTCGCTGCTCCTCGCCTCCGCCTACCGGCATGCTCCAGATGCCTCCGCCCTCGAACCTGGAATAAAAAAGCGTCTTTGCGTCATACGATTCAAACGCTGCGAAGCCGCCGTGCTAGGTCACCTGGGCTTCTCGCCCGGTCGCGAGTTCCCGCCTCCACACTTGCCAGCTTCGGGTGCGGTTGGACGCGAAATAAACGGCCGTCCCGTCGCGCGACCAGCCAGGCACAACATTTTCGTAGTTGCCCGCTGCTACCATGTGCACGTTCAGGCCCTCGGAGTCGATCAGGCCAAAGAACAACGATGGCAAACAGATCATTTCGTATTGGGCTTCTGCTTGTTACAACGCTTCTTGTTGCCACGCGCGAGGTTTTGATGTATAAGGGCTTCCGATCGTAATTACTCGACGAATTTGAGATCGCGCCAGCGTCATGTTCGAGTAACGGGCTCCCAAGCATCGCGAATTAAGGAAGTGGGCAACGAATGGCGATTATGTGCCACTCAGCCCCGCCAGAACCAAGTTGTTCCATAGGAGGAGTCCGTGGCAAACAAAAAAATTGCGGCAAAGAAAACTGCACAAGGCGAGTTCCGCGAGATCAAGGCGCGCCTCAGGGATCTGCAGCTTGACCTTAATAAGGTAACGAAACAAATCAAAGCCCTCTGCCAAAGTCCGCTCAGGCCCGGTCCTTATCCTCCCGCCTCCTCGAAAAAGTGAATAAGGGACAGCAAACCGTGCCCCCGCGGTGGCGTCGTGCCACAAGCATCTTCAGCTATTGGACCGAAGGGCAGTTCGTTGTTGAGAACTATCGAACAACTGACGTTCTGTCAGCCGACCCTGTCACTGCCCGGGTGCTTCATCTTTTTGGCGACTGGCGCTGCCTGGATGAGGTTTGTCGAGAATTGCCAGAATACAATTCCCGGAGTGTTCAACGAAGCATTCGCCAACTCGTCCGCGGCGGTCTCCTGGTGGCGAAAGGTTCACGCCAGGCCGAGGAGGACCAGCAGTTCTTTGAGAGTTGGTCTTCCTGGTTACCGCACGCGGCAATCCTTCACTTCGGAACCAAGGACATGCCGTTCACGAACTCTGACGAAGAGGAGATCAGGCGGTTACGGTCCTACATGGAAGAATCAGCACAACCCAATTTCTTCAAGTCCCTGAGCGGAAGACATAGCTCACGGACCAGACCACTCCCAAAGGTCGCGTCGGCGAATTCGAGCTTCATCAATGTGCTACTTCAACGCCGAACTCATAGAGAGTTTTCGCCCGCACCCCTGGATCTGGAACGCCTCGCTGCGTTGCTGCAGTACACGTGGGGGGTAACAGGATTCATAAACAATTGGCTGCTTGGCGCCCTGCCACTGAAGACTAGCCCGTCTGCCGGTGCGCGACACCCGTGCGAGGTGTATGTTCTTGCTCTAAGGATAAGCGGACTGCCGAAGGGACTCTATCACTATGGCGCAGATCGTCACGTTCTGGAGCGCATTTCGACACAGGTGTCCCGCGAAAAGGCCAGCGAGTACTGTGCCGGGCAGGCTTGGACCGAAGGAGCGGCCGCGCTGTTCCTAACCACCGCGGTATTCCCGAGATCGATGTGGAAGTATCGCTATTCGCGCGCCTACAGAGCGGTCTTGGCGGACGCGGCGCACCTCTGTCAGACGTTTTGCCTTGTGGCGACTTATCTTGGGCTCGCGCCGTTCTGCACAATGGCGCTGAAAGATTCCTTGATCGAACAGGACCTCGGGATAGACGGGATCACTGAGTCAATTCTGTACGTAGCTGGTGTTGGTCTGCCAGCGAAGCAGTCTTCGGCCTGACCTGGGCTAACCTTTTCCTGGCATCCTCATACAAAGGACCAGTACGCTGCGACTCGCCAGCATAGTTCAAAAGTAAGCTGAACTGATGTAGTGCGAGATCGTCACGCCCAAGTGACTGGTACAGCACTCCCAGACGATAATGGGCAGCAGCAACGGCGTGCAGTGCAGGTGAGTCGGCACTGTCCAATTGACGTTCGTTGCTGCGAGCCAGGAGGAGTTCGTATTGGCGGGCGGCCTCTTCCCGGCTGCCGGCGATTTCATACGCCCTGGCAAGGGTTTCAATCGCCAAGGGTGAATTGAGATGTTGGACGGCAATACTCGCCGATTGGACGGCGTCCAGAGGGCGGCTTTGTGCGACGGCTATTTCAGACTGCAGCATGTTGGAAAAGGAGATCACCCTTGGTGTCTTGTCAGCTGATTCCTCCAACCGGTGAAGCTGCCTTTCTGCACCGCCTATGCGACCGGAGCGAGCGTAGAGCCTTCCAAGCAGGAAGATCAGTTCAGGGTTGGATGGCTCCCGCAGCTTGTGAAGGAAGTTCATTAGCGACGTGCGATCACCGGAAGCTCGATGAATGTCAGCAAGAAAAATCTGTTTCCGGGACATATCGTAGGCATTGTCCATCGCTGCATCAGCAGTCACGCCATATTCGAGCTGAATTACTGCTTCCTTTAGGTTGTCGCGAGTCTGGGCGGCATCGGCCATGGCATCCCGGGCCATCAGGGCCGCATCTCCTCCCAATGCAAGCATCTGCTGCCATATGCCATCCGCTTCGCCTTCCTTACCAATCCCAAGATCATAACCGCCGATCAGGTTCAGTGCTTTGGCGTTGTCCGGGTTCTCCTTCAAAACCTGCCGTGCCAGGGTTACGGCCCGTTGAGAATCACGGCCCAAGTAATAGTAGGTGGCAAGGTTAATTTTTGGCGATGGGGAAGGTGCTAAATCAACGGCTTTCTTAGCTTCGGAGATGGCCAAATCGAAGCGGAATTCGTTTCTGTAGCATTCAGCCAGATTCAAATGAACAGCAGGGTCTTCGGGCGATAACGCAGCCAAAACCTGATAGTGAGTGATGGCCTTTGCGCTGTCATATTGGAATAACGCATAGTCGCCCAATATCTTCTCTCTTTCCCTTTCGGTCACCCGACCGGACAGCTGTGCGGCTCTCGCATATTCCTCTCCAGCCCGATCATTATTAGCTGAATTTTCATAGGCAATGGCCAGGTACTCATGGGCCATGGCGAAATTGCCGTCCATTTCCACAGCCTTCTTGAATAAAGAGACGGCTCTGCCGAAATTTCCCAGATAGAGCTGTTGCTTTCCAGAAGAGTACAGCTTCAGTGCTTCCAGGGAGCTGGAGGTGACAAGAGCCAAAGGTTGTGAGGCCTGTTGTATGGCTGCATTCGATTCGCCCCACTTGTGCCGTATCCTCGTCGCGATTTCGTCAACTGCTGGGGGTAACTGCTCCGGGCCAGAAAATGCTTTCTCCGTCGTGATGACTGGATCTCCATTGCAATTCAGAACTCGAACCAGGATCAGATAGCTACTTCCTAGTTTGGAAATAGAGCCTGAGATGACCGACTGCAGACCTTCTCTGGAACAGATCTCGCTGGCGACTCTTTCATCGACAACATCTGTCACGGATTGTTGCATTCTTCTAAGCACGTCAGGCAACCGGCTTGAGGGAAAAACGGAGACCTGTGATGACTCACCTAAGGCTGTCGAAATCAGTTCACGAGGGGTTTGATCGAAAGCAGGATCTCCGGTACGGTTTTCGAATTCGGCTACTACTACCGACAAGCGCGGAGGCACCGCATGACCTCCGAACCCGCGCCACAAGATGACTCCCGCCGCAGTGACCAACATCACGAGCACGGCTGTTATTGCCAAGGACCGCCTGCGTTTTGGCGGCGCAGGAATGATTCGGTTATCCGAGGGTCCAAGAGCGCCTTGCGGAAGCATGGTTTTCAGGTCAATGGCAATCTCTCGCGCCGACTGGTACCGCGCATCGGGATTCTTGTCGAGGCATTTCAGGATGATGCGTTCCAACTCCGGCGCGAGGCCTGGATTCTGGGTTCGCGGGCGCACGGGCTGCTCATGCAAGATCGCTTCTATAAGGCGGACTACCGCAGTGTCACCGAAGGGGCGTTGACCAGTGGCCATGACGTAGAGCACCGCTCCCAGACTGTAGATGTCGGAGCGTTCGTCGTCCACACCAGGGTCGATCTGCTCTGGCGCCATGTACGCCAGCGTGCCCACCAGAGTACCTTGCTGTTCGACGGATTGGGTGGATTCGTCGTTGGAAATTACGGCCATTCTGGCCAGCCCAAAATCGAGCACCTTGACACCGCATTCCTTGGTGAGAAAGATGTTCTCCGGCTTGAGATCCCGATGAATGACGCCGTTTTGGTGAGCGGCGGCAACAGCGCCAGCGATCTGGACTCCGAAGGTGACGATACTGGCTTTGTCCAGAGGGCCCTGCATGCGATCGGCAAGGGTACAGCCCGACAGCAGCTCGAATACCAGGAAATCGATGTCGCCGTCTGATTCGATGGAATAGATGCTCTCGATGTTGGGGTGATTGAGCCGGGAGAGAGCGAGGGCTTCCTTGCGAAGCCGACTGCGCTCACTGACTCTGTCACTCCTGCTTTTGAGCACCTTGACCGCCACGTCGCGCTCTAATTGCATGTCCCAGGCGCGGTACACAGTCCCCATACCGCCCGCACCGATCTTCTCGGTCAGACGGAAGTGACCGATTGTCCGCCCCGGGATGAGGCTATGAGCCGCCATATAAGCAATTCACATAAGCGAATCGTATGACTGTTTCGTCGGATGGTCAACGTAAGCAAAGGCCGTTTTCGTCGATGGGCTCCCGCCCATCCCGCGTCGGGTGGTGCGCCGTGACTGACGCACTCCTCCCGGGCACACTCGTTGGAGAAATATGTCCAAGCTACCCGCTTGGGCCTACCTGCTCAGAGTCCATATAACCCGCTTACCGGCCCGTCTCTTTAGGACGGCTGTGATCGCTGGTCGAGACTCGGCTGCACTCATGCGAGCGTCGTGGCGCGTGGGAAAGCGATGCGCCCCGGCAGCTCACAATGGCGTCGGTGCTCGCCAAATCGCCGAGGCACTCACCGATAGGCTTTCCTCCAAGCGAACGCATCAACGAGAGTCGCTCGTGTGGAGTTCGAAATAGAAGAATGGGTTCTGCTCGCTGCTCAAAACAGAGGAACAAAAGAAATGGTCGGCCCTAGTGGACGATTTTCGAACTTTACACGGTTTCGACGTTTCATTCTGAGTGCTCCTTTACCCGAAGACGCCGTAGGGCCGTACGCTGAGGCGTTCTACAAACACCTGAATCGCCGTCCGAAGTGCAATGAGCAGATGCCCTCGTTCACGCCAGACATCGACATCCCCTAAGCTTCTGATCGTCTATGCCGCGTGAGTTTTTTAGACCCGACCCGACGAAGAGATCGTCATTCAGACCGAGGATCTTTGCGCTCTTGTTGGAGGTTGCCGTAACTGTCCAGGTCATGCAAAGGCCAAGGACATTGGGCTCACAGAGCTGAAGCCAAACGAGACTGTTTGGTGTACCCACGGCTGCCATCAAACGCAGAATGGACGGTTACTAGCTTATTCTGCTGTGCATCCACAAGCTTATGCTGCTACGCGGCGATTAGCTTATCCTGCTGTCTTCGGCAGACCTGACTTCAGGTACTGCCCGTAAGGCATTCATTCCCCTCAGTTGCAAACTCTTTCATCTTGCGGTGAGGGCAGGGAGGCGCTAGGCTTGGGCTCCTCCCCAAATCCTAAAGTGGAGATTAACGAAATGCCTAAGTACGCTGTTGCTGATTTGCGCCTCGCCGCCACCACGGTGGCGATGGCTGAACAAGATGTTTGTGACCGATACGACGGATTCATCACCCCAATTGATGGCCCGGCAGTACCCGGTCTTACTTTTCTGGCAAACATTGAAGTAGAGCAAGCAAAAGTAGGAGCACTGATGGCGAGTCATGACGTCAGCCTCTCAGAGAAGGCTATGCTTGCGGATTTGACTGCGAAGACCAACGTCTTCGGAACAATCACCGTCGATGATGCAAATCACATAGGCATCATTGCGTTCCGCGGTACGAGAACCGTTCCTGAGTGGTTCGACGACATCGCCCTGAGTGCCCCGGTGCGGTTCGAGGAAGTTGACCATGGTACTTGGGTGCATAAGGGGTTTCACCTAATCTACATGACTATACGGGACAATATGCTCCACCAGCTTGAACTTTTGAAGGACTATGATCGTGTCATTATTACAGGACACAGCCTCGGTGCAGCGGTAGCAAGTCTTTGTCTGCTCGAACTGCGAGGTCGTTCGGATGGAGCCAAGTATGAAGGGATGACGTTTGCAAGTCCTGGTACTTTCTTCGGCAAACCTAGAAAGTTTGTGGAGAGCGGAGCGAAAAGTCTGAGGATCTTCAATCCTGGCGATATCGTCCCTCGGTTCCCATCCGTCGTCTACTGGCACGTACCGGGCGGCATCAAGATAAAGACGGTATTGAACCCAAAAACCTTCCACAGTCTGAAGGAGACCTATATACCAGGGACTGAGGAACTATATGCCCAGCGTTCCGCCGCTGGCCAGCCGCCTGATTTTGAAGTCGAAGGGGATCACCCAGTTCCTTTGCTAATACTGGAGGAGGACATCGCGAAAGCGAAAGCTGCGGGAGCAGAAGCAGACGTAGAAGTAGAACCAGCGGTAATCGTCTAAAGCGTGCAAGGTCAGGTTCGGGAGGATAGATATTGTCCACTGCAACAAGGGGAAAGCCCGAGAGCCTTCCCCTTATTGCTTGCTGCGTTCACTGCCGATGGGTTCTACGAGTGGAAGAAGCTCGACGCAAAGACACGATAGCCTTATTCCTTCACGATGCGAGGTGGTGAGCCCATCGCCTTTGCGGGACCATGGGACGCCTGGAAGGACCCCCTGAGCGATGCGTGGTTGCAGAGTTTCACCATCATCACGATCATGCCAAATCAGCTGGCGGCAGACGTTCGAATTGGGCAACGCGAAGGCAGGCGGGTTGTCCCGGACACCCGCACGCTATGCTGTAAAACTTTGCTCGCCGCCGGTCACATCAATCTGCGTGTCATCCTTCAAGTCCCACGCCCCCGGGCCCGAGCGCAAACCGGTCTTGTGCCTTATCAACGGGGGCGTCCTGCCGTCCTTCCCGACTTAGGCGATGCCGCGACCGAAAGTGGGCGAATAAGCACTAATATGGAAGCGGCAGGCTGCCGTGACCCACGACACCATCACAATCTCGCCGATTCCGCGCTTTCGAGCCGCAATGATAATCGCGATCATCGCGGACGCACTCCAAATCATCCTTCTCCCCTTATTCGTCGAGGGAGTTGAATCGCCTGCGGATGACATACTCGACCTCGGAGTTGGAGCTGCGCTGGTCTACCTTCTTGGCTGGCATTGGGAATTTCTGCCATCGTTCCTTGCCAAGCTCGTGCCGGGAGTCGATTTGGTTCCGTTCTGGACGTTAGCGGTCGCAAACGTCTATCGGAAATCGAAGCGGACCTTGGTCACCGCAGGAGAAAGTCGTGAGGAGTCATGATGCTGGGAGACCCTCGGGGTTCGTAGGCCGTGAACTGCCAGTCATCCTTGATCCAGATGGTTGTGTGATACGGGAAGGGGTTGGACGGGGACGGCTTCGAAGGAGGGAAGGACCGTGGGATATTTTTCATCCGTCGGATTTGTCCTCCTTTCGATCGCGCCACGCCCCCAAGTTCCAGTGCGCGTGATGCGGACACCATCCTCGGCAGCAAGCTCTTTCATCCTTCGGTTGTATCGGCGCGTTTCCGCAGCCTCAGCGACGGCGTTACGATGGCCTTCAACCGTGTTTGGATCTGGTCTGTCGCCAAAGCCAATGGGTTTGTATTGTTTCGTAAACTTTATTTTCCGTGACACATCAGCCTCGTTTCAGTTTGTTGTATTGCTCATCCGTGAGATTGACGTAGTTGCTTCCCCTGCCCCATGCTCTGATGCTGTGCTCAAACTTCGTCAAATCTTCTACGTTGCAGCGGATGACGAATGCACGTAGACCGTCCACAGTGGCGATGCAATAATACCTCGTCTTCGGGCCTATCAGGGTTCGGCAATCAGCCTCTATGAAGTGGACCCGCCAAGTATAGTCGTGCTGGTCGTAATTCATCAGGACGCGGGGCATGGCGAAATTGTAGGACCGTTGGCAGCCTGTGGGGGTGCTCTAGCTGTGGATCAAAATTCGAGCGCAACGGATTGTGGGAACAGCAAAAAGGAGGCCGCCCCTCGAAGAGACGGCCTGTATCACTGCTAGCCTGTTCGGCGAGTGATGCCTATCAGGAGGCGAGATGGAGGCAACGGTCGTCAGTGTCAGAAATAGAGGCGGCTGAGCAGGTAAGCAGTTGAGAGGTGTTCTGAAGCCGTGAACTTGAATGTCACTCAATTTCATGCGCTCTAATGTATTGCAGCGAGCTGCGCTTGGACCAGCAAAAGATCCTCAATCACTCTCCATCCTGCGTAATGGCCGTGACAGAGTGCATTTCTGATATTCAGCAACAATTTCCGAGGAGATGTTCTAGGATTCTTGCCGAATCTATTGCAGAACTTGCCGAAGGCTTCGAAATCTCTACTAGTAAGTTCAAGTGGATAGCTCTCCGGATAGAAGTGAGCTGCTGAGTAGATGTTCTTAGCTACGAATTCATCGTATTGGGCTTTCGTCTCTGGGTCTTCTCCAATACCGGAATCATCAAGATATCGCTCCTTCTCAAGAGCCTCCAGTTGAAAGCACCAGGCAAGCACCTCGGCGACGAGGAGGCTATTGACGAGCGCAGCACGTTGAAGGATACCGTTACCTACGATTGTGTCCGCAGTAGCTCTCACGACCCATGCGGTTGGCATAGGTTGACTATGACCCGGCGCTTGCCATAAGACACCTCGGGCGACCAACCGCGACAACTGTTCGCCCTGTCCTTCTCGTTTCAACGGACGACCTAAATCTTTCAGATACCCGTTCAATTCCGTCTTAGTGGACTCTTCGACGAAATCCCATCGCTTCTTCGCTAATGCACAACAGGATATTTCGAGCGCCTGCTCATCCCGGGGACGAAGTTCCTTCCAAGCGAGACCGTACATTCTCACATGCGCGAGATCGCCCGCGCACTCCCAAGCGGCGCGGGAGTGAAGATAACGTCCCCACAAGGTATCAGGATCTAGTTCACGTGTATCCAGAACACCGCCTGTCGGCATTGAAGGGCAGGTATCGAAAGAGTCCGCTCGCAGAATAAGCTGTGTATTCTCACTCAGAACTAAAACAATTAGAGGGAAGACGGACTGTTCTCGGTTGATATCTTCAACAAACGGACGTAACTCCTCGAGCAACCCTGCAGGATTGCCACTGTTATCTATAAGCTGGAAGACGTGAGGAGCTTGGTCCAACCTACTGAGAATGAGGCGCTTCAGGTTGAAGTAATCTAGAGGCCGTGCTTCCCCATTGAGGCAGGCGGTCAGCATCGCTATCATACCTGTCCCCGAATGCTCCCTGCGTCATTCGGCTCTGTTTGCGCAAATGAAGAATGCAGGCCCGCGGTCGAAAGCATAGCTGTTAAGAGGAACAAGTATCGAACTACGTGATGAGTCTTCACTGTTGCCGGCATCTTCGCCCCTTTACTCAATGGAAGAGGCACGGCTATTGCCAGATTGTGACCCAGCATCTCGGCTGCAATTCAATGAGATACAGACAGCTGTGGGCGGAGTGACATCCATTTCTGACCGTTAATCGGACAATGGGCGTGACAAAAGCGAACAGTGTTCCTATGGCAGACATCGTTGCGAAGTGCTCTCGTGGACTGGCGGCGAGGTTGCTTGCAATTGCTGAATCACCGCTGGTAATCGCAGCGCCAGAAGGAGGAAATCGTGTTCCTATGTCAGCCTTTACTTGAGGTCCTTGGCGGGCGCGGCATTGAGGACATCGACGCCTTCCTGAAGATGCCATCCTGGAGCGATCTTCCAGATGCTCTTTCGATTCCGTCGATGGAAAAGCCGCAGCCCGAGTACTTTGCTCTGTCCGGAGACGCGAACGCATCACCATCTTCGGCGATTACGACTGTGATGGGGTGCTCGGTGCCCACATCCTGCGCAGCGTGCTAACTGCTTTAGGTGCGGTACCGAGAACCTATCTGCCTCACCGGGATGAGGGCTACGGTCTCAGCTTGCCAACGGTCCATCGTTTTTCGTGCACCGGAACCGACTTGCTCATAACCGTCGATAACGGCATCAACGCGCGGGCGGCGGTGCATTTGGCACAACGGCTGGGGATCGACGTCGTCGTGATCGATCACCACCGCATCCAGGAGCAGGCGGAGACCACGTCAGTATGGTCTGATGCTTTCTGCGGCGCGGGCCTGGCGGCGATGTTTGCCTGGGCGCTCGCGCTGAAGGCGGGCTGGAACGATACGAAGGTTGAGCATCTGTTATCTGGATGCAGTCAATATGCAGCGATCGCATCGATCGCCGATTGTGTGCCGCTGCTCAAAGGCACACGAACTCTCGCCAGGCTGGGTCTAACCGAACTCTCCCGATTGAGGCACAAAGGACTGCAAGAGCTGCTCAAAACCGCTTGCACCGATCCATCCCAACCGGATTCGCGGGACGTGGCCTTCGGCGTCGCTCCGCGCATCAACGCCGCCGGCAGAATGGCCCATCCGGCTGAGGCGCTTGCCGTATTCGAGGCGGCGCTCGACGAGGGCACACAGTCAACAGGCTCAATCAATTGAACCAGGAGCGCCGGCGCACCGTGAAGGTACATTTTGAAGAGCTCGTGGAATCGATCGGAACGAACGCTCCAGCTGGCTTGGTGGTATATATCGCGAGATGAGCCCGAAAGGGATCGCTGGCCTCTTGGCGAGCAAATGTGTCCAGAGGTATTCTGTTCCGAGCATCGTGCTTGTCCCATCGACCATTCCTGGTCAAGTCGTTGGATCAGGAAGAAGCATCCCCGGCGTCGACCTGATCGAAACTCTGCGACCGCTTGGCGACACGCCTGTATGAACTTGCTCGCGGCATCGACCACAATTTAGTCATTCCGGACCGGCCAACCAAATCGATTTCCGCCGAAGACACGTTCGAGCGCGATATTCCGTTGTCAGCAACAGAAGAGCCAATCCGTCGCCTCGCGGGCAAGGTGTGGTCCGCACTCAAGAAGGAACCGCATATCGCGCGTACCGTGGTTCTCAAACTGAAGACCCGTGAATTTAGTATCCTCACCCGTAGCCATACTCCTGCCGTGCCGCCTGGATCGTGCGAGGAACTCATTGAGATCGCGCTCTCACTTCGTGAGCGCGTTGACCTTCCTCCGACGCAACGGTTTCGTTTGGTTGGCGTCAGTCTGAGTGGTTTTCGAGAATCGGAACAGTTGAAATCACGCCTTTTCGAAGACAGCGACGTTGAAAGATACGCTGACGGTGAAATTCCTGAGGCACAGTCATCTTCTACGGACGACTCGGCCGGCTACGGGCGAACGTGACAAGACCGAAATTCAGAATGCAATCACAAGCCCGTCGGCTGGGCGAACATTGCGCTCGCATTTCGTGCGAGCAACGGCCGGGATGAAAGGGCGCTTTTGGTACCGAAGAGGTCTGCACGACCGCGTACCTCTTGGTAGCCACATCACCGAGGAATCTGTCGTCATCTGCCTAGCTGGAAAGGGCGAGGGGAATCCGCCGTGCAAAGGCTGTAGAATTTACTTATGCAGGGGGCTTCGTACCCAGATGGAAGTCTGAATGTCACTGGAGTGTGAGTTGAATTTCGACTGGATGAGCGCGGAGAATACGAGACGGGTGGCGCAAGTGCCTATGCTCGAACTATGCTCGAACAGACCTCACCGACCCTCACAGAACTACATCGGACATCACCTCCAGTCCGCCGTAAGTTGCTCTAAACACAGCAAGCAGAGAACTTACCCGAACCAGGCAGCGGACTCAAAATCCGTCGAAGGCAACTTCATGGGGGTTCAAACTCCCCCTCCCGGCACCATCTCAAATACCAATATCCTCTGTGGATTCAGAGTTTTGCCGCGCTCGCTAGTGCGCTGCGTTCGGGGTGTTTCAGGTTGGCAACTGCATTAAGGTACGAAATCAGGTACATTGCGCATCCACTGTTCTTTCAATATCTAGCCTTCGTTTGCGGCGGACTTTATTTCTGCTGGTTCTTCCTAATTACGCTAGATTACGGAATGCGCAGCGGACTTGGTATCCGATCAAGGTCCTCTCAAGGTCCTCGATGTGTCGAGAGTCTTTGTTGCATTGTTCCTTAGCAGGGACGGTTCGCTGTCCAAGTTTCCGCTTTCAGGTATCGATCGCGGACAGAATGGTGAGATGCAGATGCTAACTGCAACTGAGACTTGATCGCGATGTGCTACGCCTCGATGAGTGCATTGGCGATTTTTCACTCGTTGACCAGCGAAACCGAAATTTGGGCCGTGACAGCGATTGAAAACGGCGAGCGCCTCTCAAAGGATGGTCTACTGACGAAGTCAAAGAAACGGTTTATAGAAGGTATGACTTCCTGAACCCGCACTGGTTGAGCAACCGAAATCTAACTTTTCGGGAACAGCCACTTTCAGGAAATTATGATCCACAGTTTCACACCTGTTGAATTGCTGCCATGCGTGCTTTTCGGCTTGCCGCCTCTCCACGTGAGCGGGCGCGATTGATACTGCCAACGGGCGTGGTGTCGGATGACGAATGATGCGTAACATCGAAATAGACCGCTTTCGTCTCTTCAGGCCCAAGGTGCGAACCCCTCAGAAGAGTAAGTCGGGCGATATTGTGGAAAGTCGCTTCCGACTCCTTCCATTCAACGCTGGCATTTTCAATCCAAAAGCTGGCGTCGTAATGTTTGCCCCAATAGGTCATCCTTTCCGCGTCCAGGAACTGAATTCCGAAGTCGAAACTGCTCATCTTGGTATCTTCCTGTACATGTCGGATGAGTTCGTCCTGGAGGCCGTTCGGGTTGCTCTTCTGCAAAGGCCTCGCCAGATTGTCGGGGGACGGAGTAGCTGAATACTTAACGACGTCGATCGGCCCGTGACGAAAGGGCACATTGCTCCCGTAGCGCAGTTGTTGATACGGTTTTATCGTCTGGTGTGACTGCACTTGTACCAACGCGAGGGTTCTAAACACTCTCAGCTTATCCTTGAACGACAGGGACCAGAGGCCGGCGGCCGGGTTCGATGCGGTGAGTAACTTAATGATCGCCAGAAATGCAGGCGAGTCGTTTATGGGGAGAGTTGTTGTGTTTTGCATCGAGAAATCCTGTCGCCCATAGCCTGCGTCAGGAACAACCGTTCCCCCCCGAGTGAGATCGACCGAAAAGGACAACGATCTGACGTCTGCCTTGAAGTCAGAATTTTTCTTTGAATCTGCGTTTCCAAATCGCACAGTAGCGGGATATATGCCAGGCTTCGCGAAGATTCCCTTCGCGAGCCGCGCTGCCAGCGCGGGGTCGCGGCCTTTGGCAACATCAAATATTTCAAATTGGGCTTGGGCGCAGACACCCTTTGCATGAGTTCCACGAGCGAGAGGCCGGTATTGTTCTGTGGCAGCATTTGCCTGCATCTGCAGACTCAGCTTGGTGATCTCCTCGATGTCCGCCTGTTCCCGAGTGAGGTCTCGCTCGGCGTCGCAACCGGTCACTCCGAACCATCTGGTCAAAAACAGCATAAGAACCTCACCCGAGCTTGGAGATAAATTTGAGTGCGGTAATGCTGGGCAGAAAGCAGTAAGCGGCTGCTTTCGTCTTAATGAACGTTGAGAATCCCGTGATCTCGATCGGGGCTGCGCCATTGGCCTGGGGAATCACGAAGATGCTTTCGGCTGGGTCTTGCGTGCCAATCATTGGATCTTTCGATTTGGGGTTCAGCCTGACCGCACCTGCGAACTCGCTGTCGTTTACCCAATGCCCGAGCACGAATTCATATTGGTTCTCGATGCTTGAGTTGATGAAATAGCCAAGAAGTCCGCGTTCGATGCCGTCGTAGGGTTTCGTCGGATCGTAGGCTGGCCCATATGGCAAGCCGCGGCGGATCAGCCGGTGAGTATTATTGGTACCTCCAGGGACTCCTTGTCCAGTAACTGGCTGGCCTCGGGGATTTACACGGCGCATGTGGGCGCCAACGGGACAACGCAGTCCCCTTGGATCGCCCGAGCCGTCGGCGTTCACGTAGTTGAAGTCGTTCAGCTGCTCGGACGAAATCCCGCCTGGAGGATTATCAGTCTCCGGCGACAACATAAGAGGAACGCCGTTGCGCCAGCGTCCACAAATCTTGGCGGCATGCAGCTCAGGATCGATCTTGTCTTTATTTGATTGAAGGTGGTTCTCAAATCCGGCACAATCCGTTTCGATCATCTTGAACACTGCAAAGCTGCCGTTCAGGCCCAGTTCTCGAGGTTCGGGCAATAAGTAATTCTCAGCGTCGTCCTGCAAAACGAACAGCCAGGGTTCGCACGGCTCCTGGTGATCCGGCGGATATTTTTCGGGGCCGCCGCGAATCGTTGTCATGCTGACGCCGTCGGTATAACCAAAGTGGACCTTTGAAGTGAAGGTGGGCTTGCCATCCACCATCTCTGTCAACGCCATTCCATCGGTCCGCCAGATCTCTCGAAAGGCATTGCCTTGGGCAAACAGCGTTGACAGCCGTTCGCTGTAAGTCGTCATGGCCTCGGGGCTCATGGCATGCAGCGTTACCATGACGTGATCGTTTCCGGCCGTAAATGCGCCGATCCAGTTCTTCGGATCACTGGCTCCCGTATCGCCCACCAATCCTGCACGTCCGGCTGCCCCGGCGATGAACGCGCCGAACGACTTGAATGAGATCGTCGGGACGCGATCCTTGATCTCCAGAGCTATCATTCCAGGCCAGGTCATCGCCACGTTAAGGCAATAGTCCGGCTTATGGCGGGGAACATCGGCGGGATTGTCTCCAGGCCCCGGCGCAAACCCGACGTGCCAATCTTCGGCGGTAGTAATTTGCGGCGCGTCGGACTCATCTCCACTGACGAGACGTCCGAGCAGCTTGCGCGCCTCCGCAGGGGTAATAACGGACAGCAAGAAATGCCGCACCATTGGCATTTTGTAACCGCGGAGAATGAATCCCTGAATATCGGAGAGGTCGAGTGTCGATTTTGTCTCGTGGTGGCTTCTACCGAACAGACGGCCAAGGATACCCGCGCCCTCCTTAACTTCTGACGCGACAGTCTTATCGTCCGGGTTTGATGTCAAAAAGCTCACATGATCCTCACTGATGACTACGCTGCTGGAGCGCTGGATTGATTCGAATCCGATTGCGATTTGCTATCGGCGATCAGCGCATGGATGTCCTGAACGCTCAAGCCCGGATACGCCTGGTAGAACCCAATCGGAGTGCGATTCGCTCCCGCCGCGAAGTCGATGAACTCCTGGAGGTGCTTCCGGCAGGGCGACGGCGGCGCGCCCTTGGTGAACTTGAATAAAAGATCGAAGACCGGTCCGATGTTCTTAGTGAAATCTGCGATGTATTTGTCGAAGTCGCCGTCATATACCGTAAAGAAACCAATCTGGTTGTCTTCGAGCGGCACAAACTGTGCGAAGTGTGGTGTCCCGACTTTGTCAAGGTCCGTCGTTGTTCCATGTCCTCTCGCGCGCAGGATCAGTTGAACCTCGATAAAGGCAAGTTTTGATTTTGTCGGCAGGATCACCAGAAAGGGATTGAGTACCCCCGCGCCGGTGATGTCTGCGGCAGCCGCCAATGCCTTGATCTCCTTGACGGTCGCGTCTGGATAAGCTGTATAAAGGTTCACCGCATGGACAAGATGCGCCGCGGACCATTCGACGAAAGCGTCTGCGTGATCGGCGACGGGAGTGGGCGGCGGATCGTCCACATGTTTGAAGATTGCATCAAATATAGGCCCTGCATGCTTGACCAGATCGGCCATTAGCTGGCTGAATTCGCCGTCGAAGTCGCCAAGAAACAGCAGCGTCTTATCGCTCAACACCGTAAAGCGCGAGTAGTGAATCGTACCGATCGTGTCTGCCGCGTTGAACAGTCCCGGCATCAGTGGCGGAAGTTCTTCCGCAATCGCCTTTGCGTCCGCGGGCGACTTCAGAGGAAACGCGAGGGTAAAGTGATTTTGGTTTGTCACGTGATCTCCTTCGCTAAGTGCCAGCCCGGAGGTGGTGGTCCTTAGTCGCATTCGAGAGAATGATTTCCTGTGGTTCGGGGTGCTTTACTTGTGCCAGGCCTCATCAGGGAATCATTCCGCATTCAAACATCTTGTTGGCAACAGGAGCGGCCACTTTGTTGATGAACAGCGTACGCATCTGTGGATCGCTGTGCAGAAACTGTATTGCCTTCGCTTCTGCGGGTGTCGGCGGCGCATGCTGCGATCTCTCCGCCCACAATTGTTGGCAGCTCGCTGTCTGGTATTTCTGAATAACTTTGTTGGCAACCTGGTCCAGAATAGGGTGCTGGTTCTGACCCTCTATTCCAATAACACTGGCCAGCAGCACGCAACTCAAAGACAGGACGATCGTTTTCTTCCTCATCGTTTTCTCTCTCTCTCTTTTTAGTGAACCGAGCAAATTCAACTCTTCGGCCACTGGTTGAACATCTTCTGGACGGCTTTTCCTACTATTTGCTGGTTCTTGTTGCCGTTGTTGCTCAGTGTGTCTTGTCCGATGCCTCGCCACACCAGAGACTGGGTTTTAGTGTCGTGCAGGTCGACAATCAAGGTGGCTTCTACGTTCTGTTGCGGTGTGATTCCACCCATTCCGCCACCGATGCCCCGCATTCCCCATGCGCTATAAGAGGTTTCCTGTCTCATGCCACCGCTAACAACGAGGATCAGATCGGGATTCTGTGACGCCTGCACTTTTTGCAGACCCTTACCCTGCAGCGCCGAGTCGATGTCCTGTTGCGCTACCTGCGCCAGGATGGAGTTCTGGATTTGGTTGGCGTTGTTAGAGGCCCAGGTATAGGTGTGATACCCAGAGAAGCTCTGGCTGTGGTTGTAATTCACCGAGACTTGTTGTCCAACGGCAATCGCCGACGTGACGCACATTAGCATTGCGCACAACACAACTTTCGTTTTCATGGGTGTCATCCTTTCGAATTCATGATCTGCTGCCAACGTTGCAACTGGTTGCGGGTCACCTCTGCTCAAGTGCTGATTCAGCGGTAGCGGTCCCTAGTTGTTGACCTTGGCGACTGCTTCCTGCACCTTCTTTTGGTCCTCTGCGGACAGCTGACTCGGTCCGAGATTGTATGTCAGCTTGTCGATTGTGCCGTTGAACCGGAACGGCAGGTCGTAACTGAAGTCCACCGGTGTGCGAGTATCCACTCCAATGTCAAAGGTCTCGTCGACGGCCATGAGAAGCGGAATCGTGTGCGCTATCGTCTTGCGGTCTACTTCCTTGCCGTCAACCGACAGCACACCGGTCCCGCCTTTACCGGGGCCGGGTCCGTCGTATTTAAAGTCGAAGACGATGGTGTGCTTGCCAGCGCCGAGCGAAGATCCTGACCATCTGAACCGCTCCAGGTCCAGCATGTTGTAAACGAAGATTGGCCTCCCTTTGCCTATTTGCGCTACACCCGTAACAAGTCCTGCAACTAACCAGAATGGAGCCAGTAGTATCAACGCATAGCCGGGCCACGTCTTCCAGCCGGTCCAATGTTTGCTTCTTGCGAACCAGGTGAGAATCAATCCCAAAAGGAACAGACTCCAGACCACAACTTTGAGCACCGTGCTTCTGAGCCACCAGTTGTTGCTCTGGCTGAGAAAGAGGCCGTAGCCGCCGAAGCGCCCGCCCAGCGTCGCAATCATTCCCTCGCCACCGCCCTCTGGGATCGTCACCTCGGCGGTAATGGTGTAGTCCTTGTCCAGAATGCTGGGAGCATTGCCGACGGGAATACCGGCATTCTCACCCGTGTAAGTGAAGACAGTTTTCCCGGCGACCGAGCTCGGTCGCGCCGTTAGCAGGCGCACAAAGCCCGAGTTATCCAATGGGAGTACCTGGTATTTCCCCGCCTCCGTCAGGAACAGCGCCTGCATTTCCTTCAGCTTGTCAGGCATTTTCGCTGCGAGGTCGTTGTACTCCGAATAGTCCTCGCCGATGTTGTAGAGCTCCCAATGGTAGTTGTCGAGGGCAGGCATCGTGCCCGTTCCCAGCTCCCATGACGGTGCGGGCGGTGTCGTGGCAGCAACCCAACCATCGTGATAAATAGCGCGATTGCCGACCATCTCGAAATACTGCGTGTCGCGCTTCGACGGCGCATTGGCATTTGCCTGGTTAAACGTGTAGAGCATGCTCACGCCTTCGATCGGCTTCTGCTTGATCCCGTTAACCACCTCCGGCGCCTGGATACCAGCGGCTTCGAGAATTGTCGGCACAATGTCGATGACATGGTGAAATTGCGTGCGAATACCCCCCACGTCTCTAATATGGCCGGGCCACGAAATGGCCAGGCCCTGCCTCGTCCCACCGAAGTGCGACGCCACCTGCTTGGTCCACTTGAAGGGCGTATCGAACGCCCAGGACCATGCCACCGACATATGCGGGTACGTCTTGTTCGAGCCCCAGTCGTTATAGTGCAAAGCATTCATCGCCAGGACAGGCTTGACCGCCGGTGGGTTAAGGATGCCGTTGTAGGCGGTCATCTGGTTGTACGTGCCGTATACGCTGCCCTCTGCACTGGTGCCATTGTCGCCATCGATGTAGATAATCAGCGTGTTGTCGAGCTTGCCCTGATCCTGGACCTCCTGAATTACCCGACCAATCTCATAGTCCGTGTAGGCGGTGTAGGCAGCGAATACCTCCGCTTCGCGGGCATACATCTTCTTTTCCAAATCGCTAAGCGAGTCCCACCTCGGCAGCTTCGCTCCTCCATAGTCTGCCTGTCCGTCCGGCCACGGCGTCAGCATCGTGTTCGGCGGAACCACGCCCAACTGCTTCTGGTTGGCGAGGATCTGCTCGCGCAACTTTTCCCAGCCCATGTCGAACTTGCCGTGGAACTTGTCGATCCATTCCTGCGTCGGCTGGTGGGGTGAATGAGAGCCGCCGGGCACGTAATAGACGAAGAACGGCTTGTCTGGCGCGGCTGCGTTCAGATCCCTCATGTACCTAATAGCGTCGTCCGCCAGGTCAGTGGTGAGGTTGTAGCCGGGATGTCCGACCCACGGGTAGACCTGCGTATGATCACGGAACAGATACGGCTCCCACTGATCGGTCTCCCCGCCCAGGTAGCCGTAGAAATACTGAAAGCCCATACCCGAAGGCCATTGATCGAAGGGCCCGGCGGTGCTGCTGTACTGAAAACCAGGTGTGTTATGGTTCTTCCCAAACCACGACGTAGCGTAGCCGTTCTCTTTCAGGATCTCGCCAATAGTGGCGCTCTCCGCACCGATGACGGAGTCATAGCCCGGGTAGCCGGTGGATAGTTCGCCGATAACGCCATAGCCGACCGAGTGGTGATTACGACCGGTAATCAGCGCGGCCCGCGTCGGCGAACAAAGCGCAGTGGAGTGGAATTGCGTGTAGCGCAGCCCCGCCTTGGCGATCCGATCCAAGTTGGGCGTCGGAATGACACCGCCAAAGGTACTCGGGACGCCATAGCCCTGGTCATCGGTCATGATGAGGAGTACATTGGGCGCGCCCTTGGGCGGCACGATGCGAGGCGGCCACCAAGGCGTGGAGTCCTTGGCGCTTTCCTTAATCACTCCGCCGAACTTCGACGGCGGTGCCGGGAGTTGCTTTCCATCGATGGTGGTAGTGGCGTCGGCCGAACCTAACTTGCCGGTTACCTGTTGCGCAGCGGTCGGTACGACTGACAGCGCGGCAGCTATCAGAAATGATGCCGCTTCGCCCAGGAGGAATATTCTTTTCGAGTTGCATCTCATGCGTTGTACTCCGTTGCTGACAAGAAGAAGGTCGTAAAACAGGCCGTGAAAGCTGGAGGACGCAATATCCGCCGTGCCGAGTTCGAAACAATCTGGAGTTATTTCCACTCGTGTAGCTGGAAATGAGTTGCTCTCCAGGATCAACCAAAAGATGTTCGCTCCCGGTGAACAGGCGCGATCCAACGGATCCCTGATGGTGCTAGAAAGGCTAGCCGCTAGACCACGCCCAGGCAACTAACAGAAGTAGTAGTGCCGCGTCTTTTTTTCAGTACGGCTGGACCCCGCGGGGTACCGCGCAATATCACAGGTCCCATCACTCGCATCAGTTTTCCCGGAGTCTCTCGCTGGAACACCTGCTTACTACTTGCGACCAAATCCGATGTTGAGCCCGACCATATACCTGAAGTTGTTTTGAGTTGCCTTGATTTGGTTGGCGCTGAATTGAGTCAAAAGATAGTCGACCTCAGCCGGGCGAATCGACACATGCGGCGTTAGTGGAATGTCCAGCCCACCGCCCAACTCCATCGCGAACGCATTGTTGCTGTTGCCGGCACCTACAACGCCGTGGATGCTGTTGTAGATCGATGCATAAGCTCCGCTGTGTCCCGCTCCGAACAGAGCCTCGCCAAACGGTTGAAATCTGCCCGAATGCTTCTTGATTTGTGCCCGAACAGATAAGTAAAGAGGTTTCCACTTACATTTCCGTTATAGCCATGCGCCCTCAATTACGCACCACCGGCGCCCGTGTAATCCATGAACTCTGCTTTGATCCCGAATAAGGGCGTTGCGTTGAATACAAAACCGGCACCGCCGCCATTGATGTTATAGCTGGTAATTGGCGGTAGTTCGGGATGAACGTTGATGAAGGAATATCCAAATGCTATTTCAGCCTTTGGAACTGTTATTTCTGAATTTGAGGCCGTCTTCTGACCAAATTGACGTCATCGAAAACGACAGGCTGAGGAGGGAAATGAGTATTTTGCTCTTCATGAGATGACTTCCTTTTTTATAGAGTGAACGTCACGTTGCTAGTTGGGGAGGGAGCTACTACGAATAATCCTTCGTCGCAAATGGAATCTGAGCAGGGTCACCGGCGAAGAGGGACGGTCGCTTCGACTCGCGTGCCCCAGCCGCGTTTAGAGACGATGGCAAATTTCCCACCGACCAGGTAGAGTCTTTCGCGCATGCTAATCAATCCGAGTCCATGCCTTTTGCTCTGGGCAGTCGGAGCGAAGCCGACTCCGTCGTCCGCGATCTCGAGATGAATTTTGTTGCGATTTCCGATGACATCGACTTCAACGTTTTTGGCGTGACCGTGTTTGGCGACGTTATGCAGTGCTTCCTGCAGGACTCGAAACAGGCAGAGCGCGACGTCAGCGGATAAGTTATTGAACACACCAGAGCAATTACATTGGGCCGGTACGAGATATTGCTCCGCGAACTCTCGGCATAGACCTTTGACTGCGACAACGAAGCCAAGCAGCTCCAGATGCGATGAGTGAAGTTGATGAGAGAGGTTTCCGACGATCCGGCCTAGATCATTGAGTTTGCCGCGGAGGTGGATCAATCTTGAATTGCTGTCAGCGCGCAAATCAGCGAGGGTCAGTCGTGTTTTTTTCCATCGTGTATGTGCCGCAATACAATCCCACCGTCATTTATGGCACTCCCTACGTGGTTCCCAGCTATAGCACTGCAGATGTCGTGGCGGCAGGCGTTATGACCTTCGGGCTCGGATTGGCCATGGGAGCGATGATGAGCAGCAGTTGGGGATACAGTTACTGGCAGTGCGACTGGTACGGTGGCGCGGCTTATTATCACGGCGCAGCCTACTACGGAAACGACGCCTGGCATGGCGGCTACTACGGCACCAGTGGGAGCGCCTATGGTGCATACGGCAGCGCGCACTATAGCGAGGACTATAACCCCTCCACGGGGACGTATGCACGCGGCGCGTCAACTTCCACCGCGTACGGCACTCAAAACGTAGGACAGGCGTACAACCCATACACCGGGGCCTCGGCCGCCACTCATCAAGGTTCCAATGCCTACTCGAGCTGGGGAAGCTCGACGGCCTCGAAGGACGGCACGACCGTCGACTCGCAGCACTACTCGGACGCTAACGGAACTGTTGGGACAGCTGAGAGCTCAAATGGGAACAAGTATGCCACCGCAACGGCACACGGTTATCGAGGGAGCAGCGGGTATTCGGGATAGCAAGCTCATAGCGACAGCTCGTCGTCATTCAGCGGCTGGGCCAGTCACTCTGACGGCTCCAGTGGTGGATGGGGTGATCGTTCATCGAGTTCGCGCGGCTGGGGCAGTAGCGGCGGCGGCGGCGGATGGGGTGGTCGTAGTGGTGGTAGCGGCTTTGGTGGCGGCGGGAGGCGGTAGCGAACGAGTTCGAAACTGGTAACACGAGGAATCACGTCCATCGGAGGATCAGAATGTTTCATTTAGTCCGTAATCGCACCGTTTTTGCGCGGTCCTTCTTGTTCCTGACGCTGGGTGTCGGGCTGCTGCTTTCTCTCACGGCCTGCAACAAGAAGGACCAGTCCACGCCTGCGCAGGCCGCGCCCAAGACCTTCGCTAAGCCCGAAGACGCAGGCAACGCGCTGGCGGACGCTGCGAAATCGCAGAGCCAGGATGAGGTTCTCGCCGTTTTAGGACCGGGATCGGCGGATATCGTCTCTTCTGGCGATGCCACTGAGGACAAAGCTGCCTTCGCCGGATTCGCGAAGGCATACCAGGTAACGAACCGCTGGCGGAAACTGAGCGATACCAGCAACCTGCTTCTGGTGGGCGCCGACAACCAGGCATTTCCCGTCCCACTAACGAAGAACGCTGCTGGCCAATGGTACTTCGACGTACCCGCCGGAAAAAAAGAAATCCTGGCGCGTCTCATTGGCCGGAACGAGATCGCCGCCATCTATATTTGCGGAGCACTGGCGCAATCCCAGGCTCAATACTTCTCCCAGAAACATGGCGGCGTTAAGCAGTACGCGCAGAAGTTCATCAGCGATGCAGGCCAGCAGAACGGCTTGTACTGGGAGAGTGGGCCGGGCGCTCCTCGCAGCCCGATTGGACCGCTTGTCGCATACGCGTCGGAAGAGGGAATCACTATCAAGCCGGACAACGCCCACCCGTACTATGGTTATTACTTCCGTCGGCTGGAAAATCAAGGCCCTGATGCGAAAGGCGGCGCGAAGCCTTATGTCGACAATGAAAAAATGACTGGAGGATTCGCCTATGTTGCGTACCCGGCGAAGTACGACGATTCGGGTATTAAGACGTTCATGATCAATCAGGACGGAGTGGTCTTCGAGAAAGACCTCGGGAAAGATACCGCCGATGTAGCAAGGACAATGACCGGATTCAATCCCGACAACAGTTGGACCGCGTTGAAATAGTGCAGAGGCCGCGCTAGCAATCCCTGCCATCTTGACGGAAGACGAACCACTCTCAAGTCAACCAGACCGACACCAACTCGGCCGCCGCGGTCAATCCTCTGTTCACCTGCTTTGGCTCGGCCAATGAAGATCTACCCCTGAATCCCCGAGACGCTTTTATTACGAGACCAAGCCGGATACTTATGGATTCACGGCCAACCCCTACGGTTTCGGCGTCCCCGGTTGCCTGGCATGCCGGAAATTGATTCTCAATTGGCGATAACTTGGGAGCTTAGCGCATCCCGCTGGAGACCGGTCTTCTCCCTCGAAAATAGTCCTCTATGCGGTGTGTGGTTCCAGGGTGACGGTTAGCCCGAGGCTCTCCAGCCGTTTTACAAGATGCCGCTTGAGTCCTTCTGCGTGGAGGTGGTCGAGCGTTTCGATGTGGTCTACGACACGGCCGCCACGATGACGACCGCAGTGGGCCTCAGCCTGCTGCGCAAGGATGGCGTGTTCCTAGACATTGACCCAACCCCGGGCAAGTTCATTCGTTCGATCTTCAACCGACGACTGAAGCCGAATTATCTGTACACAAAGGTTGGACATCCTCGATGGCCTTGCTCATGCCGCCAAGGAAGGAAAACTTCAACTCCGGTCGCCGAGATCGTGCCTCTGAGCGAAGCGATCCGGCTGGTCACTGCTCTTGAAGAGGGCCGCAAGCTCGGCGGGAAAGCCCTCGTAGTAATGGATTGAGCGTGTCACGAAGCCACCGATTATTCGACCTGATGCAGGTGCTTCGCCGACACCGTGGAACGGTGTCCGGCGAGGTACTTGCGCGCGAGACTGGCGTGTCGCTGCGCACCATCCGCCGTGACATCGCCACGCTACAAGCCATGGGGGCCGATATCGATGGTGAGCCAGGCGTCGGCTACATACTGCGACCGGGATTCCTTCTGCCACCTCTGTCTTTCACAGAGGAAGAGCTGCAAGCACTCGTAGCAGGTGCACAGTGGGTCAGCCGTCAGACTGACGATGCTTTGGCACTCGCTGCTCAGAACGCGCTCGCCAAAATCGGCGGGGTGCTTCCTCCTGAGATGAGGAGGGCCTTGGACGATGATGCGCTCTATATCGGTCGCAAAAAGGAGGACACATCAAGCCTCGATTTGGCGCAGGTCCGACGAGCAATGCGCGAGCAGCGCAAGATGCACATCATGTACATGGATCAAAACGGGGCCGTGTCGGAGCGGACCATCTGGCCGATCATGCTCGGTTTCGTCGAAACGCGGCGGTTCATTGCTGGATGGTGCGAGTTGCGTGGCGACTTTCGCCTCTTCCGTACCGACCGCATTGTTAAGATCGATTTCTTGGACGATCACTACTCTCGCAACCGCCGGCAGCTTGTCAAGGAATGGCGTGCCCAGGAAGAGCGTCGACGCAAGCAACAAGATGGCAGCTAGAATTCGACCTCAAGCTCCCCCCGAGCTTGCAGGGCAATGGAGACCGGTACTCTTGAAGTCGGAACGATGCCGCGCGCCAGCCAAACCATGATTCCGTTCACCCCGCCGATGGAATGTTTGCCGGTCGCAAAGATTCCCGAAGGGGACGCCTCGATTTATGAGCTGAAGCTCGATGGCTACCGCGCGCAGGCAAGGCGAGGGCACGGCTCCGAGATCGGCGTCGCCTGTACCAAGGCCTTCACTGCCCAGCTCACCCCCCTTTTTGTCCTAGCACTCCACCTCGCCCAGGTCCGCGGAACCATCTCCGCCGACTAACCCCTCCAACTCGTCGACGAACCCTCCAAACTCCCCTTCAAGGTTGAAGAGATCCTCCGCTCCGTCGACGACCAGTGCCTCCAACTCGCTAAATCCTTCAAGCCGCCAACCACTTGCTCTTTTCGGCCCAGGCATCCATCTGATCCGGCTGATCCGGCGCTTCGTAAAGTCCTCCGGAGGTGTAATACCGGTCTTCGGGCAGGTTTCCCCGATACACCACCCAGATTCTCCAGAAGACCGCGTCCGGGAGATTCTTCAGGATCGTGAGTGCTTGCTCCGGCGACACCGGCAGGGGTTACGGCGGCGAAGCTGACGACGCTGGATGTCGAAATGGCCGGGAATACGGCTGTGGAGATTGGTGAAGCGGAGCTGCAGCTACGGGAGAATGGAACGGCATTGGCCAAGTACATCGTGCACTGGAAACAAGAGGATGGCCGCTGGCTCTGGGACAAGGACATCTGGAACATGAACTGAGGCGCGGTGCTTTGCTGAAGCTTTCAGTTTCGCGCTACGAACAAAGCTACTTTGTTGTGTCGTCGAATTTGCACATTCTCGACACACACTCATGTAGCCCTTTGAGGCTGGGGTGAAGGTGACAGCGGGAGGATAGAACTGCAGGCGAGTGGCCGCAGAGGTGGCCCAGGCCAATGCTCTGTCTTGATTAGCTTCTCAATTTGTTGTGTCCGCTGGTCGGATGGTGGGTGCGAGGCAAAGTAACCCTGAAGTGTGCCCATGGACAGTTGGGTCGCTTCGTCGATGGGAGTTGCCGGACCGTTGGAGTGGTCACCAGTCTTCTGTTCCAATCGTCCGAATTCCTTGAAGAGTTGGAGTACGCCAAGTGGTGAGTACCCGGCCTCTACGGC
>WNFD01006303.1_pt1 | contig 28388 bp, 23 predicted proteins | sample 5400491 | NCBI WGS metagenome assembly WNFD01 (sample SAMN13153343, study PRJNA577476) | soil metagenome | isolation source: 120 cm saprolite under Douglas fir tree site 2 hole 2 replicate 2 | place: USA:California | collected 2015-04-18
GACTGAAAGAAATTCTCACGGCAGCGGCGCACGAGCAGGGCTTCGTCCTGGTCGGCTTCACATCGCTTCGCCGCCTGGATGATCGCGCGAAGTTTTTCAATCGATGGCTCGACGAGGGGCGCCACGGCGAGATGGGATGGCTCGGACGTAACCCCGAGCGGCGGCTTGACCCGCGGCGGATCGATCCGCGTCTGCGCTCCGTCGTCAGCCTCGGCTATCCCTACGCGGCGCCCGCAATCCCCGATATCGATTGGCGCGCCACGATGCGCGGGCGGATCGCGGCCTACGCGATGGGGCCGGACTATCATGACACGGTGCTCGCGCGTGCCCGCACGGTGGCGGCGCGGCTCAAGGACGAACGCCCCGACGCTGTCACGCGCGCATATGTCGACACCGGCGCGGTGTTCGAGCGCGAATGGGCGGCCGAAGCGCGTATCGGATGGTTCGGCAGGAACACTAACCTGCTCAACCGCCATCACGGCTCGTATTTCTTTCTCGCCGAGATTTTCACCGACGCCGAATTCACGCCGAGCGGCGAACCGTATCGCGAGCATTGCGGCACCTGTCGCCAATGCCTCGACCTGTGCCCAACCGGCGCGCTGGCCGAAGGCTACGTGATCGAGCCGCGCGTGTGTATCTCGTACCTGACGATCGAGCATCGCGGGCCGATTCCGATCGCGCTGAGACCGAAACTTGGCAACTGGATTTTCGGATGCGACGTCTGTCAGGAGGTTTGCCCGTGGAATGTAAGCGCGGACGCGGCGCCTGACGACGCGCTGATGCCATTTCTGCCAAGCTTGATGGCGCTCGACGACGACGCGTTCCGCCGCCGCTTCGGCAAGAGCGCGGTCGCACGCACGCGGCGGCGCGGACTGTTGCGCAACGCTGCCGTGGCGCTGGGCAACAGCGGCAATCGCGACGCGGTGGCGGTGCTAACAGGGTCGCTCCAACACGAAATCGAGCCGCTGGTGCGCGCGCACGCGGCCTGGGCGCTCGGGCAACTGGGTGGCACAGGCGCGCGCGCGACGCTCGAGCGCCGCCGCAAGACCGAAAGCGATCCGGAGGTGCGCGCGGAGATCGAGGCGGCGCTGGCGGCGGCGGCCGGCGATGCTCCGGATGCTCGGAATTTGCGAAGCCGGAATTTGCGTGATCGAAATTCCAGATGACGCCACCGGACAACGCGACGGATGACCGGCACCTCCACGAAAACCTCGCCAGCGCTGCCGCTTTGGGTTTGCGCAACGGCTGGCGCCGCATTGGTTGGACTTGCAGGCGCGGCGGAATTCGCGATGGGCCGCAAGCTATGGGGCGTCAGCGGCGAGCCCGGAATCTGGTCCGGCGACATCTGGAGCTCGCACAACTCGCAGTACATGACCGATCCCTACACCTTCAGCCACATTACACACGGCGTGCTGTGGTATGGGCTGTTGGCGCTGGTCGCGAACAAACTGCCGGTGCGCGTACGCTTCATCCTGGCCGTGGCGCTAGAGTGCGCCTGGGAAATTTTCGAGAACACTGACATGGTGATTCAGCGCTATCGCGCGGCCACCATATCGCTGAATTACTATGGCGACAGCGTGATGAACTCGATGTGTGACGTCTTAACCGCCGCGTTGGGCTTCATCCTGGCCGCGATGCTGCCCACACGTGTGACACTCATCGGGGTGATCGTGCTAGAAGTCGCGCTTGCGCTATGGATTCGCGACAGCCTGCTGCTTAACGTGCTGATGCTGATTCACCCGATCCAGGCGATCCGGACCTGGCAGCTCGCAAAATAAGCCCGGCGCGCGCACTGGATGAAACGGGAGCGAGGCGTTATATAACGAAGATGAATCCTGCGCGGACCGAATTTGCCCGCATCGCCGCTCGCGAACCGATTCCGCTCGCCCACGGCGCCCTGCTGGTCGCCAAGGAGGAGTATCCCGACCTCGACGTCGCGCACTACCTCGATCATCTGTCGGCGCTGGGGCGCGCCGCGCAAAGCGCGCTGCGCGAAGCCGAGAACACGGTGGAGCGCGTGCAGACGCTCTCCGACTTTCTGTTCGTGCGCACCGGCTTTGCCGGTAATCGCGACAACTACGGCGACCCGCGCAACTCTTTTCTCAACGACGTGCTGGAGCGCCGCCTCGGTATCCCGATCACGCTCTCGGTGATTTACCTCGAAGTCGGACGGCGCGCCGGGTTGAACCTCTTCGGCGTCTCCTTCCCGTCGCACTTCCTGGTCAAGGCGGTCGACGAGCGCGGCGAGCTGATAATCGATCCGTTCAACGGCGGCGCGATCCTCGATCTCGACGACATCAGCACCCGCCTCAAGCAGATCTACGGCCAGCCGGTCGAGCTGCAGCCGGCGATGCTGAAGGCGGTGGGCGGACGGCACATCCTCGCGCGCATGCTGCGCAATTTGAAAAACATCTACGCGAGCGGCGCCGATTGGCCGCGCTCGCTCGCCGCGCTGGACCGCATCCTGATCCTCGAACCGCGCGCGGCCGACGACATACTAGAGCGCGCGGCACTCTACGAGCGGCTGGAATGTTTCGGCGCGGCGCTCGAAGATTACCAGAGCTTTCTCACCCAATACGCCAACCATCCCGCGGCCGACGCGGCGCGCGAGGCCGTGGTACGCCTGACCCGCCAGGTCGCGCGAATCAACTGACGCGGCTACCGCTGATGTCGAAAGGAGCTGTCGAACAGGATTTCTTTGCTGCGAGCGAAGCCGCGGTCGCCGACCTCCAACTGCGCCGCAAACTCGAGAACGCCACCGGACGCCATCTCGACCACGTCGCCGCGACGCGCGCCGAGTTCCCCGCCTACGAGGCCGAGCGGGACGCTTCACGCCGGATAAAAGAGGACTCGATCGCGCGGCTCGATGACCTGCTGGTCCAGCTCAAGGAACGCCTGGAGGCCAACGGATGCACCGTATTCGTCGCCGCCAACGCGGCCGAGGCGCGTAAGTATATCGTAGACCTCGCGCGCGAGCGCGGCGCGCGGCGCGTGGTCAAGGGCAAGTCGATGGCGACCGAGGAAATCGCACTCAACCCGGCGCTGGCGGACGCCGGATGCGACGTGGTCGAGACCGACCTCGGCGAGTATATCGTGCAACTGCGCGGCGAGCGTCCCTCGCACATCATCACGCCCGCGATCCATCTCTCCAAGGAAGACATCGGGCTGCTGTTCAACGAGAAGCTGCACATCCCCTACACCTCCGAACCAACGGCGCTCACCGCGGCCGCCCGCGAGCGCCTGCGCGAGGTGTTTCTGGCTGCCGAGATGGGAGTGACCGGCGCCAATTTCGCGATCGCCGAAACCGGCACGCTGGTGCTGGTCGAAAACGAAGGCAACGGGCGGATGTCGAGCACGTTGCCGGAGATTTTCGTCGCCGTGATGGGAATCGAGAAGGTCATCCCGTCGATGGCCGACTTGAGCCATTTCCTGGAGGTGCTCGCGCGCACGGCGACCGGGCAGAAGCTCACGACTTATACGAATTTCATCAGCGGGCCGCGGCGCGCCGGCGACGCCGACGGTCCGCGCGAAGTGCACGTGGTGATGCTCGACAACGGGCGCACCACGATGCTCGCCGATCCGGTGTTGCGCGAGGCGCTTTACTGCCTGCGCTGCGGAGCGTGCCTCAACGTCTGCCCGATATACCGGCGCGTCGGCGGCCACGCCTACGGCTCGACTTATCCGGGACCGATTGGCTCGATCGTGAGTCCGAGCCTGTTCGGCGGCGCCACCGCCACTTTGCCGTTCGCCTCGACGCTGTGCGGCGCGTGCCGCGAAATTTGCCCGGTAAAGATCGACATCCCGCGCATCCTGCTGCATCTGCGCTGGAAGGAAACCGCTGCCAAGGGCGACGGCACACTGCCAACTCCCAAATGGCCACGCGCGGCGCGCCGCGCGCGCGCGGGAGTCGAAACGTTCTCCCGGATGGCGAACCATCCCATCACAGTGCGTGTGTTGGGCCGGCTGGCCGCGCTCGTGATGTGGCCGTTTGCGCGCCACGGCTATGTGCGATGGATGCCGCCGCCATTCAGCAACTGGACGCGCGTGCGCGATTTTCCGGTGCCGCGTTTCCGCCGCCGCCACCGTAAAACCGGCAGCCCAGCGCAGAGCAAAGCCGCGAACAACGGAACGCAGACTTAAATGGGCACGCAGGCGTAAAAATCGGGACGCAGACGTAGCGTGGCCGAGTTTCACAAGCTAATCGCCAATCTGCGCGACGCGCTGGAGCACCCCGCCGCCGAGGCGCACAACGGTGCCGCCGCCGCGTCACCGGTGGCCGTGCCGACGACCAAAGCGGCGCGCCGGGTGGAACTCGCCTCGCAGTTCGCGCGCGAACTGCAAGCGGTGGGCGGCTACTTCCTCGGCACACCCACGCCCAAGGAGACGGTCGCGCGCGTGCTCGCGGTCGCCGCGAAGCTCGGCGCGCACACGGTGGCGGTCGGCGCGGGCATCTTCACCGACCCCACGCCGATCGTCGACGCGCTCGAGCTCGCCGGCACCACCGTCATCCGCAACGCGGCCTGCGCCGACGACGCGGCGCGCGCGGAGTTGCGCGGCAAGCTCGCGCGATGCGATTTCGCAGTGGTCGAAGCCGACTACGCGATCGCCGCGACCGGCACACTCGCAATGATCGCGACGCCCGAGCGTCCCGGTTCGCTCACGCTGTTGCCGCCGGTCAACGTTATCCTGGTGAGCGCCGAGCGAATCCTGCCCGACCTCGCCGCCGCGCTGGAGGCGATCGGCCCCGCAGCCATCGCGAGCCATCGCCTGGCCCTCGTCACCGGCCCCAGCCGCACCGCCGATATCGAAAAGCGCATCGTACTCGGCGTCCACGGCCCGCGCGAGATTCATGTCGCCGCGGTATGGCACGGCGATGACTGAAGTACGCCTGTTCGGCACCTGCCTCGCGGAGGAATTCTACCCCTCGGCGGTCGACGCGGCGGCCCAGGTGTTGCGTGGGCTGAAGCTCAAGGTGCGCCCGATACGGCGTGCGTTCTGCTGCGGGCAGGCCGCCTTCAACGAGGGGATGCGCGAGCAGGCGACCGAACTCGCGCGGCGCTTCCTTGGCGCATGCGAACCCGGCAAGCCCGTCGTCGTTCCGTCGGGGTCGTGCGCCGCGATGGTCAAGATATTTTACGCCGACCTGCTGGCTGACGACCCGAAACTAGCCGCCAAGGCCGCGGCGCTTCGGCCGTGGGTATACGAATTTTCGCAGTTCCTGGTCGGCGTGATGAAAGTGCGCTACCTGGGAGCGCGCTTCGAGCACGCCGTCGCATATCATCCGGGATGCCATCTGTTGCGCGAGATGGGCGTGCGCGACGAGCCGCGCCTGCTGCTGAGCGCGGTCGGCGGAATCCGTTTGTGCGAGCTGCGCAACGTGCAGGAATGTTGCGGCTTCGGCGGGATGTTCTCGGTCAAGTTTCCGCACATCTCGGGCGGGATGCTCGCCGACAAGGTCGCGAGCGTGCGCGAGAGCGGCGCCGATACGGTGGTCGCGAACGATTGCGGATGCCTGATGCAGATCGGCGGTGGCCTCAGCCGCGCCGGATTGGATATGGAGACGCGCCATCTGGCCGAAGTGCTCGCATCAAGGTAGAGACCCGCGTCTCATCCAGGAAAGCACTGCCGATCCGCAGACAGGGCCGCTCACAATCGGCCTCTACGACGCCAAACCTCTTCTGCAGGGCCCGTTCGAGAACGGCCCTTCTTCATCTGCAACGAAACCCCTACAGCGGAACACCTCTTTGTAGGGGCCGTTCGTGAACGGCCCTTTTTCATTTCCGACGAAGTATGGCCTTAGGGGCGATTCCAGTTCTGCTGCGCGAGCACGTAGGCGAGCTTCTGCAAGCGCTCGTCCATCTGACGCACCTGGTCGGCAATTCCCGCACCGTCGTGAGCCGTGCCGGCGCCGTTGCTCGAGCGCGCCTCCAGGCTCTCCTCGAGCTTGGCGATTTTGCCGCTCAGATGCGCAAGCTGCTCAGTCAGCCCGGTGAGCTGTGCCAGCTCATGGGCAAAGGCCTCCGCACGCTGCTCGATCGCCGCCACCCTGCCCTCCATCGACTTGACCGAGGCGCGCTTGGCGCGCGGCTTCCTGGACGCCGCGGCATCAGGCGCCGCGCCAGCCGTTTCCGTCTCCATCATCGCGCCGTCGCTACCGCCGTTTAGGTCCTCGCCCTCGCCGATAATCATCGACTCGTCCAATTCCTGAGTGTCTGCCATCTTCTCCCACCCCTTTTCAGTCCCTCTACCGTTTCCTCACCAGCGAGCCGCGGACGAATTACCGCCGGCTATTGTTCCATCACATACTTTCCGGGCGCGGGTTCGAGCGGCGGAAACCGCCGGCTGCCAAGGTTGGCCGGCGCCTCGCGCTTGTCGCCTGAGCGCTTATCGAGCCATTCGAGCCAATGGTCCCACCACGAGCCCTTCTGCTCGGTGGCTTCCTTTAGCCACGCGTCGGGATCGTCGCCCATAGAGGGATTGACGTAGTACCGGGCTTTGAAGTTGGTCGGCGGGCACACGAGGGTCTGGACGTGGCCGCTGGAGTTGAGCACGAACTCGCTCCGTCCGCCGAACAGACGCGCGCCGTTGTAGACCGCGCGCCAGGAGCAGATATGGTCCGTCATCCCGCCGACCACGAACAGGTCGTTGCCGGCCTCGCGCAGATCGATCGGCGTGCCGAGAAGCTCGACCGCGCCGGCGCGGGTCAGGCCATTGCGCAGCAGTAGTTCCATGAAGCCGGCGTGCAGACGGGCCGGCAGGTTGGTCGAGTCGGCATTCCAGTACAGGATGTCGAACGGCGCCGGGTCCTTGCCCATCAGGTAGTTATTCACCCAGTAGTTCCAGACCAGGTCGTTGGGCCGCAGCCATGCGAACAGGCGTGCCATCTCGGCCCCATTGAGCATCCCCTGGCGCCGCGAGCGCTCGACCGCCGCCGCCACGCTCTCTTCGGTCGTGAACATCCCGGTCATCGACGGCATGCTCGAATCCAGCATCGTGACGACCAGCGTGGCGGCGTTGATACGGCGGTCGCCGAGTGCCGCCAGATGGCCAAGCATCAGGGTCGAGGTGATTCCGCCCGAGCATACGCCGAGCAGATTGGCGGCGGGGCTGCCGGTTATCTCGCACACCGCGTCCAGCGCTTCCTTGATCGCGATCACGTATTCGTCGAGGCCCCAGTTGCGATGCTCGGGCTTGGGATTGCGCCAGCTCACGGTGAAAAACGGCACCCCGCGGGCGACCGCGTACTCGGTCAGGCTGCGCTTGGGCGCCAGGTCCATGATGTAGAACTTGTTGATTTGCGGCGGCACCAGCAGCAACGGCCGCTCATATACCTGCCTGGTTGTCGGCGCGTACTGCAGCAGTTCAAGCATCTCCGAGCGAAAGACCACCGCGCCGGGCGTGACCGCGAGATTGCGCCCGACCGCGAACGGCCGTTTGTCGACCGTCTGCGGCATCCCGTTGTTGTTGCGCAGATCGTCGAGAAAATTGCGCAGCCCATGGATCAGGCTGGCCCCGCCGGTCTCAAATGCGCGTTTGATTGCCGCCGGGTTGCCGAGCAGCAGATTGGTCGGCGCAAGCGCTTCGGTTAGCAGCCGAACCGCAAAGCGCTGCTGCTCGGTCTCCTTCCATTCGCCGTTGGCATAGCCCCGTTCGGGCACCATCGACTGCATCGTCGAGCGCCAGACGAGATAAGTCTGCATTATGCGGCGATAAAATGGATTATCGGACCAGGTAGGGTCGGAGAAACGCTTGTCGCTATCTTCGGGAACAACTTCGGAAACGCCGGCGGCGACCTTAGCCAGCTCAACCGCCATCCTGGTCAGGTGGCCGCCGAGGACCTCCGGATGTTTGAAGGTCTCGCTGACGAAATTGGTCAGCTCGCCGAGGATCTGATCTGAATCCAGGCCGACGAAGGGATTGGCTCCCAAAATAGCATCGGCCGCCCGGACCGACTGCTCGGGCGCTTCGGCGAACTCTACAGATTGTTTCGCAGCAGTGGCTTTCATCTCGTCGCCCTCCCTCGACGCGATGCCAACAGCCCAGCTACAGCCGTAGCAAAGGAGCGCTAACCTAGCAACTCCAAACCACGTTCAAACAGGCGTGGACCCGATAGGGCTATATCTTCCCAGGTCGGGTCGGGGCGTTTGCCGCGTCTATGTAACATGAGATTAAACGCTGTTATAACTCCGAACCGATAGCCCGCGAATGCGCGGAACCATCGTATTTGCTCGATATCGATAGCTGAGCTTGCCTTTGAAGCGTAAAGCTTGGCTATCTCGTCAGGATGCGGGACGTGTGGCGGCACCAGGTTTTGGATTTCCCAGCTCTCATGGTCTGAAAACAGGCTGAGCCACCCCAGATCGATCAGCGTCGCGCCGATTTGCGACAGCTCCCAATCGATGACCGCCTTGAGGCGCCCGGCGTCGAACAGACAGTTGGACCATTGGAAGTCGCCATGCACGCATCCGACATGTACACGCTCGGGTGGCGGCAGACTGTGGCGCAGGCGCTCGCGCAGGAGCGGTCCGCGACCGACGACCTTGGGATCGAGCGTCGGCCGGTCGAGCAGGTTATCGAGGCGCTTCATTTCATCGGCCAGCGAAAGCGGCTCGCCCCAGGATTCGCGGCGCGGCTCGAATGGCAGCGAGTGCAGCGCGGCAAGCGCCTCGACCGCCTGCGTAACCATCGCCCGCGTCTCGGCGGCAGTATAAGTGCGCTCGCCCAAGGCGAGCTTGTCGCCGTTAAGGAAGCCGACCACAAAGAACGGGCGCCCGAACCATCGCGGGTCGCTGTCATACCATTTGACTGGGGGCACCGGCACGGCGGTCCCCGCAAGCGAGGCCATGATTCGCGCCTGGCGAACGACGTCGGTCGGCCCCGCGATCGGGACGCCCTCGGGAGCTAGGCGGATAACCAGCCGCTCGGTCCGCGGCGTCGCGGCGGCGCGATAAGTCACCTCGAAGCTGTAGCTTAGTCCCGCATGGCCGGGCAGCGCTGCGGGCTCGCCCACGACGGCATCGTGGTCGCCTGTCTTCTCATGCACCAGCAGCGTGAGTTGGCGCGCGATCTGTGCGATTTGGGCGCTCTCTTCGATCTGCGGGTCCTTATCGTTTACTCGATCGTGTGCTTGCATCGTGTGCTTGTGACGCGGCGCACGGCCGATCCGCGGCTCCCGTAGATGGAGCCGCGGACCGGCCGCGAACTAAGTTTTTCAGCCGCGCATCTTCAGCTTTTCGGCAGCGGGATGGAGGCTCGCGCTCGCACTCGGCCGGGCTGCGACGCGCTTGAACCACGCTTGGAGGTTTTTGGCCGAGGCGGGGATCGTCTGGCCCACGCCCGACGAGAAATCGACGCAGCAATAAAGAATGATGTCAGCGATTGTGAAACGCTCAGGCACGATCCAGTCGCGCTCCGCCATCAGCCCGTCGAGCCATTCCATCCGCCTCTGACCGAGCGTTTTGAGTGCGGGAGCCGCCTCGGGAAAAACCGGCATGCGGTCTTTGAACAGTTCGAAGCCCTCCGCGTAGCGGAAGCCGTTATAGATATTCTCTGTGATGTTCAGCTCGACGCGGCGCTGCCACTGGTGAGTTTCGGCGCGCTCCTCGGCCGTCGCTCCGATGAGCGGCGGCCTGGGATGCTTCTCTTCGAGATAGTCAAAGATGGCGACCGTTTCGCCGATGGTCTTGCCGTTGTCGAGTTCGAGCGACGGCAGTTGTCCACCTGGATTGCGGTCGGTGTAGGGAGGCTTGCGGTTTTCCGCGGCCATCAGATCGACGTCGCGCATCGGGATGGTGATGCCCTTTTCGGCGAGGAACATCCTGAGCGCGCGCGGATTGGGGCCGAAGGAGTTATTGATTTTCATACTGCTTATCTCCTTAGAGTTAGTTCGGCCGGTCGAACGATGCGACGAGGCGCATCGCCGGACCAGCCACAGCGCTTATGTGCGAAGCGCTTATCGCCAAGCGCCCCTACCCTAGATCATCGCGAGTTTTGAGTACACCGCCGCGCACGCGCCGCTGGCGGCGGCAACGCGCGATACGCCTGCCCAGCGCCCGGCTGCGCAACCGCTCCGCGCGGTTGCGCAGCCGGGCGCGGCTGTGATTTTTTCTTGGGTGCGGCTGCGGCGAGCGTGGCGGCCCGCAAGCGGTCCGCCACGCTCGCCGCAGCGCAGAGTACGAACGCTGGCCCGGGCGAAGCCGGGCATAACAACGCAAGATGCGATTTTGTTCACAATGCGGTACGCCTGTGATGCCCGGCGCGAAGTTCTGCGTCGGCTGCGGAACGCCAGTGACGGCGCCCGCCGCGAGCGGGGCGGGCGCCATCACTGGCGCTGGCGGTGGTGCGGCCGCCAGCGCGATACGGGCGCCGCTGGCGCCCGTATCCGGCGCCGCGCCCGCGGCGTCGCACTTCACGCCGGCGTTCGCGGCGGTGTTCGCGACCATTTTCGCGATCGGGCTGGGCGCGGCCGCCCTCATCATGCGCCAGCAGCCGCAACGTGAGCGTGAGACTGCCAATGCCCCAGCGCAGACCGGGGCGGCTGGCAACCTGCCTCCGGGCCATCCGGAGGTCATCAAAATTCCCGACAAGGCGCGCAAGTTCATCGACGACTTGCAGGCCAAGGCCGAGGCCGCCCCCAATGACGTCGCCGCGTGGGACCGCTTCGGCGACGCCGCCGAGCGCGCCGCGATGTTCGACCCGTCGTATTACTCGAAAGCCGACGACGCTTATGCTCACGTGCTGAAGCTCGACCCCGACGATCTTCGGGCGCTCCGCGGCGTCGGCAATATCGACTACGACCGCCGCCACTACGACGAGGCGATCGCCGCCTACGAGCACTACCTCACCCGCAAGCCTGACGATGCCCGCGTGCGCACCGACTTGGGCACGATGTACCTCTCCACCGGCAATACGGACGTGGCGATCGTCCAGTACACGAAGGTGGTGACCGCGCATCCCGATTTCTTCGAGGCCTATTTCAACCTCGGCGTCGCTTACGCCGACCAGGAGAACAAGCCCGTCGCGCGCCGCTACCTCCTCAAGGCGCGCACGCTCGCGCCTGACGACAGAGCCCGTGGTGAGATCGATCAGATGCTCGCGACCATCGGCACCCATGGAGCGCCAGGAGAGTCCGCCGCCGCTTCCGGCGGCAATGCGGTCGTGGCCGACGGCAACGCCGCGACTTTCCAGGGCGCGTTCGAGCAGATGGCGCGCGGGCTGCCGATCGCAGGTCCAAAGGTCCACGGCGTGCAGTGGACCGGTGACAATCATCCACGCCTGCTGATGAACGATTTCCCGATGGATCAGATGCCGCCGTTCGCGGCGGCGCGCTTTCTCGACGATTTGAAGTCGGGGACCGCCGACGCGATGAAGTCGCATCACGTGCCGGGGCCGGTCACGGTTGAGATCGCCGACGCCGCGAGCAATCGCGTGATGCAATCGGTAACGGTCGCCGCCGTCGACTCTCCGACTGCCGGGGCTCCCACTTCCGGGGCTCAGATGACGACTGCCGCTTCATCCGCTTCCGGCTCTGCCGCGACTTTCCAGGATGCCGTCGCCGACATGATGCGCAATCTGCCGGTGGCGGGGTCCAAAGTCGCCGCGGTGCAGTGGCCCTCGACGACACGCGCCAAGGTGATGATGGATAACTTCCCGATGGATGCGATGCCGCCGTTCGCGCGCGACAAGTTTATCGCGGACATCAAATCCGGACTGACGAGCGCCAAGAGCGCGCACAAAGTCGCCGGTACGGTAACGGTCGATATCGCGGACTCACAGAGCGGCCGCGTGATGGAATCGGTTAGTCAATAGCCGCCTTCGGGCAGTAATGGCCTTTGGGCAGTAGCAGCTTTGGGCCAATCGCGGCATGCGTAATTGCAATGGCGGTGAGAATCTGGAAACCGATCTCAGTCTCGCACAGCGCTTTCAGCAGCTCCACGTCCGCAAGTCGCGACCTAAATTTGGAGGTCTACCCATGAACGGCTTCAAGGAGTTTCTGCTCCGCGGCAACGTCATCGACATGGCGGTCGGAATCGTGGTCGGCGCCGCCTTCGGCACGGTCGTCTCGGCGTTCGTGAAGGACCTGCTTACGCCGTTCATCGCCGCGGTCGTGCGCAAACCCGACTTTTCCAACATTGCGTTCACGCTCAACAGCAGCAAATTTATGGTCGGCGACTTCATCAACCAGTTGATCTCCTTCGTCATCGTAGCGGCGGCCGTCTATTTCGCGGTCGTGATGCCGGTGAACAAGCTGATCTCGCGCCTGAAGCCGCCGCCCGCGCCGACCACCAAGACCTGCCCCGAGTGCATCAGCGAGATTCCGATCGGCGCCAAACGCTGCGCTCATTGCACCTCGCCGCTCGCGGCCTGAATAAGCGCGGGGGCGTATCGCGCTTGCGCTAATGCACGACCCATGGCGGGTCACCCGATTCCGCCACGCGGCGCAGATCTTCGAGCCATCCCCGATGGCCCCGCGCGAGCATCCGGCGCAGGTACCATCGTGCGAGCATCGGTAGCCATCCGCGCTGCGTCTCCTCGGTGAGCACGCGGCATCCCGCGCCGGCTGGCTCAAGCACCCATCCGTGATAAGCGTAAAGCCCGGTCGCGCGCGCGTCCCATCCGAGTTCGCGAAACGGCTCGAACGTGCGGACCACGCTGCGCACGCGCGTGCCGAAGGTGCGCCATTCGAAGCTGCGGTCCGCGGCCAAATCCGGCCCGCGCTGCCCGTCGAGGTAGTGAAACGTCGAGCAGTTGCCATACCATTGCGGCCAGTGCTCGCCCGCGACCAGCCATCGCCAGACCCGCTCCGGCGCCGCCCCGATTTCGATTTCGTCGCGCGCATGCACCGCGACATTTCCCGGCTCCATCCCGCTTGGCCACTTCATCGAATTTCCCGCTCCTTCCCGGTCACTGGACCCACAGCCTCCCCGACCCCATAGAATCACTCTCGTCAAAATGTGACAATTGCGGCTTAGACGTATTCACTATCGGCTAGTGGCGTGATCATCGTCAAAGCCGAAGTGGAGGGGGGAAGCAAAAACAATGAACAGCTCGCCGGATGTTTTGGTCCTGGGATGGATAGCGGTCGTAGTGATGATCGGATTGATCGTGCTGTTCGGCTCATGGTTCACCGTCGAGCAGCAGGAAGTCGCGATCATCCAGCGCCTCGGGAAATTTCTGCGGATCGCGCGCGCAGGACTCAATTTCAAAATCCCACTCATCGACCAGGTCATCGCCAACGTCAACCTGCGCGTGCAGCAACTGACGGTCAAGGTCGAAACCAAAACTCGCGACAACGTTTTCGTCCACGTCACGGTGGCCGTGCAGTTCTCGGTGTTTCCCGACAAGGTTTACCAGGCGTATTACAGCCTCACCGACGCGACGCCGCAGATTACCGCCTTCGTCTTCGACGTGGTGCGCGCGCACGTGCCGAGCCTCGACCTTGACGACGTCTTCCTCAAGAAGGATGAAGTCGCGCAGGCGGTCAAAGGATCGCTGGGCGCGCAGATGTCCGAGTACGGCTACGACATCCTGACCGCGCTGGTCACCGACATCGATCCCGACGAACGGGTCAAGGCGGCGATGAACGAGATCAACGCCAACCAGCGACTGCTCGAGGCCGCCAAGGCCAAGGGCGAAGCCGAGAAGGTGCTCAAGGTAAAGCAGGCCGAGGCCGAAGCCGAGAGCAAGGCGCTGCAGGGCAACGGAATCGCGCGCGAGCGCACCGAGATTGCGCGCGGCCTTCACGATTCGGCCGCGATGTTCCAGCAGGGATTGCCGGGCGCCACCGTGCAGGAAGCGATGGTGGTGCTGCTGCTGACACAGTACTTCGACATGCTCAAGGAAGTCGGCGGGCGCTCCAATACGATCATGCTGCCGCACTCGCCCGGTGGACTGAGCGATATCGCCGGCCAGATCCGCAACGCGATCGTCGCGGCGAGGGAGGTGCCGATCGATCACAATAGCGGCCCGGCAACGCCCGTCGACGGCGCGGTGATGTCCGGCAGCGCGCCCTCGCGCAACAGCGCTTAGCGGTCGCAAACCAGACTTCGGTCAAGCGTCCCCGAAACGTCTATAGGTGCGCGATATTATGCAGCGAATCGATGATGTCCTGCGCCGCGTAGCCTAACAGTCCGTAGTGGTACGCAGCGGTCACGCCAGCGGCGAACATCGCCAACATGAGCGCGGCGAGCGGCGCGCCCACGTACCAGGGCGCGCGAGCGGGATGCTCCTGTTGGCCGGGCGGACGCGTGACCAGAATCGAGACGTCGTCGTGGAGTTCGCGGTAATAGTCGCGGACCTCGGCGATCAGATGGTTGCGCACCTCACCAGGATTCACGAGACCCTCGCCGGTGAAGCGCAGAATCTCCTCGAACTGGGTAAGGGCTCGCTCGGCGTGATCGGCCACGATTTTGACGTACGCCGACGGCACTTTGGCGAGATTGCCCCTCCCGAGTCCGTGGAACAGCCCGAGCGTCCGCTCAAAGTAAGGAAGGCCACCGCGAAAGCTGAGATTGCGCGCATGCAAATCCTCGCGCACCAGCGCCGCAGCCCTAAGCTGCCCGAGCTCCTTGAGGCTCGCCTTCAGACGAGATCTTTCACTACGTTCGGAACCGGCCATCGACTAGATACCCCCGGCCCCCCAGGACAGCATTATGCTACGCAGCACACGTGAATGTATAGGGACTATTAATGGTTTCTGACGCTGCGCTCCGTTCATCAGCACTGTTCTCTATGCTTACGTGCTTCAGTAGGTGATCTGATGCATAATTAGCCCATTATAGCGACGCAAACCGCCGGTTCTCGTGCGGCCACGGCGGCGAGTCGTGAATCGCCCCGAGCACCTGCTCGGGTTGCGCGACAACCTTCCACATCGCCCGATGGCGCTCGTCCATGAAGCGGCGCTCGATCGAGCGTTCGAGCAGTTCGATCAGCGGGCGGTAGAAGTCCTCCGTGTTGACGATCACGATTGCACCGCCGAAGAGCCCCAACCGCTTCCAGGTTATAGCCTCGAACAGCTCCTCGAACGTGCCGCATCCGCCCGGCAGCGCGACCACCGCGCCCACCGAGTCGATCATCAGCCGCTTGCGCTCATGCATGTCGTTGACGACGAGCAATTCGCTGAGCCCGCGATGCGCCCATTCGAGGTCGTGCATGAAAGATGGAATCACGCCGATCACGCGGCCGCCCGCGGCCAGCGCCGCGTCCGCCAGATGCCCCATCGAGCCCACGCTGCCGCCGCCATAGACGGTCGTGTGACCCGCGCGCGCCAACTCGCGCCCCAGCCGTGCGGCGGCCTGATGGTATATCGGATCACATTGACGGCTCGACGCGCAGTAAACGCACACTCGCATGCTCGCCATGTTCCGATATCGTAGCCGACTTGCCCGACCGCTCACAGTCGGGCCGGCGCTCCGGCGTTACGCGATATGCACAGCCCCATGACGAAACCGTGAAAAGGTGAAAAAGTGAAAAAGTCGGCCTGGCAGGCGCTGCCCGATTATGGAACGGGCGCGCATCAAGGGGGTCGAGCTTGCTTACGTGCTGCGCGGAAACGGCGCGCCGCTGGTCATGATTCATGGCGCGCAGGGCGATCAGAGCATGTTCGCCGACCTCGCATCCGTATGCGCCGGCAACTTTCGCGTGCTCACCTTCGATCAGCGCGGCTCCGGGCTGAGTGAGAAACCCGATTTCGACTACAGCATCGCGATGCTGGCGGACGACACCGCCGCGCTGATGGATCACGTGGGCTTTTCCGCGGCGAATATTATCGGAGTCTCGATGGGCGGGATGATCGCCCAGGAGCTTGCGCTCCGTCATCCGGGAAAGGTTGCGGCGCTGGTCCTGGGCTGCACCACGCCCGGCGGACCCAGAGAGATTCGCGCTCAAGGAAACGCGTTCGCCGCCGCGTATTCGCTTAAGCCGATGTCGGCCGAAGAGCGCGGCAGGGCGCTCGCCGAAGCAGTATTCAGCAAGGGCCATCTCGCGCGGCATCCGGAGATCGTTGCGGCGATGATTGAGGCGCGGCGTCAGCGGCCGATCGATCCGGTCGCGCTCAGCCATCGAATGAAAGCGCTATCCGTGCATGACACTTACGATCGGCTGCCGAATATCAGTTGTCCGACGCTGGTAATCACTGGCAAGGACGACGCGCTGATCTCGTGGGAAAATTCGCGGCTCCTCGCGGAGCGCATTCCGGGGGCCGCGCTCGAGATCCTGGATCCCGCCGGACATTGTTTCTGGCTGGAGCGTCCGGAGGATTCGCGCGCCGCGATTGTGGGTTTTCTACATAGTGTAAAATCTTAATAGTAAGTGTACCTAACTCCCTTCCCCTTCAGCATTTGGAGGGGAAGTACCTAGAATAGTACATCCCCAATATGTACTAGTAAATCTTAATTACTAACTCCCTCCCCCATGTTTTTGGGGGAGGGTCAGGGTGGGGGTCTATGGGCGGTTCTGAATCTCTGTGAGAACCGCCTTTTTCTACATCGGCGCGCGCATCGCAAAAAAATCAGGACGAGGAAGCGCCGAAAAAAGTCCTCCGGCGCTTCTTCGCTCGACCCCCACCTCCATCCTCCCCCAAAACACGGGGGAGGAAGTCAGAAAAACAGCGCGGCGATTCTCGTCGCCGCGCATAAAACTCGGGGGGCCGGGCGTTAGCCCGGCCCCCCCCCCACCACATTTCTCAAGCGAGGCCGCTCCCCGTCATCCGCATCCGCGCCTCCGCGCACCGCCCGCTCGATTCAAGAACCGCCCCCCCGCCTAGAAATTTCCGCACCCCCCTCCGCAACATCCCCGTCGATTCGTCGCGCACCGCACCGCCACCGCCTTCACCAACTATCCTTTCGCCAACCTCCCCCTCACCCTGACCTTTTCATCAACCCTCGCGAGGCTCCTTCGATGTAGCAGCTTCCTTCATCTCAAAGCCCTCGCATTACTGGCCTCGCCCACGTCCCTCACGAGCAGCCGCTGGTCGCGCCGCAGTTGAGGCACTTGTAACAAGTCCCGTTGCGCACCATCAGGCATCCGCAATCCGGACACGGTGGAGCGTCGGCCTGATTGATGAACGCCTGGCGCGCGCGTGCCCCAACGCTGGAAGCTGCCGCCGACGCTTGCTCGAGCGGAGCCTCCGCGCTCGTTCCCGCAACCACCGCGGATGCCATCGCCGTCGCCGTATCGGCGCGCGCCTCGGGCGCGATCACGCCGACCTCGCGCCGAGCCTCTTCGTCGAGGAACTTGGACGCGAGCCATCGGAACAGGTAATCGACGATCGACTTGGCGTACGGAATCTGCGGATTCTTGGTGAAACCCGACGGCTCGAAGCGCATGTGCGAGAACTTGTCGACCAAAAACCGCAGCGGCACGCCGTATTGCAGCGCGTAGCTGATAGCGGTCGCAAACGAATCCATCAGGCCCGAGATGGTCGAGCCCTGCTTCGACATCATCACGAAAATCTCGCCCGGCAGGCCGTCCTCGTACATACCCACCGTGATGTAGCCCTCGTGGCCGGCGATATCGAACTTGTGCGTGATCGACTTGCGCTCGTCGGGCATTTTTTTGCGATGTAGCCCGCGCTCCGATCCTGCCGTCGCCGCCATCACGGCCGCCGTCGCGGCTGCTGCGGGCGCCGGCGCGCTTTCGACCTTACTCTTGCCGGTATTGAGCGGCTGGGTGCGCTTGGAGCCGTCGCGGTAAATCGCGACCGCCTTAAGCCCCAGCTTCCACGCCGTCATGTAGGCCTCGGCCACGTCGTCGACGTCGGCTTCGGCCGGCATGTTGATGGTCTTGGAAATCGCGCCCGAGATGAACGGCTGCACCGCGCCCATCATGCGCAGATGACCCTGGTAATGAATCGTGCGAGCGCCCGCACGCGGCTTGAACGCGCAATCGAAGACCGCCAGATGCGCGTCGGCCAGATGCGGGGCGCCCTCGATCGTTTCGTGCTCGTCGAGATGCTCGACGATCTCCTGGACCTCGCGCGAGTCGTAGCCGAGCCTTTTGAGCGCGCGCGGCACAGTGCCATTGACGATTTTGAGCATCCCGCCGCCGACCAGCTTCTTGTACTTGACCAGCGCGATGTCGGGCTCGATGCCGGTAGTATCGCAATCCATCATGAACGCGATAGTGCCGGTGGGCGCGATCACGGTCGCCTGCGAGTTGCGGTAACCCGCGCTTTCGCCGAGCTTAAGCGCCTCGTCCCAGGCCTCGCGCGAGGCGCGGAGCAGTCCCAGCGGCACGTGGGCGGAGTCGAGTTCGTAGGCCCGCTCGCGATGGCGCGCGATGACCTTGAGCATCGGCTCGCGGTTGATCGCATAGCCGCTGTAGGAGCCCATCGCCTGTGCGACGCGCGCCGATTGCAGGTAGGCCTCGCCCGTCATCAGGGCGGTGATCGCGCCGGCATAACTGCGTCCCTGGTCGGAATCGTACGGCAGCCCGAGCGCCATCAGCAGCGCGCCCAGATTGGCGTAGCCCAGGCCGAGTTCGCGGAAGTCGTGCGCGTTGCGGCCGATCTCCTCGGTCGGATACGAGGAGTTGTCGACCAGGATGTCCTGCGCCGTGATCATCACGTCGACTGCGTGGCGAAAGGCGCGCACGTCGAACTCGCCGCGCTCGTCGAGGAACCTGAGCACGTTGATCGAAGCGAGGTTGCAGGCCGAGTTGTCCAGGTGCATGTACTCGCTGCACGGATTGGAGGCGTTGATACGCCCCGAGTTGGGGCAGGTGTGCCAAGTGTTGATCGTGGTGTCGAACTGCATCCCGGGATCGCCGCAGGCGTGCGCCGCCTCCGCGATCATCCGCATCAGCCCGCCCGCCTTGTACGTCGCGTCGGCCTTGTGGTCCTTGACGAAGTGAGTGGTCCATTCGCCGTCCTCGGCCACCGCGCGCATGAACTCGTCGGGCAATCGCACCGAGTTGTTGGCGTTCTGAAAGAACACCGATCCGTAGGCCGGGCCGTCGAGCGAGGAGTCGTAGCCGGCGTCGATCAGCGCCCACGCCTTGCGCTCCTCTTCCTGCTTGCACTTGATGAACATTTCGATGTCGGGATGGTCGGCGTTGAGCACCACCATCTTGGCCGCGCGCCGGGTCTTGCCGCCCGACTTGATCACGCCCGCCGAGGCGTCGGCCGCCTTCATGAAGCTGAGCGGACCCGAGGCAGTGCCGCCGGCCGAGAGCTTCTCGCGGCACGAGCGCACGGCCGAGAGGTTGACGCCAGCGCCGGAGCCGCCTTTGAAGATGATTCCCTCGTTGCGATACCAGTTCAGGATCGAGTCCATGTTGTCGTCGACCTTCAGGATGAAGCAGGCCGAGCATTGCGGCTTGGGCTCGATACCGACGTTGAAGTACACGGGGCTGTTAAACGCCGCGCGCTGGGTCACGAGCAAAGCGGTCAGCTCGGCCTTGAAGGTGTCGCGGCCGGCGTCGTCGGCGAAGTAGCCCTGACGCTCGCCCCATCCCGCGATTGTGTCGACCACGCGGCCGATAAGCTGGCGGACGCTGGACTCGCGCCGCGGGCTCCCGAGCGGCCCGCGAAAATATTTGGAGACCACAACGTTGGTCGCGGTCTGCGACCACGCGCGCGGAACTTCGACGTCGCGCTGTTCAAAGACCACCCGGCCGTCCTCGCCGGCGATCACGGCCGCGCGCAGTTCCCACTCGATCTCGCTGAACGGGTCGATGCCGGGGCGGGTGAAAAAGCGCTCCAGCGCGAGGCCAGTCCGCGATGCCGTCTGAGCTCGTTCAGATGCTTTTGGTGGTTTTTTATCGAGTCCAGGCATCGTCATCTCGCCAGCCGCCATCGTCCCCTCCTCCATCTCCGCCCCGCCCCGCCTATGCGCATAGGACACCCCATCCGTACATTTTTGTCAAGGGCGAAACCCCCACATGTTGTATAGTACAACCTGTGGACAACCCATAGGAAGGGTTGTTGACAATATTTCGGCCGATCTTCGCTGATATAAGCAAAGCTAATTCAACCATCGTCAGAAATAAATCGAACTGCCCTCGGCACGCCTGTGGACAGATGATCGATTTCGCCCATCCGAACATGCCTTGAATGACTATCCAACCATTGCGCGCGGCTTGCGGAAGGTTATCGTTACTCGCGATGGCTGTACGGCGGCGCAGGGCTCCCGAGCCGATCGCGAGTACGCTCGGCTCGATCATCGACCGGCTCGATTCCGAGGGCCATTTTGCGATCGTTCGGCTGGTCCAGGCGTGGCCCGAAATCGTCGGCGAAGCGATCGCGCGGCGCACCGAAGTGGTCGAGTTGAAATTCCACACCGCGGTGGTCAAGGTCTCGGGGGCGATGTGGATACAGGAACTGAACCTGCTAAAGCCCGAGATTCTCGCGCGGCTGGCCGCGCGGGTGGGCGACGATGCGGTCCGCGACCTGCGCTTCGTGCAGGGACGTCTCAGCCGCCGCCCCACCCGCCCGCGGCTACGCACGGTGGCGCGCGCGCCGCGGCGCTCGATCGAACTGCCGGAGCTCAAGGACCCCGAGCTGCGCCGCGCTTTCGAGAGCCTGATCGAGGCCTGGGGACGTGCGCCCCGCTAGCTTCGAGCCGTGCAGATTCGTAAGATACGCGGGACCTTGCAGGTTTACGCTCTTTGGGGGAGCGGCTCGATGGTTGCGCAAAGGGCGCAACCGTACGGTAGTCGCAGCGGACTAACACAACCTGACCCGAGGGAGGGGACTTGGCATGAAACGGATCGCTTCAATGTTGATCGGCGCTCTCTTCGTAGGAGCCGGCTTTGGTATCGCGCTAGCGCAGGAGGGAGCTCCGCCACCCGCTCCTCCTGCAGCGCCTCCGGCTGCGGCAGCTCCGGCAGCTCCACCTGCTGCAGCTCCAGCACCGGCCGCTACCGAAGATCATTCGGATGAAGTGGCGGCTTTCCATCGCATGATCAGGATGCATCATCGGATGTGGAAACGGCTCAAGCAGAACCCCAATCTCGTCTCGGACGACTCGTTCGTGGGGAAATATCCCGACTTGCAGGTCTACCTCCAAAAATACCCCGATGCGAAAGAGCACATCCTGGCCAACCCGGGCCTATACCTGAAATATAGTGAAGCGAAGGCGATGCATCGGGAACAGACCCGCGCTCCCGGCGTACCGTAGATAGCATCTGCATGAGTGGGGCGAGGCATCAGGCTCGCCCCACTTTTGCGTTTGCTGCGGTGGTCTCTTCGCGCGGCGGATGAATGCTCCGCGTGAAGCCGCCACAACTTTTGCATTTGTTGCCGGAGCCCATGGCGGTGAGCTTTCGCGTCTCGCCTGTTTCAGGAGGTCATGAACATGAGACGAACACTGTCCCTATCCGTCGCATTACTGTTGACAGGCGGCCTTGGGGCGCCGGCATTCGCACAACCCACGCCGCAGGTCATCATCAGCCACGAGATGACCAACGATGATCTCAACACGGCCGAGTTGGCGGCGTTCGATGAGATTGCGAACGCCAACCCCGGGATGGCGCGCCGGCTCGCGGCCAACCCGCATCTGGCCAACAGCGACAGCTTTCTCAATCGATGGCCCGAGCTGAAAGATTTTTTCGCAAAGTACCCGGGCTCCAAGGATCGCTTCCTGGAAGATCCAGGCAATTACCTGGCCGACGTGCACATGCATAACGGCCGCCTGGTGAGCGCGGCGCATAAGAAGAAGGCCCCGCTGGAGACGAAGTCAAAGGCAGCGCCTGCCGAAGCGGCGCCACCGTCCGCGGCATCACCGACAGCACCCGTCGAGGAACCAGCGCCGCCTGCAGTGCCGGTGCCTCCTCGGCCCGCGCCGCTAGCGACCCCCTAGCCGCCGTCGCGTCTCTAGCGGAGTTTTGCGGACGCGCGAGCCGTGACGACGATATAGTCCAGGGCGCCTTCGCCGACGAAGGTCGCACGGACCTTTTCGTACGGGATGGAGGTGGCGATGACGATCGCAGTCTCGGGCGCTTCTTTCTTGATCGTGTCAAACAGCTCGCGGCTGCCCACGCCCTGTGACTCGGGCATCATCAGATCGAGAATGACCAGGTTGGGAATGTGTTCGCGAAACACAGCCAGCGCCGCAAGCGCATTTTCGGCCTCGTCGATCGCCCTGATGCCATAAATCGCTAGCTGATAGCGAATGGCCTTGCGGACCACCGGTGAATCGTCAACGACCAGCGCACGAATAGACATCAAACTCTCCTCTCCCCGCTCGCGTGAGCATCATCGACGAGTCCGAGAGCTAACCCGAGGATTAACACTAGCCCGAGGGCTTGGGCCCATCGGATTTCGTACCCGCCATTGCCGCCGCTGTTCACGACACCCTCTCCTCCGCGCCTGCCCGCTCAAGCCGCTCGGGCAAGCCTGCGGCCTGCGCGATAAGCTTCCTGGCGCGGAAGATCGTTTCTTCGACTTGCGGTCCTTGAGCGCTCATCTGAACGCCCTCACATAGCGCTCCGAATGCGGCCGCGCCGAGCGTGAGCGAGGAACCTTTGAGTGCGTGCGCCAGCTTGCGAATCGCTTCGATATCGCGATTGACGACCGCCGACTGAAGCGCCACCACGCCGGCTGACAGTTCCGAGCGATATACTTCAACCAAATCAAGAAACACGTCCTCGGCCGGCGTGCTCGAAAGCGAACGCAGTTCCCTGATCGTCGAGAGATCGAACTCTTTCTTTTGAGAGCTGCTGCCAGGTTTGGCCGGCGGCGCAAGCGCCGGCACCAGTTCGGCCAACAGCGCAACCGGCGTCGCCGCGATTGGTTTGCCGGCGGATGCGCCGAACGCCCATCGATCCAGCATCGCGGCGAGCGGCAGCAGCTTTACCGGCTTGGCGAGAAAGTCGTCCATGCCGGAGGCCAGACAGCGCGCCCGCATGCTCGCCATCGCATGGGCAGTCATCGCGATTATGGTCGCATGGCGGCCGGAACTTTCTCGCCGTCTGATTTCGGCGGTGGCCGAGTAACCGTCCATGCCCGGCATTTCGCAGTCCATCAGGATGATGTCGTAGTGCCTGAGCGCAACCGCTTCGAGCGCGCCATAGCCGTCGTTGGTCGTCTCCGCCGAATAGCCGAGCCTCTCCAGTTGAGTCCGGGCGAGTGAGGAATTCACCAGGTTGTCGTCGACCACCAGCACGTCGACGGATTTGCGCGCAGCCAGGTTCTCCATCTCGATTGTCGCGAGCTTGTCTTGCGCGGGCGGCGGAACCGCGGCCGGCCGATTCCCCAGCAAGAGCGCCATCAGGCAGTTGAGCAATTGCGACAGCCTGATAGGCTTGGCGATGGTGGCGTCGGCGCCGCCCGCGCCAGGAGCCGTCCCAGCGGGAGCCAACGGACCAATTGCCAGTACTTTCACGCCGGCCAGTGCCGTGTCGCGCTTGATTTCCTCGATCAGGGTCGGGCCGCCAACCTCGACCAGTGTGGCCTCGACCAAAGCCAGATGAAACGGGCCCCCTCTCGCCGTGGCCTCACGCAGTTCCTTCAGCGCGCCGGCCGCGGTGTTCATCGACATATTGGAAATGCCCCACAGGGAAAGGTGCTCGGATAACATCCGCCGATTGGTCGCGCTGGGTGTGACCACGATCGCGCGCATCCCCGCAAAACTCTCCCCTCCCAGTGTCAGTTTGGCCGCACCGGTCTCGGCGATGTCACGTCCCAGGCGCGCGGTGAAATGGAAGGTCGACCCCTTGGCCGATTCGCTCTCGAACCCGATCTCGCCGCCCATCTGTTTGACCAGACTGGCTGCGATCACCAGGCCCAGGCCGGTGCCGCCGTATTTGCGCGCGGTCGAACTATCGGCCTGCACAAACGGTTGGAACAGCCGCCCCTGATCCTCGCGCGGAATTCCGATTCCGCTATCGCGCACCTCAAAGGAAAGCAGCACGTCGTTACCGATCTCCTGCGCCTTCGCCACCGAAAGGGATACTTCGCCTTGGCGGGTGAATTTGACCGCGTTCGAGAGCAGGTTGTTGAGAATCTGCCGCAGGCGATTTGGATCGCCGCGCAGATTTCCGGTTATTTCGGGAGCCACGAACAGCGCAAGCTCGATTCCCTTATGTGCCGCGGTCGGGACGAAGTCATGGATAGTTTCCTCGACCAGGTGGTCAAGCGAGAACCTGACTTCTTCGAGCACGACTTTGCCCGCGTCAAGCTTGGAAAAGTCGAGAATGTCCTTGACGATGGTGAGCAGCAGCTCACCGCTGGAGCGGACTTGGTCGGCCTGCTGATGCTGCACGGGGGAAAGGTCGGATAGCAGAAGCAATTCCGTCAGCCCGATGATCGCGTTGAGCGGAGTGCGCACTTCGTGGCTCACGGTGGTGAGAAATTCGGACCTCACCCGAGCCGCCTCGAGTGCGAGGTCGCGCGCCGCCTGCATTTCGGCCTGCGCGCGCTTGCCCTGCGCATTGTCGTGGTAGATGACCGCGTAGCCTGCCACCTGGCCCCCGACAGGGCGAATCGCCGCCACGGTCACCACGACCTCGATTACGGTGCCATCCTTGCGCAGCCGTTTGGCTTCTGAGGTTTGCGTGGCGCGACGTTTGTCGCTGTCGGTTCGTGGATCGAAGAGCCAATGTTCGCCCGCCGGCATCAGCACGCGAGCCGACCTGCCAATGATTTCCGCCGCAGTGTAGCCGAAGAGCCGCTCCGCACCGGGATTCCAACTGGTGATGATGCCCTCGGTGGTGCGGGTCATCATCGCCTCGGGAACCGACTGAAAAATCGAACTGACCAAGCTGGTTTGCTCGAGCAGGGCGGCGGTCCGCTCGGTCACCCGCTGCTCCAAAGTCGCATTGAGCTTTTGCAGTTTCTCGCGACTCGCCCCCAAATCCTCGGCGCTTTCGCGCGCGCGCGCGGAAAGTCTGATTGCGTGGAAGCCGAGTATCAACAGCCAAAGGATCACAACGCTGCCAGTTGTGATCGCCGCCACGCTTCGCCTGGAAGTCGCGCGCACGGCTTCGGTCCGCAGCGTCATCAGCCGGTCTTCATCTGCTGTCATCTCGCGCAGTATCCGCGTGACCTCGCCGAAACCGCCACTGAGCTCGGCCGAGTCAGGTTCTGCCGCAACCTGCGTGACGCTGTGAGTCCGGGCCATCAGCGTAAGTTGCCGGCTCAGATTAACCAGACGATTAATGAGCCGATCTAGGTGCTCGACCCGCCCCTGCTCGGCCGGATTATCGCTGGTGAGAATCCGCAGAGCGGCGACCTGATGCTGCAGCCAGAAAAAGTCGCCGGGGAGACCCTCAAGCTGTTTTAGATCTCCAGTGCGGTAGTATTCCTGCACCGCGGCGACGCCAAAAAAGGCGTCGGCTTTGGCCACTCTCAGCACTTCGAGCACATTCTGTGTATGGGTTATCCAGTTGGTCCGCTCGGCAAAGTTGTTCGGGTTGCCCAAGGCGCTCCATACAACCACTGCGGCCGCAACCAGCGCCGTGGCGAAACCGATCCAGACGAGCCGGCTGCTGTTGCCTGAATGAGGCAGCCATCCCGTGACGGCGGAGCGATGCTTGGCTGTGGTTCGCGGCTCGGCCATTTGGCTTCTAACGACAGCAAGCGATGTGCCACGCGACCGTGCAGGAGATTGTCTTTGCCGACAAAGGGATGTAGTTGCCAATTTGTAGAGAAATTCTTCCGCCGCTAATCCGGATGCCGTTCCAGACGTTCGGATTCAATACGGGTGCGCGCCAATTTCTCGCCGCAGTGGCTCGATCAAGGAAAAGCTGTTCCCCCGATGAGAATTTGGCTTTCGCCTCGGGGTGCGGTCCGACCTCCGCGCCGTTCCTGAATCCTAAGAGAAGCCGAAACCAGATCGGCTTCGCGGTCGTACTCCCAAGTTGGCTAGAGTAGTTTCCGGCGAGGCGTCCGATGCTTAAAGTCGGCAACATGCCGCAGGAAAAACGCGCGCTCCACGCGCTCAACCGGCTGGCCTTCGGGCCATGCCCCGGCGACCTCGAGCGCGTGAACCAGATCGGCGTCGAACGCTACATCCGCGAGCAACTCGACCCGCAATCGATCCTGGTGCCGCCGGACCTGGCGCAACGCGTCGCCGCACTCAAAACCTTGCAGATGACGCCGGTCGAGCTGTTCGTGACCTTCCAGCTTCCCGTGCAACAAGCCAAGGGCGACACCGACGCGCAAAAGGCGGCGTACCAGCGCTCACAGATAATTCTCCAGGAGGCGGTCGAGGGGCGGTTGATGCGCGCGATCTACGGACCACGCCAGTTGCAGGAGGTGATGACCGCCTTCTGGTTCAACCATTTCAACGTCTTCGCCGCCAAGGGCCTATGCCATCTGTGGATCGGCGCGTACGAGCAGGAGGCAATCCGGCCGCACACGATGGGCCGCTTTCGCACGCTGCTCGACGCGACCGCCAAGCATCCCGCGATGCTCTTCTATCTCGACAACTGGCAAAACAGCGCGCCCAACAGCGGCGCGCGGCGCGCCAAGTTCGAAGGCATTAACGAGAACTACGCCCGCGAGGTGATGGAACTGCACACGCTCGGCGTCAACGGCGGCTACACTCAGGCAGACGTAACCGCGCTCGCGCATATCCTTACCGGATGGGGCCTGCAAAAACGCGGGCAGGCCGGGATGGGGATGGGCGCCCCGGAAATCAATCCGGGGAGGCACGTTCCGGGGGGGATGAGCAGGATGGGTGGATGGGGGCCGTGGTGGCGGCGCCCGGCGCGTCGGGCGCCGCTGCCCGGCGCCCTGGGCGACCAGTACGGCTTCTACTTCGATCCGAGCCGCCACGACTTCAGCGAGCAGGTCGTTCTCGGCCGCTCCTATAGTGGGGGTGCGGGAATCGCCGCAGGTGAGCAGGCGCTCGACGTGCTGGCGCGCGCGCCCGCCACGGCGCGGCATCTGAGCTACCAGCTCGCGCAATACTTTGTGGCGGATAATCCGCCACAAACGTTGGTGGCGCGGATGGCCGAGCGTTTCGAGCAGAGCCAGGGCGACATCCGCGCGACGCTCGAGACGCTCTTCTTCAGCCCCGAGTTCTGGGACGAGCGCTACTACGGAGCCAAGTTCAAAACTCCGTACGACTACGTCATCTCGGCCGTGCGCCTGACCGGCGCGCCGGAGATAACCAACTACGGTCCCCTGTTCGGCACGATGACGCTGCTCGGGATGGCGCCGTATGCGCACGAGACGCCCGACGGCTATGCGAACACGCGTGAGGCGTGGCTCAACCCGGACGCGATGATGATGCGGCTGAGTTTCGCGACCGCGCTCGGCCAGGGCCATCTGCCGCTGCTCGCGCCGCCGTTCGAGGCGGGTGGCGGCGGCGGCCCGGCGTTTCGCGTGAAGTTCAAAAATGGCGGCGGCGGCGCGAAGATGCTCGAATTGAATCCTCCCGGCAATGGTTCTCCAGGGAACAAGGGTCCTCGGATGAATCCGCCGGAGCCGGCGCAACTGGTCGCGTCGCTCGGCGGCAGCTTCTCGACCAACACGCGCGAAGCGATCGAGGCCGCGCCGGTGCAACTGCGCTCGGCGCTCGTGCTGGGAAGCCCGGAGTTCATGGTGCGCTAGCGAGCCGCTGGGTAAGGAAAATGGGACGCAAACGCGGAGACTATCGATACGGTGACAGGCGATACGGTGACGCGCGATGCGGCGACGAGAACGCGCGGCCCCGGAGCGGCGTGACCGAGCTGACGGGCGTTGCGCTTGACCGGCGCGCGTTCATCCGGCGCGCGGCCCTGCTCGGCGCGACCGGGGTCGTGATGCTGAGCCCAACCGCATGGGCCGCGCGCGCGCTCGGCGGCGATTCAAGCCGCAAACGGCTGGTGGTGGTGTTCATGCGCGGCGCGGTCGACGGCCTCAACGTGGTGGTGCCGTATGGCGAGCCGAACTACTACGACTCGCGCCCGACGCTTGCGATTGCGCGCGCGGGCGGCGACGGCGCGGTGGTCAACCTCGACGGCTTCTTCGGACTCCATCCCGCGCTGGCCGCGCTCCAGCCGCAATGGAATGACGGCACGCTCGCGTTCGTTCACGCCTGCGGATCGCCCGACCCCACGCGCTCGCACTTCGACGCCCAGGATTACATGGAAAGCGGCACTCCGGGCGTGAAAAGCACCGGCGACGGATGGATGAACCGGCTGCTCGCGGTGATGCCCGGCAAGGCTTCGCCGACCGAGGCGCTGAGCCTCGGCGCCAACGTCCCGCGCATCCTGTCGGGCCGGATGCCGGTCGCCAACATTGCGCTCGGGCGCGGCGCGGCACGTCCGCTGCCGATGGACCGGCCGATCGTGGAGACCGCGTTCGATCGGATGTATCGGGGAAGCGACGCGCTCAGTCGGGTCTACCAGGAAGGGCGCACGGCGCGCGCCAAACTGATGAGCGAGCTCGAACAGGACATGACTGAGGCCAACAACGGCGCGCCCTCGCCCAAAGGATTCCCCGACGACACCGGCCGCCTCGC
>WNFD01003665.1_pt2 | contig 28367 bp, 26 predicted proteins | sample 5400491 | NCBI WGS metagenome assembly WNFD01 (sample SAMN13153343, study PRJNA577476) | soil metagenome | isolation source: 120 cm saprolite under Douglas fir tree site 2 hole 2 replicate 2 | place: USA:California | collected 2015-04-18
CCAACCCTGACTATCATCACTACTGGGAGGCACCCGGCGGCACCAACAGCCTCATGCCGAACCTGAACAAGTGGCCGACCAACCAGCTGGCCGTGCGGCAGGCGATCAGCCTGGCGATCAACCGCACCCTGATCGCCTCCGAAGGTGAGGCCGGCCTGGAGAACCCGGTGCTCAACGCGACCGGTCTCCCGCTTCCCACTTTTAACGCATGGGCCGGTCCAGTCGCGAACATGACCGTCTCCGCCACGGGCAACCCGTCCGCGGCCAAGCAGGTGCTGGAGAAGGCAGGCTACACCCTGGGCAGCAACGGCTTCTTCTCCAAGGGCGGCAAGACCGTCTCGCTCACGATCGTCGACCCGTCCGCTTTTACGGACTACGCCCAGGTCGACGAACTCGTCGCCCAGGAACTGAGGGCAGCCGGCATCGACGCGGCGTTCCAGGGACTGTCCACGAACGCCTGGTTCGCCGACGTCGCCGACGGTAGCTTCCAGCTGACCTCGCACTGGTCGAACGGCGGGCTCACCCCGTACAACATGTACGACGGCTGGCTGGACAGTTCGCTCGCCACCGGATCCACCGCGACCGGCGACTTCGAGCGGCTGAACAACCCGACGATCAACGCCGACCTGGCCACCCTGGCCGGGGCCTCGACCACCGCCGCGCAGACCACGGCGCTCGTCCCGCAGTGGTTCGAGTACAACTCGCAGAACTACACTGGCTGGCCGACACAGGACAACCCCTACGAGACCGGCCAGCCGTCTGGAACGAACAACGGTCCCGGTTCCGGCACCGACGAGGTGGTGATCCTTCACCTGGTGCCGCGGGGCTAGACTACACGCGGCCACACAAGCGGGCCCGCCCCCGGCAACCCCCCCACCGGGGGTGGGCCTCGTCCCAGAATGAGCGTGCCACCGCGCATCGCCTTCAGCACCCTGGCGTTTCCCCACGCCACCCTGGCCTCGGCCGCCTCCCTCGGCCGCCGCTGGGGCTATACCGGCATCGAGCTCCGGCTCATCGACGGCGAGCTCATCGACTCGTCGATGCCCGCCGCCCGCCGGGCCCAGGTCAAGCGGATCCTGGCCGGCCTGCCTGTCGTCGCGGTGGACAGCTCGATCCGCCTCACTGGCGGCCACCCGGGTCCCGAACTCCGCTGGTTCCTCCAGCTGGCCAGCGACTGGGAGTCCCCGCTGGTGCGGGTGTTCGGCGGCGCGCTGGCCGCGGACGAGCAAGCCCGCCAGGCGCAGCTCGGGGCGGCGGCGCGAGTGCTCGAGGACGCCTTGCCGATCGCGGAACGGCTCGGTGTCGCCATCGGCGTGGAGACACACGACGCCTTCTCCGCCTCCTCGGTCGTAGCCGAACTGCTGGCCCTGGTCGACATCAGCGCACTCGATTCTGGCCTGGCCGGCGCGGTGTGGGACAGCTATCATCCACACCGTATGGGCGAGACACCGGCCGAGGTCTACGCGCACCTCGGCCCGCGCATCCTGCTCGTGCAGGTCAAGGACGCCTGCCTGCGGGACGGCGACTGGCAGCTGGTACCGCTCGGTGAGGGCGAGGTACCGGTCAGGGACATGCTCGGCCTGCTGGCCGACGGAGGCTACCGGCACTGGATCTCGGTCGAGTGGGAAAAGCGCTGGCACCCTGAGATCGAGGAGCCGGAGGTGGCGCTCCCCCGGCACCTGGACCTGCTCGCCACATGGCTGGAGGAAATACCGTGACTAATCGCGGCTTCGGGATCGTCGGCGCCGGGGTGATCGGGGCCATGCACGCCGACGCGATCGCGACCCTGCCCGGCGCCCGGCTGGTGGCCGTCACCGACGTCGCCGCCGGGGCCGCCGCGGCCTTCGCCGCCGCCCGCGGCTGCGCGGCCGAAGCCGACCTGGACGCGCTGCTCACCCGGGCCGACATCGACGTGGTGTGCGTGTGCGTGCCGAGCGGCCTGCACGCCGAGGTCGGCACCCGCGCGGCCAAGGCGGGCAAGCACCTGGTGGTGGAAAAGCCGATCGACGTCACCCTGGCGGCGGCCGACCGGCTCATCGAGGCGTCACGCGCGGCCGGCGTGGCCCTGACCGTGATCTCCCAGCATCGCTTCGATCCTGGCCTGATCGAGCTGAAGCGCCTGCTCGGCGACGGGACCCTAGGCCGGCTCGTGCTCGGCGAGGCCAGCACGAAGTGGTACCGCACCCAGGCGTACTACGACAGCGCCGGATGGCGCGGCACCTGGACGATGGACGGCGGGTCGCTGATGAACCAGGGCATCCACTACGTCGACCTGCTCCGCTGGTGCATGGGACCGGTCACCGAGGTCACCGCGGTCTGCACCACCCAGGCGCACCAGATCGAGGTCGAGGACACCGCGCTGGCCATCGTCCGGTTCAGCTCCGGCGCCGTCGGCATGATCCTGTCGAGCACCGCCGCCTGCCCTGGCTTCCCGCAGCGGCTGGAGGTCACCGGGACGAAGGGCACCGTGACCGTCGAGGACGGCCAGATCGTCCGCCGCGCATTCGGCGCCGGGGCGCAAGCCGCCGACGGCAGCGGCGGCACCGGCGATGACGGCGCGGCACCGGGGGCGGCGGCTGACCCGGCCGCGGTTGGCGTCGCCAGCCACGCCGCGCAGATCGCCGATCTGCTGGCCACGATCGACGAGGGCCGCGAGCCCGCCGTCGGCGGCGAGGCCGGCCGCGACGCGCTCGAGATCGTGTGCGCCGCGTACACGTCGGCCCGCTCGGGCCGGACCGTCACCCTGGGCTCGTGACCGTCACGCTCAGCGGGTTCGCCGACGAGATCTCGCCCGACCCGCGCGAACAGCTCGCGACGCTCGCCGCCGAGTCGATCACGCACCTTGAAGTGCGCAGCGCGTGGTCGGTCAACGTGGCCGACTTCACCGACGGCCAGCTCGCCGCCTTCCGGGCCATGCTGGCTGACGCCGGGGTGCGGGTCTCCGCCATCGGGTCGCCCATCGGCAAGATCCCGATCGCGGCGCCGCTCGGCCCCGAGCTCGACCGGATGCGCCGGATCGCCGACATCGCCCGCGAGCTCGGCACCCCGATCGTGCGCGTGTTCTCGTTCTTCGTCCCGCCCGGCGAGCCGGCCGAGCACCACCGGGCGCAGGTCATCGACCGGATGGCGGTCTTGGCCGAGATCGCCGCCGACCGCGGCCTGGTCCTGGCCCACGAGAACGAAAAGGAGATCTTCGGCGACACTCCCGCCCGCTGCGCCGATCTGATCACCTCGGTGAACTCCCCCGCCCTGCGGGCGACGTTCGACGCGGCGAACTTCGTCCAGTGCGGCGTCAGGCCCTTCAGCGAAGGGTACGGCCTGCTCCGGCCGTACCTGGTCTACCTCCAGGTCAAGGACGCGCTCGCGGCGACGGGCGAGGTCGTGCCGGCGGGCCAGGGCGACGGGCAGGTGCGCGAGACGCTGGCCGCGCTGCGGGACTCGGGCTTCGAGGGCTTCGTGTCGCTGGAGCCGCACCTGGCCCAGGCGGGCCGTTACGGCGGGTTCAGCGGACCGGAAGGCTTCACGCGGGCCTCGCATTCTCTGAAATTTATGCTGAACGAGCTGGGTATCGCGTGGCGCTGAATAGAGCCACGTCTGCCGGGGTCGACGCCCAGGCGCCGAACCGGTGCGCGCTTTACTGGTGTTGACCGAGACCGTGCGGGTACTGGACCGTATTCCCGGTCATCCGCGCGGACCGCGCCGAACCTTCAGGAGGTGCTCGTGCCCACCCCATCCACCGACATTGACCTCGCGCTCGCCGCCGAGCTCGGCCAGCAGCTGCGGGTGGACTCCATCCGGTCGAGCACGTCGGCCGGATCCGGGCATCCGACCTCCAGCATGTCCGCCGCCGACCTGATGGCCGTCCTGGTGAGCCGGCACCTCCGCTATGACTGGGACAACCCGGATCACCCGGGCAACGACCACCTCATCTTCTCCAAGGGCCACGCCTCGCCCCTGCTGTACTCGATCTACAAGGCGGTCGGCGTCATCTCCGACGAGGAGCTGATGACCGGATACCGCCGCTTCGGATCGCGGCTGGAAGGCCATCCCACCCCGGTCCTGCCCTGGGTGGACGTGGCGACCGGGTCGCTCGGGCAGGGCCTGCCGGACGGCGTCGGCGTCGCGCTGGCTGGCAAGTACCTGGATGAGTCGCCGTACCGGGTCTGGGTCCTGTGCGGCGACAGCGAGATGGCCGAAGGGTCGATGTGGGAGGCCCTCGACAAGGCCTCGCACTACAAGCTGGCCAACCTTATCGCCATCGTCGACGTCAACCGCCTCGGCCAGAGCGGCCCGACCGAGCTTTCCTGGGACCTGGACGCCTACAGTCGCCGGGCCGAGGCGTTCGGGGCCCGGGTGTTCGTCATCGACGGCCATGACGTCGCCGCGATCGACAAGGCCATCGCCCAAGCGGGCGGCCTGAGCGGGGAACGGCCGACCGTCATCCTGGCCCGCACCCGCAAGGGCCGCGGCTTCTCCGAGGTCGAGGATAGGGAGGGCTGGCACGGCAGGCCGTTCCCGCCCGACATGGCCGAACGCGCCATCATCGAGCTCGGCGGCGAGCGCAACCTGGTCGTCCGGGGCCCGGGGCCGGCCGAGGCCGCCCCCGTCCGGCTTGACCGGACCGGGGTCGAGGTCAAGCCGCCGGTCTACGATCGCGGCCAGAAGGTGGCCACCCGCAAGGCCTACGGCGAGACGCTCGCCGCGCTCGGCGCGCGTCCCGACGTGGTCGCCATGGACGGCGAGGTCAGCAACTCCACCTACGCCGAGCTGTTCGCCCATGCCCATCCCGAACGGTACTTCGAGATGTACATCGCCGAGCAGCAGATGATCGCCGCGGCGGTAGGCGTCGGCGTACGCGGCTACCGGCCGTTCGCCTCCACCTTCGCCGCGTTCTTCACCCGGGCGTATGACTTCATCCGGATGGCCGCCATCTCCCGGGCCAGCATCTGCCTGGCCGGCTCGCACGCCGGGGTGGAGATCGGCGCCGACGGCCCGTCGCAGATGGCACTGGAGGACCTGGCCATGATGCGCGCCGTACACGGCTCCACCGTGCTGTACCCCAGCGACGCCACCAGCACCGCGGCCCTCGTCCAGGCCATGGCCGACCTGGACGGCATCTCCTACCTGCGGACCACCCGCGGCGCCTACCCGGTGCTCTACGACGCCACCGAAACCTTCCCGGTGGGCGGGTCCAAGGTGCTGCGCGCGGCCGAGGACGACCAGGTCACCCTGATCGGTGCCGGGGTGACCCTGCACGCCTGCCTGGCCGCGGCCGATCAGCTGCACGAGGAGGGCATCAGTGCCCGGGTGATCGACCTGTACTCGGTCAAGCCGGTCGACACCGCCACGCTCACCGCGGCCGCCGCGGCCACCCGGGGACGGCTGGTGCTCGCCGAGGACCACCATCCCGAGGGCGGCCTCGGGTCCGCCGTCGTCGACGCCCTCACCGGCGCCGGGCGCACCGAGCTGGCCGTGGTCCATCTCGCCGTGGCCGAGATGCCCGGGTCAGGGACCAGCGAGGAACTGCTCGACGCCGCCGGGATCAGCGCCAAGCACATCGCGGCCGCCGCCCGGCGGCTGCTCGCCTAGCTGCTGGCGGTCAGGCCCCAGCGGCGGCGGATGGAGCGGTCGGCCAGGCTGAACAGGGTGTGCACGAAGATGCCGAGGAGCAAGATCACGATGATGATCGCGGTGGCGCTCTGCATGTCGGACTGATCCTGGTCGGTGGAAAGCAGCACGCCCAGCGAGGGCTGGTTCGCGATGATGACGAGCAGCTCGCCGGCCATCAGGCTGCGCCAGGCGAACGCCCAGCCCTGCCTGAGCCCGGCCACCAGCGCGGGCAGCGAGGCCGGCAGGATCAGGTGCCGGTACAGCGACAGCCTGCGCAGGCCCATCATCGCGCCCGCCTTGAGCAGCAGCGGCGGGGTGTAGTCCACGCCTGCGATCAGGCCGTTGGCGATCGACGGGGCGGCGCCGAGGACGATGACGAACACGATGGCGGTGGTCGAGATCCCGAACAAGATGATCGCGAACGGGAACCACGCGATCGACGGCATCGTCTGCAGCCCGGTGATCAGTGACCCGACCGCCGCTCGCAACGGCCGGATCCTGGACACCAGGGCGCCGATGACCGCGCCGATCACCACGGCCAGGCCGAACCCGACGACGGCGCGTTCCGCCGTCGTGCCGATGGCATGCCACAGCAGGCCGGTCTGCAGCTGCGCCCAGAGATTGGCCAGGGTCGCACCGGGCCCGGGGAAGATGTTCTTCTTCCAGCCGCTGACGTGGATCAGCTGCCATATCGCGAGCACGATGAGGATGGCCAGCGCCACCGGCCACAGGCCGGCCCAGAAACGCGTGGCCAGCCGGCGGCCCCGTTGGTCCCGAGGTGAACCTACTTCGAGGGACTCGAGCCAGGCCAGCTTCTCCGCGTACTTCGCCCTTCCGTCAACGGCCATCGCGGCTCATCTCCTCGCGCAGCCGGTCGGTGATCCGCGCGGCCAGTTCCGCGACCGGTGCCGAGTCGATCCGGCGGGGGCGCTGGATGGGCACCGCGAACTCGTCGATGACCCGGCCGGGGCGGCTGCTCAGCACCACCACCCGGTCGCCGAGCCGGACCGCCTCCCGGACGTTGTGGGTCACGAACAGGACGGTCAGCTGCCGGTCGGCGCAGATCCGGTCGAGCTCGTCGTGCAGCACGTCCCTGGTCATCGCGTCCAGCGGGCCGAAAGGCTCGTCCATCAGCAGCACGTCGGCGTCCTGGGCCAGCGCGCGGGCCAGCGCGACCCGCTGCCGCATGCCGCCGGAAAGCTGATGCGGCCGATTGCCGCCGAACCCGCCCAGGTGCACCGTCTCGAGCAGCTCACCGGTCCGCTGACGGCGCTCGGCCTTGGCTACGCCGCGGGCGCGCAGGGCCAGCTCCACGTTGCCCGCCGCCGTGAGCCAGGGGAACAGGGCCGGCTCCTGGAACATGAAGGCCACCTGCCCGCCCGAGGTCGACACCTCGCCGGACGTGGGCTGCTCCAGCCCGGCGACCAGCGAAAGCAGCGTGGACTTACCGCAGCCCGAGGCGCCGATGAGGCAGGTGAATTCGCCGGGCGCCACCTCGAGCGACACCTGGTCCAGCGCGCGGACGGCCGAGCCGCCGCGCCCGAACACCTTGGATACGCCCGTCAGCCGGACGGCTACCCCCCCGACGGGGGGTGCCGCCCGGCGATCAGTAACCGTCACCGAACTCACCTCCTAGGAGCTGACCCGCGGTTCGCCGGCCGCGGCCAGCGCCGTATTGAGCGGGCCGAGATCGAAGATCCCGCTCAGGTTGACTGGCTTGAGCAAGCCGAGCGAGTGGGCCTGCGAGGCGTCGCTCGTCAGCGAGGACGCGTCCGGGTCGTCGGTGAAGGTGATCTCCTTGAACGCCGCCGCGACGATGCTCGCCTTGAGCGCCTTGCCGGTGTAAGAGGCCAGCTCGGCGTTCGCGTCGGCCTGGGCGGCGGCCGGGCTGGACTTGATGAAGTCATTGGCCTGGATCTGGGCCTTGAGCAGATCAGCGACGATCGCCGGGTGGGCGGCCAGGAAGCTCTGCGACACGACAAGTACGGTGTTGACGCCGGTCTCGCTGAACAGCACGGTGCCGCCGTCGTTGACCATCTCGATGTCGTAGGGCGCGGGCTCGGACCCGCCGGCGATCTGCCCGGACTTGAACTCCAGCACGGCGGCCGAGTTGGGCGTCGTGGGCTTGATGAAGGCGTCTCCGCCGCCGGTCGAGTTGGTCGCCAGGCCGTTCTGCTTAAGCCAGTAACGCAGCGCCACGTCCTGCGTGTTGCCGAGCGAGGGAGTCGCCAGCGTCTTGCCCTTGAGCTGGGAGGCCGACGTTATGCCCTTCTTGACCACGACCGAGGCGCCGCCGGTCGCGGCGCCCGAGATGATCTTGATAGCACTGCCGCTCGACTTCTGCCAGGCGTTGATGGCCGGGTTCGGTCCCACGTAGGCGGCGTCAAGCTGGCCGGCCAGCAGGGCCGTGGCCTCCTCGGTCCCGGTGCTGAACGCGGTGGCCTTCAGCGTGCCGGCCGAGCCGAGGTCCTTGGCGAAGAAACCCTCCTTCAGGCCGACAAGAGCCGAAGCATGCGTGATGTTCGTGAGGAAGCCGAGCGTAACCGTTACCGGCGAGCCTCCGCTGGTGCCGGCACCTGAGTTCGCCGTCGAGCCAGCAGACGAGGACGCAGCGGAAGAGCAGCCTGCCAGCAGCAGGGCCGCGCCGATCATCGCCTCGACCGGGACACGTCGCATTTAGTACCCAATTCCTATCGCTTTAATGGGAAACAAGGTCGATTTACTATACATGAAGTCGGCAATATAGGGAATTGGTTGGGACAGGGCCGCCGGCGGTTCCCCGGGGCTATGCATTCGCCCAGGTGAACCCCGTGATTTCAGTTGCCTTGATCGCTCGAATCCTGCAGGATGACGCCTGCCACCGAGGGGAACTTGGCCAGGCATTGTTCCAGCTGGGCCACGTCCGCGTCGGTGGCGTGGCTGACCTGGAAGGTCAGCTGGTGAAGCGCGTAGGGGGAATTGAGGTCAGACGGCAGTGGCTGCGCGGTCACGGCCGGTACCTTGGCGCAGGCCGAACGCACGGCCAGCCGCTGCGACACCGGCGTGCCGGCGCGGAAGCTGACGACGGCCTGCCGCTGCCCGAGCGCGGCATTGAACTGTGCGCAGCCGGCCAGCGCGGCGACGGCCGCGAGCGCTAGGCCCGCGCCGGTCAGCCGATGGCGCCGCGCCGTACCCACTACATCGGGTAGTACCCGCATGATGCCAGCCTAAGGGCTGACCGCGCCTAGTACGGTAGCGGCAGGGCCTTCCCCACCAGGAGAAAGCCCGGCCCAACCAGGAGGTATGAAATCCAGACTGCTAGACGATGATGCCTTCCGATCGTCACATTCTCATCGTTAACTCCCGCAGCGTGCACCAGCCGGTCTTCGTGGTCGGCGCACCGCACTCGGGCGCGGACCTGATCGGCCGCGCCCTGAAGGCGTCCGCGGGCTTTCACGTCACCATCGGGCAGCCGAGCGTGCTACGCACCGTGTACGCCTTCGCCCGGCGGCCGTCCATGCACCAGGGCCGGACGCAGGCCGCCGCGACCGTAATCAGGGACGCCTTCGCGCAGGGCTGGCAGGTCACCTCGCACAGCTGCCTGGAATGCACCCGGGAATGCCGGGCCGCCGCCGGGCTCGCCGCGGACGCCGTCGGGCCGTGCGTGGACCTGCGCGGGCTTCAGACGTTCGGTGACGCGAGCCCGGACCTCATCTACTGCGCGGAGGCGCTCACCTACGCGTTTCGCGACGCGCGGATCGTCCAGGTCGTCCGGGACGGCCGGGACGTGGTGGCCAGCATGCTCGCCGACCCGGTGGTGATGTCCTGGTTCCGGCCGAGCTTCGTGAACGTGGACACCGAGTTCCCCAACCCGTTCTTCGGCATCGAATCCGTCGAGGACCGCGAACTCTGGCCCCGGCTGTCGCCGGCCGGCCGGTGCGCGCTGCGCTGGCGCTGGTCTGTGCGCCTGGCCGCGAGGTTGCACCACAGCCTGCCGTCCGGCCGGCTGAAGACCATCCGTTACGAGCACCTGATGAGCAAGCCGGACGAGGCCCTGGCCGACCTGTCCCGTTTCGCCGGCACCACCGTGCAGGCGGCCGAGATCCGCAACGACGCCCGCGCCGCCCGGACGCGCAGCCGCAACCGCCGCGCCCCCGCGTACGAGGGCTCGCTGACCGCCGAAGACATCTCCGAGATCGAGAAAACCGCCGGCGAGGAACTCCGCCGCCTCGGCTACACCCTCTAGCCTCGCCCTTGGGCCCTGAGAAGCCCTAGGCCGCCTGGCTGGCGAACTGGGTGTGGTAGAGGTCGGCGTATAGGCCGCCGGCCGCGAGGAGTTCCTCGTGCGTGCCGCGCTCGGTGATCCGGCCGGCGTCGACGACCAGGATCTGGTCCGCCTCCCTGATCGTGGACAGCCGGTGCGCGATCACCAGCGAGGTCCGGCCTGCGAGCGCCGTCTTCAGCGCGCGCTGCACCGCGGCCTCCGACTCGGAGTCCAGGTGCGCGGTGGCCTCGTCGAGCACCACCACCGACGGGGCCTTCAGCAGCAGCCGGGCTACTGCGACGCGCTGCTTCTCCCCGCCGGACAGCCGGTAGCCCCGGTCCCCCACCACGGTGTCCAGGCCGTCGGGCAGGCTGGAGATCAGGTCCCAGATCTGGGCGGCCTCGCAGGCCCCGATCAGCTCAAGCTCGGTGGCCGAGGGCCGCGCGTACGTAAGGTTGGCCCGGATCGTGTCGTGGAACAGGTGAGCGTCCTGGGTGACCACGCCCACCGCGTCGTGCAGCGAATCTAGGGTGACGTCCTTGACGTCGTAGCCGCCGATCCGCACGGCGCCGTCGTTCGGGTCGTACAGCCGCGCGGCCAGGGCGGTGATCGTGGTCTTACCCGCGCCCGAGGGGCCGACCAGCGCGGTCAGCTTGCCGGACGGGGCGCGGAAGCTCACCTCGCGCAGGACCCCGGCTGCCGCGCCCTGGCGTTCCGGCGCGGGCAGCGCGATCGACTCCAGTGAGGCGAGCGACACCTCGCTGGCCGAGGGGTACCGGAACGACACGTGGTCGAACTCGATCTCCGGCGCCGGGGCCCCGGCGGCCGGAGCGGGCAGCACGACCGCGTCCGGCCGCTCGGCGATCAGCGGCTTCAGGTCGAGGATCTCGAAGACCCGGTCGAAGCTGACCAGCGCCGTCATCACGCTGATCTGGACGTTGGACAGCTGCGCGATCGGGCCGTAGACCCGGCCCAGCAGGGTGGTCAGGGCAACAAGCGTGCCGACCTGCAGGGCGCCGTGGATGGCCAGGCTGCCGCCGACCCCGTAAACCACGGCGGTCGCGAGCGCGGCGAGCAGCGTGAGCGAGATGAAGAACACCTGGCCGTACATGGCCTGGACGACGCCGATGTCACGCACCCGCCCGGCCCGTTCGGCGAAGACCTCGGACTCCTCGCGAGGCCGGCCGAACAGCTTGACCAGCATCGCGCCCGCCACGTTGAAGCGCTCGGTCATGGTCGAGCCCATGGCCGCGTCGAGCTGCATCGATTCGCGGGTGAGCCGCTGCAGCCGCCGGCCGACCCGCCTGGCCGGCAGCAGGAACAGCGGGATCAGCACCAGCGCGATCAGGGTGATCTGCCAGGACAGGTAGACCATGGTGACCAGGATCGCGCCCACGGTCAGGATGTTGGAGACAACCGCGGACATCGTCGAGGTGATAGCCTGCTGCGCGCCGATCACGTCGCTGTTGAGCCTGGACACCAGGGACCCGGTCTGCGCCCGGGTGAAGAACGCGATGGGCTGCTGCTGCACATGGCTGAACACCTGGGTGCGCAGGTCATAGATGAGACCCTCGCCGATCCGGGCGGAGTACCAGCGGGTGACGAAGCCGAGGAAGGCGTCGAAGAGCGCGACCCCCGCGACCGCGCCCGCGATGCCGATCACGAGTGCCTCGCGATGACCCAGGATGCCCTTGTCAATGATCGCGCCGAGCAGTAGCGGGTTGACCACGGTGATGAGCGCGTCGATGACCGTGGCGAACAGGAACAGCGAAATATACAGCCTGTACGGCCTGGCGTAGGTAATGATCCGGCGCACGGTGCCAGGCTTCAGCTTCTGCTGGGTCACCGTCGGGTCCTGCCTGAAGGACCGCATCATGGTTATGTTGGGCCGCCCGTACATGACCAGGGAAACCTCCCGTGGCGGCAATTAGTTCCCGTGTCGGGCGGGATTGCAATCAGCCAGCAGCGAACTCCAGGGGCTATCCGGGCGGGGTCCCGGCGGCGTCGCCGGGCCGGTGCCACCTGGTTGCGGGCGCAAAAGCGTTAGCGCTTCACCTTGGTCTTGCTACTGCGGGTCGCGCCACCACGCCCGCGCAACCTCACTCCCGTCTCGGTCAGGATCCGGTGGACGAAGCCGTAGGACCTTCCCGTCGAGGCGGCCAGTGATCGGATACTCTCGCCCGAGTCGTACCTTTTGCTTAGGGTTGTCGCTAGCTTGCTGCGATCCACCCCCGTCACCCGCGTGCCTTTCTTGAGGGTCTCGGCCACATGTACCTCCTGTTAGCTGCGGTCACCATTGAGTTACACATCCCCCCTTGGTAATGATCAGGCATGACCGCTGGATTGGCCACCCACATGACGGTAAATGATCACCATATTTTTACGAGGCTATGGCGGAATCGTCGCCTTAGCCCGGGCGTCGCAAGCGGGAGCCGATCCCTTACGCGAGTGCGACCAGATCTGCGAAATCTTCGCTCCACGCGTCTTCCACGCCGTCCGGCAGGACGATAGCGCGTTCTGGCGATAGCGCTTCAACCGCACCTTCATCATGAGTCACAAGCACTATCGCGCCACGGAAACCTCGCAGCGCACCGAGAACCTCTTCCCGGCTGGCCGGATCGAGGTTGTTCGTCGGCTCATCGAGCAACAGCACGTTCGCGCCTGATACAACAAGAAGAGCGAGGGCTAGCCTCGTCTTTTCTCCGCCGGAAAGCACGCCGGCGGGCTTTTCCACATCATCGCCGGAGAACAAGAATGACCCGAGAACCTTACGCTGCTGCGATTCGGTTAGGTCCGGAGCGGCGGAGCGCATGTGCGATAGGACCGTTCGATCGGTTTCCAGCGTTTCATGCTCCTGGGCAAAATATCCAAGGCTAAGGCCGTGTCCTGGCGTTACTTTTCCCGCATCGGGGGTCTCCAGGCCGGCCAGCAACCGGAGCAGCGTCGTCTTTCCCGCCCCGTTAAGCCCGAGGACCACCACCCGGCTGCCCCGGTCGACGGCGACGTCCACCCCGGTGAACACCTCGGCCGACCCGTATGACTTGGACAGTCCTAGGGCGGACAGCGGGGTCCGGCCGCAGGGCGCGGGAACCGGAAAGCGGAGCCTGGCCACCCGGTCCGCGGTCCGCTCGGCCTCGACCCCCGCCAGCATCCGCTCGGCCCGGCGCTGCATGTTCTGCGCCGCCCGGGCCTTCGTCGCCTTGGCCCGCATCTTGTCCGCCTGGGACATCAGCGCGCTGGCCTGCCGGCCCGTGTTCACCCGCTCCCGCCTGCGGCGCCGCTCGTCGGTCTCGCGTTGCTGCAGGTAGGCGCGCCAGCCCAGGTTGTAGATGTCCAGGCAGGCCCGCTGCGCGTCAAGGTAGAAGACCTTGTTCACCACGTCGGCGAGCAGCGCTACGTCGTGGCTGATCACCACCAGACCGCCGCGATAGCTCTTGAGGTGATCGCGCAGCCAGGCCACCGAGTCGGCGTCCAGGTGGTTGGTCGGCTCGTCGAGCAGCATGGCCTCGGAATCGGAGAACAGGATCCTGGCCAGCTCAACCCGGCGCCGCTGGCCGCCGGACAGGGTGTGCAGCGGCTGTTGCAGTACCCGGTCGGGCAGACCCAGGCTGGCAGTGATCGAGGCGGCCTGCGACTCGGCTGCGTACCCGCCGAGCACCGCGAGCCGCTCTTCGAGCCGGCCGTACCTGCGGATGGCGTCGGCCGCCGCGGCGGAGTCGGGGTCGGCCATCTGCGCTTCGGCCGCGCGTAGTTCCGCGCGCAGCTGGTCGAGCCCGCGGGCCGACAGCACCCGGTCGATGGCCAGCATGTCCAGGTTCCCGGTCCGCGGGTCCTGGGGCAGATATCCGACCGTGCCCGACCGGCGGACCGAGCCCGCGGCCGGCTGGGCCTCCCCGGCCAGCACTTTGGCCAGCGTCGTTTTCCCCGCGCCGTTCCGGCCGACCAGGCCGATCCGGTCCCCGGCGGACACCTGGAACGACGTGCCTTCGAGCAGCAGGCGTGCGCCAGCCCGCAGTTCGATGTCGCTTGCCACGATCATGATTTCGCTGCTCCTACTGAACGGACGGAAACGGACAGACCTCTCCCCGGGGGCTTGTCCCTAGTCCGAGGTGGGCAGCATGGCGCCTAGTTTACTTGGTCAGTCCGGAGCCGGGCCATCCGATTGCGGCTCGGTCAGCCGGATGCGGATGGCCAGGAACGCGCGCGGGATGTCCCGAAGCACGGCCAGCCGCGGGTCCGGAACGGTGAGGAAACGGTCAGTGGCCCGCGCCAGGTAGTTCTCCAGCCGGGCGTCTGCGCGTAGCCCGGCGACCGACCGCTTGTCGCCGCCCAGCACCACAACGTCGAGCCCGTCAGGACCGTACTGGCCGAACACCTCGGCCGCGGCGTCGGCGGCGGCGCGCAGCGCCGTCGCGGCCTGGTTCTCCCGGCGCCTGGCGAAGCGGTGCTGCGACCAGCCGCCCGCCGCGCTCCGGCCGTGCACCGGCCTGCTGCCCGTCTTCGAGCTCACCAGCCGGGGCGGCGAGCCCGCGAAGACCCCGACCGCGTAGCCGCCCAAGCGCACCAGCAGGACGCCGACGGTGCGGTCCGCGGCGGCGTGCGCCGCGAGCGCCTCACCGGCCGCGACCGCCTCCGCGACCGGCTCCGCCTTGGCGGCCGGCTGTGCCTTGGCGGCCAGGCCCGCCTGGCCCAGGTCCGCGGGCGGGAACGGCGGATGGCACTCGGCCGTGGTCCCGTCCGCGGCGGTGAACGTGACGGCCGCGCCGGATCCGTCGCGCGTCACCGGCCCCACGGGGTCTGCTCCGCCATGACGCTGTGCGAACGTGACGATCCAGGACACCAAGCGCTCTGGCGGAACTTCTACCCAATGACCGCCGCCTGCGGCAGGTTTCTTCACTACGCACTGCCTTATCGTGTTTACTATCCGTACTATTGGTTGCCTGACCCCGGCGGCTGCCATCGGGCTCGCAGCGGGGTGTCCCTATCGATGACAGGAACACGGCTATGAACCCGAAGACTCCTACCTCCGCCATGTCGCAGGGCGGCACCTTCATGCGGCCCGGGGCCATAGCCTGGGGCCAAGGGGACCCTAGGAGCCAGGCTCCCGCGAGCCCGTCGACACCGGCCGCCATCGAGCACGCCCTGGCCGGCGCCGTCAAGGATCCCGACCAGGTCACTGACCTGCTCGACGAGCTTAGCCGAGGACGGCTGTGGCTCCCGCTGCCCGACGCCCGCCCGGTCACGGACGGGTCAGCGGTGATGCTGCCCACCGTCACCTACCTGGGCGCCGAGTTCGTTCCCGCGTTCACCTCGGCCGGGCGGCTGGCCAGCTGGCTCGGCCAGGCCGGGACCAGGCCCGTGCCCGCGCCGTCGCAGGGCGAAGCCGACCGCGTGTCGCCAGGCGACGGCCCGTTCGCGGCCATGCCGCACATCGTGGTTCCGGCGGCCGACCTGGCCAGGCGGATGCCGGCCGGCGTCGGCATTGCGCTGAACCCGGGCGCGGAAGCCAGCGTGCCCATCTACCCGGAAGGCGTCCGCTACCTGGCCGCGATCCTGGTGGTCACGGACGGCACCCAGGTCCGCGTGGGCCGCCCGCCCGCCGACCCGGTCACGCTCCTCAGCGAGGTCAGGACGGCGCTGAGCTCCATTCCCGGCGTGCAGCAGGCGTCCAGGGCCTGGCTATCGGTGGCCGGCCAGGGCGAGGGCCTGGTCATCGCCGTCACCCTGGACGATCCCGCCAGCGAAACCGAGCACCAAGAGATCCTCGATGCGATTGAGCAGGCCGTCCACGCCGTGCCCGCGACGGGGTTCCCGATCGACGTCACGTTCCCGGGCGAGGGCGAGCCGGACCAGGTCGACGCCTGGATCTCGGCCTACGCCGAGCCCTTCTATATCCGTCGCTAGATGTTGAATCCGAGGGCGCGGAGCTGCTCGCGTCCGTCGTCGGTGATGCTCTCCGGACCCCACGGCGGCATCCAGACCCAGTTGATGCGGAAGTCCGTCACCACGCCCTCGAGCGCCTCCCGAGCCTGATCCTCGATCACGTCCGTCAGCGGGCACGCGTACACCAGGCCGAGGTCCACCACGTTGATCCCGAGTTCGGGGTCCACCACGTCGCGCAGCGCCTCGAGTACGTCCTCTTGCTCAGCGCTGAGCTCCGTGGCCCCACCCTCAGGCGCCGTGTCCGGCAAAGTCACGTTCTCAGTGGTCGCGTTCTCCGTCATTTCGCTACCTCCATGGCCTGCGCGGTCGCGTCCTTCCATGCCATCCAGCCGAGCAGAGCGCATTTGATCCTGGCCGGGTACTTCGACACGCCCGCGAATGCTACCGCGTCCTCGAGCACGTTCTCGTCAGGCTCCCCCTCGCCCTTGGACTGCATCAGCTCGAGGAACGCCTGGTTGATGGTCATGGCCTCGTCCACCGGCTTGCCGATGACCAGGTCGCTCATCACCGACGCGCTCGCCTGGCTAATCGAGCAGCCCAGCGAGTCATAGGACACGTCCTCGACCACCGGTTCGCCGTTGACGTCCTTGAGGGTGACCCGCAGCGTCACCTCGTCTCCGCAGACCGGGTTGACGTGGTGCACTTCGGCGTCGAAGGGATCCCGCAGGCCCTTGTGGTGAGGGTTGCGGTAGTGATCCAGGATGATCTCCTGGTACATCGAGTAAAGCTGCATCACGTCCCTCCCAACACTGAAAGCGCCCGTCATCATCCCGGTCTATTGCCGGGCGCCGAAGAAACGCTGAGCGTAGCGGATTCCGTCCGCCAGGGCGTCTACCTCGTCGTGGGTGTTGTACACGTAGAACGTGGCCCGGGTGCTGGCCTGCACGCCCAGCGCCCGGTGCAGTGGCCAGGCGCAGTGGTGGCCGGTGCGCACCGCGATGCCGAGCTCGTCGAGCACTTGGCCCACGTCGTGCGGGTGGACGCCCTCGACCTCGAACGCCACGGCGCCGCCGCGGTCCTTGGTGGTGTCCGGCCCGAGGATGCGCACCCCGTTGATCTCGCGCAGCGCGTCGAGCGCATGCGCGGTCAACGACTCCTCATGCGCCGCCACGTTGCCCATGCCCAGGCCGGCCAGGTAGTCCACGGCGGCGGCCAGGCCCGCGGCCTCGGCCACGGCGGGCACGCCGGGCTCGAACCGCTGCGGCGGCGGCAGGAACGTGCTGCCCTCCATCCGCACCACCTCGATCATCGATCCGCCGGTCAGGAACGGCGGCATGGCCTCGAGCAGCTCGGCGCGGCCGAACAGCACGCCGATCCCGTACGGGCCGAGCATCTTGTGCGCGGAGAAGGCCAGGAAGTCCACGCCGAGCGCGGCCACGTCGACCGGCTGGTGCGGCACCGACTGGGCCGCGTCGGCCAGCACCAGGGCGCCCTTCTCGTGCGCCGCCCGAGCGATCTCGGCTACCGGCGGGATCGTGCCGGTGACGTTCGACTGGTGGGTGACCGCGACGATCTTGGTGCGCCCGGTGATCATGCGGTCCAGGTGGTCCAGGTCGAGCCGGCCCTCAGGGGTGATGTTCAGCCAGCGCAGGGTGGCGCCGGTTCGCTCGCAGAGCTGCTGCCACGGCACGAGGTTGGCGTGATGCTCCATCTCAGTGATCAGGATCTCGTCCCCGGGCCCCACCTGGAACCGCCCCGACTCTCCGGGGCGGGCCCCGCCCACTGATGCATTGCTCATGGCGTAGGCGACCAGGTTGATCGCCTCGGTGGCGTTCTTGGTAAACACCACCTCGCCGGGGTCGGCGTTGAGGAACGCGGCGACCTTGGCCCGGGCGCCCTCGTAGACGTCGGTGGCCTCCTCGCCGAGCAGGTGGGTGCCGCGGTGCGCGGCCGAGTTGTGCCGCTCGTAGAACCCGCGCTCGGCGTCGAGCACCTGGACCGGCTTCTGCGACGTCGCGCCGGAGTCCAGGTAGATGAGCGGCTTGTCGTTGCGCACCTTCCTGGCCAGCGCGGGGAAATCGGCCCGGATGGCCTCGACATCGAGGTGACCGGCAAAATCCTGGAACGCCGTCATGCCGGGACCCCCCCAAGAACCGCGAACCTCTCGTAGCCCTCGTTCTCCAGCAGGTCGGCCAGCTCGGAGCCGCCCTCTTCGACGATGCGGCCGGCCACGAACACGTGCACGAAATCCGGCTTCACGTACCGCAGGATCCGCGTGTAGTGCGTGATCAGCAGCACTGCGTGCTCCGGCTGCTCACGGAAGCGGTTGATCCCCTCGGAGACCACCTTGAGAGCGTCGATGTCCAGGCCCGAGTCGGTCTCGTCCAGGATCGCGACCTTCGGGTTGAGCAGCTCGAGCTGCAAGATCTCGTGCCGCTTCTTCTCCCCGCCGGAGAAGCCCTCGTTCAGGTTGCGCTCGGCGAAGGCCGGGTCCATGGACAGCGCGGACATCGCGGCGCGCAGTTCCTTGACGAAGTCGCGCAGCTTCGGCGCCTCGCCCCGGACCGCCGTCACCGCGGTCCGCAGGAAGTTCGACACCGACACGCCGGGCACCTCGACCGGGTACTGCATGGCCAGGAACAGGCCGGCCCGGGCGCGGGAGTCCACGCTCATGGCCAGCACGTCTTCGCCGTCGAGCGTGACGCTGCCCCGGGTGACCAGGTACTTGGGATGGCCGGCGATCGCGTAGGCCAGGGTGGACTTGCCGGAGCCGTTCGGGCCCATGAGCGCATGAGTCTCACCGTCGCGGACGGTCAGGTTCACGCCGCGCAGGATCTCCCGGTGCACGCCGACGCTCTCTTCCACGCTGACGTGCAGGTCGCGGATCTCGAGGGTGGCCACTTTATGACTCCTTGCCTAGGTTTTCCACGCCCGTGGTGAGCGCGACGTAGACGTCGTCGCCTTCGATCTTGACTGGATAGACGGGCACCGGCTCGGTGGCCGGGTACCCGGTGGGCTTGCCCGAGCGCAGGTCGAAGCACGATCCGTGCAGCCAGCACTCGATCGTGTGGTCGTAGACCTCGCCCTCGGACAGCGGCACCTCGGCGTGCGAGCACACGTCGCGCATCGCGTAGACCTCGCCCTCGGCGCGGACCACGGCGACCGGCTCTCCCGCCACCTCGACGCCGATCGCGCCCTCGGCCGGAAGTTCCGAGAGCGCGCAGGCCCGGGTGTACTCCGGGTCCCCGGTCATCGGCGGACCCCAGCTGTGTTAGCCCGGGGGGACGAACCCAAGAGCCTCCCCAGACCCCCCCGCGAGGGCAGGGACTTGGTCAGCTCCGCCTCGATGGCCTCGGCGATCCGGTCCCGCAGTTCGGGCACCTCGATGGTGTCGATCAGCTGGCCGAAGAACCCGCGGATGACCAGCCTGCGGGCTTCTTCGAACGGGATGCCGCGGGCCATCAGGTAAAACAGGTGGTGGTCCTCGAGCCTGCCGCTGGCGCTCGCGTGCCCGGCCCCGACGATCTCCCCGGTGAGGATCTCCAGGTTCGGCACCGAATCCACCCGGGTGCCATCGGTCAGCACCAGGTTCCTGTTGTACTCGTACGTGTCGGTGCCGGTCGCCTCCGGCCTGATCAGCACGTCGCCGATCCAGACCGCGTGCGCGTCGGCGCCCTGCAGCGCGCCCTTGTAGGTGACGCGGCTGCGGCAATTGGGCACATCGTGGTCGACAAACAGCCGGTGCTCCAGGTGCTGGCCCGCGTCGGCGAAGTAGAGCCCAGTCAGCTCGGCGTCCCCGCCCGGACCGTCGTAGCGGACCGAGGGAGCCAGCCGGACGACGGATCCGCCCAGCGTGACCGCCGTATGCCGCAGCCTCGCGTCCCGGCCGAGCGTGGCGTAATGCTGCGTCAGGTGCACGGCGTCATCGGCCCAGTCCTGCAGGCTGACCACCGACAGCAAGGCGCCGTCGCCCACCACGAGCTCGACGTTGTCCGCGTAGGTGGCGCTGCCGCGGTGGTCGAGTACCACCACGGCCCGGGAGAACGGCTCGGCCTGCACGAGCAGGTGGCCGAACGCGGCCCCGACCCCAGAACCCTGGCCGGTCACGGTGACGACGGTGGGCCGTGACGCGTCCGTTTCGGCCGGCACCGCGATCACGGTCGCCTCGTCGAAGGACGCGTAGGCCCGGGCGCTCACCCGGTCAGCGGGGATAAAGCTGCGGCCGAGCAAGCTCCCGCCTCGTTCGGCCGAAAAGGTCTTGACCTCGGGCGCCGGGTCGACTTCCACCGTCACCTTCGCGGCGGGGGCCGCCGGGGCATCCGTATGCAGCCCGCGCAGCCGGCGCAGCGGGGTGAACCGCCACTCCTCCTCGCGGCCGGCGGGCACCGCGAAATCCGCCGGGTCGTAGGACCGGCGCTCGTGCAGCCTTGTCACGGGAGCGGTCTCTATCGCCCCCTGAAGTCCAGCCGACATCAGCCGACCGCCCCCTCCATCTGCAGTTCGATCAGCCGGTTCAGCTCGAGCGCGTACTCCATCGGGAGCTCGCGGGCGATGGGCTCTACGAACCCGCGGACGATCGTGGCCATCGCCTCGTCCTCGGTCATGCCGCGGCTCATCAGGTAGAACAGCTGATCCTCGGAGATCTTGGAGACGGTGGCCTCGTGGCCCATCTCCACGTCGTCCTCGCGGACGTCCACGTACGGGTAGGTGTCGCTGCGGCTCACCGTGTCCACCAGCAGCGCGTCGCACTTGACCGTGGACTTGGAGTGCTCGGCGCCCTCCTGCACGTTGACCAGGCCACGGTAGGAGGTCCGCCCGCCGGCCCGCGCCACCGACTTGGAGATGATGGTGGAGGAGGTGTTCGGCGCGCAGTGCACCATCTTCGCGCCCGCGTCCTGGTGCTGGCCGGCGCCGGCGAACGCGACCGAGAGCGTCTCGCCCCTGGCGTGCTCACCCATCAGGTACACCGCCGGGTACTTCATCGTCACCTTGGAGCCGATGTTGCCGTCGATCCACTCCATGGTCGCGCCCTGCTGCGCGATGGCGCGCTTGGTCACCAGGTTGTACACGTTGTTCGACCAGTTCTGGATCGTGGTGTAACGGCAGCGCGCGTCCTTCTTCACGATGATCTCAACCACCGCGGAATGCAGCGAGTCGGACTTGTAAATGGGCGCGGTACAGCCCTCCACGTAGTGGACATAGGCACCTTCGTCCACGATGATCAGGGTCCGCTCGAACTGGCCCATGTTCTCGGTGTTGATACGGAAATAGGCCTGCAGCGGGATTTCTACTTTTACGTTCTTAGGCACGTAAATGAACGAGCCGCCAGACCACACCGCCGTGTTCAGCGCGGCGAACTTGTTGTCGCCCGGCGGAATCACCGTGCCGAAGTACTCGCGGAACAGATCCGGCTGCTCCCTGAGCGCGGTGTCCGTGTCGAGGAAGAGAACACCCTTTTCCTCGAGGTCTTCCCTGATCTTGTGGTAAACGACCTCGGACTCATACTGGGCGGCCACGCCCGCGATGAGCCTTTGCTTTTCCGCCTCGGGGATGCCGAGCCGGTCGTAGGTGTTCTTGATGTCGGCGGGCAGCTCGTCCCAGCTCGCGGCCTGCTTCTCGGTGGAGCGGACGAAGTACTTGATGTTGTCGAAGTCGATGCCGGACAGGTCGGCGCCCCAGGCGGGCATCGGCTTGCGGCCGAAGTACTTCAGCCCCTTGAGCCGCATGTCGAGCACCCACTCCGGCTCGTTCTTGCGCGCCGAGATGTCGCGGACCACCTCTTCGGACAGGCCACGGCGCGCGGACGCACCGGCCACGTCCGAGTCGGCCCAGCCGAACTTGTACGTGCCCAGCCCTTCGAGCTGGTCTTGCGTGGTGGTCGTCATGTCAAGAGCCCTCCGGACTCTGCGGTGATTTCATTGGTTACGGGTATTACAACAGTCCCCGCCGCGGCTGTAGTCCCCGCCGGGACTGCCTTCCCGACGCAGGTCACGTGCGTGGTGCAGATGCCGTCGCCGTGCGCGATCGTGGCGAGCCGCTGCACCGGCGTGCCCAGCAGCCGGCCGAACGCCTCGGTCTCCGCCTCGCACAGCTGCGGGAACTCGGCCGCCACGTGGGCGACCGGGCAGTGGTGCTGGCAGAGCTGCTCCCCTCCCCCGGCCCGGCCGATCGCGGGCGCCGGGCCCGCGGACGCCGCGTAGCCGTCGGCGGACAGCGCCTCGGCCAGCGCCTGAACCCGGCTGGCCAGGTCGCCCCTGCTCACCGCGGGCGCGTACCTGCGCTCCAAGTCGGATACCTGCCTGCGGGCGAACTCGGTGATGGCCTCGGGACCCGCCGTCTCGGCCAGGAAGCGCAGCGCGCTGGTGGCCAGGCCGTCGTAAGCGTGCTCGAACGCGCTGCGGCCCGCGTCGGTGATGACGAAGACCTTGGCTGGCCGGCCGCGGCCGCGGTTTCCGTAGGTCCTGGCCGTCCTGGTCTCGATCAGGCCCTCGGCGAGGAGGTTGTCGAGATGGCGCCGGATAGCCGCAGGCGTAAGCCCGAGCCGGCCGCCGAGCGTGGCGGCGGTGGACGGCCCGCGCTCAAGGATCAGCCGCGCGACCTGCCCCCGGGTGGGGGCAGGTCCCGCTGGGCCCCGGGCGGGGCCCTCGGCTGCTCCGATGTTTTTCACAACATCATTGTGCCGTAAATCGCTTGGCCAATGCAAACTTTTTTACAACATCAACGTGACTTAAATCACGCTTGGCTGGTCCGCTGGCGGCCCTGGTCCCCTGGGGCCCTGGTCCGCTGGGGCCCCGAGGCCCAGGACCCGTTCGGCGTTACCGCCCGCGATCTTCGCCACGTCCGCGGGGGCCAGCGGCAGCGTGTCGAGCAGGGCGCGGCCCGCCGCGTTGGAGCCGAAGGGGTAGTCGACGCTGAACAGCACCCGGTCCACCCCGAGCACCTGCACGGTGCACAGCACCGGCGGCAGGCTGAACAGCCCGCTCGTGGTGACCCAGATGTTCCGCAGGAAGTACCCTGACGGCGCCAGTTCCAGCTGGTCCTGGCGGAGCATGGCGTCGATCCTGGCCAGCATGAACGGCACCATCTCGCCGCAGTGCCCGACGATCAGGCGCAGCCCGGGGTGCCGGTCGAACACGCCGGTGGCAATCATCCGCAGCACGTGCAGGCCGGCCTCGGCGTGCCAGCCCCAGGCGCCGGTAGCCAGCCGGCCCGCCACGGCCGGCGCCAGCCCGTGGTACAGCGCCTCGTCCAGGACCGCCGACGGGGGCGCGGGGTGCAGGTACAGCGGGACGTCGAGCCCCTCGAAACGCTCAAGCAGCGGTTCAAACCTGGTGTCATCCAGGAAGGCGCCGTTGGAGCCGAGGGTGCTGTTGACCAGGGCGCCGAGCAGGCCGAGATCTTTAACGGCCCGTTCTAGCTCGTCGGCCGCGGCCCGCGGGTCCGCGGTGGGCAGGGTGGCGAAGCCGGCGAACCTGTCCGGGTTCGCGCGGACCGCGGCAGCCAGCCGGTCGTTGGCCTCGCGGGCGCGAGCGATCCCCTCGGCGCCGTCGAGCCCCTGGGCGGCCGGTGCCGCGTGCGAGATGACCTGGAGGTCGATGCCGTTGGCGTCCATGTCGGCCAGCCGCGCCTTTCCGAGATCGCGCAGCTGGTCATCCACCCGCTGGCCCCACGCGGCGAGCGGGCCGGTGCCGGGAGGCGCCGCGAGTCCGGGTGTCCAGAAGTGCTCTTCGAGAGCAATCGTTCGCATCCCAGCATTGTGCCAGCCTTGTGCCAGCCGACCCCCTTGGGCCAGCCAGGGCCCTTTGGACCAGCCAGGAAAGGGGTATGACCTGGCTCATGGGGACCGTTGTGGTGAGGATCGCGCGGTCGGCGTTCGCGGCGCTCGGCATCGCGGCCATCGTCTCCGCGGTCACCGCCACCACCGGCAGCCTGGGTAACTTCTTCAGCTACTTCACCATCGAGAGCAACCTGCTGGCCATCGTGGTGCTGATCGTAGGCGGCCTGGTCAACCCGCAGAGCCAGCGCTGGGCCTACCTGCGCGGCGCGGCGACGCTGTTCATGGTCATCACCGGCATCGTCTACGCGGCGCTGCTGGCCAACGCCGAGGTCGGGCTGACCTCGCCGTGGGTCGATGACACCCTGCACCGTGTCATCCCGGTGGTCATGCTGGTCGACTGGATCTTGTTCTCGCCGTGGACCCGCCGGCCGTTCCTGGCCGCGCTGGGCTGGCTGCTCGCGCCGCTGGCCTACTTCGCCTACTCGCTGGTGCGCGGCCCGATCGCGCACTGGTATCCGTACCCGTTCCTGGATCCCGGGCACTCGGGCGGTTACGGCCGGGTCGCCCTGTATGCCGTGGTGCTCGCGATAGTCATGGGACTGATGGCCGTGGGCGTCAACGTCATCGGCCTGTGGCGAGCCGGAGCCCCGGGCCGCCACCGGGTGACGTCCCTTTCATGATCATGAAGACTTCACAGTCTGCGCAGACTGCAAACTCTTCGTGATCTACGGATGAACGGGCCAGCCGCCCTTGTGCAAGCGCATGCCGCAAGCCGCTGCCCACCCGACATGAGTCCGAGACGCTCTAGAGACCAAAGGTGAGTAGTTTCCTCCGGAACTGGGGGGCCGGATTCATGACGACAGTCATGGCGACATGTCAGAAGAGTCGAACGTAACCGCGCCCGAACCCGAGGCACCCGCCAGTGCTCAGACCGCCAGCGCCGGACCCGCCGAGGCCCAGCCCGGCAGCGAGACAGCGGAATCCTCGTCACCGGGTTCCCCGTCACCGGCGCCGCCATTCCGGTCCCGCCGCAAGCCCCTGATCATCGGCTTCGGCGCCGGAATCCTGGTGGCCGCGGTGATCGCGGCCGTCGTCCTGGTGGTCGTGCGGCCCGGCGCTCAGCGGCTTAAGTACACAAGCCTGCCCGCACCGTGTGACATGGTCAGCGGGGCCAGCTTGGCGAAGTACATGCCCGACGCGACGAGCAGCCCGCAAAGCAGGCCCTCGAGCAGCACCGATCAGGAGGGGGCCTGCACTTGGTCCAGCATCACCGGCGGCCAGGATCGGAGCCTGCTGGTGCAGGTCGACGTCTTCGGCTCATCCGCAGGGCTCACTAAAGCGCAGCAGGACTACAAGCGCAGGGTTTCCGCCCCTTCATGCTGCAAGGGAGTCACGGTCAGCACGCGGCCGGTGACCGGCCTCGGCGATCAGGCCATAGCGCAGGTCATAACACGAGTGTGGGCCAGGGCGCCGAGCCTTCGCCGCCAGGGCTCAACCTGATCGTTCGGTCGGGCAACGCCGACATCGATCTTGCCTATGGCAATCTCCCCATCGGATCGGCCCGGCCAGCGCTGACTACAGCCGCGGAACTGGCCGGAGCGATCGCCATGTCCCGCGACGTCCTGGCCGCCCTGGCCAACCCAGTGGCCGCCGCGTCGGCCGCGGCCGCACCCTCGGCCGCGTCGTCGGCCGCGGCGTCCCCGTCGCCCCAAGGGCCGCACTACGCCAGCCCGCAGGACCCGTGCAGGCTGGTCAAAGCAACGACCCTAGCCAGGTACGCGCCCGGCGCCGCGGCCAAACAGATCCCGGCCCCGGTCGACACCGTCCCCGGCACGCCGCAGCTGAGCAATTGCGGCTGGATCGCACTGAACGGCAGCCTCGTGCTTGACCTCACCATCGACGCCGACTCGGCGAGCGCGCAGCAGGGCTACGAATTCGCCGTTCAGTACGCGCGCCACAACGCGAACGGGACCACGTTCAACGGAGCGCAGACCGTCACCGGCGTCGGCCAGCAGGCGACCGCCATATTCCAGACCGTGTCGATTGCGTCCGGAGAGTCTCACACCGTGGTGCTGTTTGTCTGGTCCGGCAACGCCGATATCGAGATCAGCTTCACCCACGAGCCGTTCGGCTCGGAGCCGAGCCGCGCCACGAAGCTGGCCGCGGACATCGCGATGGCACGCGACGTGCTGGCTGCCCTGCCCAGCTAACGGGAAGCCTCAATTCTCCCTGGCGGAAGACCTCAAGGATCCTTGACGGCACCCTAATGGTCCCGGCTAACGCCGAACGCAGAATCGGCTGATGAACATCCGTCAGCCGAGGCGGTGGCCGCTCTTACACGGCGATCCCGACCGTGATCCCCTCGACGCCACTAGTGTGCTCGGCCGGGCCGCGGACCAGGGCATCGGCCCGGGCCGCGACCCGGAGCGGTTCGGCGATCTGCTCCAGGAGTGCCTGAGCCTGGGCGTCGTGCGCCTGCACGATCAGCTGGCTGAGCCGGGCCGAGTTGCCGAGCCGCTGGCCGCTGCGCAGCACCCGGGTGGCATCCAGGATGACCGCCAGCTGGTCCACCGCCGAACGGTCGCCGCGCCATCGCTCGTCGGCGCCCGGCCAGCGGGTCAGGTGCAGCGAGACCGCGTCCTCGTGCGCGCGGTAAAACTGCTGGTACATGCGTTCGGTCAGGAACGGCGCGAAGGGCGCGAACAGCCCGAGCAGCACCCGGAACGACTCCCACAGGGTCCAGCGGGCACTATCCCGATCCGGATTATCCAGATCCGTACTATCCGGATCAGTGCTATCCCGATCCGGGGCTACGGCGAGCCGGTCCTTGATCATCTCGATGTACCGGTCACAGTAGATGGACCAGAACATCCGCGAGGCACCCTGGAAGGCCTGCATGTAGTCGTGCGCCTCGAACGCCGCCGTGGTCTCGGTCACCGCGTCGGCTAGGTGCGAGAGCAGCCACCTGTCCACGATGTCCCGATCCCCCGGCGCCGGGGCCGCCCCGGAAAGTTCGCCAAGGTTCATGGACAGGAACCGGCTGACGTTCCACAGCTTGACCGCGAACTTCCGGCCGGTCCTGATGTCCTTCTCGTTGTACCGCAGGTCGGTGCCGATGCGGCCCTTGGTGGCCCACAGCCGCAGCGCGTCCGCGCCGTACCTGCCCATCACGTCGTCCGGCACGTACCGGTTGTAGCCGTCGGCCCCCGTCGACCTATCGAGATCACGCTTGGACAGCTTCTTGCCCTGCTCGCTCAGCCCCCAGCCGGAGATCATCGCGGTGCGCCACGGCACCCGGCCGAACAACAGCTCGGACTGCACCACCGAGTAGAACAGCCAGGTCCTGATGATCTCGAACGCCTGCACCCGCATGGACATCGGCGCCAGCGCGGGGTCGGTCCCGCCCACCGCCCAGCCGTCGTTGATCTGCGGCGACAGCGACGACGTCATCCAGGTGTCCATCACGTCCGGGTCCCCCTCCAGCTCCCCCGAGCCGCAGGACGGGCACGAGGTCACCGGCGGCTTGTCCGCCAGCGGGTCCACCGGCAGGTCCTCAAGCCGGGCCAGCACCGGCACCGAGCAGGCGGTGCAGAACCAGACGGGGAACGGCACGCCGTAACGCCGTTGCCTGGTGATGTTCCAGTCCCACTTGAGCCCGTCGATCCAGTCCTCGAGCCTGCGCCGCATGAACGGCGGGATCCACTCGAGCTCGGCCGCGCGGGCCCGGAACCGGTCCGCGTGCTCCCGCACCGCGATGAACCACTGCGGCCTGATCTGAAACTCGACCGGGGTCTGACATCGCTCGTGCACCCCTACGACCTGCCGCACCGGCACGCTGTCCGCCAGCAGCCCCGCCTCCGCGAGCGCCTTCACGACGGCCGAACGCGCCTGGGTCAGCGGCAGCCCGGCGAACTCCCCGGCCAGCGGGCCGAGCCGCCCGTCCGGCTCAACGACCAGGCGCAGCGGCAGCCCGTCCTGCCGCCACTTCAGCACGTCATCGCTGTCACCGAACGTGCACACCATCATCAGCCCGGTCCCGTACTCCGGGTCCACCGACTCGTCGGTGAGCACCGGCACCTCGTAGCCGAACAGCGGCACCACGGCCCTGTTCCGGCCCGTGTAACGGGCATCCGAAGGATGGTGGTACAGCGCTACGCAGGCCGGCAGCAGCTCGGGCCGGGTGGTGGCGATCAGCAGCCCGTCGGAGAAGCTGATCGTGTGCAGCCTGCTCGTCCGCTCCAGGTCCTCCACGTCCGCCTGGGCCAGCGAGGTGCGGTCTTCCGGGCACCACAGGATCGGGTCCTGGGCCCGCCGCAGGTAGCCCGCCTCGTGCAGCTTGATGAAGCTGGTCTGGGCGGTCCGCTGGCAGCGGGCGTCGATGGTGGAGTAGCGCAGCGACCAGTCGAGGGACAGCCCGAGCCGCCGCCACAGGTCCTCGTACCGTTCGGCCGTGCGCTGGGTCTCGGCCAGGCAGAGCGCGACGAACTCGGCCCGCGGCATGTCGACGGCCCGGACCCCGTAGGCCTGCTCCACGTACCGTTCGGTCGGCAGCCCGTTGTCGTCGAACCCGATCGGGTAGAACACCCGCTCGCCGCGCATCCGCCGGTAGCGCACGATGAAATCCGGCTGCGAGTAGCTCATCGCGTGACCTACGTGCAGGTGCGCCGCCGATACGTAGGGTGGCGGCGTGTCCACGCTGAACACGGGCCCATGCCCGTCCCTGTCGTATCTGTAGATGTCGTGCGACTCCCACAGCTCCCGGGCGGCGGCCTCGACCGCCCGGTGGTCGTACTCGCCGAGTTCCATACGAAGGGAAGGTATCTGCTCAGCCGGGTGCTTCTTAAATTCTTTTTG